>WNFD01001954.1_pt1 | contig 20741 bp, 20 predicted proteins | sample 5400491 | NCBI WGS metagenome assembly WNFD01 (sample SAMN13153343, study PRJNA577476) | soil metagenome | isolation source: 120 cm saprolite under Douglas fir tree site 2 hole 2 replicate 2 | place: USA:California | collected 2015-04-18
GTGGCCACGCCGGTGAACTGGAAGCAGGGGGAGGACGTGATCATCGTGCCCGCGGTGACGGACGAGGAGGCGAGGGCGAAGTTCCCCAACGGCTGGAAGGCGCTCAAGCCCTATCTGCGCCTGACGCAGCAGCCCAAGTGACGGAGTACTACCCCGTCGCGCTCGATCTGCGGGGCCACGCCTGCCTGGTGGTGGGCGGCGGTACCGTGGGCGAGGGCAAGGTGGAAGGCCTGCTCGCGGCCGGCGCCCGCGTCACCGTGGTCAGCCCCACGCTGACCCCGCGCCTCCACTCCTGGGCGGTGGCCGGGCGCATCGCCTACCAGGAGCGCGAGTACCGCGAGCGTGACCTCGACGGCCAGCGCCTCGCGTTCGTCGCCACGAGCCGTCGTAAAGTTAGCGAGCTCGTGGCGTCGGATGCCCGGCGCCACGGCATCTGGGTGAACGCGGCCGATGATCCGGTCTACTGCGACTTCCTGCTCCCCTCGGTGCTGCGCCGCGGCCGGCTCGTGGTTGCGGTCTCGACGGGCGGGGCGAGTCCCGCCCTGGCCGGGCGCGTGCGCCGTGATCTCGAGAGCCGTATTGCGCCGGAGTACGCGGAGCTGGTGGAGCTGGCCGCCGAGGTGCGCGCCGAGCTGAGGGCGGAGTCTCGACGGCCCGGCGGCGAGGTGTGGCGTGACGCGCTCGACGGCGGGCTCGTCGCGCTGCTCGCCCAGGGCAAGCGCGACGAGGCCAAGGCGCTCTTGCTGGATCGACTCGGAGTGACGGCATGAAACCCGGGCGTGTGTCCCTGGTGGGCGCCGGCCCGGGCGACCCCGGGCTTCTCACCGTGCGCGCGCTCGAGCGACTGAGAGAGGCGGACGTCGTCGTCTACGATCGACTCGTCAATCCAGAGCTCCTCGATGAGGCGCCCGCCGAGGCGCTCCGCATCTTTGCGGGCAAGCGCGTGGGGGCGCACTGTCTTCCGCAGGCGGCCATCAACGCCTTGCTCGTCCATCACGCGAGCGCCGGGCGCTTTGTCGTCAGGCTCAAGGGTGGAGATCCGTTCGTCTTCGGGCGGGGCGGGGAGGAGGCGTTGGCGCTCGCGAAGGTGGGCATCCCCTTCGAGGTGGTGCCGGGCGTCAGCTCGGCCATCGCCGTCCCCGCGTATGCCGGGATTCCCGTCACCCACCGCGGTGTCGCCTCCTCCTTTGCCGTGCTCACGGGGCATGAGGATCCGGCCAAGGATGGCGATGCCACCCACTGGGGGAAGCTGGCGACGGCGGTGGACACCCTGGTGATCCTGATGGCCGCCGGCAGCTTCCCCCGCATCGTGGGCGCGCTGCTCGCCCATGGCCGGAATCCCGAGACGCCAGTGGCCCTGATCCGCTGGGGAACGACGGAGGCCCAGGAAGTTCGCGTGGGCACCCTGGCGGACATTGTGGGGCGCGCGCGCGGGCTCGAGCCTCCCGTGGTCGCCGTAGTCGGCGATGTCGTTTCCTTGCGTGAGCAGCTTGCCTGGAGCGTCGAAGCGACGGTGGTCAGCGCGCGGTAGCGGAACGCACCATGGCTAGGCGGCCGCGCCCGTGGCCGTCATCGCGATCAGAGCGAGAGTGGCGAGCGCGACGATCGACGCTTTCTCCATCTTGCTCGTCATCGGATCCCCTCCTACATCATGTGCTTCCATTGCATGCCGCACTTGCAGGAGTGCAGATCATCGGCGTGCCCCGGAGTCTTGTCGCAATGGTGACGCTTGCCATCCTCGGCCAGCTTGTCGGTTCCGCACTGCCCCTGCTCGTTCGGCTTCGCCTGCGGACACCAGTTGGTGATGGGCTTCGTCTGCACGTGGCTCATGGCAGGGTTCCTCCTTCCTTCCAGCCGATACCCTCCGCGCGCCACCGTCAAGGCGTCGTGCCGCTGCGCGGTAAGTCTCCTGGGGCGCCCGCACGGCCTTGACAGACCGAGAGCGCCAGACCAGTATCGTGCCCGCTCGGCGTCGATCGATGTTCCAGACAGCGAGCCGGGCGGGAAAGGGAGCAGCGTCCATGGACCTCGAGCTCAAGGACAAGGTGGCCGTAGTGGGCGGAGCGAGCAAGGGCCTGGGGCGGGCCTGCGCGGAGGTGCTGGCGGAGGAAGGCGCCCGGGTCGTCGTGTGCAGCCGCACCCAGGCCGACCTGGACCGTACGGCGAAGGAGATCCGGGAGGCGACGGGCACCGACGTCCTGGCTCTGGCCGGTGATCTCGACAATCACCAGACGATCCGAGACCTGATCGCCGCCGCCACCAGTCGATTCGGACGTCTCGACATCCTCGTCAACAACTCCGGAGGCCCGCCCCTCGCCCGGGCTCTGAGCGCCACCGAAGAGCAGTGGGCGACGGCCCTGCAGCGGTCCTTGCTATTCTTCGCGCGCATGTCGCGGGAAGCGATTCCCCACATGAAGCGGCAAGGCGGCGGCCGCATCATCAATATCCTGGCCGCCACCGTCTATCAGCCCATCCCGAACCTGGCCCTCTCCGGCGTCACGCGGCTGGGCGTGGTCGCCTTCGCCAAGAGCCTGGCCGACGAGGTGGGACGCGACGGCATCCTCGTGAACAACGTGTGCCCGGGCTCGATCCTGACCGACCGCATGCGCTCCAACGTGGCGGCACGGGCCAAGGAGCTCGGCGTCTCCCTCGAGCAGGGACTCGCCGACCGCGCGGCCGAGACGGCAGTGGGACGCATCGGGGAGCCCCGCGAGCTCGCGCACCTGGTGGCCTTCCTGGCCTCGGGAAAGTCCAGCTACATCACGGGCACCACCATGCTCGTCGACGGCGGCCTCGTGCGCTCCATCATCTAGCCGCTCTGACTGGCGCCGAGCGTCCGCGTGGAGGAGTCCCGGCGCTAGGCCGGGGTCGGAGCCTCCTGAGCCGGCGGCGAATCGTCCGCGGGCAGGACAGAGAGGGCGTTCACGCGGCGGCGACGAAACGCCTCGACCAGCCAGATGGTGAGGAGGAGATAGGCCAGCCCCAGAGCGAAGCCGCCGATGACATCGGTGAACCAGTGGACATCCAGATAGAGGCGGCTGAACGCGACGGTGAGGACTATGCCCGCGCCGACACCGCCTCCGAGCAGGCGCCACCCTCGGCTGACCCGAGAGGTGCGAAGAAGATAAGCCACCAGCCCGAAGAACACGACGAGGCTGAGCACGTGGCCACTGGGGTATCCCCAGTCGGCGAGATTGGGGCGAGGTCGATTGACCGCCCACTTGGCGAGGAGCTGGAGCCCACCAGTTCCGGCCATGATCACGGGTAGCGCGAGGGCCCAGCGTCGTCGGTACCCCCACAGCAGCGCAAAGGCCAGCGCGATCAGGGAGATCAACCCCGCGCGGCCTCCCAGGAGCGAGAGTGTCCGCATGGGAGTATCAAGCTCGGGGAGACGGCTGAGCCCGACGGCTCCTCGCGTGGCCTGATCGACGCCGAGCCAGGAGTGCTGGATCGACCCGTCGGCGAGCCCGAGAAAGCCCCCGAGCGCCAACGTAGCCCCTGTCAACAGTGCGTGTCGCCGTATCCAGGCCATTCTTGCTCTCACTATCCAACGTACCACACGCTCCTACACGTTGCTGGCACGGCGCTTGTATGAGATGGGCAGAGTGAAGATACTCCGGGCCGTCCTCTTCGCCGGCGGGGTCGTCGTTCTCGTCTTCCTGGTCATTCGGATCGGCGCCGGACCTATCGTCTCGGTCCTGAGCCGGATGGCCTGGTGGCAGCTCGTGCTGGTCTGCCTGCCCTACGGCCTCATCATGGCCGTCGATACCCTGGGCTGGCGCTACGCCTTCGCCGACAAGTCGGCCCCGTACTGGAGGATGCTCCTCGCGCGCATCGCGGGCGAAGCGCTCAATCTCGTCACGACTCTGGGCTCGGTGGGCGGAGAGGCGGTGAAGGTCTGGCTGCTGCGCTCCGCCGTCTCCTACGAGGCGAGCGTGCCCTCGGTGATCATTGCCAAGACCACCAGCACCATCGCGCAAACGCTCCTCCTCGTGGTCGGGCTGGTCGTCGCCAAGGCATTCGTCCCCGTCAAGGGAGACGTCATCTCGGCGATGTTTGCGCTGCTTGCCGTCGAGACTCTTCTCGTCGGAGGATTCCTCGTCACGCAGCTCGCCGGGCTGGTCCGCCGGGCGGGCGGGCTGCTTGCCTGGGCCGGGCTCATCGAGGACAGCTCGTATGCCGAGCGCCTCGACGAGAGCCTGCGCGGGTTCTACCGTCACCGGTGGCACCGGTTCCTGCTCTCGGTGGCGTTTCACTTCTGTGGCTGGCTACTGGGCGCCCTCGAGGTGGCGGCCATGCTTTTCGTCCTGGACATTCCCGCCGGAGTGGCCACGGCGACGGTGATCGAGGCGGTGGGATCAGGAGTGCGATTCGCGACGTTCCTGGTCCCGGGCAGCCTGGGGGTACTGGAAGGCGCCAACACGGGGCTCTTCGTCGCGCTGGGGCTCGGGGCGAGCGCGGGACTCGCCTTCAGCCTCGTCCGTCGCGCGCGCCAGGTGGTGTGGATCGGCATCGGGCTTCTGGTGCTGGTGGCCGCGAGCCTGCAAGCTAAGACGGCGGCCGCAGCTCCGCGGCGCGCGGTTCAGTGACCAGGGGCGGCACGGCCGGCCCGCCGCCATCGAGCGCACAGGCGACTTCGGCCTCCGCCTGACGGACCTTCAGGGTCTCGAGGCTTTCCGGCAGAACCAGGAGCGGCAAGGCGCGCCGCCGAACTTCGAGATCCTCGGGCGCCCGCCCATTCACGGTGACGCGCACGCTCCGACCGCGGGACAGCACCACGCCTTTCCACTGTCCCGGGAGGCCGAGCAGGATCTGGAAGATGCGCGCCCATGCGCCCACCTTCGTCGTGCGGGGGATCACGAAGACGTCGAAGAGCCCATCGATGGGCGAGGCGGTCGGCGTCAGGTTGAGGAAGCCGCGATACGTCTCCACGTTCGCGACGGTGACGAGGGCCGCTTCCTCGGCAACCAGGACCCGGTCCACCTCCACCCGGATGGAGGGAAGCGGACCGGTGAGGATGGAGCGCTCGGCCATGACGTAGTAGGCGAGATGACGGAGCGCCCGGGACCTGGGCTGGGCCCGCCCTCGCTCCACGGCGCGCTGGATCTCCTCCAGCAGTCCGTAGCTCCGGTGCGAGAGAAAGATCCGCTCACCCGGATAGACCCCGACGTCGACGCGTCGGACCTGACCGCGCTCGAAGTGCTCGATCACCCGACGGGTCTGGTCGCCGAAGCCGAACGCCCGCGCGAACATGTTGCCGAACCCGTTGGGGACGGGAAGGAAGGGAATGGACAGTCGCACGGCGGCCGCCGCGGCGGCGCTGAGGGTGGCGTCTCCTCCCACGGCCACCAGGTGCGAGTACCCGGGCGCGCAGGTGGCCGACCACTCCAGGAGACGCTCGAGATCCGCGAAGGTCTGAATGTGAGGGGTGTATCCGCGGCGAAGGAGGGCCTTCTGGAGACGTCGCGCCGTGGCTCGCGCTCGTCCATCCCCGGATCCCGGCGTCACGACGATCTGAACCACGTCAGGCATACCGTCACCTCGACTCTCGCGGGCTGGGCCTGTCAGACAGAGCAGCCGACGTGCCAATCGCGGATAGCGCGAAAGTCGTGGCGGAGTCGAGAGTTCCCGCGGCCGGATGCCCGCAGACGGTAATTCTTTCCTGAGGAGTGGATGAAGTTACGCGATTCGACCGCACGAAAGGTGCGTAGATTCCTCGCGGCTGCTCCTTGACGACGTAGGGGCGCCCGCCCCACTATCGTGGCCGCCATGGCCGCCCGCACAGGCAAAGAGTTCCTGCAGGGTCTGAAGGACGACCGCCAGATCTGGGTGGGCAGCGAGCGCGTGCGCGACGTCGCCGCCCACCCAGCCTTCGCCGGCGCCGCGCGCTCCGTGGCTGCGCTCTTCGATCTGCAGCACGAGGCGGCCGACGTCTGCCTGATGCCCGATTCCGAGACGGGCGAGCTCATCAACGTCAGCCACATCATCCCCCGCTCGCGCGAAGACCTCGTGCGGCGGCACGCATGCCTCGAGCGCATCGCGGAATACAGCGTGGGGATCATGGGCCGCACGCCGGATTATCTCAATGCCACGGTGGCGGGCTTCGCCGGACGGTCCGATGAGTGGTCGATCAACGGCAACGAGCGCGGCGCGGCCAACATGGTCGCCTTCCGTAAGGAGGTGGCCCGGCGCGATCTCTCGCTCACCCATACCATCGTGCAGCCCACCATCGACAAGACGCGCGGCGACGTGCCCGCCGCCGGTGACGAGGTCGCCCTCCACAAGGTGGCGGACACCGCGCACGGCATCGTGGTGCGCGGCGCGCGCATCCTCGCCACCCTCGCGCCGTTCTCGGACGAGCTCTTCGTGTACCCGGGCGCCCCTCTCGCGGCGGGCACCGACGCCTACGGGCTCGCCTTCTCGATCCCCATGGCCACGCCGGGGCTAAAGTTCCTGTGCCGCGACAGCTACAGCAGCGCCGGGAACGCCTTCGACCACCCGCTCTCGAGCCGGTTCGACGAGCAGGACGCCTTCGTGATCTTCGACGACGTGGAAGTGCCGCGCGATCGCGTCTTCATCGACGCCAACCTGCCCGTCTACAACAGCGTCATGACCACGGGCTGGCAGCCGAACATCATGCAGCAGACCTCCATCCGCGCCCAGATCAAGCTCGAGTTCGCCTGGGGCGTGGCCACGCGCATGGCGGAGGCGATCAACGCGGCGTCGGGTACGGGGGCGGAGATGCTCGGCGAGCTCTGGAGCTACGCGGAGATGACGCGCGCGGGTGTGCACTCGGCCGAGCAGGGCGCCTACGAGTGGGGCAACGGGGTGTGGTTCCCCGATGGCCGGCCCTTCCGCGCCCTGCGTCCGCTCCTGCCCCTGTGGTTCCCGCGAGTGAACGAGATCATCCGCCTCCTCGGGTCGCACAACCTGCTGGCCGCGCCGACATCCGCGCAGCTTGCCGATCCGTCCTTGCGCCCTCTCATCGATCGCTTCCTGCGCGGCGCCAAGGGCGTCACGGCCGAGCAGCGCGCCCGCATCTTCCGGCTCGCCTGGGACTTCGTGGGGAGCGCGCTCGCCAGCCGGGGCGAGCAGTACGAGCGCTTCTATCTGGCTTCGAGCGGGCGCGCGTTCATCCGCGCCCAGACCTTTGCCTCTCCCGATCGGGCCCGCCGCCTGGTCGACCGCTTCCTGAACGAGGAGCTGGGCTGACCATGCTGAACGCCACCCGCGACGCCATCCTGCCCACCACGATCACCGGATCCTATCCGCGGCCGCACTGGTTCACGGAAGAGCTGCGCGGCCGCGGGTTCAAGGACGCCATGGGCGACTCACGCTTCCGCGAGCAGTACGTGGACGCGGTGGCCTGCCTGGTGCGCGAGCAGGAAATGGCCGGCCTCGACTTCGTCACCGACGGCGACTCGCGCTTCGACCTCACGGTGGGGGGCAAGTCGTGGTTCTTCTACGTGATCGAGCGTCTGGGCGGGATCACCGGCCACGTGGACCGCTCCACGGGCGGCGGGTGGCGGGGGCTCCAGCCCGGGCACATCCTCTACGAGGTGATGGAGGCGTATCAGCCGGCCCTGGTCGGCGAGAAGATCACGGGCGGCCCCCTCCAGTACGCCGCGCTCTTCAAGGCGGCCCAGCGGCTCAGCGCGCGCCCGGTGAAGTTCGGCGCCATCACCGGCCAGTCGCTCGCCAAGATGCTCGTGAATCGCCACTACGCGTCGGACCGCGACCTCATCCTGGCGCTCGCCGACGTCTTCAACGCCGAGCTCAAGGAAGTGGCGGCCGCGGGCTGCCGCGTCATTCAGGTCGAGGAGCCCCAGCATCACATCGCCGGGGCCAACGGGACAGCCACCGACAAGGATCTCGAGTTCTTCACGGAGGCGGTCAACCGTGAGATCGCCGGCGTCGAGACGGAGATCTGGCTCCACACGTGCTGGGGAAATCCCAACCAGCAGCCGCTGCACTGGGAGCGGCCGTCGTACGAGCTGTCCTTGCCGTACCTGCTCCAGACGAACGCCGACGTGATCACCCTCGAGTGCGCCTCCACCAACGGCCGCGACCTCCCTCTCCTCGGCAAGTTCCGCACGGACAAGAAGATCGCCATCGGCGTGGTGAACCACTCCACGGCGGCCGTGGAGCCGCCCGAATTCGTGGCGGGGCTGATTCGTCGGGCGCTGGAGTACGTGCCGCCCGAGCGTCTCGTGCTCTCCACGGACTGCGGGTTCGGCCGCGAGGGCCTGGCCCGACGCATCGCCTTCTACAAGTGTGTGGCCATCAACCTCGGGGCCAATATAGTCCGCCGCGAGCTGAAGCTGCCCGAGGTCGACATCCCCGCCGCCGACCCGCGCTGGACTTTCGCCGGGTGATGTTGCTTCATCCCTCTCCCCCATTGGGGGAGAGGGCAGGGTGAGGGGGTGGATGTCCCGCTAGACCCAGCTGCGGTAGTGTCTCTCTAACAGTTCCGACTTGAATCCGGGGAGGATCTGAATGACGGAAACAATTTACGATGCGGCCTTCGAACGGCAGATTCTCTTGCGCGACGCTTATCGAATTTCCGAACAGATGATCCGCGAGTGTCTAACAAGGGGTGACATTCCGCTCAGCGAGTTCCTATACGTCTACTTTGGTCTCGGGGCGGACCGGCGATCTGCCGACCCTGCGGCCCTCGATGATTTCCTGGCAGCAGCGGCCGTCGTTCTTGGACCGTGAAACTGAGACACTACCCCAGCCGCCCTCGCCTTGACTTGCCCAACCGCGTATGGCACCGTCACGTTCACCTTTCTCTTCCTTCGCAAACGTGTCGACAGGGACGTCCGACCAAGAAGGAGAGCCCGCGATGTCCATCGCCGATCGAAGCGCATCCAATGGCGGCCGCCGCCTGAATCGACGCAGCTTTCTCAAGCGCGTGGGGTGGGGAGGGGTGGGCGCCGCCGCCCTCGTCGGCGCGAGCCGGCGGTCGGCGCTTGCCCAGGGCTCGTCTCCCTATCCAGACTGGATCCCCGCGAGCACGAAGCCCCCGAAGCGAGGCGGAGCGATCGCGCGCGCCTCGTCCTGGGATCCCCCCGTCGTCGACCCCCGGCTGACGCAGTCGATCGGGCTCTTCCAGTTCGCCGGCCTCGTGCACAACCGGCTCCTGCGCTACCGGTTCACCGACGAGGCGAGCGGGACCAACGACCTCGCCCTCGCGGGTGATCTCGCCGAGTCGTGGGAGGCGAACTCCGATCATCGCGTGTGGACCTTCAAGCTGCGTCACGGCGTCAAGTGGCAGAACGTGGCCCCCCTCAACGGACGCGAGCTCGTGGCGGCGGACGTCAAGTATTGTTTCGAGGCCTACGCCAAGGAGGGCGTGCAGTCGTTCACGTTCCGCGAGATCGAAGCCATGGAGACGCCCGACAAATACACGCTGCGCGTTCATCTGAAGACGCCCAACGTGCTGTTCGCGCAGAACCTGGCTGAGCCAATCGCGGTGATCTTCTCCCGGGAGGTGCTGGAGGAAGACGGCGATCTCAAGAAGCGCGTGATCGGCACCGGCCCCTACCTCTTGAAAGAGCACACTCGCAAGGTGCGCATCGTGCTCGCCCGGAACCCCGACTACTTCGACAAGGGCCGGCCCTACCTGGACGAGTACACCATTCTCTCGACGCCGGATGCCGCCACCCGCCTGGCCGCGTTCCGCTCGGGGCAAAGCGACATCATCTGGCAGGCGAGCCCCGCCGAGGTGGAGACCGTCCGGAAAACCAATCCGGCCGCCCTCATCCAGGCGTACGCCAATACCCTGGCCCCCTTCGGACTGGCCCTCGCCCAGGACAAGCCGCCCTTCAACGACCTGAAGGTGCGCCGCGCGATCTCCATGGCCATCGACCGGCAGAAGCAGGTCGACACGGTCTACGAGGGCCACGGCATCCCCGGGTGGGGCGTTCCCTACATCTACTACCAGGACAAGCCGCCCACGCTCGCCCAGCTCGGCCCGTGGGTCCAGTACCGTCCCGCCGAGGCGAAGAAGCTCCTGACCGAGGCAGGGCATCCGAATGGCTTCGAAGCGACGCTGTTCTACTACGAGTACTTCCCGCAGATGACCTCGCAGGTCCAGCTCGTGCAGCAGGACCTGAAGAGGAACCTCAACATCAATGTCAAGATCACCAAGATGGACTACACGACGTACTACGGCCGCTACGTGGAGAGCAAGTGGGAGGGGATGTCGTGGGGGTTCCAGTCGGGCCACGCGGTGGGGCTCGACGAGCGGACGTACCACTACCTGCACTCCAAGTCGACGAAGAACTTCTTCCGCGTCAACGATCCCGCCATCGACGAGCTGGTGTCGAAGCTCCGGCAGACTCCCGATCGCGCCGAGCAGCGCGTGGTCACCAAGAAGATCGTCGATCGGGAGTTCGATCAGGTCCTGAGAATGTGGATGCCGTACGACAACGGCTTCCTCGCGTTCCAGCCGCACCTTCGCAACATAGGGGCGGGCGCCCTCCGGAGGAGCGACGGCTACGGATCGCCGACCCTGGCCCGGGCCTGGCTCGACAAGTAGCGGGCTCTCTCTCCTGAATCCCTCTCCCCCGTCACGGGGGAGAGGGAGCGAACGGAGACTTCCCCGATGAAAACCGGTCGAGGTCTCTTCGCGGTATTGCTCGTCCTGGTGATCTCGGTCATCGGAGTCGGGCCGGCCACCGCCGCGCCTGAAGGCCAGATGACGTGGGGCGTTCACATCTCGCTCGCCCCCATCTGGTTCGACCCCGCGGAGACCCCGGGGATCGGCACGCCGTTCATGATCCTCTACGCCCTGCACGACGCGCTCGTGAAGCCCATGCCCGGCAATGTCATGGCTCCCAGCCTCGCCGAGTCGTGGAGCGTGTCGAAGGACGGCCTCGTCTACGAGTTCGTCCTGCGCGCGGGCGCCCGGTTCCACAACGGCGAGCCCGTCACCGCCGACGACGTGAAGTTCTCCTTCGAGCGCTACCGGGGCGCCGCGGCCCGGCTCATGAAGGAGAAGGTCGCGGCGGTGGAGGTCGTGGATCCAGGCCGGGTCCGCTTCCGATTCAGGGAGCCCTGGCCGGATTTCATGACCTACTACGGGAGCCTCGCCACCGGCGCAGGCTGGATCGTGCCCCGGAAGTACCTCGAGAAGGTCGGCGACGACGGCTTCAAGAAGGCGCCCGTCGGTGCCGGCCCGTACCGCTTCGTCTCGTTCAATCCGGGCGTGGAGCTGGTGCTCGAGGCGTACGAGCCGTACTGGAGGAAGAGCCCGAGCGTCAAGCGCCTCGTGCTCAAGGCCGTCCCCGACGAGACGACGCGGCTGGCCATGCTCAAGCGCGGCGAGGCCGACATCGTCTACCTGCTCCAGAGCGAGCTGGCGGAGGAAGCGCGACGGACGCCCGGGCTGACGCTGCGGCCCACCCCCATCGTGTCGACCCACTGGCTCGTCTTCCTCGATCAGTGGGACCCGAAGTCGCCGTGGGCCGACCGACGAGTGCGTCTGGCCGCCAACCACGCGATGAACCGCCAAGCCGTCAACGAGGCGATCACCCTGGGATTCTCCAGGATCACCTGGAGCATCATTCCCGCGAGCTTCGATTTCTACTGGCAGCCGCCCGCGTACGCCTACGATCCTGCCAAGGCCAAGCAGCTCCTCGCGGAAGCCGGCTACCCGAAAGGTTTCGACGCCGGCGACCTCTGGTGCGATGCCGCGACCGCCACCATGAGCGAGGCGCTCATCGGCTACCTCCAGGCCGTGGGGATCCGGGTGAAGCTCCGGCCGCTCGAGCGCGCGGCCTTCTTCAAGGCCTACCAGGAGAAGACGCTGAAGAATCTCGTGTACAGCATAAGCGGAGCGTTCGGGAACGCCGCCATCCGTGTCGAGAACTTCGTGGCCTCGGGTGGCCCCTACGTATATGGAAGTTACCCGGACATCGACGGGCTCTTCAGAGAGCAGAGGGGCGAGCTCGATCGGAAGCGGCGGGAGGCCATGCTCCACCGGATCCAGCAGCTGATTCACGAGAAGGCCATCTACGCGCCGATCTGGGAGCTCGGCTTCATCCATGCCCAGGGTCCGCGCGTGGCGGAGTCGGGCCTCGGGCTCATCACGGGCTGGGCGTTCTCCGCGCCCTACGAGGACGTGAAGCTGAAGGGCAAGTGAACAGTCGCTTCTGCTACAATCTGACGCGCTGACGCTGGCCACGGCACCGCGGCGGTGGAGGAGAGGCGAAGGGCATGGCAGAGATCACCCTCGGCATCGGTACCTCGCATAGTCCCATGCTGAGCACACCCCCCGAGGCGCTGGCCGGCCTCGGTGACCTGGACCGCGGCCGCCTCGCGGAGTTCGCGGGCAAGGCGCGCGAGAACGCTGCGTGGATCGGCCGCGAGCTCGCCCCCGAGGTGACCCGGGCCCGGCACGAGGCGACCCAGGCGGCCCTCCGGCAGCTCCGCGGCGTCCTCGCCGGCGAGGCGCCCGACGCCCTCGTCGTGATCGGCGACGATCAAGACGAATGGTTCAGCGCGGACAATCAGCCGGCCCTGTGCATCTACTGGGGCGAGACGGTCGAGAACCTGCCCCCGCCCATCGCGCGCGTGCCGCCCTTGCGCCAGCTTTCCTACTGGGGCTTCTACGGCGACGGCGCGAACCGGTCGTTCCCCGTGGACGCGGCGCTCGGCAAGTACCTCGTGGAGACCCTGACGCGGGAGCACGACTTCGACGTCGCCCACGTGCGCGTGCAGCCGCGGCACGGCCCCTTCGGGCACGCGTGGAACTTCGTGCATCAGCGGATCATGGGCGAGCGCGTCGTGCCCATCGTGCCCGTCATGCTGAACACGTACTATCCGCCGAACCAGCCGACCCCGAGACGCTGCTATCAGCTCGGGCGGGCCATCCGTCAAGCCGTCGAGGCATGGCCGTCGGGGAAGCGCGTGGGAATCGTGGCCTCGGGCGGCCTGAGTCACTTCTTCGTCGACGAGGAACTGGATCGGCACGTCCTCCAGATCCTCGCCAAGAAGGACGCCGACGCGCTGACCGCGCTGCCCACGGCCAAGCTCGAGTCCGGCAACTCCGAGATCCGCAACTGGATCACGGCCGCGGGCGCCCTCGAGCACCTGCAGATGCAGCTCGTGGACTATGTCCCCTCCTATCGATCGGAGGCGGGGAGCGGCGTGGGGATGGCGTTCGCGGTCTGGCAGTAGTCGAACAGGGAGAAAGGCGATGCTCTCGAGCGAAGACAACGAGCTGCTGTGCCGGGTCGGACGCGGCACGCCCATGGGCGAGCTGCTGCGCCACTACTGGATGCCCTGCCTGCCCTCCACGGAATTGCCCGTGCCCGACGGCCCGCCGAAAAGGGTGCGCCTGCTCGGCGAGAACCTCGTGGCCTTCCGCGACACGCAGGGAAGGGTGGGGCTCTTGCCCGCCAACTGCCCCCACCGCGGCGCCTCGCTCTTCTTCGGCCGCAACGAGGAGTGCGGGCTCCGCTGCTCGTATCACGGCTGGAAGTGGGACGTCACGGGCCGCTGCGTCGACATGCCCAACGAGCCGGAGGAAAGCACCTTCAAGGACAAGGTGCGCGCCCGCGCGTATCCCTGCCGCGACGTCAACGGCGTGATCTGGACCTACATGGGCCCGAGGGAGACAGCGCCGCCGTTTCCCGCCTTCGAGATCAGTACGCTGCCCGCCGAGCAGGTCTATCCGCCCCTCATGATGCTGGAGGAGTGCAACTGGGTGCAGGCCCTGGAGGGCGACATCGACTCTTCCCACATCGACTTCGTGCACGCAAAGGTCTCGCCTGCGAGCAAGCAGCGCGGCACCTACAACCAGGACAGGCGGCCGCGGCTCGAGGTGCTGCCCACGGACTATGGCGCCTGCTATTCGGCCCGGCGGCGCTGGGATACGGATGGGTTGTACTGGCACCGCATCACGCAATTCATCATGCCGTTCTTCTCGATGATTGCGGCCAGCGATCCCCACATTGTCTCGGCTCGAGCCTGGGTGCCCCTCGACGACAACTACAATCTCCAGTTTGTCATGCGCGGGCGGCTCGATCGGCCCGTGACGGAGGAAGAGCGCCGGCAGATCCGCGATCCCTTCGCCGCGTGGGGCGGCTACGTGGAAGCGACCAGCGATCCGCGCACGCGGTTCTACACCACGGCGAACATCCACAACGACTTCAAGCAGGACCATGAGCTGAAGAAGGAGCTCACGCTCGGCATTCCCTTCCTCGGGAACCTCCAAGATAGGGCTATGACGGAAACCATGGGGCCGATCTACGACCGGACGCAGGAGCATCTGGGGACCACCGACGCCATGGTGATCTTCATGAGGCGCCGACTCATCGACGCCGCCAGGGCGTTGCGCGACGAGGGTGCGGTGCCCATCAACGTCGACGACCCGAATCTCTGTCGAGTACGCCCGGCCTCGGCCCTGCTGCCCGAAGGCGAGAGCTGGATCGTGGCGACGGAGAAAGCGCGCCAGTCCGACGCCGGCGTGCCCATTGCCTGGGTGCCCTTCGTCTGATGGGCCCGGCGGCACGCGAGCCTGATACGGCCCACGACCTCGCGTACTACGAGGCCGTGCCGTACCTGCTCGTGATGGAGTCGGTCGAGCGCCAGGGCCAATGGCTGCGGCGCGCGGAGTACCCGGAGCTGCCCGGCTGTGCCGCGGAGGCCCCCTCGGCCGTGGAGGCTCTCGAGAAGCTCGAGAACGAGCGGCTCCGTCTCCTGCGTCAGCTCTGGGATCGCGGCGCCTTGATTCCGGTACCGCGTCCGCCGCTACTCCGTCACCTGCCGTCGCGCTCGCATCCGCAAGCGTCACCGTAGCGGCCACAGTAGGGACACGTTCGGATTGACAATCTTCCGGTGGAAACCTATGCTCCGCCCGCGCGCTCCACACCCAGCTGTTCGAGAGGGGGCACCGATATGCGCATCCATCGATCCCTCCTAGTTGTGGTGACTCTCGTGGTCGGACTCTCTGGCTGCTCCTACAATTACTTCAGCTCCAGTGAAGCCCAGTGTTTCGAGCCGATTCGTCGGGGTGATCTCCAGGTTCCGAGGATCGATGCCAATTGGTTGAGGTTCTGGCAGTCGACAGAGTACTGCCGGAGACTTCGAGAGGAATTCGCGCGATCCTTCCAGGCCAGTCTCCCGGACCTCGGCGTCGTCAGGCCTCAACAGAGACTCGTCGTTGGTAACGTGGTTACCTTCGAAGTGGGCGTCCGCAACGAGAGCATGACCACGGCCTCGCCCGACTTCGATGTGCTGATCGAGGCGTTTGTGGGCGTGGCCCCTCCCGCTTCGCCGACGCTTACGACCACCCAGCGATTTACCGGGCTGGCTCCCCAGGCCGAGAATAGGGTCACGGTTGATGTGACCGTGCCGGCGCAGCGGCCGGTGGATGTCCTCCTTCGCGTGACCGCCGACCCACCGGCGGCAACCGGTGGAGCGGTTCGGGAAGCCGACGAGAACAACAACGTCCGGGAACGAACGTTCACGATCTTTTGAGGGGTCGATCTCACAATCGAACACTTGACCTAGGCAGCCCACGCCGAGTCGCAGGAGTCTTCGCCGTCCGCTGCTCGTCTGAGCCACGCTCCCGGAGGGTTGACCATGCCGAAGCTGACGAAGAACGACGTGCTGAAGAAGGCCGAGGAGCTGAAGAACTGGGGCAAGTGGGGCCCTGACGACCAGCTCGGCGTCCTCAACTACATCACGCCCCAGGACATCGTGAACGCCGCGCGGCTCGTGAAGAGGGGCAAGGTCTTCCGGCTCGGGCTCGAGCTCGATGAGAACGGCCCGCAGCGCGGCATCTTCGGCGGGCGCTGGAACCCCTTGCACCAGATGCTGGCCACGGGCACCGACGCCGTCCAGGGCAAGCACGACGTCACCCCCGGCCTGCGCTACGCGGACGACGCCATCAACCTGCCCACCCAGGCGGCCACGCAGTGGGATGCGCTCTCCCACGTCTTCCTCGGCGAGCAGATGTGGAACGGCTATCCCGCCACGCTCGTGGACAGCCGGGGCGCCCACAAGAACGGCATCGAGAAGTTCGCGAGCAAGATGGTGGGCCGCGGCGTCTTGCTCGACGTGGCGCGCCACAAGGGCGTGCCCTTCCTCCAGGACGGCTACGGGATCACCGTCGCCGATCTGGACGCCACCGCCCGGAAGGAAGGCGTGGAGGTGCGCCGCGCCGACTTCGTGATCATCCGTACCGGGCAGATGGAGGACCGGCTGCAGAAGGGCGAGTGGGGTGGCTATGCCGGCGGAGATGCGCCCGGGCTGGCCTTCGAGAGCCTGGAGTGGATCCACGGCAAGCAGATCGCCGCGATCTGCAGCGACACCTGGGGGATCGAGGTCCGCCCCAACGACACGGGGCCGGACGTCTTCCAGCCCTGGCACTGGGTGACGATCCCGGCCATCGGCATCGTGCACGGGGAGATCTTCTATCTGAAGGAGCTGGCCGAGGACTGCGCCGCCGACGGCGTGTACGAGTTCTTCTTCTGCGCGCCGCCCCTCGTGATCAGCCGCGGCACGGGGTCGCCCATCAATCCCCAGGCCATCAAGTAGGGAGCCAGGGCGTGGCCTCCGACTTCGACGCGCGGGTCATCAGCGAGTACTGGGGGCGGGAGAAGCTCGCGGAGGTGATGCTCGATGCCCTCAAGGCGCGCGGCGCCAACCTCGACGCCCTCACGCCCGACGAGGTCGCGCCCGTGGACCAGTTCCACGGAGGTGGCAAGCCGGTGACCGTGCGTCTCGCGAAGGTCGCCGGCGCCGCTCCCGGCATGCGCGTGCTCGACGTGGGCAGCGGATTCGGCGGCCCCGCCCGCACGCTTGCCGTCGAGTTCGGCTGTCACGTCACGACGGTGGACCTGACGGAGTCGTACGTCCGCGCCGCGAAGATGCTCACTGCCCGCATGGGCCTCGAGGATCGCGTGAGCCACCACGTGGGCAACGCGCTGGACCTGTCCTTCCCCGACGGCGCCTTCGACATGGTGTGGACGCAGAACAGCGGCATGAACATCGCGGACAAGGCGCGGCTGTACGCGGGCTTCCATCGCGTCCTGCGGCCCGGCGGCCTCCTCGCCCTCCAGGAGCCCATGGCCGGGCCGACGCAGCCGCTCGTCTATCCGGTGATGTGGGCGCGGGATCCCTCGACGAATTTTCTGCGCGCGCCCGAGGAGATGAAGGCGCTCATCGAGCGCGCGGGCTTCACGGCGCGCGTGTGGGATGACGTCACCGCCGAGACCGCGGGGCCGTCGTCGGGCGCGGCCATCCCGGCGCACAGCATCCAGCGGCTCGTGATGGGCGACGCGATCGACGAGATCATCCGTGCCGGCCACCGCAATCGGGCGGAGGGCCGCCTCGTCTCGGTGCAGGCAGTCTTCGACCGGCCCTGACCTGAGGAGGGCAAGATGAAAGTCGCGACCTGGCGAGGCGAGAGCCGCTTCAGCATCGACGAGGTTCCCGATCCCGTGGCGGGGCCGGGGCAGGTGGTGGTGGGGATCCACACCGCGGGCATCTGCGGCACCGACATCCACGCCACGCAGGGGCTGTTCCCGTGGACGCCGCCCATGGTGCTGGGCCACGAGTACACCGGCGTGGTGCGCGAGGTGGGCCGCGGGGTGAGCCGGGGCCTGATCGGGCGCGCCGTCGGGTGCGAGCCGTCGTACGGGTGCGGAGAGTGCCCCGCGTGCGAGGCGGGGCGCACCTCGCAGTGTCCGCGCGCGGTCCGGGTGGGTGGCTTCGCCGAGCGCGTGGCGCTGCCCGCGAGGAGCGTGCATCCGCTGCCGAAGAGCCTCGATCCGGCGACGGCCGCCCTGACCGAGCCCGCCGCCTGCTGCCTGGCGGGTCTGGAGACCTTTCGCATGCCCCGCGCGGCGACAGTGCTCGTCATCGGCGGCGGCATCATGGGACTTCTCACCATGGCCATCGCCCGCCGTCGGGGCGCGCGCCGCCTCATCCTCTCCGACCCGATCGAGGAGCGACGGCAGATCGCGCGTCGCCTGGGCGCTCACGTCGTCATCGACCCGTCGAAGGAGAGCCTGCGCGATCGCGTGATGGCGCTCACGAAAGACCGCGGGGCCGAGGTCGTCTGCGAGGCGGTGGGGAAGCCGGAGCTGGTCGCCGAGGCGATCGGGCTGACGAGGTCCACGGGACATGTGCAGCTCGTGGGCGTGAATCCGAAGGGGAGCCGGCTGCCCCTCGATCTGTGGGACGTCCACTACCGCGAGCTCCATATCGGCGGCGCGTTCGGTCGGGGCACGGCCTACCGTCGCGCCCTCGCCCTGATGCCCAAGCTCGGCGTCAAGCGGCTCATCACCGCGCGCTTCCCGCTGGAGCGCGTGGAGGAAGCCTTCGCCCACGCCTCCGCCGGCCACGGCGCCAAGACCGTCATCACCCCCGGCTAGGGCTGCAGGTATCGCTGACGGTTCAGCGGGCGGATGCCCTCGATGCTCAGGCGAATGCGGTACAGCACGCCGCGCGCCGTGAGATAGAGCGCCTTGCCGTCGGCGTCGCCCCAGGCGACGTTGGCGGGCTCGTGCGTCGTGCGGATCACACCCAGGATCCGCCCCGCGGGGTCGGTGATCCACAGTCCGCCCGGGCCGGTCAGATACAGGTTCCCCCGCCGATCCACCTTCATCCCGTCCGGCTCCTGGCCGGGCTCGCCGTTCAGATCGAGAAAGAGCTTTCCGTGGGCGAGTGAGCCATCCGACTTTACTTCGTAGCGCATCCAGATCTTGTTCTCCCGGTCGGAGTTGCTGACGTACAGGTACTTCTCGTCGGGCGAGAAGGCGAGCCCGTTCGGGCGGCGCATCTCCTTGACCACCGCCGTGAGGTTTCCGTCGGCGAGGCGAAAGACGCCGTTGAAGGAGAGCTCCTTCGCCGGATCCTCATCCTCCAGGGGAAGACCGTGGGGAGGGTCGGTGAAGTACAGGGCGCCGTCGGACTTGTAGACGAGGTCGTTGGGGCTGTTCAACCGCTTGCCCTCGAACCGGTCGGCGAGCACCGTGAGGCGTCCATCCGGCTCCTGCCGCGTCACCCGGTGGTTGCCGGGCTCGCAGATCGTCAGCCGTCCTTCGCCATCGAGGGTCATGCCGTTGGAGCCCATCGACCCGCCGGGAGGAATATCCGCGGCAGCATAGCCCGTCCGCGTGCGAACCACGGAGGCGCCGTGCCGCGGATCCCACTTGCGGATGACGTTGTGGGGAAGGTCGGCGAAGAGGAGATGGCCCTCGGGGAGCCACACCGGGCCTTCGGTGAACCCGAACCCACTGGCGAGCTGCTCGATCTTCACGCCGCGCGGGACGACCTGATCCAGCTCGGGAGCGCGGCGCTCCACGTGGCTGGGCGCCGGCCCGCACCCGAGCACGGCCTTGGCCCGCTCGCGCCAGGCCCGAGGAATCCGGCGCTTGAGAGCACGAAGCCCGCTCGCCGCGGCGCGACGAAGCATCCAGACCTACTCGGCGAACTGGGCGGCGCGCCAGCGCAGGGCGGCGCCGAGGCCTTCCTTCTCCCGGATCTCGTCGAACTTCATCCCGACCTCGGTCCGCGCCGCATAGAGCGCAGCGAGCACGTCGAGACCGGCGCGGATGGCGTTGCGGAAGCCGGCGGCGTCGGCGCCGCGATTGACGGCAAGCTTGGTGCCGGCCAGCGCCTCGGGGGAGATGAGGGCGAGCCGCCGCGCCAGCTTCATGGTCGCCGCCCCCAGGTCGGCGCGCGGCACCACGCGGTTGACCATGCCGTACTGCAGCGCGGTCTGCGCGTCGATGGGATCGCCCAGGTAGAGCAGCTCGCGCGCGCGCTTGAGCCCGATCACGAAAGGCATGATGAGCGCGGGACCGACGCTGGAGAAGCGGATCTCGGGCTCGCCGAAGAGGGCGTCGTCGGCGGCCACGGTGAGGTCGCACATCATCATGAGCTCGCAACCGCCCCCGAGACAGTGTCCCTGCACGGAGGCGATGACGGGCTTGACCATGTCCCAGGGCGTCATCTCGAGGGCGACGTCGTCGGTGAGGGAGGCGTGCCAGGCGAGCGCGTTGCCACGCCGCGCAGCCCGCGCCGGATTGGGCCCGATGTCGTAGCCGGCGCAGAAGCTTCGCCCCTCCGCGCGGAGCACGACCGCGCTGGTGTTCGGATCGCGATCGGCCTCGTGGAAGCGCTCCATGAGCGTGCGCTTGAGCTCAGGGCTGATGGCGTTGAGCTTGTCGGGCCGGTTGAGCGAGACGATCCCGACGCGGCCGTCGGTGGCGTAGGTCACGAGCTGCTCGGTCATGGTAGGCTCCTCAGGTTGGCGGATGTCCGGAAGATGGCGCGGCGCGCGTTCACCGTGGAATGACGGGCAGCACGACGTGCGACGGGTAGCGCTCGTCATGGAAGACCGTCTGCCGGGCCGATTGCCGGCGCGTGCCGGTGGCCTGGTCCTCGCCCGTGTTCAGGTTGCGGTCGAAGCGCGGGAAGTTGCTGGAGGCGATCTCGAGGCGGATGCGGTGGCCGGGCAACAAGACGTGGCTGGTGGCCCAGAGGTCGATGGTGAAGCGCGCCACCTCGCCCGGGATGAGCGGCGCGGGCGACGTGCGCGACTCGCGGTAGCGGGCGCGCACGATGCCGTCCGCCAGGTTCTGGGCATACCCGTCGGGGCGCACGTCCACGAGCTTCGCGGTGAAGTCGGTGTCGGACGCGTTGCTCGCCGCGTAGAGCGTCACCGTGACGGGTCCGGTGACCTCGAGCCTCTCGGTCATCACCGCGCTCGTGTAGAC
>WNFD01002827.1_pt1 | contig 20710 bp, 24 predicted proteins | sample 5400491 | NCBI WGS metagenome assembly WNFD01 (sample SAMN13153343, study PRJNA577476) | soil metagenome | isolation source: 120 cm saprolite under Douglas fir tree site 2 hole 2 replicate 2 | place: USA:California | collected 2015-04-18
TTCTTTTTCGGTGCGGAGTAATAATAGAGGTCCTGGTAATCGCTCTTGGGCTAGTTGACGCGGGCCCACTTCGGCTCGGTCATGGTGAGCCAGCGGCGATAGGCCTGCAGCCGCCACTCCAGCAGCCAGGCCGGCGCGTTCTTTCTGGCGGAAATGTAGCGGACGATGTCTTCCGAGAGCCCCTTCGGGGGCTTCTCGGACTCGATCAGCGTCTCAAATCCATACTTGTATAGTTCGACGTCGATACTTCGCACCCGTTCGACGGTCTCTTGCACGGCTGCCATTCGTCACTCCACCCGTCGATTGGACGCCGGATTGTGTCGGGCATGCCAATGCGTCATTAATTCCAGATCGTCATGTGGACGCGCGCGCGTTACAGCGCTTGCGATCGTTTCGCGCAGCCGCTGGTCCTTGCCGGCGACCAGCGCCATCAATAGCCCACCCAGCCGGGCGACCAGTTCACCCGGCGCCGTGATGTTGCTGCTGCGGTTTGCCATCGCGCCTGTTCCTTACGCCGGCACGCAGGTATTTTCGACCGGGCACACCACCACGCATTGCGGCGTGTCGAAATGTCCGACGCATTCGGTGCATTTCTTCGGGTCGATGATGTACATGTCGTTCTTGAGACGAATGGCGGCGTTGGGACATTCGAATTCGCAAGCGCCGCATACCGTGCATTGCGAGGCGATGATTTTGTAGGCCATCTTCAGACTCCGAAAGCGCGCGTCGATGCCGAATGACAGCTCCCTTTCAAGCGGCGTGCCAGAACTCAGACCTTTGATTTGGCTTGGCTATTTGCAACAGCGGCGGATCGGCGCGCTGTCGCGCCCACGACAGACTGTCGCAAGTCCGACAGTCGGGATCGATGCGTTTTTTCCCAGAGGAGAACCGCTCGCATCAAGAGCAGGAGATCAAACCGGCAATTCGGAGATCCAGCTTCGATTTGATCGAAACGGAGAGGCTCGACAGCTAAAGTTGCTTGACCTCGATGCCGTGCTTTTTCAGCGCATAGCCGATCTGACGCGGCGTCAATCCGAGCATGCGGGCGGCCTTGGCCTGAACCCAGCCCGATTTCTCCATCGCCTCGATAAAGCGGTCGCGGTCCGGCATCTGTCCGCGGTCCGCGGCCGGCGCGGCGCTGGACGCGCGCGCCGCATCCGCGGCAGGCTCGCTCGACGGCGGGCTCGCGTTGGCAACCTCGCTACCGGCCGTGCGCGGCAGCACCGGAAGCGAAACCGCAGGCCGCAAGCGCGTCGGCGCTATTTCCGAATGGCCTTTCCACAGCATCGCGGACAGGCATTCGTTCCGACGGCAAGCGAAATCATCCATCACGATCGATGAACCATGCGCCAACGTCGCAGTCCGCTGAACGCAATTCTCAAGCTCGCGCACGTTGCCGGGGAAACCGCACCCCATCAGCACTTCCAACGCGCTCGCGTCGAGCGACATGGTGCGGCCGTTCTCCTCGTTGAAGCGTTTGAGAAACTCGCCAGCAAGCTGCGGGATGTCGCTGCGACGGTCGCGCAGCGGCGGCATCAGCATTGGCACAACGCTGATGCGATAGTAAAGGTCGGCGCGAAATTCGTTGCGGGCCACCGCTTCTTCGAGATTCTTGTTGGTCGCCGTGACGACGCGCACATCGACCTTGATGGTGTGGTTGCCGCCGACTCGCTCAAATTCCTGTTCCTGCAATACGCGCAGCAGCTTGGCCTGGAAGGCGGGAGAGATTTCGCCGATCTCGTCGAGAAAAATCGTGCCCTTGTCGGCGAGTTCGAAGCGCCCCTTGCGCGCATTAATTGCGCCGGTAAATGCCCCCTTTTCATGGCCGAACAGCTCGGACTCAAGGACTGATTCCGGCAACGCTGCACAGTTGATCTTGACGAATGGGCCCTTGGCGCGCGGCGACAGCTCGTGAATGGCCTTGGCGATCAACTCCTTGCCCGTGCCGGATTCACCGCGCAACAATACGGTCGAATTGGATTTGGCGACGATCATGATCTTGTCGAGCAGCGAACGCAGCGCCGGGCTATCTCCAATGATGCCCTTGATAAGAACCTTTTTTCGCTCCCGCGCCGGCTTGAGCTCCGACAGTTCCTTCTGCAGACGGTGGCTCTCGGCCATCAGACGGTCGCGGTCGCGCGAGACGACGCGGTAGAGCTGCACGGTCTGGCCGATCAGATTGGCAATCATCGTGAGAAAGCGCACATCGCTATCGAGCCGAAACACCGACTGACCGTCCCAGATGCGATCAATGGTCAGCGTCCCCACAACCTTCGCGCCGATGCGGATCGGAACTCCGATGAACGACACCCTGACGTCCTCTACCGCTCCGAGCGCTGTCGCATCGGTTGTAAACAGCGGATGCGTGGCGACGTCTTCTACAACCAATGGAACAGCGGTCGCCACGATCTGCCCGATGGCCGTTTCCGGCAGGCGAGCCCGGTAACGCTCGTCGGTCCCCTCGTTCCAACCAATACCGACTGTGATGTCCGGAACATCGTCGTCCGCCAGGAGCGAAATGACGCCATGTCGCATTTGCAGGAACGACGAAAGCACATTGAGAACGTTCGAAAGCGTAGTCTCAAGCCGGTTCGGCGCATTGAGAATTTTGGAAATCTCGTAGATTCCAGTGAGCGCAATTTCGCTAAGAGGAATCAGCGGAGCGTTCGGTCGGGTTTCCAAACGCTCGACCTCAGTTGCATCTGCGTGGGCCATGGCCATCTCTCCATCGTCCTGGACTTTCCCCGCCGACTTTTCTGAAGAATTGTTGATATCCTGTCCCATCTTCACACGAATGTCGCGCCCAACTTGTCCGCATCGTTGCGGAACATAAGGGCGTGGATTGCCCACTTATCGCCCGCCGTGGTCATGTCATTAAACCCAGCAATCATTGACAATCAGACCGTCCGAACCGTTGTTGCGACCTCCGCATTGATCTAGATCAACTCGGCGCGGCTAAACTAACAGCACCCGGCACCCAACCATTTCACTTTCACGCTCGACTTCATCTCCATGCCGCACGGTTCAGACGTGCTGTCCGCCGTTGATCTTGATTTCTTCACCAGTCACATAGCTTGCCCCGTCCGAGCATAAAAAGAAGATCACCTTGGCGACTTCGTCTGGCGTGCCGATCCGGCCCATCGGTATGACGGGGGCAAGCAGCGCTTCGGTCTCCGGTGACAGAATATCGGTCTTGATCTCACCCGGCGCTATCGCGTTCACCCGAATGCCGTGCGGCGCGAAATCGTGCGCCATCTCCCGCGTAAGGCAGGCCAGCGCGGCTTTCGACGTCGCATACGCCGTGCCGGCGAAAGGGTGTACGCGCGAGCCCACGATCGAGGTCACATTGACGACGGTACCAGACCCGTCCTTCAGCTCGTCGAACAGGCCGCGGGCGAGAAGGATCGGGGCGAGAAAATTGACGTGGAAGACATTCATCCACGTCTCGACCGGCGTCGTCAGCGATGTAAGACGGCCTCCTTCAACATTCTTCGGCGAGACGCCGGCATTGTTGACGAGGGCGTGAAGCGGCATGCCGGCGAGGCGCGCCTTGATGTCCGCAAGCGCACGCGGCATGGCCAGGCGATCGCCGAGGTCGATCTGAACGTGATCAATCGATCCCGCGTCCCACGGGCAAAGCTCCCCATCGAAGGGCTGGCGCGAGCAGGTGATGATCCGCCAGCCTGCTTCCGAGAACAGTTTTACCGTTGCGTGCCCGATGCCGCGCGAGGCGCCGGTCAACACCATGGTCTTTTGCTCGGCTGAAGGCCGCACAATCTGCGCTGGCGCACCGGGGAAAGGACAGAGCACAGTGGTCTCCAGCGCCAATCCTTTGCTCGGATCGTCGTTCGGGTTCGGCATCGCGCCAACCAATCGTCGCAGCGGCGCAACGCGTAGCGTCGGAGATTTTCCGACACTCGGGGATTTGCACGATCCGGGCCAATCGATTGAAATCGGATTTTTGAGGGGTGAAGCCGTCCGATCGGATGAAGTGCGAACCGATATTGGATTGCAGTAGCGACGGAATGTCGATTCTCCGACATTAACGTCATATTCGGTACAAGGCGCGAGGCGAAAAGTAGGGCCTCAAATGGCTGGCGCGGTCAGTGTTCGCCGTCCTCGCCCATCTTGCCGATATGATGCTGCGCGTAGAGCTCAAGGCCGAGCCTGGCAACGAGATCGAGTTGGGTTTCGAGGAAATCGATGTGGTGCTCCTCGTCCGTCATCAGCTTCTCGAAAAGGTCGCGCGTCACATAATCCTGCACGGCGTGGCAATGCGTCGCGGCTTCCTGGTAGAGCGCGCGGGCAAAAATCTCCGCCGCCAGGTCGCAGTCGAGCACCTCTTTGACAGTCTGGCCAATGTGCAGCGGATCCAGCAGCTGCAGATTCGGGAAGCCTTCGAGGAAGATGATGCGTACGACCAGTTTGTCGGCGTGCTCCATTTCCTCGATCGATTCCTTGCGCCACTGCCTGGCCATATCCTTGTAACCCCAGTTGTCGAGCAGCCGGTAGTGCAGCCAATACTGGTTTACCGCGGTCAGTTCATGCCGCAGCGCCTTGTTGAGATATTCGACGACTTTTGCGTCACCCTTCATAACCGCGCTCGCTCCTGTTCTGGGCCTTGGTTCACACTCTAGCAAATTACTCTGAACTTCCCTGCCGGCGCTGGCGACGCGATGCTACATTGGATGGCGGTACCCGTATAGCCTAGGGCTGCTTGTCCGCAGGCGCGACGTGTATGGCGCCGCCCCCAGAGCAACCGACTTTCGCTCCATCGAGCACCTCGTCCATGATCTCTCGGATGGTGCGGGCGCAGCGGCCGCACCGCGCCATGCAGCCGAGGCAGCCGTAGACATAGCTCGTCGTGCGGCGCGTCGCCGTGCTGGCGACAGTTCGCACCTCGTAGTCGCTCAACACATTGCAGGAGCAGACGATCATCAGAAGCCCAGTAGCCCAGTTTCAAGACGTATTGCGTTCGCGTATCCAACTCACCTGTTCTCGTGCTAGCGGCTTGCTGCTCGCCAGCCAGCCTTCCCAGTACTCTCGGGAGAGCTTCTCCCACGTCTTGCGTTTACGAAACTCTGTCCCGCGAACAAGCGCCAGCGTTACCGTGGACCAAATTAGACAGCTGCGCCTAAGCCAAGGCCCCGCTGAACAAAAAAAGCCCGGCCGACCGAAACCGACCGGGCAACAAGGTATTGGGGAAGAAAGTCTCAGTAACTCTGTTACCTTGCGTGCAATTGCGATGGGCGTCTTGATCTACGTCAACGCCACTAGACTGGTGCCGGCGATAGAGCGGCGTGTCGTTGCACGCGCGATGATGCGCGGCGAGGCTCGCCTCGGATTGGCCCAGTTCCTGCACCACCTCGTCTGGTGGAGGTTTCCGATTGAACGGACTATCGCCGGGTGAGGCGGCTTCGTCATCGACTGGGTCGAAAGACCCGAAAAGGGAGCGGTGCCTGGACCGCCGAACCGGAGGCGCGGCCATGCCGCTTTATAGCTTTCATTGCGCGAAATGTGACGGGGATGTCGAACTGCTGATCGGATTCTCCGAGACACCCGTCTGTCCAGCCTGCGGCAGCAAGAAGCTGCAGCGCCTGATGTCGCTCACGGCGCCGCAAGGCAAGAGCCGGGGCTTGATGAAATCCGCACGGGCGCAAGCGGCGCGCGAGGGCCATCTGAGCAATTTCAGCCGCGCCGAACGGCGACGCTGACCGATTGCGGCCTTTGCTGCGACGATCGATCAATCCGAGGTAATCTGGACTTCCGGCACCTCATCCGGTTCCGGAATGTCGAGCCCGTCCTCTTCGGCCAAGTCGATTCCGCTCAAACAGACGTCACCATCGTCGATGATCAATTTGATAGGCGTCAGCGCCTGACCCTGGCAGGGGCCGATGAAGCAATGCCCGGTATCCAGATCGAACTGGGCATGGTGGTTCCCGCAGGTGATGAAATTGCCGTCTTCGTCCATAAAGTCTCCGGGCACGGTATCGAGCCGCAAGCCCTGATGCGGACAGGCGTTTTCGAACCCGAAGAAATTATTGCCCTTGCGCGCGATGAGGATCGGCCAGGGCCTGGCCCCACCATCCGGCTCCTTACGCATCAGCATGAAGCCCGCCGCTTGGCCGTCATCGACCTGATAGGTGGCGCATATCGCGAAAAGCGTGTCCATCGATTGGTTCCTTTCAGCCACATTCGACGCTCCAACCAAAGCATGGAAGCGCTGATGTAGTTCTCAGCAAGCCATGTGCCAGCCGGATCAGGCTGCGCCGGCTTGTCGAGGGCAGGTTCAAATCGACGCATTCACCATTGCGCGGTCAAATAGGCACCACCGTTGACGAAAACAACCTGGCCCCGGATCATGGCCGCTGACGGACCCGCCAGGAATTCGATCAGGCTGCAATCGTCGTCGTGGTTGACGTTGCGGCCGCGGGGTTGGCTTCGGCGGCCCGGCCCAACGTCAAATCCGTCTTTTCGCCAAAAAGCTCGGGCAGGGCTTCGGTCTCGACAGCGATGCGGTGGGCCCGCACGCCCAGCGGCGCCAATTCTATCTCACTGACGGCAGCGCAAACGAGAATCTTGCTCCGCCCTCCGCCCTGTTTTCCGCGCGCAATTCTCCGCCGTGCTCCCGGACGATGCCATAGCTGATCCAGAGCCCCAGACCGGTACCTTCGCCGACCCTTTTGGTTGTAAAGAATGGTTCAAAAATTCGGTCCAGTATTTCGTCGGAAATGCCGGCGCCGTTGTCAGAAATCTCGATCCTGATTTCGTTGCCGTCGCGAAACGCCTTCACTGACAATTCCGGTGTTGCGACGTCGCGCATCGCATCCATGGCATTATCGACCAGATTTACGATGACCTGATGCACCTGTCCTTCATTTCCCGAAACGATCAGGTCAGGTTCGATATCGATGTTGATTTCCGTCTTGATCTGCTTGGGCCGAACGGCCCAGCGAACGGCGGTTTCCAGCACCCGGTCAATATGGAATTGCTGCTTTTCGTTGGTCTGGCTGAACGACAGACGGCGCAGGTTCTTGACAATGTCCGAAACCCGGACGGCGCCTTCCAGCGTCCCGTCGATCAACGGGCCGATATCCGCGAGCAGGGCATCGATCTTCAGCTTCTTGCGCAGCGTTGCCAGATCTTCGGCGGTGGCGTTGTTGTGGACTGCCCCGATATATTCGACCAGCCGTTCCCGGTAACGTTCCAGGGTATGCATATTGCCGTAGACGAAGCTGATCGGGTTATTCAGTTCGTGCGCCACGCCGGCGACCAGCCGGCCGAGGCTTGCCATTTTTTCCTGTTCGATCAACTGACGCTGGGCGCGCTGCAGTTCGCCGTGAGCCCTGTGTAAGGCTTCATAGGCCCGCCGCAATTCGCCAACCGGCCGTCCCGTGAGCACAACGCCGACATAGCGCCCGTCGTGATCGTAACGCGCCGAACTATTGAGGGAAAACAAGTCGGAGGGTCCGGTTGCGGTCGCAAACCTCAATTCGCTGTCGATGACATCGGTCGGCAGTCTTGGCTTCAGCAGGTGCTCGATCCGGGATGCATCCCCGACGTCAACAACGCGCGCCAGTCCGCGTCCGACGATGTCCCTGTCAGGCTGGCCTATGATGCGGACAAATGCGGAATTGACTTGCTGAATCGTCCCATGCGAATCGCACACGATCAACACATCTGAGACCGATTCGATGACGCTTGAAATAAACGCCTGCGCTTCTTCCAGCGCCGCATTCTTTCTTTCCAGATCCGTCTCGTAGCGCAACAGGTCGGAATAGACCTCATCCATCTTACGGATGACCTCGATCCACGCGCCTTCGCGCTCGCCGTCGAGTTCGAAGGTTCCGGGATAAGCGATCCTTCCGAGCAGGCTTTCAGTCTGCTCAATGCCCGGGATTCTCCTCGTCATCATAAGTGTCTTTCTTCAGGTCATAACGGGAGAGCTTGCTGCGCAAACCGACGCGGGACAGGCCGAGCGCTCCGGCGGCTCGGCTGATATTGCCATTGTATCGTCCGAGACATTCGGCGATCGCCGCCTTTTCCAGCGCCTCGACCTTGATCTTCAGGGTCGAGGAGCCGTTCATCTTCAGCGCCGACTGGAACGGATCACCATGATCGCGCAATCTTGCCGAAAGCGATGAGAATTCCAGCCTGTCGCCATCCGCCAGCACCACCATGCGCTGAATCTCGTTCTGCATTTCGCGCACGTTGCCCGGCCACGAATACCGCTTCATTTCGTCGAGGATCGACGCAGGAAAGCCTTTGATCTCGCGATTGTAGCCGGCCTTGACCTCGGCCAGAATCCGCTCGGCGATCGGCGGGATGTCCATCGGGCGGTCGCGCAGCGCCGGCATGTGGATCGGGAACGCGGCGAGGCGGTAATACAAATCGCGGCGAAAGCGGCCGGCCTCCACCTCGGCTTCGAGGTCGCGGTTGGTCGCGGCCACCACCCGCACGTCGACTTTGCGGACGCGCTGGGCGCCGAGCGGACGGATCTCGCTTTCCTGAAGCACGCGCAGCAATTTCACCTGGAATGCCGGGGAGGTTTCGCCGATCTCATCCAGGAAGATCGTTCCGCCATTGGCGACTTCGAACAGTCCGATGCGGTCCTGATAGGCGCCGGTGAAGGCGCCCTTCTTGCAGCCGAACAGTTCGCTTTCCAAGAGCTCGTCGGGCAGCGCACCGCAGTTTTCGACGACGAACACCTTGTTCGCCCGCACCGAGCGGTAATGGATCGCCCGGGCCAGCAGTTCCTTGCCGGTTCCGGATTCGCCGGTGATCAGCACCGAAATATCGTAGTCCGAGGCCCGCCGCGCCAGATCGATGACGCCGTGCATCGGGCTCGTCGGCGCATGGACGATGCGATCGAAATCATATAGTTGCCGCGCCGTGCCACGTTTCTCGGAAATCACCTGTTTGACCCGGCCGGGCGCCAGCTTGACGTCGACGCTCGCGGTCTCGGTTTCCCTCTGCAAGCGAAACAGCTGCACGGCGCCTTGAACGATCTCGACCAGTTTTTCGGGGTGCCAGGGCTTGGTGATGTATTGATAGATACCGGCCTCGTTGACGCCGGCGATGATCTCCTCGGAATCCGAATAGCCGGAGATGATCATCCGGACCGGGTCCGGCCAAAGATCGCGGACCCGCCTGAGAAATTCGACGCCCGACTGACCGGGCATGCGCTGATCGCACAAGATGACGTGCACCATGTCGCCTTCCAGGAATTTTTCCGCCTCCTGAGCATCCTTGGCGCACAGCACTTCAAATTCATCGTCGAGGACCCGGCGCAACGCTTCCAGCGAGCGGACTTCATCGTCGATGACGAGAACGGTTGCGGGCGTGCTCATGTCGGCCCTCCCATCGTGAGGCTCGAAGAACGGGACGCGCGCCGCGAGCGATGACTGGCGATGGTCAGAGGTGTCCGCGATTTCGGCACCTTGTGGATGAAATTGTAGCGCGCCACGTGATAGCTGGGGTCGAAGCCGTAGAAGTTGAAGCGCATCCGCGCCAGCTCCTCGGTGCGGTAACTCTCAAGCGGCTTCTCGCTTTCGTCCCGCGCCCGGCCGCGCTTCTTGGCTGCGATCCGCGCCTCGAACGCAGCGTCGCCGGCGACCGCCTCGGCCATGGCCGCGACGGTGTCGATCAGCTCGCCGGAACGCGAAACGATCCGATCCACCAGACCCAGCCTTTGCGCTTCCGCGACCCCCATCGGCAATCGTGCCTGCGTTACCTGGTGGGCGCGCTCACGCCCGGCGCGGCGCGGCAGCACATAGGTCCAATATTCCGAGCCATAAAGATTTCCCATATCCTTGTAGTGCGGGTTGAGCACGACGTTGTCGCAGGCCCAGACCTCATCGGCCGCTAGCGCCAGAAACACCCCACCGGCGCCGGCGTTCATGCGCAGCACCGCGACCACAACGCGATCGGTGGTCTCGATGATATCGCGCACCAGATCGTCGATGGCGTTGATGTTGTGCCAGGATTCATCGGCCGGACTGGCCGCCGCTTCAATCTGGCCAAGATGGATGCCGTTCGACCAATAGTCCTCCCCGCCCATCAACATCAGCACCTTAGTCTGCTGGCTCAGTGCGGCGCGATAAGCGGCGCGGAGCGCTTCGCACTGAAGCGAACTCATCGCACCGTTGTAGAAATCGAAAGTGAGATAGCCGACCGCACCGCGCTGCTCGTATCGGATCGGCTGATAACCGTTGCGATCGGCCCGGGGCAGCGCCCTCGCCTGGTCTGCGAAAACCTCAGTGGCGGGAAGTTTCAGCCCGGCGGCGGCGATCTTCCTGACATGTCCGATCCAGATCGCGCCGTCGACGGTCGCTCTCGCCAACGCGCCGCCGCAATGCGCCACCACGCTGCCGGGCTCGCCGCGCAGACCAAGCGCGGGATGGGCGTCGTATAACCGCACGGGCTCGCCGAACAGCTGATCGACAACGCCCGGCGTGCCATCCGCGCTGCGGATCTTGCGCAGCACGGTTTCGCTGCTGTCGCCTCGCCAATCGATGGCGCGGTCGCGTTGCGTGCAAGGCCCGCGCACGTGAAGCCGTGGATCGTCGGCGCGCATCCGCGGCAATGGCGGCTGTTTCGACTCGATGCGGTCCAACGCTTCGAGAACCGCCGAAACTGCGTCGTCGGCGACTTCGCGGCGATAGAGGCTGGATTTCGTCGCATCGCGCATGGCAAAGCCCGCCGACGCCCAGACCGGTCCGGCGTCCAGTTCAGCCTCGGCTTCGAGCACCGTCACACCCCAGGATTCGCGCGCCTCGAGGATCGCCCAATCCAGCGCGGCAGGGCCGCGATCGCCGGGAATGCCGGGATGAACGATCAGACAGCGCACCGAGCGCCAGATATCCTCCGGGATCGCCCGCTTGAGAAAGGTGGCGATCACCATGTCCGGATCAAACAACGCGATGCCCTGGCGGGTCAGGTCATGATGCACGTCGAGCTCCACCGACACTTCATGACCGCGCGCGGCGAGTTCGACATGAATTCGCTGGGTCAGACTGTTGAACGAGTGGGTGAGGAGCAGGATGCGCAATGTGTGCCTCAACAGATCCGTGGCAATTGCTCGCCGGAAAGCCAATCGACAATCCGGCCGCCGCCAAAGCTTGTCGTCATCTGCACGAAACAGTGGTCGTCTTCGACCACCTGCCCGATATCCACCGCATCCCGGCCGAGCGGATGCGCACGCATCGCCGCCAGCAGGCCGACAGCCGCTTCCGGTGCGACGATCGCGATCAGCTTACCTTCGTTGGCGACGTTGAGCGGATCGAGACCGAGCAGTTCGCAGGCCGCGGCCACCTCCGGCCGCACTGGAATAGCCTCCTCCTCGATCCGAAAGCCAACCTTGGATTGCTGTGCCAGCTCATTCAGGGTCGCGGCCAGGCCACCACGTGTCGGATCGCGCATGACACGAATGTGGCGACCAGCCGTCTTCACCATCGCCGCGACCAAATCGTGCAAGGCCGCCGAATCCGATATGATGTCGGTCTCAAACGTCATGTTCTCGCGCTTGGACATCACAGCGATGCCGTGATCCCCCATCGTGCCGGACACCAATACGCGATCGCCGACTCTGGCCTTCTCGGCCGAGAGATCGAGACCATCGAGAACGACACCGATTCCAGTGGTCGATACGAAAACGCCATCGGCCTTGCCACGTTCGACCACCTTGGTGTCGCCGGTGACGATCGACACGCCGGCCTCGCGTGCTGCCGCCCCCATCGCGTCGGCGATCTTCTTGAGATCGGCGAGCGGAAAACCTTCCTCGATGATGAAGCTCGCGGACAGATATAGCGGACGTGCGCCCGCCATCGCTACGTCGTTGACGGTGCCGTGCACGGCGAGCGAGCCGATATTGCCGCCGGGGAAGAACAGTGGCGAGATCACATAGCCGTCGGTCGTCATCACCATGCGGCCGGCGGTGACGTCGAACGCCGCCTGGTCGTTACCGCGCGCCAGCCAGTCGTTGCTGAAGGAATCGTGGAATACCTCCGCGATCAGATGCGCCATCGCCCGGCCGCCGGAGCCGTGCGACAGGTCGACGCATCCATTCTTGATATCGAGTTTGCGCCTGAAGGCCTTGCTGCTCATGACGCCCTTCTCTGCTCCATGTCGCGGAAGCGGCCGTAGGTCCAGTGCGCCGCGCAGGCGCCCTCCGAGGACACCATGCAGGAGCCCATCGGGTTCTCGGGTGTGCACACCGTTCCGAACAGCTTGCAGTCAACGGGCTTCTTGACGCCGCGCAGGATCGCGCCGCATTCGCAGGCCGGGTTGTCCGCCGCTGTGAGTTCCGGCATGTCGAAACGCCGCTCGGCGTCGTACGCCGCGTAAGCCTGCTTCAGCCGCAGGCCGCTGTAGGGCACGAGGCCGAGGCCGCGCCATTCGAACTGGTCCCGCAGCTCGAAAATGTCGGCCACCTCCGTCTTGGCGCGCAGGTTGCCGTCGCGAGTGACCGCGCGGACATACTGGTTCTCGACATCGTGCCTGTCGTCGTTGACCTGCCGCACCAGCATCAGGATTGACTGCATCACGTCCAGGGGCTCGAAGCCGGAGATCACCACCGGCTTGGCGAATTCCTCGGCGAAGAATTCGTAAGGCTGCGTGCCGATCACGGTAGAGACATGCGCCGGCCCGATGAAGCCGTCGATCTCTACCCGGCCGAGATCGCGAATATCGGGACTTTCCAGGATGTTCTGGATCGCCGGCGGCGTCAGCACGTGATTGCAGAAGATCGTGAAGTTCTTGAGCTGCTTCTTCTCGGCAAGCCGGATTGCCATCGCCGTCGGCGGCGTCGTGGTCTCAAATCCGATCGCGAAGAACACCACCTCGCGGTTCGGCTCCTGTTCGGCGATGCGAATCGCATCTAATGTGGAATAGACCATGCGAACGTCGGCACCCTGCGCCTTGGCGCGCAGCAGCGACGAGCGTCGCGATCCCGGTACGCGCATCAGGTCGCCATAGACGCAAAGGGTGACGTTCGGCTGCTCCACCAGCAGGATCGCCATGTCGATCCGCCCCGCCGGCAGCACGCAGACGGGGCAGCCCGGGCCATGGATCATCCGGATGTTGTTCGGCAACAGGTCTTCGAGGCCATAGCGAGAGATGGCATGGGTGTGGCCGCCGCAGAACTCCATGAAGCGGTAGCTGCGCGAATCCTCAACCTCCGATGCGATCAATTCGGCCAAGACCCGGGCGATGTTGCCGTCCCTGTATTCATCGACATATTTCATGACGCCAGCTCCGGTTGGACATGACCGAGTTCGGCCAGAATGGCCAACGTTCGTTGGGCCTCGTCCGGATCGATCTTGGTCAGGGCGTAGCCGACATGAATGATGACGTAGTCGCCTATCTTGAGGTCCTCGATCAGGGCGACGGAGATGATTTTGCCGACGCCGTCGATCGTAACGCGCGCCATGTCGTCGCCCAGCAGCTCCGTAACCTCAGCAGGAATGGCTAAGCACATGATGGGTTACTCCCGGCCGGCGCGTGACATATGTCGGCTTGTTGCTGAGTGAGGATTTGAGCTACGATCCACGCCTGACCCAGGCTGAGACCGCCATCGTTCGGCGGCACTTCGCGCGCGATCAATGGCTGGACTCCGGCGGCGAGAAGGCCGGCGCGCATTTGCGTCGTCAGAACTCGATTGAGAAAGCATCCGCCGCACAGCGCGACTGCGCTCAGTCCGTAGCCACGCGCGGTGCGCGTCACCAGATCGACCATGGCCGCAGCCAAGGTGCCGTGGAACAATTCAGCGCCCTCAACCGGACTCAAGCCGGGCGCTGCCAGCCGCTCAAGTAGCGGCAGCAAGCTGACCACGCCGTCATCGACGCTCCAGCCGGCGCGATCGACCTGAATTCGGCGTACCAGCGCCTCAAGCTCCATCGCCGCCTGGCCCTCATAGCGCTGCACCGTACTCGTCCCCAACAGTCCGGCTACGGCGTCGAACAGCCGGCCGGCGCTGGTCGTCATCGGCGCACCCGGTTGCTTCAATAGCTGCGCGATTTGACCGGCGTGGCGATGATTCGCGAAACGGCCGGCGATCTCGGCACCACGGCCGAGCATGTGCAGCGTCGCCGCAGCCATGCGCCAGGGCTCGCGCGCCGCGATATCGCCGCCCGGCATCGGCAGCGGCGACAGATGGCCGACCCGCCGGAACCCCGCATTCTCGCACAGCAGGAGTTCGCCACCCCAGCTCGCGCCATCGTCGCCGTAGCCGAAACCATCGAGCACCAACCCCAGCAGCGGACCTTCAATACCATATTCAGCGGCGATCGCGCCGACATGGGCGTGATGATGCTGGATTGCGATCGCGGGCCAGGGCTGGCCTTCGGCAAAGCGGGTCGAGGCGAAGTCGGGGTGACGATCATGCGCCACCGCTACCGGCTCGACGTCGAGGATATCGAGCATGTGCGCCACGGTCTGTTCCAGAAATCGGATGCTTTCGGCGCAGCCGAGATCGCCGATATGCTGCGACACGAAGGCTTCGCGGCCCCGCGTCACCGTGACCGTCGTCTTCAGGTGTCCCCCAACGGCAAGTACGGTCGGCACCTCGCACGCTAGTTTGATGGGCCGCGGTGCATAGCCGCGCGCGCGCCGGATCAGCGCCGGGGCGCCATCAATCACGGTGGCGACGGAATCGTCGGCGCGGACGACAATGGCGCGGTCGTGGGTGACGACGAGATCGGCGATGCCGCCGAGCCGCCGACGGGCGTCCTCATCGTCAATCACCAGCGGTTCGCCGCCCGGATTGGCGCTGGTCGCTACCAGCACCAGTTCGCAAGGCTCGCCCTGCCAGGCCCGCCCGAGCGGCTTGCCAGCCGCGGCGTGGAACAAGAGATGATGCAACGGCGTATAGGGCAGCATCACGCCGAGATGCGACAAACCAGGCGCGACCGAATACGCCAGACTATGGCGCGATTTCAGGAGCACGATCGGCCGCTCGATCGATGCGAGCAACCGCCGCTCGATATGGTCATACTCGGCAACGTCGTCGACGCAAGCGACGGAAGCGACCATCACTGCGAACGGCTTGGCGTCACGGTTCTTGCGCGCCCGCAGCGTAGCGACGGCCTGCTCGTTGCGGGCGTCGCACAACAGTTGAAAGCCGCCAAGACTCTTGATCGCGACGATCTTGCCTTCGATCAAGGCCGCGACGATGTCGTCGATGCCGTGGCTGAGCGCCGGTCCGCAGTTCGGACAAGCGATTGGTTCGGCGTGGAAGCGACGGTTGCCGGGGTCGCGATAGTCGCTCGCGCAATCGGCACACGTCGAAAATGCCGCCATCGAGGTATTGGCACGATCATAAGGCAGCCGGCGCGTCAGGCTGTAGCGCGGGCCGCAATGGGTGCAATTAACAAAGGGATAGAGGTAAAATCGACTGGACGGATCGAACAGATCGTCGAGGCAACGTTCGCAGGTCGCCGCATCGGCCGCGACCGGCGTCGTCGCCCTGCCCTTGCCGCTCGCCGCGATCGCGAAGCGCGTCTCGCCGCTGGGCGCGGCGGCCTCGGTCTCCACGGATTCGATCCGCGCCAGAAGCGGCGCCTCCAGGCGCAGCGCCTGAAGAAATTCCGGCACGCGGCCGCCCTCGATCTCGATCAGCACGCCTTCGGCGTCATTGCTGACAAAACCGCCGAGGTCGTAGCGCTGTGCCAGGCCATAAACATAGGGCCGGAAGCCGACGCCCTGCACCGTTCCGCGCACGCGGACGCGCAGCCGCTGCGAAGATCGAATGCTGGGTCGCGCAACGAACATCTGCGTCTCACTCCGCGGCGGCGAGCGCCTTGATGGCCGCGGCATGTTTGGCGATCCAGGCATAGAACGCCGGCATGCCTTCGCCGGTCCGGGCCGAGACTGTCAGCACCTCGATTCGCGGATTGACACGGCGGGCATATTCGATGGTCCGGGCCAGATCGAAATCGAGGTGCAGCAACAGGTCGATCTTGTTGATCAGCATCAGGCTCGATGCGGCGAACATGTCAGGATATTTCAGCGGCTTGTCCTCGCCCTCGGTGGTCGAGAACACCACGATCTTGTGCGCCTCGCCGAGATCGAACGCCGCCGGGCAAACCAGATTGCCGACATTCTCGATGAACAGAAGCCCATCCTGGATGGGCGGCAAACGCTCGAACGCGGCTCCGACCATCGAGGCATCGAGGTGGCAGCCCTTGCCGGTGTTGACCTGTATCGCCGGAACGCCGGTGGCGCGGATCCGCTGGGCGTCGTTCGAGGTTTGCTGATCGCCCTCTATCACCGCGATCGGCTGCTGGTCTTTCAAATCGGAAATGGTCCTGACCAGCAGCGAGGTCTTGCCGGCGCCGGGGCTTGAAACGAGATTGAGCGCGAATACCCGCGCCTTGGCAAACCGCGCGCGATTGACGTTCGCCAGATCATCGTTCTTGCCGAGAATGTCGCGCTCGATCTGGACGATGCGTTCCTGGCTCAGGCCAGCGACATGCACACCGGCGAGGCCGGCGCCATAGTGGATCGCTTCGCCCGCGGCACCATGGACATGAGGATGGTCATGATCATGATCATGATGATCGTGATCGTGATCGTGATCGTGATCGTGATCGTGATCGTGAGGATGGTCATGATCGGTCGCACCTGACCCGTGATGGTCATGATGATGGTGGCTGTGGCCGCCATCGGAATGCGTATGAGAACGCGAACGGGAATGGCCATGAGCATGGTCATGGCTATGGGCCCCATCGTCGCCGTGGTCATGGGCATGATCATGGCTGTGCGAATGGTGTGGCGCACCCGGCTCGATGGTGGCCTGCGCATTGCCGCAGCCGCATACTGTACACATCAGGCAATCTCCAGTTCTTTGACACGCATTTCCTCACCCGCGGTAATTTGCAGCTGATAGCCGCCGCAGCACGGGCACGGATCGTAGCGGCGCTCGACGGCCACGGTTTTGATACAGGTCATGCACCAGGCGGCACCGGGAGAGTTTATGATCTCCAGCGTTGCCTCGGCGGCGACCGAGTGCGCGGCAACGACGTCGAAGCAAAAACGCAAGGCATCCGGCTCGACCTGGCTGAGCGCGCCAATTTCCAGCCAGACCGTCGTCACCTTGGAGAACGGCTGCCGTCGCGCCTCCGCCTCGATGATGTCGATCACGCCTTCGCAGAGGGCCATTTCATGCATCGGCGAACTCCCGAATCGTCACCCTGTACCCGACGCAGGGGTCGAAGGCAGCGATCAGCTGCTCAACCGCAGCCCGGCCGCCACGATCGAGCGCAACCGTCGAGCCGCGCAGCATCCGCGCCAGTGGACCGAGGGGATGAAAGTTCCACTCGGTCGGCGCCAGACATTGGAATCGGCCGACGCGACCGTCGGCATCAAGTTCGACGTGGTGATAGAGCCGGCCACGCGCGGTTTCGATTGCGGCAGCGCCACTACCCGCGCCGAGGCAATACGATCGCTGGGCTCACCGTCGATTGCGGCTTCCGCGCACAGCCGCGCCCAAGATCCGGTTTCCGGAATGGCGCCATCGATGTCCGGCGCGTTGGCATAGCGCGCGCCATCGCGCGCCATCCGCGCGATGACTTCGAGGTCATCGCGGAAGCTGAGATAGGCTTTGCCGGAAGGGCTGAAACGGACTGCTACACTTTTGTCCGTCGAATTCAACCTGGTGATGCCAATCTGATCGAGCGCCAGTTCGATCCGCACGATCGCGCTCAGGCGTTCCTTCATGCCGGCATTCGCTGCGAAAGCGAATGTCGCCGATGCGCTGATCAATTCGCGCATCGCGGCGGCAACCGATCCCTGCTCAAGCAGCCCCAAGCCGGTGACCACGCCGCGCAATTGCTCGACCAGACGCTCCGAAAGCACTGCGGCGGCACGCTTGCGGCGGACCGCCGGCGTAGCGTCGATGCCACGCGCCGCATCGACGGCGGTTTGCGCCGCGACGCCATGCGCGGCGGCGCAAAGGGTAAACAGCATCGGCACGAGCTTGAGCATGTCTGCCGCCGAGCGGCCTGCAACCAGCGCGCCGATCGATGGCAGCCGGCGCGGAACGATGCTGACGCGGACCACACGCCCTTCCGCGAGATCCAGCGCGATCGCGATGTCCGTTCCGGCGAGCCCCGTCATGGCCGAGGCTCCGCCAGTTCGCCGCGCAGGAACCGGCGACGGTCGACCGCAGCCGCCACTTTGGTCGCGGGCCGTTCATGCTGGGCCGGCGGCAGCAGGATTTCCACGAACGCGGCTTCGGCAGTGGCCCTCGCGTGGTCCATCGCATCGAACTCGAACATCGGCGAGAACAACGAACAGCTCGCGATCCGGCCGACGCCCTCTATATCGCCGACGTTGAAATCGATCGCGCCGACGGGAAACCCATGGCTGATCGACGAGCCTGGACTGCAGGACGCCAGCGAGCCATCGAGCGGCTGCAAGATCAGGTTCATGAACCAGGGAGTGATCAACATTCCGATCAGGGCTTCATGGTAGATCCTGAAACCAACCGCCTCGACCGCGAGCGCGTCATTGTAAATCGGAAGATCCCGCATCGAGCGCTCGCCAATTCGGCGATAGCAATCCTCCAGCAGGCTTGCGAATTCCACAGGACTGGTCATGCGCGTTTCCGACATTTTCCTGGGCTCAGGTCTCGCCTTCGATCATCATGAATTTCGATTGCGCCGCGTCGCAGTTCGGACAGGTCCAGTACTCCGGCAGCGCAACGAACGGCGTGCCGGGCGGAATTTGCGCCATCTGGTCGCCGAGGCCGGGATCGTAGACCGTCCAGCAGATGCCGCACTCCATGCGCGCCCGCTCGCTGACATCCTGACGGACGCCGAAATTTTCAAACCCGCTCACTTGAAGTAAGCCTCCCTGATTTCAATCAAACGCTCGGCTGAATCCTCGAAATCTTCGTCGGCCGCGATGGCGACGGTCGGCACGCCACCGACTTCGAGCGTGTCGAGGATGATCGTGTCCATGGAATTGAAGAACTGCACCGACCAGACATTACGGGTGCCGGTGGCGAGGATGCGGCAGCTGCCGTAGCCGCGCGAGATCAGCTGGATCGGCCCGTTGCGCAGGGTCTCCTGCAGGAACGTCATGTCCACCGAACTCATCGGCAGCAGCGTGAAATTGATGATCTGCGAGCGATCGCCGGACCGATAGGCTTGGGCGCGCTCGCGGATTTCGGCGAGCACGGGCATCACATTCATCGCCCCTTCCGGCGGGGTGCCGGGGACGAAATCCGGCGCGGTCAAATCGCTGGCTGCGCGCATCACCAGTTCAGGAATGGCGGCGACCTCGACATATTCCTGTGGCGCCTGCTCGCCGGCACTGTCCAGCCGGATCCGCCACAGCCCCGCCAGCACGGATTCCTGAATCTGCGCCACCGATCCATCCGGCAGCGCGACCACACCGGAGACCTCGCCTTCGCCGAACACGTCGGCGACCAGCTTGCGTTCCATCTCGGTGAAATTGTCGAACCGGAACACCTGCGAGACCGAGCCGGCTCGCTGGTTGGCGAGCGCCGTGGTGAGCCGCTCCAGCAGCGCCATAGCGCGCGGACATTGCACCGCCAAGGCAGCGCCATCGAGCGAGGCCAGCGCCTTGATCGCGCCTGCGCCGCTCAGACTCGCATGGCGGACGTCAAGACTTTCGTCACCGATCGGGAAAACATTGACCGCCTGTTCGGCGCCTTCCGGCGCAACCCAGTATCCCAGCTTCATGACGTTCCCCGGTTACGATTGAGCGTTGAAATGGACTTGACCACGGCGGCGCTGCTGACCGGCTTAAGGGTGCCGTCGAGCAGTGCCGTGATGCGGGCGACATAAACCGACCAATCCTTGATCTTGGGAATGACGTCGAGAACCTTGCCGTCGCGCCATAGCACCAGGCTTGGATAGACCTGGACATTAAATCGGGGAGCCAATGTGAGCTCGGCCTGAGCCGCGATCACCGCACCCTGAAGACGTCCCTGGAATGCTTCGACCAGTTCGGGAAGAACAACGGCGACGTCGGTCGCTTCGGGCCAGCGAACGGGGTCGCCCGCGAACAGCAGTACCGGCACCGCTCCGGCAGCCTCGGCGCTGGTCAGGAAATCGTCGATCTCCTCGACATCGAGCGTCGGCAATCCATGCCGGCTGGATATCGATGATGTGCTTCGCGATGCCATGCTTCCTCCCAAATCGGATTTCTTCTTCCTTGTTGGGAGACAAGAGCAAGCGGTATGCCAGTCGTGGCTACCGCTTAACCATCTCCAAACACCTGTTTGTATTGGAATAAATTTTCGCTGTGGAAGATCCCCGTCTGCAAACCGCAAAGTTGCCTTGCAGAAGTGGATAGCAGCATCTCAGCCCGGGCCCGCGTTGATCCAGGTCAATGCCGCGTCGGCGCCCCGGCGCAAATGGGACGCCGGCGTTCGACTCTGGAGCGGCTCTATGCCTGCCGGAGATGCTCAGGCAGTTCGGGTTCGCGATTGATCAAATCGGCGAACAAATGGTCGAAATCCTCGCCGTTGCAGGCCGCGGCCAAGCCATCGATGGCATTGTCGATCTGCTGGGCTTCCTCGGCATCGAGCCGGCGGACCGCGTTATCGATGAAGACCAGCACCTGGGCACCGACCGGCGGTCGATCGAGCAGCAGCACCGAGACAAGACGACGTTCGCCGCGCCGCTCGCACAGCGCGGACACGTCGTTGGTTTCGACAATCGTCATGGGCACGCCGAGACAC
>WNFD01003056.1_pt1 | contig 20690 bp, 19 predicted proteins | sample 5400491 | NCBI WGS metagenome assembly WNFD01 (sample SAMN13153343, study PRJNA577476) | soil metagenome | isolation source: 120 cm saprolite under Douglas fir tree site 2 hole 2 replicate 2 | place: USA:California | collected 2015-04-18
CCGAAGATGACCTGCAGCTTATGCATTACCAGTTATTCCCGCAGGGGGTTTTCCACGTTGAGAATGCAGGGGGCATGATCGACGAGGTGCTCGATATGCGTTTATGGATCGGTTGTTTCCCGTGGAAGTTCAACATGGGAGAAGCGGCTTTTTGCAGGCTGGTAGCGTTCGTGGAGAAGTAGCCATTTCTCAGTAGTCAAGGCATTTGCTAGGTGACCAATGAGAAAGAAGCAGGGCTTATTATGGGGCAAGATTTCTTTATAGCTTATCTTGACAGCAGCTCAACAGCTCCATGGTACCGTGACCATAGTTCCTCCACCTGAAAAAATGAGAGAACCGGTAATAGGGCAATTACTACGTACACTGATGGTTACCTGTTGCTCCTGGCCTGGGGACAGTTCACCAGATGACGGACTAATGGAGACCTGGTCTAACCCACTACTGGATGCAGACCATGCCACATTGCTCTGATAGGTATGGGGCACAGACAATAGGGCAGTACAGGTATACCAATGTCCATGAACCGTGCAATCAGTTGCTGCATTGAACTGGCTGGGAGTAACAATCAACCCTGGCGTAGGTGTCGGCGTAAGCGTGGGTGAGGGTGTGGGCGTGGGATTGGGCGAGGGGGTAGGTATGGTCGTCGGTAAGGGTGTGGGTGTGGATTTAGGTGTTGGGATCGGCCTGGGTGAAGGCTGTGGAGAAGGAGTAGCCGGTGACATGGGTGATGGAACCTGCGATGGTACTTTTGAAGGTCTTCCTGGGGACGTCTGCGGAGTCACATGAGCAGCCAACTTTGTTGAAAGGACCGGAGGTAAAGCAAAAGAAGATATAGCGATGATAATGGCCGTGATAACTATTGACGAGATCGTGACAGCTAACCAGAGATACCTGGAACCTTGATTTCTACTTCTGCGACTCCTGCTAATCTTACTCCAGGTGATGGGAGGTATTTTTTGAGTGAAGTTTGTGTGAGTATCTGTTATCAGTTCCGCCTGCGAGTCCACAACTACAACCATAGGACGAGTCACCAGTTCTCGACTCACATTTTGAGGTTGAGACACCTCAATGGTGGGTGAGATGACAGTATCCTGTTCAGATACTTCGTCCTCTTTCGTCACCGTGTTTGTGTGTACTTGTGCGCTCTCCGCCCTGTCTTCGAACAATTCTGCCAGAGCAGAGAGGGGGCTTACAACCTCCTGATCCTCTTCCTCGTATAGCTCTGGTGTTACAAGGGGTAAAGACATATTGATGTGCTGCTGGATAGCAGGGGGTTCTTGCGTGCGCTCAGGCCCTCCATGGCTGTTGTCCTCATCCGCCGCCTCGTGTTTAATCTCCTGAGATGCATCAACAACGCTTGTCAGTGGAGCGGAGGACTGTGTCGAGGAGATAACAGGTAGAGCGGTACGATGCGTGGCAGGGATGGTAAGCAGGCGTGCCTGGAATATGGAGGCCGTGCCCAGTGCGGCGATAAAGTCTTTAATACTTCCATGGCGCGCGTCCTGCTGTTTAGCCAGTGCTTTGAGAATCGCCTCCTCCATGTGTATGGGTAGAAGCATGTTGAGTTGTGTAGGCGCTGCCGGAATTTCTTTTGCGTGCTTCAATCCCAGAGCTGAGAAATCGGCAGCGCTGAAAGGGACGCTACCAGTAAAGAGTTCATAGCCAATACAGCCTAAAGCATACTGATCGCTGGCCTTACTCGCTATGCCTTGAAATTGTTCAGGCGCAAGGTAACGAGCCGAGCCGATGTTATGCGCAAATGCGCCGCCCGCTGCATCCAGTAAAATGTGGATAGTGAAGTCTGTAAGCAGCACGTCCCCGCTGGCAGTGAAGAGAATGTTTTCAGGTTTAAGGTTCCCGTGAATAATATTAAGTTGATGGACGTACTGGAGGGCCTGACCAACCTGTGAAAGGATAGTCAATGCTTCTCGTATAGGGACTGAGCGGGAAGACTGACGATTGATGCGGTCCCGCAGGGAGCCCCTGGGGGCGTACTCGGTCATCTGGTAAGGCGAATTCTCGTGTATGCCGATGTCCAGGATAGGCAGGAGATGAGGGTGCTTCAGCAATTTGAGCAGGCGCGCTTCCCGGAGAAGATGATACTGTCCCTGCTGAGAGAGGTGTATGCTATGCCAGAGTTTAATAGCTGCGGTACGCTCTGTATGAACTTGATGTTCTCCCCGATATACACAACTGAAAGGGCCGTTACAGATTATAGATGCTATGCGATAGTCCCCAATGAGCTTGCCGATGGAAGCATTTACACCTTTCATTCTAGTGCACCCCAAGATATTAGAAAGTTATTTGGCGTATTCGCGGCCTTATAGGCCAGTATAGGTGAACCCGATATAACAAGTCAATGAAGGGTACCATCGGTTTTGCATGCATACAGGAATGCCATTGGAAGTCTCTCATATGTTTCCAATGGAAAGTCAATAGACATGCTTTATGCTTGAGCACAGGATATGAAAATATCTGCATTATGAGAGGCTTCTGCTCACATACAACCAGATTAGATAACTCTCTTCGATACAATTTTGATTATGAAGATTGGAGCGTATGATGGAAACGAATCCATACAAGTACAGTACAACAGTTCCATGGATACCACGACAGAATCAACTCTATGAAAGCGCCTATGTCACCACACCTAGCGGTTCGCAGCGGCCTTCGGATTCACAGAATCAGGGGCTTGCGCAAAGAGGTGTGGGCCAGAAATCCAAACCACCGGAGCGTATGCCGAAGGCGCGGGCGCTGGCCCTCGTCCACACATTCAAGAAATGGCTGGTCGTTGCCTCTATCGTCAGCTTCGGCACATTCAGCGGCCTGGCCGCCTTTCACCGGGTCAGTACCACCACCACCAGCCAGGCTACGAATACATCGTCCAGGACTTCTCAGAAGACATCGACGACAACTTCATCTTCTCAAAGTAGTAATAGCTTCTTAAATCAACAAGGGAGTAATAACTTTGGATCAAGCAACTCTTCGCAAACCACCGTCAGCGGGGCCAGCGTCTCTTGACCATACGACTCCTCCCGGCATGCGCCGGGAGGAATTCCGGGCGATGGGCACGACGATTTCCCTCCTCCTGCCTGAAAACCAGGCAGGACTGGGAATACAGATCGTTCGCACGCTCTTTGCCGAGTGGGAACAGACCTTGAGCCGTTTTTTACCAGATAGTGAGCTGTCGCAGCTCAATCAGCACGCAGGTACACCCACTGCCGTCAGCGATCTGCTCTACCACGTCCTGACGACTGCTTTGACAGCAGCTCAAGCTACCCAGGGAGTCTATGATCCCGCCATGCTGGACCAGTTGGTTCAACTGGGCTATGACCGCACTTTCGACGACCTTCCGGCCGTCCGTTCCGCCTTCCTCTTCCCTGGGGAGCCAGGTGGAGGATGGCGTGGCATTCGGGTGAATCCCCTCTCTCGCTATGTGACCCTTCCCGTCGGCATCAAGCTCGACTTCGGAGGCATCGCCAAAGGCATGGCGGTCGATGCCGCCCTGGAGCAACTGCGGGGTCCTGGACGATTCCGCTGCATCACGGTGCCGTCGCCACCTCGGGCATCGCCCATCGCCAGTGGTGGCAGGGCAATACGCTGTGGCATCACCTGCTTGATCCGCGCACGGGTCTGTCAGCCCAGAGTGATCTCTGGTCAGTCACCGTCGTGGCAGACCGGTGTGAACAGGCCGAGGTAGCGGCAAAAGTCGCCTTCATTCTTGGTTCGAGGCAAGGGGCCGATTTTCTGCGGAGGCACCGCATCGCGGGCCTGCTCGTGCATGAGAATGGTGCCTGGGCAACCGTGGAACCCTGGCCGGTGCATCTTATGGAGGAAATACGAATATGAGCACCATCTGGCAGACCGTGACCTGGGACATTGCACGGGCGGGCGGGTTCACCGCCTACGTGTTACTCACCCTGGCAGTGGCTGTGGGCCTGGCGCTTTCGACGCAGCTACAATCACCCAGCCGCTGGCCGCGCTTGCTCAATAGCGAACTGCATAACTTTCTGACGCTGCTGAGCACAATCTTTCTCGTGGTACACGTCCTGGCAGTCTGGGTGGACCCGTTCACCAAATTTGGCTGGAAAGAAATCTTCATTCCGCTTGCAAGTCATTATCGTCCTGAATGGATGGCACTCGGCATAGTAGGATTGTACCTCGGGATGGCATCTACCTCGGAAGCCTTGTCCTGGTAGGTTCGCTCCTCTTCCGGAGAGTGCTCTCTCCGGCAGGCAAGCGTAAGCACGCTCCCGCGCATCCTGCCACTCCAGCTCGCAGCGTGGCCGCTGCTCCGCAGAGCAACCCGCGCCCGCTGAACGGTGCAAGGGCTCTAGCAACGCACATCACGGAACAGAAGCGGGCAGAAGTTGCTCGTGTAAATTGACCTCCTCCCCATGGGTATGCGGTCACGCTGTGCCAAAGGCTTGTTTCTTAGCCGAATATTGAGGTAGGGCTTTATTGTAATTGTTATGGAGCGTAACCTGCCGTTCTGTGACCTCTCCGTGACGCGGTCCGTGTATAGAAGTAATTAGTTCTAATCGCTTTTCGAAAAATTAGCACGAGGTAGCACAATGTAGTGCAAAGAGCGACTGGAGGCCTACCTGCGTGAGCATCAGGTGCCTTTCCAGGTACAGCAGGGGTAAGCAGCTATGAAGCTACAACGATTTCGCGACCGCACGCAAGCAGGACAAATACTGGCAGCGCAGCTGGCAGCCTATGCCAATCGTCCAGATGTGCTGGTGCTGGCGTTCCCTCGGGGCGGGGTGCCAGTCGCCTTTGAAGTCGCCAGAGCCTTACATGCCCCGCTCGATGTCATCATCGTACGCAAGTTGGGTGTCCCCAGAGAAGAAGAACTCGCGATGGGGGCCATCGCCTCGGGTGGAGTGCATGTGCTCAATGACGACGTCGTGCAACTACTGGGTATCTCCGAGGAGGAGATCAATAGAGTTGCAGCACACGAGCAGCGAGAAGTGGAGCGACGCGAACGCCTCTACCGCGGGGACCGCCCGGCCTATGAGGTACACGGTCGTACAGTCATCCTCGTCGATGATGGCATTGCGACCGGGGCCACCATGCGTGCGGCTGTCGCCGCGGTGAGACAGCAACAGCCTGCCCGCATCGTCATTGCTATCCCGGTTGCTGCGTCCTCCACGTGCGAGGAGTTTGCAGGAGAGGTGGACGAACTGGTATGTGTCCTCAGGCCAGAGGCGTTCTTTGCCGTTGGCTTCTGGTACGAGCACTTCTCGCAAACAACCGACGAGGAGGTACGTGATCTGCTCCAACAGGCCACGCACGAACAGGTGGTCACGAAGCCGACGCAACGAAGGGCGCCTGGAGCAGAGGACCATGAGATAGGAGCCAGGGTCACGTCACCAACCCGGCACAAGAAGCGCCACATCCGTCAACGTAGAGATCACTTACCAGTTCCCTCTCCCTTCAACTCCGGTCCCGCACCCCTTGCGCCCCTTCTTTGACCGCGCAATTGGCGCAGCAGTAGAAGGCCCCGTTGACTTCTACTCCATGGCCAATAATGCGACAGCCACAGTGACGACAGGTAGGAGCCAGGGTAGCAACCGCGCATTCAAAGCTGTCGAAGACATGTGCCTTCCCAGCTATGACCACCTCAAAGGTCTTATCGTATTCATTGCCACACAGTTCACATTGAGCCATACTCGTTCCTCCTTGTACTAGAAAGTGCTTGTAAAATACGTTGCAGGATGTGTTCTGACTCGCTCGTTGTCAAGAGTGAATCTGACCCATCCATGGAAAGTAAAAAGAGCGTACCTGCTTCTCGTAGCAGCGAACAGGAAGTTCCGAACCGCCTAATATCAGTATGACATACATCCAAAAAGAGCGAGAGGTTACGGCTTGCCCTGCTGACGTTTCGCTAAGACCTCATTAACTCGCTCTTGATAATAACCAAGCCGCTCATCACCGCGCTGCTCGTCGTCTCGTGTTGCATGGCCGAGCGTATGCAGCATTTCCGCCGCTTGCGGCGAGCGTAGAAAAGGAGGCTCCTATGAACGAGCTAGACCCTGCACAGACAGCCTCAGATACACAGGCCATTGCAGAGTTTTGTCAGTATGAACATGTCACTATCACGCAGGTTGACGCACAAAAGGTGAAGGCAACGTTTCAAGATATTTTTGGATGCCATATTAAATGTTGTGTAATGGCGTAAAGCGCGAAAGCGTTAAAACCAGTCCAGAACTGTCTTCCGGGCTTTTCTGCTATGTACCGTTACACAAAATTCGGTATGGTATCGCAGAAATAAAACCTTGTGCGGCATAGCAATAGGCACTGTGTGCAGCCAGAAGCCATTTACGACATATGCAAGTCACTCTTGACCGTTCTGTTCTTTTTCAAGTTGTTTCTCCACCTGTTTATGTCCTTGTGCGGAATTCGTATACCAGTCCTCCAATTCACCTACTGTAGAAACCCTTACTGCTGGTTTGGATCGTCTTATCTCCTCGGCGGTAGCTTTGTCTTCCCGAATAGCCTCACGTGTCGCCACCACGAGAGCAATTAGGGAGAAAATAGTCACGATGATACCGAATATAACTGCATATGGTTGAGGCAGTGATGTGCTTACTCCAAGAATAGCAGTTAGCGCAAAGAGTAGAACAGAGGGATGCTTACGCACGTAGTAGTAAAGTTCTTTCATATCATATCCTTTCAATGCTTTTATTACTAAAACGTTCCTGCGAGTAAAACACCAAAGCAGAGCAGCAACGATAACCTCTTTGGGTAAAACGACCCAATTTCTAGCCGTTTCGTAAAAATTGGTTATTGTGCATTTTTAGCCTCAGAACCAGCTTCCACGACAGAAAAGAAAGATTGTATGACATAAGTACCTCCTCCTTTGACAGCTGTAAAAGACAAGGTATATGCTTTTCCACATTCTGAGGTATCGAAAAGATGAGATGGTGAACAAATTTAGTGGTTCTCAACAAAAGAGAGAAAGGATGCGAAGCCATGCCGCTTGCAATACCCCTCACCTGGCACATTAAGAATGCGAAGCACAGCCGAATTGGAAAATTTCTGCAAGAAAGATTTGCTCACACGACGAGCCTAACAGCAGATGCTAACCGCCTACTGAAACAGGCCGACACTCTTTTGCTCAATGCTCCTACTTCATCTTATCCGCATGGTTATATTGGTATGGCAATTGACTACCGTATCCGCTATAGCTTTTCCATCACGCCAAATCAAGAACTGGCAGCATTTACAGGTGCGCGTATGCTGCCCCATATGAGTGAATTTTTCATGGAGAGGCCATACTCACCAGAACTGATTGACACGTTCTTTGCCAGTCTTGATGCAACTCTAAAGACCATTCAGCCCGTTAGACGAAGACTAGAGACAGCAGCAGAGCGTATTTTAGCACGCTATTGTTATGTACTCAGCCTCTTTGAGGAAGTCTACCGTAACCCAAGAGAAGCTCAGAAGAAGGGACGGCTCTTTGAGCCTCCACCTAAAAAGAGTGTAGATGAACTCTTAGCTATACCAGAAGACATATGGATAGACGATCTGTGTGCAATGGCATGGTCGTTCTACGACAACTACCATAATCTGTTGTCACGCCCTTGCAAACTCAATCCTGGATTTATGGGCATTGGCGATATAGCTACCTCTGATGGTGACTTGATTGTAGACGGGTGTCTCATTGAGATTAAGGCAAGCAAGAACTCATCTCTAGACCCTAAGTGGCTGCGGCAACTCGCTGGTTATCTGCTGCTTGACTTTAACGATACCTATAGTATCCACTCAGTGAGCATCTATATGGCAGGGCAAGGCTTACTCTTACCTCCCTGGTCGGTTACTGATTGCCTACGCCTGCTCACAGGAGATAACACGGTCACATTAACACAACTCCGTCAGGAATTTCGCACGCTCGCCGAGAAAGGTGTTCAGGAGAAAAGGAAAGAGGAAAAAACTGTACAAACTCGAACTGTTGTAGAGCAACCAACAGCCCGTCACTGGATAACGCGGGTAATGCTAGAGATGGCGGTTTTGAACGCAGTTCTAGATAACATGCTTAAGATGGACGATTTGAATATATCTGAACTAACAAAAGAGGTAGAAAAATATTCAAAGGATATTACCCGTGAAATTTCAACTGCACCTCATGATGTTGATGATACTGTGTTAGAAGGAGTAAAGCGCATTAATGGGAAATTGATTGAATTACGGCTTAATGGGAAATTGATTGAATTACGGCAAAAAATGAGCTTATGGACGGAGAAAAATCAACGGAAGAACTAATTTCCATGGCTCGCCAGTTTCAGGTCACTATAAGCGATGTACATTCCATGCTAAATGCTTCCACACTGAATTTGCGGAATCACCTCTGAAAAACATCTCTGAAGTCCGATGCCAAACTGCCGGATGCCGAGATTCACTCCGCAATTTCTCGCTGGAAGCATATAGGCACGGCCTTACAGTGAAAGAGCGGGCGGCGGGAATACTATGGTGAGAGGAGGGAACCAGACACTCCCAGAGGACCCACGAAGCATCACCATAGTCGTGGTGTATTAAAATTGATTTCCTCTGCGTTAGGCACTGCCAGAAGCCAGCAACGGCACTTGGGACTGAGCATTGACTGTTCAGTTCCCTTGGATGCAGTCCTGAAGGTACTTGATAACCTCACCCGCGCCGAGCCTGATTTACTGGTTGCTCAGTGGTATGCACCTGTGTCAGACGATCGCATCACGAAGCTTGAGCGAGACTGGAAACTGGAAACGGCAATATGCACCCGGCCGCCGCAGAACTGCACCACATCGGAATAGACCATCGTAGCGCGTTCTACATTCCCAGGAAGATGCCAGGGAAACAAACAGATGACAAAAGAGGGAGGCGAACAGCATGCAGCTAGCTGAGCAGCATATCATCGATAAGCATGATCCACGTTATGCCACCATCGATGAAGCAGCTTTCAAGTCCAAGAACCTCTACAATGCCGCTTTGTACGAGATCCGGCAAGCCTTCTTTCATGATGGTACGTACCTCAACTACAACGAGATCGACCGGCGCATGCGGTCCCATGAAGCATACACAGCCTTACCAGCCAAGGTCAGTCAACAAATTTTGATGGTGCTTGATAAAAATTGGACATCGTTCAAAGAAGGACTCAAAGCCTACGAGGAAAGCCCTTCCAAGTTCACAGGACGCCCGAAGTTGCCCAAGTACAAGCACAAGACGGAAGGCCGCAATATCTTGATCTACACCATACAAGCGATCAGCCAGAGCAAGAACGGCTTGAAGCGCGGCCTCATTCAGCCTTCCATGCTTCCCGTCAGTATCAAGACAAAACAAGAGCCGAAGAACATCGATCAGGTACGCATCATCCCTCGTAACGGTCACTATGTTGTCGAGGTAGTTTACACCAAAGAGCCAGTTCAAGCAAATGTTGATCCATCCGTCTGTGTGGGTATCGATCTCGGAGTCACGAATTTAGCAGCGATAGCTTCAAACCGAGAGGGTTTTGTCCCTCGCTTGGTTAACGGTCGCCCGGTGAAAGCGTGGAACCAGTGGTACAACAAACGCATAAAAGAACTCAAGAAGAAGCTGCCCAAGAATGACCAGGAGCGGGTTACGAAGCAAATGGAGCGCATCACCAACACGCGCAATCGGCAGATTCACCACTACTTGCACACAGCCAGTAAGCGCATTGTTGACTTCCTGGTAGAAAACGGGATAGGAATGGTCGTTATCGGGAAAAACCCGTTGTGGAAGCAAGAAAGCAGCCTGGGAAAAAGGAACAACCAGAACTTTGTTTCTATCCCTCACGCACGTTTCATTGACATGCTCACCTACAAAGCGGCATTAGTGGGCATCCAGGTGGAAGTCAGGGAAGAGAGCTATACCAGTCAAGCCAGCTTTGTTGATCTGGACCCGATCCCTACCTACAAACCCAACGATGAGGAAGAACACATCTTTAGCGGGAAACGGATTGGACGGAGAAACCGGCTATACCGCACCAAAGATGGACGCAAGATCTGTGCTGATGTGAACGGTGCATACAATATATTGCGAAAAAGTAGACCCGATGCCTTTGCAAAGGGAGTAGCGGCCTATGTAGTTCAGCCCGTACGGTTAGCCATCACCGTATAAATCCAACAGGAAATAGGGCGGTGCAATAAAACGCTCTATTTTTTGGAACTATAAGACCTTGACATTACGATCGCATCACTGGGGATCAGTCACATAAAGGGTTCACCAACGGTATCTTCTGACCACTGTTTTACCGTGGTCATGCGGAGTGGTGTGCCTCCGGCGCATGACGTTTCAAGAAATGAATCACACTAACCCAAGTTCTTTCGCCTTGAGAGCTGCCTGGGTGCGATCGCGCACACCCAGCTTACCGAGGATGTTGCTCATATGGTTCTTGACCGTGCCCTCGGTAAGGTAGAGATTCTCTGCGATCTGGCGATTAGAAGCGCCTCTGGCAACCAACGTAAGTATTTCGCGCTCACGCTCGGTGAGTTGTTCAATAGAGGCTGTAGTAGAGTCGATATAGCTGGGAGCAGTCGAAATCGAGGGCGCAGTATTTATGGAGGAAGCGGATGACCGGGTTGAGTTTGAAGATGTAAAGGCAGAGAAGACTTTACTGGCAATGTCGGGCTGTAACAACACCTGCCCGCGTGCGGCAGTACGCACCGTCATCGCCAGCTGCTCAGCAGTGATGTCCTTGAGTGAGTACCCTAATGCGCCAGCGCGCAGACCGGCGTGAATGAGTTCCGTGTCATCGAACGTCGTCAGGATAACAATGTGGGCGTCGGGCCAACGTTCCTTGATAGCCCTGGTAGCGGCGATCCCATCCATATTGGGCATACGAATATCCATGAGGATCACATCCGGAGGTGTGTTCTGGGCACGAAGACGTTCTACGGCAGCGAGCGCGGATTCACCGTTGCTGGCCATGTCCACGATCTCAATATCTGGCTCTAACTCAAGTAGCTTGCGAAATCCTTCCCGTACAAGTGTCTGGTCGTCCACGATCAAGACACGAATGCGAGTTATCATGCCTCATTCTCCTGGATGTTCTATTCCCAATATAGTGAAAAGCTGGCGAGATGGTTCATACCCTGCGCAGTTCACCGGGAATGTGAGAAACTGCCGGTACAGGCACACGGACCACTACACGATAGCCGCCCTGCTCGACCGAGTCAAATGACACACACCCGCCCAGCAATTCGGTACGTTCACGCAAGCCAATCAGTCCAAAACCGTCTCGCTGCTCGGAGTCGATGTTAGAGGTTCCGCGACCATTGTCAAGCACGAGCAGTTCTACTGTCTCGTCCTCGTAACGCAGCCGTAGCAGGACTTTGCTCGCCTGGGCGTGTTTGCGAATATTCGTAAATGCTTCTTGCGCCGCCCGGTAGAGCGCGACTGAAATATCCGGAGGGAGCGGAGGTAATTCTGTTTCAAGATCAAGCGTTAGGATTGTTTCTGGCGCATTGCGCTCAAATTCTTTGCCTAGCTGCCTTATCGCTTCGGTCAGGCCCAAAGTGGCAATGCTCATTGGGCGCAGAGCCGCAACCGCGTTGCGCACTTCCTGCATCGATTGTGCCGCCACTCGACGAGCCTCTGTAATTTCGACGACGGCACGAGCAGGCGCCCGTTCCTGCAATTTGCTTATCGTCTCAAGTTGAATGGTCAAAATCGACAGGTAATGGCCCAGCGTGTCGTGTATCTCGCGGGCCAGGCGCGCTCGTTCGCGTACGATTGTAAGTTCTTCTACCTCCATTGCGTAGCTGCGCAGTTGCGCGTGTGCCTGCTCTAATTCAGCATTGGACTCCTCGAGCTGGTGCAACAGCCTCTCAGCACGCTCCTTCTGAACTTCCAGTACGCGCAGCACTAGTGAAAAGGCCGCAATAAAGCCGAAGGCAGCAAGTAGGGTGAATGAGGATGGATAGATGGCTGGCCAGTGCCACTTATTGATAAGGCCAAGGTTTACCATCGATACCAGGTAAAGAAGAACACCAGCGATGATAGCCGTACGTAAGGAGAGGGCTGCGAAATAGATCGCAGCCGTGACCAGGTAAGGAAGCCAATCCCAGTACACGCCGGCCAGGCTCAACAGGCCAGTTGCTATGGAACTTCCCGTCAGCATCCCTAGATTCAATGCCAGTTGCCAGCCGGATATATTGTCTTTGACCAGCCATCTGAAAATTAAAACGTAGAATACCTGAAGCGCAGTAAACGCCAGGAAGTTGACCACCGTCAGGTGAGGAGCAGCCAGGACTCCCATCAGGTAACCCAGCGCGACTGCGAAGTAAGCTGCTTTCACTCCAGCGGTGGAGAGAACTTGTTCACTCCCATCCAGAGGAACCGCAATCTCGGTTTTTCGCTGGCTGGACATGAGGAGTACTCCTTCGCACACAAGGATAGACATCCACTTCCTTGCTATTATAGCACGAGCATACGGACATGGGACGTGCGGAAAGTAATAGAGCAGGTCACAGGTAAGACTATACAAACCATTACTCTCGTCATGGTAAGTCACGAAGACAAAGATATGTCTCCAAAGATGACCAGGGGCACATCCATCGCAGGTAGCAGTACGCCTATACTTAAGGCAGCCTGCAACGGAAACGCACGGCTCTTGCAGCACTGCAAGAGCCGTGCGGCTACTCAGTACAGAGAACAGAAAGGGAAACTGCTCATGAACGCTCACACGAACAGCCCCTCATTGGGACTCGAGTAATTACGAAAGGATAAACGAACGATGATCTCGCAAGAACAGTTAGCAAACACACCTACTACCCACGCCGGGGCTGAGGTGATGGTAGATGTGCGCAACCTTGTCAAAAGCTATCACCATAAAACCGTTGTGAATAATGTTTCTTTCGCTGCGCGCAAGGCCGAAATCTTCGGAGTACTGGGGCCGAACGGGGCAGGTAAGACAACCACCCTGGAAATGATCGAGGGCATTCGCACGCCAGATTCGGGCACGGCTATTCTGGCAGGATTGGATGTGCAGCGGCAGAAAAGCGCGGTACAGCGCGTCATAGGCGTGCAACTCCAGGCAACTACGCTCTTCCCCGAGCTAACGCTGCTTGAAACGCTGCAATTCTTTGCAGCGCTCTATCCAAAAGCGCTTGACCCTCGACAACTGCTGAGTGATGTGGCATTGGAAGAGAAAGCCATGGCGTATCCACAGGACCTCTCTGGCGGGCAGCGCCAACGCCTGGCGCTGGCTATCGCACTCGTCAATGATCCGCAAGTGCTATTCCTCGACGAACCAACTGCCGGATTAGACCCGCAGAGCCGCCGTATGTTATGGGATATTGTGCTCAGGCTGCGCGAGCAAGGAAAGACCATTCTACTGACTACACACTTCATGGACGAAGCCCAGTTGTTGTGTGATCGCATTGCCATTATGGATAATGGACAGATCATTGCGCTGGATACAGCCGCCGGGCTGATTGGCAGGTTGGGCGCGCAAGCCACCCTTGATTGCTGGCTAGATGGCAGGGCAACAAAGAGTGACATCGAAGAACTTGAAGGCGTCACCGGAGTGCGTCAGGCCAACGAGCGCTACATCATCTATACCAACACAATGCAATCCACGCTTGTCGCCCTGCTTGCCTATGCTGATACTAACGGTATCACGCTTGCCGACCTGCAGGTGCGTGTACCAACTCTCGAAGATGTCTTTCTTGAACTGACCGGGCGCGAATTGCGAAGCGAATAGCGCACAATCAGACATTGCATGAACGAAAGGATGCACAACCATGAAGAAAATACTCACACTCCTATACACCAACTTCATCATGCTGACCCGGCAGCGCGGACTCATCATTTCCAGCCTGGGCCTGGCAATCATCTCCATGCTAGTCTTTGGCTTCCTCTTCGGCGGCAGCGGCTCGCCCAAAACATTGCTGGGTGTGGTCGATCAAGATCACTCGGCCATCTCAGCCCAGATTGTCCACCAGTTACAGAAATCGGACGCGCTGCAAGTCAATACGGGCAGCAGTGACGAAGAACAGCAAGCGCTCAAGGATGGACACCGCAATGCTGTTATCATCATTCCTCCCGGTTTCGGGCAACAGATGGTACAGGGCGGAGCGCACCTGCAAGTCTTCTATGACCAGGGCAATCCCGTTACGACTGCAGCCACCCAGCTTACTGTGAAAGCCATTATCGATGGTATTAATCGCGCAGTTACGCACCAGCCTGGGCCGGTCACATTGGACCAGCAGGCAGTCGCGGCGAAAGACATACGGGAAATTGATATTATCACTCCTGGTATGCTGGGTATGCTGCTGATGTGGGCCAATCTCGCGGTTGGCATCCAACTGGTTAATTGGCGTGAGATGGGCATCACGAAACGCCTGGCAGCCACGCCACTGCAGCCGCTTGCGATGATCAGCGCGCAGGTCGTAGCCCGGCTGGCACTTTCTCTGATACAGGGAGTCATCCTCCTGGCGCTGGCTGCCTGGATTTTCAACGTCCATATCTACGGGAACATCGGCCTGCTGGCGCTTGTGGTCATATTGGGCGCGCTCACGCTGCTGGCTATTGGCTTCGCCATCGCCAGTTTTGTGAAGAAATCCGAGGCAGCCAACTCCGTCCTCCTGCTGGTCAGCTTCCCCATGATGTTTCTGGGCGGTTCGTACTTCGATGTAAATGGCGCGCCCGGTTTCTTACAACCGCTCATTCATGCTATGCCACTTTACTACTTGAACGATGCCTTACGCCAGGTGATTAATAACGGCGCGGGCTGGAGCGCTATTCAAACAGGAGTATTGGTGATGGTCGCCTGGATCGTTGCTTCGATGCTGGTGGTATGGCGGGCGTTCAAGTGGTTGTAGGATACTCCCTATCTCCTCGCGCCAAGAGAGAGCGCGGATGCAAGCAAGGCAAACAGGGTACCAGGGAGAAGTAACACACCTATGCTCAGGAGGCTAAGGAAAGTCAAGACGACCAGGACAGCGGTTGATACCCAGAGCACTACTCGCCACCAACTGCCTCCAGTGCGGCTATGCACCACAGCGCCGGCGGCTACACAGATGAGTCCGAGCACAAGGATACCCAGGATGATAAGAGTGACGGGTTGTATGCCGACCTGCAACAAATTCGCCGTTCCACTCTGCCCAGAACTGTTTGCAAAACTGTAGGTTGGACCAAAAAGAGCATAGGCTAGACCAAGGAGGCCAAAAAGTGCTGCTAGCAGTCCACAAGCGGCTTCCAATCGTTGGAGATTGCCCATATCTTCCTTCTTTCTTTTCAGACGTGATCTTGACAGACTCTACCACGCAAGCCAGTTTGCTGACAGTGAGTCAACACATCTATTTCTTAGTGTGCCAGTGTACGGCTCTTAAAACAGTATAGTGTGTGGAGCGTTTCTCGAATGTTTTGCTCCACAGCACGGGAGTATTCCCAACCCCCGAACTCTCACCTTTGCATGGCAGTTTTTTGATGCATTCCGTCTTTTCTGCTACTGGCAAAGATCAGCAGTTCATGGCAGAATGGTACCAGAATGACATTTTTCTTCCGAGAGGAGTTGAGTATGATTATCCCGCGTTCAGAATATCCGCGTCCACAGTTTGTGCGTTCCGCCTGGCTCTGTTTAAATGGCGAATGGCAGTTTGAGGTTGATGCTGGGGATAGTGGGCTGGAGCGTGGTTTGTTAGAGCGTGAATTGAAGGAGCGGATTCTCGTCCCGTTCTGCCCGGAGTCTCCACTCTCCGGCATCGGCAACAAGGATTTTATGCCCGTTGTCTGGTACCGGCATACTGTCACCGTTCCTCAATCCTGGTCTGGCCAGCGTGTGTTGCTGCATTTTCAGGCTGTGGATTATGATACGATGGTGTGGGTCAACGGCGAACTGGTCGGGCGGCACCGTGGCGGCTTTACACCTTTCACCTGTGATTTAGATGATATTGCTGCGTCCGGTGATCCTATTACTATCGTGCTGCGTGTGCGTGATGATCCGCGTCCGTCGCAACCTCGCGGCAAGCAATCGCAGAAGTATGAAGACTGGGGCTGTTTCTATACGCGCACGACTGGCATCTGGCAGACGGTATGGATGGAGCCGGTTCCCCTCCAGTGCTCATTGCGCCGCACGCGCATCACGCCGGATGTCGCCAATAGCATGTTTCGCCTGGAGCAGCCGATCACCAACAACACCCCCGGTTTGCGTTTGCGCGCCACGCTGTCCGATCAGAATGGTGTCGTCGCGCAGGCTGAGTGTGCCGCTGACCTGGATTTTACTCCTCGGCTCGATCTGCCCGTCCCTGCTGGGCGACGCCGTTTATGGTCGCCGCAAGACCCGCATCTGTACAACCTGGAAATGACGCTGCTCGACACTGCCGGAAATACCGTGGATCATGCGACAAGTTATGCAGGTCTGCGCAGCGTCACCATCGATGGCAAGGCTGTCAAAATCAACGGCCAGATCGTCTTCCAGCGACTGGTGCTCGACCAGGGCTATTATCCCGATGGCGTGCTGACCGCGCCAAGCGACGAAGCACTGAAGCACGATATCGAACTGAGCCTCGCGGCCGGTTTTAACGGCGCTCGCCTGCATCAAAAGGTCTTTGAGGAGCGCTTCCTGTACCATGCCGATAGAATGGGCTACCTGGTATGGGGTGAGTTCCCCGACTGGGGATCGATGGATCGTGTAGGGTGGCTAGATGATCAGACTTTTGGCGTAACCTTTGCCGCGCAGTGGTTAGAAGAGCTTGAGCGCGACTACTCTCATCCCGCGCTGATCGGCTGGTGCGGCCTGAACGAGACGAGCTATAATCTGCTGGACAAAAATACCACGCTTGATGATGTGACGCGTGCGCTGTTTATGGCGGCAAAGGCTATGGATACCACGCGCCCCGTGCTCGACGCTTCAGGATACGCGCACCGCGTTCCCGAAACCGACATCTACGATTCCCACGATTATTTGACGGGCAAAGATTTCTGGGAGGACTTCGAGCAATACAAGGAACGCCATGCACATGTTGGTGAAGACAAGCCGTTCATCAATAGACAGGATGGGCATCCTATGTCTCTGCCGTATCGTGGTCAACCCTATTTCGTGAGCGAATTCGGTGGCATCTGGTGGAACCCGGAAGCCGCACCGACCGACCAGAGCTGGGGCTACGGAACCGCACCCGATTCGCTGGAAGAGTTCTACCGTCGCTTCCAGGCACTGTGTGATGTGCTACTCGACAATCCGTACATGTTCGGCTACTGCTATACCCAGTTGACCGATGTATCAGTTGAGCAGAACGGTCTCTACACCTTCGATCGCCGCGCTAAGCTCGATCTGGAACGCCTGCGCCAGATCCAAAGCCGCCCTGCCGCGATAGAGCAACGATAAGGCATCCATCGAACGGTTGCATCCGCTCTCAACCATTCGTATACCTCCCAAATCAATCGATCGGTTGATTACAATCCTGATCTTATATATGTTCACATAAGAGACGTAGAGGAGCGTGCCGGATGGATACTTGCTAATTGTAACCAGTAAATGGGGTCCTATCGACTGCAATCCTCTCACAGCATATCTAAAGAAAATAAATTTTTTGTTCATATAAATAGTAGATGAGATAATATAAATACTTGACAAACTACTCTCAATACTGTATGCTTTTTTACGGTGAAGAAAAGAAGACCTCGGTAGAACAAACAGGATCGAGCATCCTAATGATGCGATGATTAAGATTACTTCGACTTGGCAAGAGTGCACAGGAGTGCACGGGAGGATATCATGAAAGCAGTAGTATACAACGGACCCCGTGATGTGATCGTGACGGACATGCCGGACGCGAAAATCGAGCGACCAACCGACGTGCTGGTGAAGATCACGAGCACCAATATCTGCGGCTCCGACCTGCACATGTACGAGGGCCGGACCGATTTCGAGAAGGGCAGGATATTCGGGCACGAGAATCTCGGTGAGGTGGTAGAGATCGGCAGCGCTGTCGACCGGATAAAGGTTGGCGACATGGTCTGTGTACCGTTCAACATCGGCTGCGGCTTCTGCAGGAACTGCGAGGCTGGCCTGACCGCCTTTTGCCTCACCACCAACCCGGACCCGAAGATGGTCGGCGCCGCCTACGGCTTCGCCGACATGGGGCCATACCCCGGCGGTCAGGCCGAGTACCTCCGCGTTCCTTACGGCGACTTCAACTGCCTACGGCTGCCGGAGGATGCGCGGGAGAAGGAGCACGACTACGTAATGATCGCCGACATCTTCCCGACCGGCTGGCATGCCACAGAACTCGCGGGCGTAAAAGCTGGCGACTCTGTTGTCGTCTACGGCTCGGGACCGGTAGGGCTCATGGCCGCGTACTCCGCGACCCTCAAGGATGCCAGCAAGGTCATGGTCGTCGACCGCCACCCCGACCGTCTGCGGCTCGCAGAATCGATCGGCGTGATTCCGATCGACGACTCGAAGGGCTCGCCGGTCGACCAGGTGCTGGCGCAAACCGATGGCAAGGGGGCTGATAAGGGCTGCGAGTGCGTAGGCTACCAGGCGCACGACCCGCAGGGCCACGAGCACCCCAACATGACGATGAATAACCTCGTGCGATCGGTGCGGTTCACCGGCGGGATCGGCGTGGTCGGCCTCTTTGTGCCCTACGATCCGGGAGGCTCGGACCAGCTGAGCAAGCAGGGAGAGATCGTATTCGACTGGGGTCTCTCGTGGTGCAAGGGCCAGCGCATCGGAACGGGTCAGGCCAACGTCAAGGCCTACAACCGTCATCTGCGCGATCTCATCCACGCCGGCAAGGCCAGGCCGTCGTTCATCGTTTCGCACAAGCTGCCGCTGCGTGACGCGCCGGAGGCCTACCAGCATTTCGATGCACGCGACTTCGGCTGGACCAAGGTCGTGCTCAAGCCAGGCCAGTCTAGCTGAAAGGAAAATCTTGATGATATAGCAGGAATCCGTATCGCTCGAGACGGGCAGTGGGTGATCGGGGCGGGAGAAGCTAAGGCCCGCGACCTCCTTCTTATGCACATTGACGAAATACTCCGACCCTATCGTAGGGGCCGATTTATCGCGCCCACAGCCGATTTATCGGCCCTCGGTGGATGTTATGATGTCCACATTAAAAAGTTAATCTCCATCAGAAGGAGGCTAACCATGTCTGCGACTGCAGTTAATTCTTCTTCCCCATCGCCCATACGCCGTAGTGCTGATAAATTTGGATCATCCACACCGCGAGTCCGACCTCAAAAAGAGCAACTCCCATCCGACCAAAACTGTACCAGACAGGGAGAGATCAAAGCACAAACCGCGAAAAAGGCAATAAGTACCTGTTCCAATCGCCTCTGAACGATCATTTCTTGATGATGGAGGTCATGCATAATCATCCTCGCTTCCTTCCTCTTGACCATAAGAGGTCTTCTCGTCGGGTTTCAAGCCATCGAAGAGCAACGTCGTGAGCACCTCTGGCAAGTCCTGCCAGCGCGCGGCAATCTTCTCGTCACCGAGCAACTGGAGGACGAGCAGGCCAACGAGCATCCCGGCGATGGCACGGATCGCCAGAGGCAGATCGATCTGGCGCAGATAGGTTGTGAAGAAGGCACGCAGACCCTGCTCGCTTCGTAGCGCAAAGTGCTCTTCGCGTTGCGTCGACTCATTGAGGCTATGGAGAAGACCAAGCAGCACCTCAGTTTTGCTCGCAAAGTAGGTGTAAATCTGTCAAGTCTCTTGCAGAGGTTGCTCGATTCTTGCTAAAATAGCAGAGCAGATATGACAAGTTGGAGGTTCCAATGCATATCCCGAGCTATGTCACCAATACGAAGCTCCGCGCCTGGATCGAAGAGATGGTTGCCCTGTGTATGCCCGACCAGCTGCACTGGTGCGACGGCTCTCAGACGGAGTACGACCTCCTGTGCGAGCAGATGGTAGCCTCTGGCACCTTCATTCGGCTCAATCCCGAGAAACGCCCCAACAGCTTCCTGGCCCGCTCCGACCCCAGCGATGTCGCCCGTGTCGAAGACCGCACCTTCATTTGCTCTCTGAGCAAGACCGACGCTGGCCCAACCAACAACTGGGTTCACCCCAGGGAGATGAAGGAAACGCTCCGCGGCTTGTTCGACGGTTGCATGCGCGGGCGGACGATGTATGTGATCCCCTTCAGTATGGGACCTCTCGGCTCGCCGATCGCGCACCTTGGCGTCGAATTGACCGATTCGCCATATGTCGTGGTGAGTATGCGCATCATGACCCGTATGGGTCGCGCCGTCTACGATGTACTTGGGAAAGACAGCGACTTCATCCCGTGTGCGCACTCGGTCGGCATGCCGCTTGCGCCGGGCCAACAGGACATCCCATGGCCATGTAACAAAGAGACCAAGTACATCGTACACTTCCCCGAGGAGCGCGCGATCTGGTCCTACGGCTCAGGCTACGGAGGGAACGCGCTGCTTGGCAAGAAGTGCTTCGCGCTGCGCATCGCTTCAGTGCTCGCGCGCGACGAGGGCTGGCTGGCCGAGCACATGCTCATTCTGGGCGTTGAGAATCCGCATGGCGAGAGGACCTACGTCGCGGCCGCCTTCCCGAGCGCCTGCGGTAAGACCAACTTCGCCATGCTTGTCCCGCCCAAAGCGTTCCAGGAAGAGGGCTGGAAGGTGACGACCGTGGGAGACGATATCGCCTGGATCAAGAGAGGGCCGGACGGCAGGCTCTACGCGATTAACCCCGAGGCCGGCTTCTTCGGCGTCGCGCCAGG
>WNFD01002953.1_pt1 | contig 20684 bp, 20 predicted proteins | sample 5400491 | NCBI WGS metagenome assembly WNFD01 (sample SAMN13153343, study PRJNA577476) | soil metagenome | isolation source: 120 cm saprolite under Douglas fir tree site 2 hole 2 replicate 2 | place: USA:California | collected 2015-04-18
TTCAGGTGGTATTCCGGCGCCTGCTGCCTCGCTTGGGCTATCAGTCCGCCATCTGGGCCGTCGCCCATCGGCTCTGCCGCGTGGTGTGGAAGATCTTGCATGAGGGGGTGCGGTTTATAGAGCACGGTATCGAACCTGATCCCAAGGCCAAGATGCGACACGCCCGGAGGCTGGCGCAAGCGCTTCGCAAGCTCGGCTACCAGATCACAATCACACCCACAAACCTTGCTTCCGGAATGCAAATGTAGAGGACGATTTTCGAGGGAGTGCAATTGCGGCCTCATGCGAACTGGCTCCCATACCGCTCCGAGTTGGACATCCACTGAGAACCCCTTAGTTGATGACTAGAACCAGGGTGGCAGAATTCCCTCCGTTAGGACATCCGAAAACAGGGGCCGATCCCTGTGACCTTACTGAAATCTGGACGCCGCTTCCTGCTGAGCCGCCAAAGATGTCAAAGGTCTGCTGCGTAATCGTGGCCTGAAGGTGGCGTGAATCCGTGAACGTGGTCAGCAGTGCGCTTCCGTTCCAGATTATCTGCGATTGGGGAACAAAGCCGCTTCCGTTCACGATCAGCAGAACTGACGTCGAGTCACTAGGGATGGTGTCTGCGAGAGTGAGCTAATTTGAGGCTGCGGCACCGTGCCGGGACAGCTACCGAAATCAGAGATCGCCGTGCAGGTGGTCCAACCAGATAACAGCAGGGTCAGGACTGCAACGCAGGCAATGCGAACCGAAGGGAAAGGCTCGCAGGGATCATCGAGGCAAGAGCGCATACGAGCTCCCTGTTACTGGGCCTGGCTTATTGTAATCTTCGGAGGACGGATCCGGCACTTCGAGCAACCTGAACAGCTTGCCCCGGCGCAGTCTTACTGAAAGACTTCACTGCCATACTGTGCGAGGGCTATCCTGACCGCGGTGGTTGGCCGCATTCCGGCCCCCACTTTCAGGCCATAGCAAAGAGTAGCCTTAACGTTTACAGTACGGAGTCGACCGGTGAAAGGACACCACCATGGAGCGCCTTCTCTCCGTCGTCCTGATGGCTTTCGTCGTTCTCGCTCCGTGCGCCCACGCTGACAGCATCCTCAACATCAACATTACCTACGTCACGGCTCACATGGGTCCTAACAATGGCTCCGGCGACAACCTTTCTTTTACTCTCATCGGTCCGGGCACAAACATCACAGGAATCGGCGGTATGGCCTGCTTCGACTGGTGCTCTGGTCCCATCCCCGACTTGAATTCCGTCGGTACGTCGCAGGTTTTTGTTTCGTTCTTCACGGGCGCGACAGTCGGGGGAATAACCTACGATCCGAACAGCGACTTAGCCATCTTCTGTTGCCTTTTTTCGATTTCCGGTGATCTGAACGGGTCGGTCAGCGGACTTGTCGGTGAGCCCCTCAAGCCATTGAACCTTACGCTACCTTGCTGCGGAGCCTGGAACTTGAACTTCGCCTTTTTTCCTGCCAGTGACGGCTCTCCTGCGTACTATCAGTTCGTCAGCGGCACGTTCATTGCCGGGACGCCCCCCGCAGCGATCCCCGAACCGGGCACGCTCGGCTTGATGGCGACGGGCTTGGCGGGCATCTTTGGGGTGATTCAAAGGAGACGGCTGATTCATCGCTGATTAGCCAACACCTATCCCCCTGCGCCCTAGAACCGCATCGGCGGTATTCCCTTCAGCAAGAACTCATACCGTGGACGCAGCGTGTCCGGGCCCGACGTAATGGTGCTGTCCAAGTGAATCAAGGGATCGCCGTCGCCATACTTCGGCCACTTCGGCAAGCCTGCGCCATTGGGATCACCGGTCTTGGCGAAGTTGGTCCAGTAAGTCATTATCTGGTCACTCAACTTGCGGTCTTCGGGACGCCATACGGCTCGCGGACGCGTATCCAGGGTGCCGAAGACATACTCGATGTCGTCGGAGTGGAACGCAAAAGATCCGGGGTGAAACTTGCTGGGAGGCGCCGCCAGTTCGAAGTGATAACGATACACCGGTGACTCACCCGTCTTGCGATGGGCCTCCAGCCAATTCCAGGTCCCGAATGCGATGAACGAGTCGGTGGCGTAATCGAGCGCCGAACGAACGGCCTGTTCACCGCTATTCCCAGGGTAGAGAGTGAGAAATTCTGCCGCGCGCTCTTTGAAGACCGCGCTCGCCATCGCCTTGTACTTCTCAGCCGTCATGGCGCCGACGACAGCAAAGCTGCCTTCATCGCGGTTCCAGCCAGCCAGCAGCGGCAGATGCGCCTGTCTCCCCGCGGCATAGGTGGCGGCAACCGGTTCGGTCAGCAGTTTGCCGTCAATGACCATTCCAAAGCCGCCTCGGCCTTTGCCTGCCTCCAAAATGGCAGCCGCAGGCATGGCCCGCAATTGCTTCAGCGTCGTGACCCCAAGCGACGCGACCCAGACGTCATCTTTTTTCTCGCGGACTTCCAGCGAACTATCGCTGGTTGCTCCCGTACCCAGCGCTCCACCACTCTCGCCAATGCCCTTTTGAAAAAGTCCTCGCGCAAGCGGCGATGCCATTAAAATGCTCACCGCCGATGATCCTGCGCTCTCGCCGAAGATAGTCACATTGTCCGGATTGCCGCCGAACTCTTCGATGTTCGCCTTCACCCATTGCAGTGCCGCCACCATGTCCAGCAGACCGTAGTTGCCGGCGGCGCCGTTGGCTTCTTTAGCCAAATCGGCTGTGGCCAGGAAACCGAAGACGCCGAGGCGGTAGTTGATAGTGACCAGCACCACTCCCTTGAGGGGCAGAAAATCGCCGTTGTGGCGGGGTTCGGAGCTGGCCCCGGCTACGAATCCGCCGCCATTAATCCAGAACATCACTGGCAGTTTGCTCTTGGGCGTGGAATCGGCGGGTGTGTACACGTTCAGGAACAAGCAGTCCTCGCTATCCCCAGTGTCCTGGAAGACCATGTCGTCAAAGACTCGGTTCTGAGCGCAGCGCGCCCCATACATAGTTGCATCGCGCTCGCCCTTCCACTTAGCCGGAGGTTCGGGCGCCTTCCAGCGCAGATCGCCCACCGGAGGCGCCGCGTAGGGCAGCCCCAGAAACGCCTTGACCTTACCGTCGTTGATTGTCTTGCCGTGCACATTGCCTGGCTCGGTCTTCACCGTCAGGGATTCAGCCTGGATGGAGGCAGAAAATTCCAGCGTCAATCCCGTCACTACCAAGCCACACACCGCTTGCATTCCAATTCGCATCGCGAAATCCTCCGCGCAATACCGTAACAGGATGAACCCAGACGATGCACGGATCTCACAATTTCCGGCGGGAAAGATTGTTGCTCCGCTTTCGTCTCCTGCAAGCGTTTGACACAGATTTCCTCCTGCCCCTAACCTTGTGTCTCCACCTTTATGAAAGTTCTGGTCATAGGAAGCGGCGGTCGTGAGCACGCTCTGGTTTGGAAACTGCGCCAGTCGCCGCGTGTTTCCAGGATTTATTGCGCGCCCGGCAACGGCGGCATCAGCGGAGAAGCCGAATGCGTCCCTGCCGACTTGAAGAGTGTGGAGTCCTTGCTGGCGGTGGCGAACCAGGTCCAGCCCGATCTTACCGTCGTCGGTCCCGAAGTTCCGCTTCAACTTGGAATCGTGGACGAGTTCACCGCGCGCATCCAGCAAGAGTTTCGCCAAGCAGTTCATGCAGCGTCACCGCATTCCCACCGCGCACTACGCAATCTGCAATTCAGCCGCCGAGGTCAAGCATGAGCTCTCCCGTTTCAGCGCGCCCGTAGTGGTGAAAGCAGATGGTCTTGCGGCAGGCAAAGGCGTGGTCATCTGCAAGACCAAAGAAGAAGCCGCAGCGGCGGCAAACGAAATGCTCTCGGGAAAAATGGTTGGTGAAGCCGGAGCGCGAGTAGTGATTGAGGAATGCCTGCAGGGCGACGAGATTTCCTTCCTCGTGCTCAGCGACGGCGAACGGGTCGCCCCGCTGGTCGCCGCCCAGGACCACAAGCGCGTAGGCGACGGTGACACCGGCCCGAACACCGGAGGCATGGGAGCATATTCTTTCCCCGCCCTGCTGGACGACCAGATGACTCACTGGCTGTTGCATCACGTCGCCGGCCCGGTGGTCCACGGAATGAAAGCCGAGGGAATGGAATACAAAGGCATACTCTACTGCGGGCTGATGATGACTGCGCGCGGCCCCATGGTGCTGGAATTCAATTGCCGCTTCGGCGATCCCGAGACGCAGCCCATCCTGATGCGCCTGGAAAGCGATCTGGTCGAGGCGATCGAGGCATCTATCGAAGGCCGCGTGAGCGATGGCGATTTTCGCTGGTCGCGGGATGCCTCGGTGTGCGTGGTGATGGCTTCTGGCGGGTATCCGGGGACGATCGAAGTGGGAAAGAAAATTACCGGAATTGAAGATGCGGACAAACTCGAAGGCGTGAAGGTCTTCCACGCCGGCACCAGCACGCGTGATGGCGACTACTACACCGCAGGCGGAAGAGTGCTCGGAGTAACAGCCCGCGCGGAAAATCTGGAAACTGCGGTGAATCGTGCGTACGAAGCAGTTGGTAAGATTCAATTCGACGGCGCGCATTACCGCAGAGACATAGCGGCCCGTGCGCTGAAAAAATAGAGGAATGCATGAGCAAACCCCTGGTTTCCATTGTTATGGGCAGCGACTCCGACCTTGAAATTATGCGCGAGGCCGGAAAAGCGCTCGAAGGTTTCGGGATTCCTTACGAGATTGACGTGACCTCAGCCCACCGTTCCCCCGACCGCACCGCAGAATTCGCGCGCAACGCCGCCGGACGAGGCATCAGCGTCATCATTGCAGGAGCAGGCGGCGCAGCTCATCTTGCCGGAGTGATTGCCGCGCACACCACCTTGCCGGTCATCGGCGTTCCGATTCCTTCGACGGCGCTGAACGGCCTCGATTCGCTTCTCGCGACGGTCCAAATGCCAGCAGGGATTCCCGTAGCCACAGTCGCGATCGGCAAACCGGGGGCCACCAACGCCGGAATCCTGGCAGCGCAAATCCTCGCGGCAGCTGATCCAGCGCTGGCGAAGAAACTTCAGTCTCACAAAAAAAGTTGGCCGACGGCGTGGAAGAAAAATCTCGCAAACTGAAAGAGAACGCGTAGAGGGGGAGCCTGTCCTGAACGAAGTCGAAGGATGCCTCGCCTGCCGTCGGAGCGCAGCTCCGTAACCGCTAGTCCAGTTTAAGCGTCAGCAAATACTCCCGCAGCGGCCCACCTAGGTCCCCGCGTTTCAGCGCAAACTCGATGGTCGCTTTCAGGAATCCCAGCTTGTCGCCGGCGTCGTGGCGCTTGCCTTCGTAAACATAGGCATACATTTTCTCCTGCTTGAGGAGCCCACGCAGGCCATCGGTCAGCTGTAACTCTCCCCCAGTACCCGCTTGAGTTTGACCGAGAACATCGAAGATTGCCGGAGTCAGAATGTATCTCCCGATGATGGCGAGGTTCGACGGCGCTTCTTCGAACCGCGGCTTTTCAACCATATTGCGAATTTCATACAATCGCCCGTCGTGTCCATCCACGGGTTTGGCGTCGAGTACGCCGTAGGCGGAAATCGCTGCTCCCTCCACGATCTGGGTCGCGATCACCGAGCACTGGGTTTGCTCGTAGACCCGCATCATCTGTTTCAGCACCGGCACTTCCGCGTCAATCACGTCATCCGCCAGCAACACCGCAAACGGCTCGTTGCCCACCAATTCGCGTGCCGTAAGCACCGCGTGACCCAGGCCCAGCGCCTCTTTCTGACGCACGTACGCTACGTGAATCATGTCCGATATCTGACGCACGACCTTGAGGAGGTCGAACTTCTTCTTCTCCTCAAGAATCCGCTCCAGTTCGTAGCTGACGTCGAAATAGTCTTCAATCGCCTGCTTGCCGCGCCCGGTGATCATGATGATCTGGTTGCAGCCGGCAGCCAGCGCCTCTTCCACTCCATAATGAATGATGGGCTTGTCAACCAGCGGCAGCATTTCTTTAGGCAGGACCTTGGTCGCAGGCAGGAAACGCGTGCCCAGCCCGGCAGCGGGAAATACCGCTTTGCAGACTTTCATCGTCATCGCTTACCTTTAGCGCAAATCAGGATATCTCGCCAGGTTACAGCGTGGGGCTGTCATCTCCCAGCATCGCCCTGCGGACAATCTTCAGCGGCACCCCGCCTTGCTGCATCAGCCGGTTGTGAAATTCCAGCAGGCTGAAATCATTTCCGCGCACCTTGCGATAGTCCTCGCGGAGCTTCAGGATTTGCAGCTTCCCCAGTGTATAGACCAGATAGGTAGGATCGGAAGTGCCGCGCTTTGTTTCCACCTTGGCCGCCGACACGGGCTGATAACCTTCCTTCACGAAGAATTGCTCTGCCTGCGTCAGAGTCATCCCGCCGGTGTGCATCTTGATTCCCACGATGAAACGCGCGTTTCGCAGCAGCGCGTCCTCCAGTTGTCCGATGCGTAGTTTGGGATCGCCATTGCCGTAGCCTTCATCCAGCATCATTTGCTCAGTGTAGTGCGCCCAGCCTTCGACGTTGGAGCCACAGCTACTCAATTTCCGGATCTTCGAAGGTATTTGATTGATCCACAGGAACTGGACGAAATGGCCGGGGAAAGCCTCGTGGATCGCCGTGCCTGGAATCATGCTGTCGTCAAAACTTCTCATCCAGTCTTCCGTGTGTTCCGGCGTCCACTTGCGATCGGGAGTAGTCACGTTGAAGAGCGCTTTGTTGTCCTTGGTTTCATACGGACCAGGCGTGTCGAGCGAAGCCTGGGTAGTAGCTCGCATAAATGGCGGCGTGTCCTCCAGAGTGGGAGGCTCCCCAGGCGGAATGGTGATGATTTTCTTGTCCGCGATAAATTGTTGCAGGCCGGCGAAGGTGTCACGAAAGGCCTGTAATAGATGGTCTGGCGCCGGATGGTGGGTTTGCAGATCGGCGAGCACCTGGGCGACGCTGCGCTGGGGATCAATCTGCGCCGCAACCACTTTCATCTGTTGCTGGTTTCGCCGCAGGTCGGCAAACCCTATCTCCAGCAGCCGGTCGAGTGGAATATCCACCATTTCGTCGTACAGCAGCTTCTTGCGATAGTTGTCCGCCCCCAGCCGGAAGTCGCCGTTCGCGTGCGGCAGGACTGTATCGTGCAGAAATTTCTGGTAGCTCTCGAGATCGGCGATAGCAGCCTGATTCGAAGTCTTGAACTCGGCCAAGAGCTTGGCGTCCTTAACTTGCGAGAAAGCCTCAGGAACGTCTTTGCGATAGAAATCGATTACGTCAGGCAGTTGCTCGAGTGCAATTTCAGTATAAATTCGCGGCGGATTTCGCAGATTCTGGTGCGCCGCCTCAAATGCCTTGGGAAACTGCCGTTCACGATCAATCACCGACCGCAGCCGCTCCTCGGGAGGAGCAAAGTTTCGCTTCATCAGCAGAAAAATACTGTTGGTCACATCCGAGGTATAGCTGTCCGGGTCCTTACGCCACATCTGAATGGTTTCCAGCTCCAGCAACTGGGAGTGAATCGAACTGATCATCCAGTCCAGATCGGCAGCAGTATCGGGAGGAAGCTTGGAGCGATCTAATTGCCCAAACTTGGCTAGATAATCTTTCAGCCCGGCGATTTCTTTTTTGCGGGCAGGCGCGGAATAGTCTTCCAGCTTGGAGTCGTACTGATGAAAGCCAACCTGGGTCGCCTCCGCCGGGTGAGACTCAAAATAAGAGTCAAAATACTTGTCCACCAGCGCGTTGAAATCGGCAGCGGGGTCAGTGGCCGCCAGCGAGGCGGTAGAGAAACAAATCAGAGCAGACAAAATGCTCTTGAAGATAGTTCGCATGGGTCTCCGTTCAAACCGTATCACAAAGTTGAAATCGTTTCGCCGTGAAGACGCAGAGAGCGCGCAGCATCGGCAACTGCACGCCGCGGATTGCGCGGACACGCGCGAATACGCACTGGCAAAACCAGAAACAGAACTATCGGTGGTGATCCGTGCAAATCTGTGGCCGATCTTGAATTCGCCCGTGCCTCCGCGACGAGCCGAAGTTGATATAGACGTCTCAGGCGATCGAAGGTGAGCCTTGCGGCTCAAACAAATTCTCCAGAAGCTTTTGCAGTTGTTCCAGGAGCTCCCGCGCGCCCAATCCTTTGGCAAGAAATTTCAGCGTTCCATCGGGAAGAAACTGGGCGCCCCGCTGCGACGAGACAAAGTTGGCCAGCTTCCCGGGATCTACCGGAGCATCCTGCCGAAACCGGACGCTGACCAGATCCCTCTTTCGCTCAATGGCCGTCACCCCTGCATGCACTGCCTGCAACCTGAGCGCAGCGTAGCGCAGAAGCTGCTGCACCGGCACCGGAGGCTCGCCGTAGCGGTCCCGCAATTCCGCTTCCACATCTGCCAGTTGCCGCTCGGTCTCCACGCCGGCAATCCTCTTATACATTCGCAAGCGCTGATTTTCCTCCGGCACGTACTCCGCCGGAATGCGGATGTTGAGCCCGAGATTAAGCTGCGCCTGCGGCTGCGGATCGGCCTCACCTTTCATCTCGCGGACGGCCTGCTCCAGCATCTGCGTATAAAGATCGAACCCAACCGCTTCAATGTGCCCGCTCTGTTCGCCCCCCAAAAGATTGCCCGCGCCGCGAAGCTCCAGGTCAAGCGCGGCAATCTTGAATCCTGCGCCCAGGGCAGAAAATTCTTTCAGCGCAGCCAGCCGTCTTCGCGCAATCGGCGTGAGCTCAATATCCGACGGAATCAATAAATATGCGTAAGCCCTCCGGTTCGAACGTCCTACCCGCCCGCGTAGCTGATACAGCTCCGAAAGTCCAAACCGTTCCGCGCGGTTGATCAGGATAGTGTTGCAGAGCGGAATGTCCAGGCCGTTTTCGATGATCGTCGTCGCCACCAGAATGTCCGCCTCGTGACGCATGAACTTCAGCATCACTTTTTCCAGCTCGCCTTCCGACATCTGTCCGTGCCCCACAATGACCCGCGCGCGCGGCACCAGCGTCTGCAGTTTGGCGGCAATCTCCCAGATCGTATCCACGCGGTTGTGCACAAAATAGACTTGCCCTCCGCGTTCTAATTCCTGTTTAAGCGACGACCGGATCAGCTTCTCATCCCAGCTTGCGACTACCGTCTGAATAGCGATGCGGTCCTTCGGCGGCGTCTCAATCACGCTCATATCGCGCAGTCCGACCAGTGACATGTGCAGAGTGCGCGGAATCGGCGTCGCCGACATGGTCAGAACATCCACTTCTTTCCGCATCTGCTTCAGCCGCTCTTTATGCCGTACGCCGAAGCGTTGCTCTTCATCCACCACCAGCAGTCCCAGGTCAGCAAACTTCACGTCTTTCGACAAAAGCCGATGCGTCCCAATTAGGATGTCCACCTTACCCGCCTCTACTCGTTGCAAAATTTCTTTCTGCTGCTTGGGAGAGCGAAAGCGGCTGATCATTTCAATCGAGACCGGAAACGCAGCAAACCGCTGCTTGAAAGTTTCGAAGTGCTGGAATGCCAATACCGTGGTCGGAGCCAGCGCCGCAACCTGCTTGTTGTCGTTAATGGCCTTGAAGGCCGCGCGCATCGCGATTTCCGTTTTGCCGTAGCCCACGTCACCGCACAGAAGCCGATCCATCGGTAACGTTGATTCCATGTCGCGCTTCACGTCGGCGATGGCCAGCGCCTGGTCTTCCGTCTCGCTGTACTCAAACGCATCTTCGAATTCGCGCATCCACTCGTTGTCAGCGGGGAAGCTGTGGCCCTGCGCCGTCTTGCGCTGCGCGTAGAGTTTCAGCAGCTCCTCGGTCATGTCCTGCATGGCCTTGCGGACGCGAGCCTTCGTCTTCGCCCACGCCGCCGTGCCCATATGGCTGAGGACCGGCTTCGCGCCCTCGCCCGAGCGATACTTCTGCACCAGATCGAGCCGCGTGAGCGGAACGTAGAGCTTCGCTCCTTCCGCGTATTCGAGCAGCATAAATTCCGTATCGCCGTTACCCTGATTGATTTCCTTCAAACCCTGATATTGCCCGATCCCGTGCTCCACGTGGACCACGTAGTCGCCAACCTGCAGGTCGCGAAAGTCCGAAAGAAATGCGGAGGTCTTCGATTTTTGCCACCGCGGCCGCGCAGCCACCGACTCCGATTCATCGAACAGATCGCGCGTGCCAAAAACCGTCAGTCCGGCATCCGGCAAAACCATTCCGTCCGGGATATAGGCCTTCACCAGCGTTGTGGTAAGCACTTCGCCCGCAAAATATGCGGTTTCATCGGCATAACTTTCGCCACCGCGTGTCCGGCTGCCCAGGCGGAATGAAGCTCCATACTCGGTGAAGAAGTCCGCCAACCGCTCCACCTCCCCGATGTTGGGCGCCGCCACCAGCACCCGCCGGTTCTGCGCGATCTGTTTTTTCACTTCTTCCAGCAGGCTAGGAATCGAGCCGTGGAAGCGCGGGCTGGGCTGCGAATGGAATTCAATGGTCTCAATCTCGTCGGAGCGGGTCACTCCCAGATGTTCGAGATCCGCTCCCGGGGCGACTTGCATCCTGCTCAACCATTCGTCAGGAGCAAGGTATAGATCGGTCGGCCGAACCAGATTTCCTATCCCGCTGCGCTCATGGGCTTCTTCGATCCTCGACCACATGGCTTCGAATTCACTCTTCAACAGTTCCGGCTCATCAGCAATCACCGCTGCATTCGGCATCAAGTCGAGAACCGTTCCAACCGATCCCGCCACGGGAGCGTAAAATTCCCAGCCGGGAAATACCGTCACGCCGCCTGATCGCAGCGCTTGCTCCACAATCTCTTCCGAGCCGCGGACTCGCTTCCCTGACAGTCGGGCATGAATCGCTCCCAGCAAGTCTTCACTGACCGGGGTCTCAGACAGCGGCAGCAAGACGACCTCATCCGCAGGGGAGGACGACCGCTGCGTTGCCGGATCAAACTTGCGAATGGATTCAATCTCGTCGCCAAACAACTCAATGCGAATTGGCCGGTCTGCTTCGGGTGAGTAAACGTCGAGAATCACGCCGCGCAACGCGTATTCACCCGGCATTTCAACTACGTCCGTCGAGTTATAGCCAACCGAATTGAGATGCTGCAGCAGACTCTCTGTCTCCAGGCTCTCGCCCCGGTGAAGCATCCGCGCCAGCCCGGAATAAAACTCAGTTGGCCTCACCCGTGACGCAGCCGCCATTACCGGCACCACAACGATGGAAGCGGCCCCGGTCGCAACCTTCCATAGCGCGATCGCCCGTTGCTCCTGGATTTCAGGATGCGGCGAAAGGTTCTGGAACGGCAACACATCGCGTACCGGCAGCGAGACAATATTTTCGGGAGGGCTTCCGCCCACCAGTTCGCAATAGGCCTGAATGACGGGCACGAACTCGTCCGCCGCCTCGTTATTACGTACCAGCACAACCAAAGGCCGCGCAGCGGCCTTTTGCAGCTCAGCGATTAGCAGGCATTTGGCGGGTGGGTTGAGACCGGATGTACGAATCCGCCCCGCGTTCGCTCGGAGGTGGGAGGTAACACGCGTAAACCCAGGCAGTTTTTCCGCGTCCGCAAATAAATCGCGGACGAAAGGCAGAACCATCGCTCTATGATTCTAACAGCACAACCGCTCTGCCCTTCGCACGCAAATCCGTTTCAGCTGTGACTCAGGCTTTATCGCGCAGCTCCCGCAGCACCGGAGCCGCCGCCATCGTTGCTGATCTCCAGAGCGTACTTCTTCCCGCCGAAGTTGATTCGGATAACCGTCACCGTCCCGTCATCATTGCGGCGCAAAAGTGTTGCGTCTCGCTCCAGCGGTTTCTCCAGTGCCACCAACCGTGCTGCAGTTGAGGCAATCTCTTTCCTGCCCTGGTAAATCTTCAGTTGCACCTGATCGCCAGTCCCTTCCCACTGTACGGTGTAGGTTCCACTTTTGAGTTGCGTTCCTGCCACGCTCGCCGGCTGCTGCAGTTCCAACGGGCCCTTGCTGGCCGCCAACGCGCTTCCGGCAAGTAAGACAACGCCCGCCAGAAGAATGCCCTTCAAACTACGTTTAGACTTCAGAGTTGCGTTCACCAATCCTCCTATTTCCTGGAAACGCCAGGAAAACGGTTAGTGGCGGCCGCGTCTCCCTGCAAAAAGGCTTGCCTTTTGCCCTGCAAGGCCTACAATTCTGCCTCGGGGTTGAGCAGACGAGTCCGCCCACACAAAGGCGTACTCTTCCACGCAGGGATTGTTCTCACCTGGCCGCCAAACCGAGCGTGAGGCAGTCCCTTACCCCTTCCTCTTTTCTTCTTCTGGTGGCTACGGCAGCAGACAATCTCCTGCCGTATTCTTCACCTCTATACGGAAACACCTGGCTTGGAGTTCCCGTGCTTAGCGGTTGGACGAGCAGCGGCCGCGCTGGTTAGCAGCGCGGAATGTCAACAATTTATCTTGCTCACTTCTTCGGTTTGCGAAGCCTGGGAGTCTTGCGGATTTCTTCGAGCAGAACTACAACCTGAGCGATGGCAGCATTCTCTATGCCCAGGCCCTCGGGAGTCTTTGCCTTGATACCGATACACTCCGGCGCAACATTCACTAATCCGGAAATATGTTCGCGAATCGCCGCCGTATGCGGACCAATTTTCGGCGCGGCCATGATAAGAGTGGAATCGAGATTCGCAATTCTGTATCCCGCAGCCTGCACCCGCCGCATCGCCTCGGCCAAAAATAGCGCAGAATCAGCACCCTTCCATCGCGTATCCGACGGTGAAAACAGCGTACCAATGTCCGGAGCAGCAATCGCACCGAGCAGCGCATCGGTAATAGCGTGCAGCAGGACGTCTCCGTCAGAATGCCCGCCCAGTCCCCTCGGGTGAGGGATCTCCACTCCGCCGATCTTCAGTGGAATTCCGCTCTTGAATTCGTGTGAATCCCACCCGTAGCCGATCTTCATGCAGAAACCCCGGCCACGGATTTACACGGATTTACACGGATCTTTTTTCTTTCGTTATCGAAAAGAAGTCTGCGGAATTGAGGCCGGGAACCGAAGTTGAGCACCAACCCAATCTCGATTTCAGTGGATTTCAAATAGTGAAGCAACTGCGCTTTCATGTGCACTTTCCAGAGTCCGAGCGCTTTTTAATTCCAGCAATAGGCAGCCTTCCACTAGCAAGTCGGCTCGAAAGTCACCGACTCTGTGGTTGCGGAACCATACCGGTACAGGAACTTGGCGATCCACCGCTAGACCTGCCTCGCGCAGAGCAATAAGCAGTGACTCCTCATAGACAGATTCGAGAAAACCGTAGCCCAGTTCATTATAGACATCATAGAAAATTCCAATGATCCTTTCGGTAAGCTCCGCATGCTTTAAGTCAGGATTCGATTCCATCAATGTATCTTGATTGTAGATATCGATGTATCCGTGAGAATCCGTGTAAATCCGTGGCCAGTTTTACCGTTTCAGGAAAAACTCTGCCAGTTCCAAGTCTGCTGGGGTCGTGATCTTGATATTTCGGGCTGACCCCATCACTACCGCCACCGGGTGTCCCGATCGTTCCACCAGCGAGGCTTCATCCGTCCCCACAAAACCATCTGCCGTAGCTTCATCGAATGCTCTCTTGAGCACGCTGTAACGGAAGCCCTGTGGAGTTTGCGCCATCACGATTCTTTCCCGCGGAATGGTCGCGCGAATCAGGGCTCCATCCGCGGTACGTTCGACTTGCTTCACCGTGTCCACCGCCGGGACGCCTGCTATGGCTGCGCCGTACTTGTTCGCCGCGGCAATCACTTCGTGAATCATTTCTTCCGTCACAAACGGCCGCACCGCATCATGCACCAGCACAATGCCATCAGCCGAAGCTGAAACCGCAGCCAGCGCATTGGCCACGGATTGTTGCCGGTGCTCGCCGCCCTCCAGTAATACCGTTTTCGTCGCCACTATCTCCGGGGCTTCTTTTTCCAGCCGGGCGCGAAAGGCCGCAATTTCCGCCTTACGCAGCGCAACTAGAATTTCAGTTACTTCTGGACTCTTCGCGAACCGGCGCAGGGTATGGACCAGAATCGGCGTTCCGCCCAGCTCTGTAAATTGTTTGCTTGGCGCAGATTCCCGGCCTTTGGCGGGCGCGGCCGCCATCCGGGTGCCTAGCCCAGCTGCGGGAATAATGACGCTAACCTTCATGGGGCGAACAGTATATACCGCTTCAAATCCAGCTATGCAACCAGAACTCGAGTTTGGGCAACAAAATTACGCCAGTCTTCACTAAGTCACTCTCGGTCGAGCGCCGCCCGTTATAGGAGGAATTGTGAAACCCACGCGGTCGGTGATCTCGCTGATTGGGTTCTGCGTCTTGACGGCGCTCGGGGCGGCCCTTGCCTTTGCGATCATCGTCGCCGGCGGCTCGGTCGCGCTCGCAGATCATCAGTATTCATCAGAGGAGCCGCAGGGGCATTCTCTGATTGCCCAAAATGGAGCGCAATCGCCCCCGAATCCCGTTGCCGCCACATTCAACGGAATGATCACCGACTCGTATTGCGGTGCCCGCCACCTGAGAAGCTCCCACCAAAGCCCAGCCGAGTGCGCCCGGACATGTGTGCGTAGGGGTGCAAGCTACGTTTTGGTGGACGGCAATCGGCGCTACCAGCTGACCGGAGGAGACGACACGCTCGGCAGACTCGCCGGTCAGCGGGCCAACGTGACCGGCACTCGCCAGGGGGACACGATTATGGTCAATTCCGCGGCTCCGGTTCTTCTGCCCTGATTTTCTCACTCCACCGGCTGGTCGGCGACGACCGCTACTGGTTTCTTGGGTTCGGGAATCGCGCTGCTGACCGCGGTCATTGCCGGCCTTATCTCACTGCGTGACCCGGAGCGTTCGTCCCATTTGCCGAAAATCATTTTCCCTGCAGTGGTCTGTAACACCGACGTCACCGAGATGTCGATGGTCTTGCCAATCATCTTGCGCGCATTGTCCACCACCACCATGGTCCCATCGTCGAGGTAAGCCACACCCTGGTTGTATTCTTTCCCTTCTTTCAGGATAAACACCCGCATTGCTTCGCCAGGGAGAACGATCGGCTTCAGCGCGTTCGCGAGTTCGTTGATGTTTAGCACCTGCACGCCCTGCAACTGCGCCACCTTGTTCAGGTTGAAATCGTTGGTGATGATTTTCCCTTCGTAGAGCTTGGCTAGTTCGATCAGCTTCAAATCCACTTCGCGCACGCTGGGGAAATCGTCCTCGACGATCTGCACCTGCAGCGAAGCGACTTTCTGCAGGCGCTGCAGAATATCCAGCCCGCGCCGTCCGCGATTGCGCTTCAACGAGTCGGCCGAGTCCGCCACCAGTTGCAGTTCGCGCAGCACAAACTGCGGCGTGACCACGACGCCGTCGAGAAAGCCCGTCTCCGCAATGTCCGCGATGCGGCCGTCAATGATGACGCTGGTGTCGAGGATCTTGTAGCTCCTCTTGCTCTGTTTTTCGCCGCCGAAGACCCCGCCCAACGCAGCAAGGTTGAGCAGGTCGCCTTTGTTCGCCCCCACAATCAGGCCAACGTAGGCCATCAGCAGCATCACCATGATCTGCAGGAAGCTGCGCAGCGGGCTGTCCCCCAGGCTGTTGCGAATGACCAGGGCGAACAGGTAGGCGCCGAAAATCCCCAGTATGCTCCCGATCACCGCCCCGATCAGGCGCTTCAGACTCACTCGCAGCAGGCGCCACTCAAAAACAACGATCGCCAATCCGAGTGATGCCCCAATTCCGGCATTGAGCGTTTGATGCGCACCGAAAGGGCGGATCAGATAGCAGGTGATGGCAACAACAATGACAAAAATTAAACGAACCAATATTAAGTCCACAGCATTACCTCCCCCAAGGCACCCGCTGCTTTGCGGAGTTGCCCCGTGCCGGCCGTAAACAGCCATGATCCAACCAGCCGGCGTTTCCGTATCCGGAGCCGCGATTAGAGATGAAAAGGCCCCGTTGCCTCAACCCGTCGAGGACAAGAACATTTATCGCAAAAAGTATATACCTGTCTGTAAAGCCGTGCTGCAGGCGAGACATAACGTTTGCAACCATTGCTACACTCCTAAAACATGAAAGCAGTTGTCATAACCCGGCTCGGCGGTCCTGAGGTTCTGGAAGTCCGTGAGGTTCCAGAGCCCATCCCAGGCACTGGCGAAGAACTAATCCGCGTCGAGGCCGCCGGGTTGAACTTCGCCGACACCATGGCCTGCAGAGGCGGATATCCAGGCACCCCCAAACCTCCGCTGGTAGCCGGACGCGAATTCTGCGGCACCCGCGCCAGCAACGGCGAGCGCGTCATGGGCTACGCGCAATGGGGAGCGTTCGCCGGAGTCGTCGCCGCCCGTTCGGTGTTGCTCTGGCCCGTGCCCGCGGGATGGAGCGCAGAAGAAGGTGCGGCGTTCCCGGTCAATTTCTTCACCGCGTACTTCGCCTATTGGAAAGCCGGACTGCTCGGTGACGCCGCGAAAGGCGCCCGCGTGCTCATTCACGCAGTCGCGGGCGGAGTTGGCACAGCCGCCGTACAAATCGGCAAGATTCTCGGCGTGGAGATGTACGGCACATCGTCCGACGACGAAAAGATCGAGCGCATGAAACGAATGGGGCTGCAGCACCCGATCAATTACAAGAAACAAGACTACGAACAAGCCATCAAAGACTTGACCAACGGCGAAGGCGTGGACGTCGTCTTTGAAATGCTGGGAGGCGAGCACACCGCCAAGAGCGTCCACTGCCTGCGCGACTTCGGTCGCGTCATCGTCTATGGCGCCGCCACCGGACAGCGCGCCCAACTCGATCCCGGAATCCTGTACGCCAAAGGCGCTAGCGTGCACGGCCTCTGGCTCACATATCTTTCGGCCAAGCCCGATCTGATGCAGCAGGCATGGAAGCAACTTTCGGTTTGGGCCGCCGAAGGACACTTACATCCGGTGGTCGGCGATGTGTTGCCGATGGAGAGAGCCGGGGATGGGTATCGGCTGTTGCTGGAGAGAAAGAATTTTGGGAAGGTAGTGTTGAAGATCTGACCAAGGCCCTTGTGGGGTCGGACATTCTTGTCCAACAAAAGCGTCAAGCTCCCTCAAACTCTCCCGCCAACTCGAGATGCTTCTCCCTCGCCGCTTCCACCAGCGCCCTGAATATCTTCCGCGAGCACTCATCATCCTCAAGCGACCGCTCCGGATGCCACTGCACCGCCACCACAAAATGGTCCGGCGCTGTTCCTTCTAACGCTTCGACGATTCCATCCTCCGGGCACCGGGCGGTGATCCTGAGACCATCGCCAATCACATCGGCCGACTGGTGATGGCTGGAGTTCGCCGGGATTGTCCCGCTCCCTCCGACAATCTCCGCCAGCTTCGACCGCGGCTCAATCTCCACATCGTGCGCCACCGGAACTTTCCGCCCCGCCTCATGATTCACCGCTGACTCAATATGCTGCACCAGTGTCCCCGAGCGATAGACGTTCAAAATCTGCAAGCCATAGCAAATCCCCAGTACCGGCTTGCGCATGTTGTAGGCATCCTGCAGCAGCAGCTCATCCACGGTATCGCGCTTGGGATCTGCAGCCTCGGTCTTCACATGACGAGCCGCTCCGAACTTCGCAGGGTCCACGTCCGCCTTGCTACCCGGCAGCAGGACGCCGTCGCAGCGTTCGATCAACTTCATCACCTCTGCGGGCGAGCGATCCAGCGGAATCCTAACCGGCTCTCCCCCAGCAAGTTCCACCGCGCGCTCATATTGCGGAATGGCGCGCTCGGCATATTCGGGATCACCGCCGTGAGGAAGCGGAATGGCAATGCGCGGTTTCATCTCAGTTTGCGCGCTCAATCTGGGCCAGCGCCTTGGCCTGGCGATAGTGCCGGGCTTCCATGAAGCAGGCTGAGACGAACACAATCGCCGCCACCATCGCCGCCGCCGGCAGTGCCACATGCCGATACGCAAACGTCATGTCCGGTTGAATGTCGCGCAGCCTGGCCGCCAGCACCGTTCCGCCAATTCCAAGTAACAAACTAACCGCAAAGGAGAGTAGCGTGACCACGAACGTCACCAGCAGCACTCGGACGGGAATCAGGTACCAGCGCGGTGAGCGGGCGGGATTTGCGGTTGAAGGCATCACTAATAACCTACACCAGCAGCCGAACTCCGCGCACCCCGCAACCTCGGTGCGCTAGAATGCTGAGGATGTCCCAAGCCGCCCAGGCAATCACGCGTCCGCCGACCGAAGTCGTCCGGGACACGCCCGTTTCGCAAGCTCCCAACGGAATCTGCTACGCCGTTGCCGGCGAGATGAACATTCCCGGCGCGGACGTCGAACACATGGTGTCTGCCGTTCCCAAGCCCGTAGCTGCGGCCCTCGAGCGCAAGGCCTACTACTTCGTCCCGCTCACCGTCAATCAGGGAGACCAGACCGTTATCGCCGACCGCTACGACGTTGCCCTCAGCGACAGCGCGGTTTGCCATCGAAATCTGGAACTCGGCGGCTCGCAGTGCGTGTTCATCTCTACTCGCCTGATGGACGACAAGTTCTCCATCGCCTTCGAGTTCTACATAAACGTCGGACACGCCTTCGTCGAGCGCGCCGGAGTCTCTCAGGACTTCGCGGATCTGGTCTGGAAGCAGGCCGAATCCCGCGTCCGCGGCGAAACTTCGCTCGACGCGGCGGAGTCGCGAAAACTCTCCACCGCCCCCGGCCCCGACGCCGAAAAGCACAAGAACGAATACTTCGCCGCTTCATTCTCGGACGCCATCTCGATCTATCTCTTGTCTATGTTTCTCGACGTGGATTATCAAGACCTGCGCGAACGCGATTATCCCCTACTCGCCCCCGCAGCCTTGGCCGAGCGCCTTCGCAAGATTGCCGAGTTGTTCCCGCCGAATCCTGGATTTGAGTTTGCGGTGTATTACAGACGGCGAAGCTGAACAATTCCCCGCTGCGTCAATCGTCTAGTCTGATCCTTCACGCCGCAGAAGTGCCAGCACATTGCGGGAACCGTGAATGACTCGAAGAATTTCAATCCCGTCAGCGAGCGGCCGGTAAAGAACGAGCATTTTTTTGAATCCCGATATGCGAAAAGACTCGCAAGGACTTCAGTTCGGAGATCTGGAGGCGCGGAGACCAACCCATCCTCGGCTGCGCGGCTAGAAGAGAGAATGTCTCGTGAGCCGCGACCAGGAAACGATGCCCGACTGCTGGAGCTGCCTTGCTGTCAAGATAGAAAGCCTGGTCTTCGAGATGTGATCCGCTTTCGGGCGGACCAAGTAGCGGCGCTCACCGGCTGTGGCTTCTGTTGAGCCGCTCGTCAAGCCGGCGGTGTTTCTCTTCCCAATAGCTAGAACTCACTTCAATCGGATTGCCTGAGTTGAGCCCCTCGGTAGCCAGGTTTTCAAGCTCGGCCACTGCGTCCTGGTCCGATCTAAGAAGGCGTTCCAGATACGCTTCCACGCTGATCCCCTCAGCTTCGGCTTTGGCCCGAAGTTCGGTTTCGAGCGGTGGATGGATCGTGATGCTCATGGCCTTAACCCCTGAATTTTACATCTCCGATGGGTATTTCCAAAGCTGGCAAACACAAACCAGGCCCGCCCACTACTTCTGCGTAATCACCAACTCCCCATTCTCCACCCGAAGCCCGCCCACACCATCCGGTAGCTTCAATTGCTCACGCTGCTCTGCCAGCTTCTTTTGCAGCGCCGAATTCACCAGCGAGACCGGAATGCTCAAGTCTCCGACTTTGAATTCCGTCGGGTCGAAGGTCACGTAGCCGTCCTGCGATCCCAAATGTCCGGCCAGCGTGACGTAGATGTCTTTTCCCGCAACCTGAGTAAGGAACTGGCCGTGGGCAACGTCTCCCTCCAGCTTCACCTGATAGCCCTTGACCGCAACCTCTCCCGGGCCGACTACCGCATCTGGGGAAGCCTGAGAAGCGGGCGCTGGGCTGACCGGCTTGGTTGAAGTCTGAGGATCAGCCGGGACCACGCCCACCGACTCCGCCATCTCCGCGCTCACTTCGTCAGAAGTAAAATGCACCTCGGCGGGAGCGCTGCCCGCGCTTCTGGCCGCCGCCAGTTGCCCCAGCTTCTGATCAAACGCCTGCGCACTCTCCCGCGCCGCGCTGGCCGACAGCGGTGTCGCCACCGGCTGCGGCTTGCTCATCACTTGATAGACCGTGATCACCGCGCCCAGCAGCGTGACTGCGGTGAAAATCCGTTTGCCAGTGAGTTGCATGGTCACCTCCGGGCACACGATGGCCCTGTTCTTCAAGGGGAAGAACCATGCTAAAGGGGGTTAGACGAACCAGGAATATGACGGAAGATGTTGGCCAATTGCGCCACCCGCATAACACTGCCATTCCGGGGCATCGGAGGGTGCCCCGTCCTTGTCTCTCCGCTCTTTGGAGAGACAGGCGGGGGTTTTGATGTCGTTTCGGCGTCTACCCCAGCTTCTTTCCCACCAGCTCATTCACCATCTGCGGATTCGCCTGGCCTTTGGAGAGCTTCATTACCTGACCAACAAAGAAGCCAATCACCGTCTTCTTCCCCGCCCGATACTGCTCGACCTGCTTGGGATTCGCGGCCAGTACTTCATCGATGATCTTCTCCAGCGCTGACGTGTCCCGCGACTGCTCGGGCCGCCCTTCTTCCTCATAGACCTCAGGGAAGTCCTTGCCGCGTTCGAAGGAAAGATCGTACAAATCCTTCAGCATTTTCCCGGATATCGTGCCCGATTCCA
>WNFD01002559.1_pt1 | contig 20680 bp, 19 predicted proteins | sample 5400491 | NCBI WGS metagenome assembly WNFD01 (sample SAMN13153343, study PRJNA577476) | soil metagenome | isolation source: 120 cm saprolite under Douglas fir tree site 2 hole 2 replicate 2 | place: USA:California | collected 2015-04-18
ATCGCCATCGAGACCCGGTTCCAGGGGCTGGAGAGCCCTGGCAAGATGAAGCTCGCGGTCACCGGCTGCCCGCGCAACTGCGCCGAGGCATACGTGAAGGACCTCGGCGTCGTGGCGGTCGAGGGCGGCCGGTGGGAGATCTACATCGGCGGTGCGGCCGGCGCCCACGTGCGCAAGGGCGATCTCCTGGCCACTGTGGACACTCCGGGTGAGGTCGTTACGCTCACCGGTCGCTTCCTGCAGTACTACCGGGAGAACGCCAACTGGCTGGAACGAACGTACGCGTTCATACCCCGCGTCGGGATCGAGCGGATCCGCGCGATCATCCTCGACGACAGTGACGGCATCGCGGCGGCGCTTGACGCCCGGATGCAGGAGTCGGTAGACGAATACCGCGACCCGTGGCTGGAGGGCGTGCAGCCGGCCACCCCCGGCCAGTTCCGCACCGCGCTGCCGCTGATCCCGCTGCCGCTGGTCCCGGTGCGTGAGCCATGACCACTGAAATGATCGAGTACCGGCTGGGCCCGGCCGATGAACTGCCCGCGGGGGAGGGCCGGGCGTACACGGCAGGCGGCGACATGGTGGCCGTCTTCCGGCTGCGCCGCGGCGGGCTGCGCGCGGTCTCGGCGGTATGCCCGCACGCCGGCGGGCCGATCGCGGACGGCCTGGCCGACGCCGAGGTCGTGGTGTGCCCGCTGCACCAGCACGTCTACGAGCTGGCGACCGGCCGCTCGCGGACCGGGCAGGAATCGTTGCGGGTGTACCCGGTCCGGATCGACGACGGGGATCTAGTGGTCAGCGTGCCCGCCCCGCCCGCGCCCGCCGTGCCCGTGCCCGCCCCGCCCGTGCCCGCCGTGCCCGTGCCCGCCCCGCCCGCGCCCGCCGTGCCCGCGCCCGCCGTGCCCGCGCCCGCCCCGGCGGCGCCGCCCGCCTGCCAGGAGAAGCAAGCATGACCACGCTTGTCAGGCGGGCGAGCGTACCGATTCGGCGTGCACCAGGTCAGTGAGCCTGGCGAGGACATCGGGATTTGTCTCTGGCAGTACGCCGTGCCCGAGGTTGAACACGTGCCCCTCGGCGGTGCGGCCCCTGGCGATCACGTCCCTGGCCCGCTCCTCGACAACCTCCCACGGCGCGAGCAGGATCGCGGGATCCAGGTTGCCCTGCAGGGCCTTGCCTGGCTCTACCCGCCGGACCGCCTCGTCGAGGGGCACCCGCCAGTCCACCCCGACCACATCGGCGCCTACCTCACCCATGAGGCCGAGCAGCTCCCCCGTGCCGACTCCGAAGTGGATGCGCGGCACCCCGGCGGTCTCGAGCGCCGCGAAGATCCTCCTGGTGTGCGGCAGGACCGAGCGCCGGTAGTCTTCCGGGCTGACCGCGCCGACCCATGAATCGAAGAGCTGCACGGCAGAGGCGCCCGCGGCGACCTGGATCCGCAGGAACGAGATCGTGATGTCGGCGAGCCGGCCGAGCAGCGCGTGCCACAGCCGGGGCTCGCCGTACATGAGCGCCTTGGTCCGGTCGTGGTTCTTCGACGGGCCGCCGTCGATCAGGTAGGACGCCAGGGTGAACGGGCCGCCGGCGAAGCCGATCAGGGGCCGCTCGTCGAGCTCGCCCACGAGCGTGCGCACCGCCTCCGTCACGAACGGCACGTCGCCGGGCTCAAGCGGGCGGAGCCGTTCGAGGTCGCGGAATCCGCGCACCGGATGCTCCACCACCGGCCCGATCCCCGGCCTGATGTCCAGGTCGACCCCGATCGCCTTGAGCGGGACGACGATGTCGCTGAACACAATGGCCGCGTCGACGTCGTACCGCCGCAGCGGCTGCAGCGTGATCTCGACCACCAGGTCGGGGCGCATGCACGCGTCGAGCATCGCCGTGCCGGCCCGGGTCCGCCTGTACTCGGGGAGGGATCGGCCTGCCTGGCGCATGAACCAGACCGGCGTGTACGGCACCGGCTCCCGCCGGCACGCGCGCATGAATATCGAATCTTCCTTGGGCGGGGTCACACTACGGATCGTCTCACAGCGAACATGCAGGCCAGTGAGTCAATTGCGGGACACGCCGCAGGAGATCCACCGCATATGCGGCATCGCGTGAAAACATCATGACCAGCCTCATGCTGTGCTGCGGCAAAGACCCGCGGTAAGCACTGAGGTAAGGAGGTCGGAGGCGATGAGCCAGATGACCCGCCATTGTCCCGGGTGCGGCGGGAACCAGCTGTTCGAACGGCATCATGACGACCACGGGGGCTGCCCCGACACGCTGGACGGCAGCTGTCCCGAGTGGGCATGCCCGGCGTGCGGCACCGCGCTGATCCTCAGTTTCGTGCCGCGCGCGAGGATCACCGAAAGCCTGCCCCGCGAGCCAGACAGGGCCGCGTGAGGATGCGGCGTCGGCGACGTACGCTCAGGTCATGAGGCCCGTCGGCGAGGCAGTGCAGGAAGACGCGGAGGCAGCTGCGACCTTTCCGTACGCCGTCGCACTCTCCGCCACCGTGAGCAGGGACGATGCCGAGGTCGCATGGGGCCGGCTCGTGCTGCTCTACGATCCGGCCGGACAGCCAGCCTGGGGCGGGCCGTTCCGTGTGACCGCCTACCTTCGCGCGGAGGTCGAGGCGGAGATCGCCGCTGACCCGCTGCTCGGCCAGGTGGGCTGGAGCTGGCTGACCGAGGCGCTTGATGCCCGCGCGCCCGGCTACGTGGCACCGAGCGGGACGGTTACCAGGGTGATCACGGAGGGGTTCGGCGGCAAGGCAGGCGAGCCCCCGCTGACAGGGTTCGAGCTCCGCGCATCCTGGTCACCCGCGCCGCCCGGCATGGGAAGCACGGGAAGCACGGGAAGCACGGGCCGCACGGATCTCGGCGGCCACCTGGCCGCGTGCTGCGACGCCTTGTGCGCGTCGGCCGGCCTGCCTCCGCTCGCCGCCGGCGTGCACGCTCTCCCGCCGTCTCAGCCGCCAGCCCCGTCGGCCACCAGGCGGCACCGGTGATAGCAGGCAGCGCGGGGCAACCACTGGACGACGCAGGAGCACCGCCAGATGACGCGGAGGCACCGCCGGATATCGAGGTCGTGCCGCTGCTCGAACCGCGTGACGGCCTGCCCCCCGTGGTGGAGACGGCGCAGGCCCTTGCCATCGCGACCCGCGCGCTCGGCGCGGGTGACGGGCCGGTGGCGGTGGATGCCGAACGCGCGTCCGGCTACCGCTACGGCCATCGCGCCTTTCTCGTCCAGCTCCGCCGTTCCGGCGCGGGAACGGTGCTCATCGACCCGGTCGCCTGCCCGGATCTGTCCGGCATAGACGCGGTACTCGCTGACACGGAGGCGGTGCTGCACGCCGCCTCCCAGGACCTGCCGTGCCTGGCCGAGCTCGGCTACCGGCCGCGGCAGCTCTTCGACACCGAGCTGGCCGGGAGGCTGCTCGGCTTCCCGCGGGTGGGGCTGGCCACCCTGGTGGAGACGGTGCTCGGGCTGAGCCTGGAGAAGGGCCACTCGGCCGCCGACTGGTCGACCCGCCCGCTGCCGACCGAATGGCTCCGCTATGCGGCACTCGACGTCGAGGTCCTCGTCGAGCTGCGCGACGCGCTGGCGGAGCGGCTGGACGAGCAGGGCAAGACGGAGTGGGCGCGCCAGGAGTTCGCCGCCGTGCTCACCGCGAAGCCCCCTGGTCCCCGGCCCGACCCGTGGCGCCGCACGTCCGGCATTCACCGCGTCCGCAGCCGCCGCGGCCTCGCCGTGGTCCGCGAGCTCTGGCAGGAACGGGACAGGATAGCCAGGGAGCAGGATCTGTCGCCGGGACGCGTGCTCCCCGATGCCGCGATCGTGGAGGCCGCGAGGAAGCTGCCGGTGAAGCCCGCCGACCTCGTCGCGATACCGGGATTCACGAGCAGGGGCGCCCGGCGGCACACCCAGGAGTGGCTGCGGGCCGTCCGGGGCGCGCAGGGACACGAAGAGCACGCGCTGCCGGAACCCGTGCTGCACACGGCCGACGGACCGCCTCCCGCGCACCGCTGGGCAGAACGCGACCCCGATGCCGCGAGGCGCCTCACCGCGGTAAGGACGGTCGTCGCGGCGCTCGCCGATGAGCATGGCCTGCCCGCCGAGAACCTGCTGCCCCCGGACGCCGTGCGCAGGCTCGCCTGGGAGCCGCCCGACCCGCCGCACCCGGAGGACATCGCGGCGCGGCTGGCAGGTTACGGCGCCAGGCTATGGCAGATCGAGGTCGCGGCGACCCCCATCGCCGGCGCACTGCTCCGCCTCGCCGAGAAAGCCGAGACCTGATCACCCGCGCGAGCCAGATTTTTATCCCTAACGGAAGCGCCGTGGCCGTCTCCACCCCGGCCTTTCTCAGACCGTGGCGATACCAGGCGTCACGATAGGGTCCGGCCCGCGGACTGGACCGCGGTCACCAGCCTGGCGAGGTCGTCCTCGGTGGTGGCGTGGTGCAGGACACAGGCGCGCAGCGCGAACTGCCCGCGCAGCTCGGTGCCGGACGGGAACGCGAGCCCGCTCAGCTGGACCTCGCCCAGGATGGCGCGGTTGAGTTCGTCCAGGGCCGCCGCGTTCTCGCCGGCCCAGCCCGGCGGCCGGTACCTGAAGCACACCACGGACAGCTCGACCGGCGCCAGCCGCTCCAGGTCAGGCGCCGCGTCGACAAGGCCCGCCAGGTGACGGGCCAGCCGGCGGTGCCGCGCCACGAGCCCGGCGAGCCCGTCACGGCCGAGCGCGGCCAGGGTCGCCCACGTCTTGAGCGCACGGAAGCCCCTGGTCTGCTGGAAGCCAAGCTCGGAATACCACGGCGACCCGCCGAACCCCTGGTTCCGCTCGGTACGCAGGTACGGCGGCACGAGGCTGAACGCGCCGCGCAGCAACCCGGAGTCGCGGACGAGCAGCGCCCCGCACTCGACCGGCACCGACATCCACTTGTGCGGGTCGAGCGCGACCGAGTCGGCCCGCTCCAGCCCGGCGTAGGCATCGGCGACGGCGGGATCGAGCCTGCCAGCGGCGCCGTAGGCGCCGTCCACGTGCAGCCACAGTCCATGGTCCGCGCAGACGTCGGCGATGGCCGCCAGCGGGTCCACTGCCCCGGTGTTCACCGTGCCCGCGGACGCGGCCACGCAGGCGGGGCTCCCGCCGCGCCCGAGATCCGCCGCGATCGCCGCGCGAAGCTCCGCCACGTCCATCCGGTACGACGCGTCCACCGGGACGACGCGGATGCCCGCCGCGCCGAGGCCGAGCAGTTCCGCCGCCTTCCGCATGCTGCCGTGCCCCTCGGCGGACATGTAGAGCATGAGCGGGCGGCGCCGCCCTTCCCCGCCCTGCAATGCGCCCCGCAGTGCGCCCTGCAGGCCGTCCGACCGCACGTCCCAGCCGTCCCGCTCCGCGGCCCAGTGCCGTGCCGCGGCGAGGCCGGTCAGGTTCGCCATCGAGCCGCCGCTGACGAGCAGCCCCCCGGCGCCCGGGTAGCCGACCAGCCCGGCGAGCCAGCGGATCACGCACTGCTCCAGGTAGACCGCCGCGTGATCGCCGCCAGCGCAGCTCGGATCCATGCCCGACGCCACGAGATCGGCGAGCACCCCAGCCGGGTGCGGGGCCGAGTTCACCCAGCCGAAGAACCCGGGATGCCCGTTGCCCATCGGGAACGGCAGGACCCAGCCGGCGATCCGCCGCACCACCTCGTCCGGCGCCAGCCCGCCCGCGGGCAGCACCTGATCCGCAAGCCGCGAGCGCTCGTCCGGCCGCATCGGCCGGTACACCGGCCCGCCTGCGACGCTCTCCAGGTGATCAGCCACAAGATCGACCACCCGGTGCCCCAGCTTGCGGAATTCCCCTGGGTCCCACCCGCCTCCGGCCATCTGACACGCTCCTTCTGCGTAGCGGGGCAACCGGCCGCGTAGAGCGGACATTTTAGTGCGCAGGCCAGGCAGTTTCGGCCCTTTTTCGCGTGTTGTGGTCTTGCGGTGCGGGCGCGAATTGCTGGCGGCGGCGAGTCCTTTCTGTCCGGGGCAGGGCAAGTTCCAGGGCCCAGCTCGGCGATAGTCTTGGCAGTTGTGCTGGCGGCCATCCGCCACCGTGCCCGGGTCACTCAGCGGTCAGCACGTCCGGCACGGGTGTACTGCCACGTGAGCCCTCGCCCGGCGCGTGCCGACGTTGGTTCCCTGACGGCCTGCACGATGTAACCGCAGACATAACACCGCCTTGATATACCGTCACTTGCCTCGTCAGCGTTAACCAGATGGAGATGTGCCCATGATCAGTCACCCGACAGCCTCAGTGGTGATCCTCAACGACGACGGTCACGTGCTGCTGCTGGAGTCGGCGAAGGGCATCGGGTTCATCTATCCGGGCGGTCACGTGGACAACGAGGACCCTGCTACCGCTGCGGTCCGGGAAGTCCGCGAGGAAGCCGGGCTGGAGATCAAGCTGATCTGCGAGCCCCGCTTCTCTCATCCCAAGATCCGGGCAATTCCGCTCCCGTTCGCGATCATCGAGGGGGAAGTGAGGGACCGCAAGATCGGAGCCCACCTTCATGTCGACTCGGTCTATGTAGCACGTCCGCTGACCGCGACGGTGACACTCAACCACGAAGCCACCGGGTACCGGTGGGTGCCTGTCGCCCAGGTAGCGTCCCTCCCGGTGCCGGCAGAGCTTCCCTCGCTCATCGCAGCTGCAGCCAGGTAGCCGGTGACCTGCAGCGGGTCACGGCCGGGCCGGGCAGCTCAGCTGTGCTGTAGCGGCAGCCGCGTCACCTTGGTGCTGTTCGCGAGTTCGGTGCAGGCCTGATCGAGTTCAAGGGCGAGTTCTGCGGAGATCAGGCGCAGCACCGCAGCGGCGGCCCGTTCGCGCGCGCCAGTTCCTTCCGGACGGCGGCGAGGTCGGCGGCGAGCCTGTCCCGTTCGGCGGTCAGGTCCTGGTGCCCAAGCCGAAGCGGTTCGTCCGCGAGACCCTCATAATGCCTGATGGGTACCGGTGCGACTGGTTCTACGTGGATACCCCGCCGAGCGTCATGGTCATCCCGGTTACCCGGGATCGCCAGCTTGTCCTGGTCCGCCAGTACCGGCATAACCTCAAGAGCTACAGCCTGGAGTTCCCGGCCGGCACCATCAGCGAAGGTGAGCCGGCGACCAGGCTGCCTTGCGCGAACTGGAGGAAGAAACCGGATACCAGCCGGCCCAGGGCGTGGCGCTGCGCCCCCTCGGGTCGTACTACTCGCTGCCGAGCGAGACCAACAAGTACACCGTGGTCTACCTTGCCGATCCGGTGGTGGAGGCAGGCCCGGCTCGCCTGGACGCCGAGATCGTGAAATACTTCGATATGAGCGTCGTCCTGGTCCCCATCGCCGAGGGACTGGAGGGGGTCGGCCGCACCATCACCAGCATGGAGACCGTCAGCGCGCTCATGGCAGCCGGTACTGCACTGAGCTGAGCCGGCTCGCACGCTATCCGGGTAGGTCAGGCGGCAAGGCCGTCGTGCAGCTCGCGGGTTCCTGCGCGGCCGGGCCAGCGGGCAGTCAGGACCGAATCCAGGGCGCTCAGTTCACGCGTGATGCGAGCCGAGCCGGTGGCGCGAGCCACGCCTAGCGCCTCTATCCCGAGGCTCGCGGCCCTGTCCGGATCCGGCTGGCTGGCATGAGCAACGGCAACAGCAAGCTTCGCGGTCAGATGGCCGCGGTCTCTGGCGAGGGCACCTGAGGTCCGCGCAACAGAGCTTTCCAGGATGGCGATGGCCGTATCGACCTGCCCGGCACGCAGGTGGCATCCTGCCGACTGTTCCTCCAGGGTGTGCAGATCGTAGTAGTGCAGGTAGACAGGAGCATCCTGGTGGGTGACGTCGGGGTGGCTGCCCAGCAAGCTCGCCGCCTGCTCCAGGAGGGTAAAGCAGTCGTGGGCGTCACCGAGCAACGCGAGCCCGCGTGCCTCCTGCTGGCACGCCAGGGCGGTGAGCTTCGGGTCGATCCGGCCCGAGGTGCGCCGGGCCGCGCCCGCTAGCTGCACGACGGCTGCAGCGTCATCAGCTAGCACGGCGATATTCGCCTGACGTATAAGCATGTACGCGGCCATGTTCGTGTCCCCAGCGCATTGTGCCCATTCGGCGGCTCGACGGGTCCAGTTGGCCGCGGCAATGAGGTCGCCGCTATCCTGGAGGAGCCAGCCGCCCATTTCGCCATACTGGCTGAGGATCCGCAGCAGCGGATCGGCTTGTCCTGGCCTGGCGCTGCGCCGCAGCGAGTCCAGTACGTCGATCTGCGCCAGGACGGTGCCGATCAGGCGGCGGGGGCCGAGCATCTTGTCGGCCCGGTAGTACTCGCCGAGCGTCCGGGTGAAGTACCCCAGGATTTCCGTGTCGACGCGCGCGGGGTCCTCGCCGATCGCGCGGGACAGCCGGGTCGCGTCGTCAGGGTTCCTCGCCCCGGGCAGCGCTGCGGCGAGCATGCCCCCTGCGAAGAGCTGGCCGAACTGGCGCCGCGACAACCGCATCGTGATGCTCCCTCCGCCCGGAAGATGCACTTCCAGGATGACAGGCTCGCTATCGGTTACGGTACAGCGCCCGGCCACGGCCCCCGGCAGCACCAGGGCCTCCGCGCCGCGGCGCAGCGCGATGAGCAGCCCGCCAGCCCTCAGGACATCATCGAGCACGCGGACCTGGGCCTCGGGGATGAGGATTCGGCCGTTCTCTGCGCGCGACAGCCGCGTGTAGTCATACAGCGCGCGCTTGCCGAGTTCGCGCAGCGAAAGGCCGGCCTGCTCGCGGAGCTGGCGCAGGGATGTCCCGAATACCTCGGCTGCTGCCGCTGACGCCGCGGGCTCCATGCGCCCCCCTTCCCGGTGTTGCGGCAACACGGCAGCAACACCGGATCTCTGGCCGCACGGCCCGGAGGAAGACGACCATGAGTGAAAGGCAGATCGCCAGGAGCGTACGCCCCGCCACGGGGCGTGCCTAGTGCCTCGGAGGTGACAGCGCAGTGGACGTTGCCGCAGTCGCAGCACGGCATGACCGTGATCGTGACGCGATTGCCGGTACCGATCTCCGGCCCGCACGCGCCGACTCGCTTCCGGTGTCCGCAGGAGCCCCGCCCGCTATGCTGTCGCCGCGCTGCGGCAGGCAGAGGACGTCAGGTCACCAGGCCGCATGCAGTAGCCGGGGCTGCGCAGCCACGCGGGAACCGTCCGAAGCGCGCGGCGGCCAGCACATATGCGGGAAAGGACACCCTGATGAGCGTCAGTACCACGGACAGCGAGAGCCTTCGTGAAGAGCTGGTTGACAAGCTGGCTGCCGGTCACCGCGCGAAGGGCCTGACCCTGCGTCCCGAGGTGGCGGCGGCGCTGCGGACCGTCCCCCGTGAGCTGTTCACGCCGGGCGTCTCGCTTGAGCGGGCGTACGCCGACACCGCGGTGATCACCAAGCGGCGGGGCGAGGAGACCATCAGCTCGGTGTCGGCGCCGTACCTGATCGCGGAGATGCTCGGCCAGGCGGCGGACGCGCTCGGCAGCCTGGAGGGCCGCAACGTGCTGGAAGTGGGCAGCGGCGGCTACAACGCCTCGTTGCTGAGTGAGCTAGTCCGGCCGGCCGGGACGGTCACGACCGTCGACATCGATCCCGATGTGACCGACCGGGCGTCCGCCTGCCTGGGCGCGGCGGCGTACAACGACGTCACGGTCGTGTGCGCTGATGCCGCGCAGCCGGTCGGGCCGGGCCGCTGGGACCTGATCATCGTCACCGCCGGGGCCTGGGAAGTGGCGCCTGCGTGGCGTGACCAGCTCACCGAGGGCGGCGTCCTGGTCGTGCCGCTGCGCACCTACGGGATGACCCGGTCGTGGGCGCTGCGCCGCGCCGGGGACCGGCTAGTCAGTGTGAGCCACCGCCAGTGCGGGTTCGTGCCGGTCCAGGGTGCCGGAGCCCGCGAGATGCGGTACGTCGACATCGCCGACGGTGTCCACCTGCGGCTCGATGAGGGCCAGCAGCTCGACCCCGCGGCTGTCGGCGGCCTGCTGAGCTGGCCGCGGCAGGAAGCGTGGACCGGGGTGAGTCTGCCGCCCCGCACCGTCCTGTCCGACCTGGACCTGTGGCTGGCGACCCGTCTCACCAGCGAGCCGGGCGAGTTTGTGGTGCTCACCGCGCAGGAGGAAGCTGTCGCGGCCGACATCGTCGCCCCGTCGTGGCGGTTCGGCACCCCCGCCGTCGTCCGCGACGGCACATTCTCCTACCGGTCAGAATTGCGCTGGACCGGCAGGATGTTCGACCTCGGCGCATACGCCCACGGGCCCGAGGCCGCCGCGGCGGCCGGGCGGATGGCCGGGCATATGCGCGCCTGGGTTGATGCCGGCAGCCCGGCCCCGGTGCTGCACGTCCTCCCGGCGCGTACCCCCGACGGCGACCTGCCGGAGGGGACGGTCCTGGACAAGCGGCACAGCCGCGTCGTCCTGTCCTTCACCCCCGATCAGAAGGCAACCCTGTGATGAACGAAGATTACGAACTCAACCTCCGCCTGGTCGACGTCGGCAGCGCGAGCGGCTACGCCACCAGCACCGACGACGACTGCGGCTCGGGCAACACCGGCTCCGACGCCTGCTCGGGCTGCTCGAAAGCCGACTGACACCCGCTCCCTCAACCCCGGGGCCCGGCCTCAACGGGCCGGGCCCGCGGTGTTTCCCTCACCAAGTCCTGAAAGGGGGAACGCGTCGTGTTCCAGACATCGGATGCGGCCTTAATCAGGGCAGCTGCCTACCCCCGCGATCTGGCTCTGCCCGCCTGGCCCGACCTGACCGCCCGCAAGCCCGAGGCGTGGCTGGAATGGCTCGGCCGGGCATGGGCACTGCCGGGGTTCGCCGAGGCCGTCACGCTAGCCGCACCCCAGCTAGCCGCGCAGGTAACACGCGCCCTGGCTGGCCAGGCGGCGGCAGAGCGCAAGCTGCAGCGCCTGACCGGAGCGACAGTCCGCTACCTGCTCAGGTGGACGACCCGTGCGACCCCGTTCGGCCGTTTCGCCGGGGCGGCGCCGGTCCAGCTCGGTCCGCGCGCGTCGGTCCGGTGGGGAGAACACCATCACCTGGTAACCCGCCCCGACGACCGGTTCATCGCCGCGCAGGCCGCAGTGGCTGAGCAGGACCTCGCCACGCTCCGCACGGTCGAGGTGATGACGAACGCGCTGGGGTACCCGCGGGACGGGACCTGGGTGCTGCCCTGTGCTAGCACCGACGGCGGCCGGATCCAGGATGCCGAGATCGACCTGACCGGCCCGGTCCAGCTCGCGGTGGAAACGGCGAGTTCCCCGGTCATGTTCACTGAACTCGCCGCGAAGATCGCCGGCCAGTACCCGGCCGGCCCGGGAGCGGCTGACCGGCTGCTGGCCGCGCTCGTGCGGGCACGGGTCCTGCTGTCGGCGATCCGGCCGCCGATGACCGTGACCGACCCGGCCGCCTACCTGGCCCGCCACCTCGACCTGCAAGACCCGGGCGGCAAGACCGCAGTCGATCTGCGCCTGGACTGCACGGTGACGCTCCCCGCGGCAGTGACCCGCGAGGCGGCCGAGGCCGCCTCGGCGCTGGCCGCCGTCGCGCCCCGCCTGCCCGGCTGGGCGGCCTACCATGCCGCGTTCATCGAACGATGGGGCCCGGGCGCAGCCGTGCCGCTGCGCGAGGTCCTGCAGGTGCTCGGGTTCCCCGCCGGATACCTGGGCTCCCGCCGCCAGGACCGGCAAGCCTGGTCCGCCCGCGACGCGCTGCTCGCCGAACTGGCCCAGCGGTCAGCCCTCGACGGCTGCGCCGAGGTGGTCCTCGACGACGCGCTGGCCGGCCGCCTGCGAGGTGACGATGACCGGCCGCCGGTCCCGCACACCGAGCTCCGCTTCACCCTGGCCTCCCGGACGGCCGGAGATCTGGACCGCGGCGCGTTCACGCTGACGGTGGTGAGCGGCGCCCGCCACGCCGGGGTGGCGGCCGCCCGGTTCCTGCACCTGCTCACCGCGGCTGAACTGGCACGTTTCCGCCATGCCTATGCGAGCCTGCCGACCGCCATGCCGGGCGCGGACTGTGTCCAGCTGTCCGGCCCCCCGCTGGACACCCGCCTGGCCAGCCTCGCCCGCACGCCCGCGCTGCTGCCCATCCTTCCTGCCGGTGACTTCCACCCCGGCCCTGCCTGGTCTCTGCCGGATCTGGCGGTGACCGGCGACGGCAGGCGGCTGTGGCTGATGTCCCTCACCACCGGCCGCCCGGTCGAGCCCTTGCTGCTCAACGCCGTGCTGCTGGCCGATCTCCAGCAGCCGCTGGTACGGTTCCTGACCGAGATCTGGACGGCATGGACGGCTCCATGCGCCAGGTTCGACTGGGGACATGCGCGCGGCCTGCCGTTCCTGCCGCGGATCCGGCGGGGCAAGAGCATCCTGCACCCGGCACGCTGGATCATAACCCAGGCAGAACTTCCCGGCCGCACCGCCTCGTGGCAGCTGTGGCGCACCGAATGGGAGCACCATTGCGGCCGGCGTCATCTGCCCCGCGAGGTGCTGCTCAGCGACGGGGATGCGCGGCTGCACCTCAACCTGGACGAGATGGCCCACCTGGAGGTGCTGCGCAGCCACCTCAGCCGGCATGAGCACGCGGTCCTCGCCGAGGCCGGCGGCCCGTCCGGCTGGCTCGACGGCAGGCCCGCCGAAATCCTCCTCACCCTCACCAGCACCACACCCCGCCAGGCATCCCGCACCCCCCGCCGCGCCAGCACCCTGTGTCACAGGCCCGGACACTCGCGATGCCTGGCCGTCCGCCTCTACGGACGCTGCGACGACATCCTCGCCCGCCTCGCTTTGACACCAGCCGGCCCATCCGGCGAGGAATTGCCCGATGGCTGGTGGTTCCTGCGCTACCCCGACCCCGAACCTCACCTGCGGCTGCGGATCCCCCTCGACGACACGGCCCGGTTCGCTGATGCTGCCCGCTGCCTGGCCCGGTGGGCGGAGCAGCTCCAGGCCGACGGCCTACTGCACGACTACGCCCTGCACACCTACAGGCCAGAGACCCGGCATGGCACCGGGCCAGTTCTCGCCGCGGCCGAGGCGGTGTTCGCCGCCGATTCCGGTGCGGCCATCCACGCCCTCAGACGGCTGCCCGGCGACCGGCAGGCCGCCACCGCCGCCGGGATGATCGCCATCGCCTCAGCTTTTACCAGCGACCCCATGCGCTGGCTCGCCGAGCATGTTCCCCGTCACGGCGGCCCTCGCCTCGACGCCGGGCAGCTCACCCTCGCCCGTACTGCTTACGGTGATGACCGGCTCGCTGCCGCACTGGCCACGTACCGGACGCTCGCTGATCATGACGGCGTCGATGCCGACCAGGTGCTGAGCGACCTGCTGCACCTGCACCACGCCCGCATGATCGGCGTCAGCATCGCGTCCGAACGGCACTGCCTGCGCCTGGCCCGCGCCATCGCATGCACCGACCTGGCCCGGCGATCCGCATGACAGCGGGACAGTCCCTCGCGGACGGAGCCGCTGGCATCGCCTTGCTCTACCTGGAAGCCGGCAGGCGGGGCGAAGCGCAGGGCGCGCTTGAACAGGCCGTCGCCGACGGCGTCAGCATCGCCGACAGCGCCAGCCTCTACTATGGCGCCCCCGCGCTCGCGTTCGTTCTCGCCTCCGCCGGCCAGCCGGGACTGGCACGGGCGCAAGCTGTCGCGGCCGAAGGAACCGCAGCAATGACGCGTCACCGGCTGGCGGCTGCCCACCGGCGCATCGACCAGCGCAAGCAGCCGCAGTACTCCGAGTTCGACCTGATCCGCGGGCTAACCGGCCTCGGTGTCGCCCTGCGCCGCATCGGCAACCATGCCCTGCTACGCGAGGTCTTGGCCTACCTGGTCCGGCTCACCGAGCCCGTCAACGGGCTCCCCGGCTGGTGGTGCCCGTCCGGGCCCAGCCGCGGCCAGCCCACCACCGCCGGGGGGCACAGCAATCACGGCACCGCCCACGGGATCGCCGGCATAGCCGCTCTCCTCGGGCTCACGTTCAACGACGGCATCACCGTCGCCGGGCACGCCGACGCGATCACCCGCATCTGCCAGTGGCTGGACATCTGGCAGCAGCAGACCGATGGCAGCCACTGGTGGCCGCAGACCGTCACGCTCGACGACCTCCGCAGCGGCAAACCGGCCCAGCACGGCCCGCTGCGGCCATCCTGGTGCTACGGCACTCCCGGCATCGCCCGCGCCCAGCAGCTCGCCGCCCGTGCCCTCGGCGACCCCGCACGGCAGCACCTCGCCGAGACCGCATTCAGCCGCTGCGCGAACGACCCGGCCCAAACCAGCCAGCTCACCAGCCGCGGCCTGTGCCACGGAACCGCCGGGCTGCTCGCGGCAGGACGCCGGATCGCCGCCGACGCCCTCACCCCGATGCCCGTCACTTCACTGCTCCGGCTGCACCAGCAAACCGCTGCCGGCGACGGCGAACCCGCCGGACTCCTCGACGGAGCAGCAGGCGCCACACTTGCCACCTCGCAGATCATGACCTCATGGGACGCATGCTTGCTGCTCAGCTGACCGAAGGACTGCCCGTGGAAAACACACCCTGGAAACAGGTGAACATCGCCTACCCCGGCCAGGACCCTCACCAGCGCGAACGCCAGGCTGTCAGCCACCTCGCCCGCATCCTGCCAGCCGCCGAGTCCGACGGGCTAGTCACCTCATGGTGGTTCATCCGCAAAGGCCGCTGGCGCATCCGCTACCTCCGCCCCGGGACCGCCAGCGCTTACGAGAACCGCGACCCTGTGCACCCGCTGCTCACCGACCGCGTCGCCTGGACAAGCGACATCTACGAACCCGAAATCCACGCCTTCGGCGGGCCCGGCAGCATGAACGCCGCCCACAACCTGTTCCACCACGACAGCCGCCACCTGCTCTCCTTCCTCCACGACGACCCCGCCGGTCGGCGAGAGCACTCGCTCGTCCTGTGCACCGCCCTCATGCGCTCCGCAGGACTGGACTGGTTTGAACAAGGCGACGTGTGGGCGCAGGTAGCCGGACAGCGCGCCGGACTGCCCGGCCAGCCGCCCGCCCCAGACCCCCAGGTGCGGGCATCGTTTACCGGCAGCGTCCGCCACCTCCTCCTGGGTACAGTCCGGCCGGGCGCCACCAATCAGGACTGGCTCGCCGCGTTCGCCGGCACTGGCACGGCGCTACGCGGCCTGCGGGAGAACGGCAAGCTGACACGGGGGATACGCGCAGTGATCGCGCTGCACGTGATCTTCCACTGGAACCGGATCGGGCTCCCCGCCACCACGCAGGCCACCCTCGCCCAAGCCGCGAGGGATGCCGTATTCTGCAACCTCCCGCAAGACTAAGCGCCCAGCCGGTACAGGAACCTGGCAATAATGCCCGTCGATGATGCCACACATCACCTGGCGAGCCGGGATCAACCTCCAGCCCCTGAACCCGCTCGACCCCGCCGATGCTGCCTGGCTCCGCGCCCTGGTCTGGGCCGATCACACCGCCCGCGCTCGCCTGCTCGACAGCGCCCTCCGCGCTGTCGCACTACGTCCGCCCCACTCAGGTCCACGCAGGAGACGCCACGGGGCTGCTGCCCGCTCTCACTGCGGACGCACCGCAGGCGCGGTGCTCTGCATTATGCACACAGCGTTCCTCGCTCACCTCACGTCGTCCGACCGTGCCCGGTTCGAGCGCCAGGTGGCCGCACTCTCAGCGAACCGGCCCGTCTACTGCGTCAGCGCCGAAACACGCGCTAGCTCCACCGAGCCGCGCCTGCGCCTAGCCAGGTGCGAGAACAAGACTCTCACCGGAAGCTGGCCGCTCGCCCTTCAGGGATGACAAGGTTGCATGCCACCCTCGGCCTGCTCATCCTCCGAAAAGACCTGACGTCAGGTGGTCCCACGCGGTACGCCGTTCCCGACCGATGACCCGGGCTTCGAGGCAAAGGCCCTGTGTCTGCACCTGGCCCGAGAAGCAGCCGTCCCTTCATTGGCGCGCCGGGTCTTCTTTGACCGTGGCGCCCTGGATCACCTCGCCTACGCACGGTCTGGCCACTGGGAGCTGACCCCCGCCGAGATCCGATCGTGCACCCGGCCACGCTACGACCTGGCCTTCCTGATTGAGCCGCCCCCAGCAGGCATCCCTACGCTGAGCCACGCAGAAGCCGCCTTCGTGGGGCAACTGGTCGCCCAGATCGAGAGCGTGTATGCGGAAGCCGGAATCCCGCTGATCCGCGTCCCCTACCGGCCATGTGACGAGCGAGCCCGCCTGATCCTCCACCAGGTCACAGATCGCGGCTGACGCGGGCGGGGAAGATAACCTTGAGCGGTCAATCACTGAGTTCTGAACACCTGTCCGACGACGCCGGAACCTTCACGACAAGAGGATTACCCACGTGAGCCAGCTACTGTCAACCGCGCCATATCGGGGCACGCGGGACTTTCTTCCCGCCGAGATGTCGGTTCGGCTGCAGGTCTTCCAGCGCCTGTATGAATGCATCGAGCGATACGGCTTCGTCCGCTACGACGGCCCCGTCCTGGAGCCAGCCGAGATATACGAGGCAAAATCCGGCCGGGAAATCGCCGACCAGCAGCTATATACCCTGACCGACCGGGGCGGGCGGCGGCTGGCCCTGCGACCCGAGATGACCCCCTCGGTGGCACGGATGATCGCCGCCAGCGCCGGGCAGCTGCAGTTTCCGGTCCGCTGGTACTGCAACGTCAACTGCCACCGCTACGAGCGGCCCCAGCGTGGCCGGGTCCGGGAGCACTGGCAGATCAACGTGGACACCTTCGGCGCCGACAGCCCGGCCTGCGAGATGGAATTCTTCGAGCTGATCCACGACATGATGGCGGCGGTCGGCGGCCAGCGCGACATGTACGTGCTGAGGGTCAACGACAGGATCCTGCTGGAGGGCATACTCACCGAGATCGTCGGCATCCCGGCCCCAGGGATCCGGGACGTCTCCTCCATCATCGACCGCTGGGAGAAATACCCGCGCGAGACGCTGGCAGCGCAGGCATCCAGCCTGGGCGTCACCGAGGCTCAGTTCACTCAGCTGGAAACCGCGCTGAAAGCCGGCGAGGACATCGTCGCTGACCTGTCAGCCGAGGTCCGCGAACGCTCGCAAATCGCGCCAGTCCTCGCTAGCGACGCCCGGGACCTGATCACGTTCGACCCGCTGATCGTCCGCGCCTTCGAGTACTACACCTCGACGGTGTTCGAGGTCTTCGACACGGATCCGGCCAACAGCCGTTCCCTGTTTGGCGGCGGCCGGTACAGCAACCTGACCGGGCTCTTCTCCCATGAGCAGATCCCCGGCTTTGGCTTCGGCATGGGCGACGTGACCTTGTTCGACTTCCTGGATGCCCACGGCCTGCTACCCACGCCGCGCAACGATATCGATGTCGCCGTCATCCCGCTGGACGTGGACCTGGACAGCCCTGCCCGCGACATCGCTCGGCACCTGCGCGGCGCCGGTTATCGCGTCTCCACGCCCCTGACTCAGCGGAAGCTCGGCAAGGAGCTGGCACGCGCGGACAAGGCGGGCGCAGACGCTGTGGTGATCATCGGTCCGCAGGACTGGAGGACCGCCACGGTGGCTGTCCGCGACCTGCGAACCGGTGAGCAGGCAACCATCGCAGTCAACGATGTCGTCTCCGCCGTACAACGGATCGTCGGTCGCCAGCCGACAAACTAACAGCCGTCGGCTGGCATCGCCCTTGCCCAGTCCTCACCCGCTGCACATCTTGAGGCGAACCTGAGGAGGAGACGATGCACTTTCAGCAGTACAGCCGGATCTAGCCGACAGACAAGCAGGGGTCATCTCTGATCCGGCATGGCGGCGTCTGCGAGCGCTTCCGGGTCATTGAAACCTAGCCCTGAACGACCCGGCTCCCCCGGTGCATTAAAGCCGTGAGCGAGCCTGCGCACGGGCCGCCAGCCGACCCGAGGTTGGTCTGGAACGAGTGACAACCCGATACCCGGTCGCAGCGCCCTTTTCCGCTGCCATGCCGTGGTCGCGCCGCTACGCCGTAATGGCGATCTTGCCGCTGGCGTGATGGTCCAGCATGTGCGTGACGGCGCTCGCCGCCTGGTCGAGCGGGTAGGTCTTGTCGATGACCACCCTGACCTCGCCTGATTCGAGGAGCCTGCGGAGCGCATCCAGGTTCTCGCGGTTCACGGCAGGGGTCACGAGCCTCACGCTGGCGGAGCCGAATCCCATCAGGACGGCCCGCGCCGTCCTGGGCAGGCCGGCCAGGAGGCCGCCGGTGTACCCGAGGCTGTTCGGGATGAGCATTCCTTCTGGTGCCAGCACTCGCGCGGTGGCCTTCGGCGGGTGGTTCAGCACGTTGTCGAGGATGACGTCGAAACGCTGTCGGCTCTGGGTGAAGTCTTCCTTCGTGTAGTCGATGACGTGGTCCGCCCCGAGCGACCGGACCAGTTCGGCGTTGCGGGCACCGCACACGCCGGTGACTTCCGCACCCAGCACCCTGGCGATCTGGACCGCCATGGTCCCGACCCCGCCTGAGGCGCCGTTGATCAGGACACGCGTGCCGGCGCCCGCCTGTGCCACGTCCCGCATGGCGACCAGCGCGGCGAGCCCGGTCATGACCGACGCCGCGGCGTCGGTGAACGTGAGCCCGGCAGGCTTCCTGACGAGCTGGGCCGCCGGCGCGACCACGTACTGGGCGAAGGTGCCCGCCCGGGCCCTGGTGGACCCGAGCACCTCGTCGCCGGGCGCCAGGTCGGTGACTCCCCGGCCAACGGCCTCCACCACGCCAGCGACGTCGCTGCCCCGGACCGGGCGCCTCGGCCGGCGCAGCCCGGAGCCCAGGCGCAGGATGTACGGCACCCCGGTGACGGTGGCCCAGTCCGGGGTGTTGACACTGGTGGCCCGCATCCGGACCAGGACGTCGTCCGCGCCGATCGACGGCACGTGGATCTCTTCGAGCCGGAGCACCCGCTCCGGCGCCCCGTAACCGTCCTGGATGATGGCCCGCATGGTCGGCGGATTGACAGGCACGGTCGTCCTTCTCCCTCCTCGTGGAGCCCGCCGGGAGGCAGCCCCCGCATCTTGATCGCTATCGACTCCGCGCGGTGGCAGAGTGCCTTTCCTGCTGTCCGTCCTGCTGTCCGCCATGGCCTGCCCTTCCCTTGTCCGGAACGTGACGTGCTACGCTGGGCCGTCCTTACAAAGTAAGGGCGATACGTACACCGTAAGGCTATGCCTTACGGTGTACGGAAGTCAAGGGAGGTCTCTTGGGCGACACGAGCCGACGTCGTGAGGGAGGGCTGGTCACGTGAAGATCTCCGCGCTGGGCAAGACGGGCGCTGAACGCCGCACCCAGCTGACGAGAGAGCGGGTGATGGCAGCTGCCATCGAGCTCGCCGACCGGGACGGCATCGAGTCAATCAGCATGCGTAAGCTCGCGCAGGAGCTGGGTGTCGAGGCGATGTCCCTCTACACGCACGTACGCAGCAAGAACGACCTTCTGGACGGCATGGCCGATGCCGTGATCAGCCAGATCCCGATGAGTGCCGATGGTGCCGGCTGGAAGGCGTCGCTGCGTCAGCTGGTGCTCGCCGCGCGCAGCGTCATGCTGCGTCATCCGTGGGCACCCCGCACGGTCGAGACGCAGACCGCGCCCGGGCCCGCTGTGCTGCGATACGCCAACGCGGTGATCGGCATCCTCCGCGAAGGTGGCTTCTCGATCGCACAGGCGCATCACGCCCTGCACATCCTCGGCAGCCGCGTTCTCGGGTTCACGCAGGATCTCTTCGACGATTCCGGGGACCTCGAGCCGGAGGCCGCCGCCGGCCTCGCGCGCGAACTCGGCGCCAGCCATCCCTACGCCGTGGAGATGGCCCTCGCGGTCACCCACGGAGGCGCCCTCGGCCGGTGCGACGACGACGCCGAGTTCGAGTTCGCGCTCGATTTCATCCTCGACGGCCTCGCCCGGATCCAGGGCAGCTGACCTCACACGACACCGGTTCCGGCTAAGCCGTAGCCTGCAGCCGCGCCTGATACAACCGCGGCCACACGAACGCATCCGGGCAGGCGGGCAGCGGCTGCAGCGACCGCGTCCCCTTACGGATCACGGTAAAAGGCCCGTCAGTGGTGGTGGCCGTGCCGGCCGAGGGACTCCACGGGGGTCGCGCCGGGGCGGGTCCACTGCGGTACGGGGCGGCTGGCCGGACCCCAGGTGGCGTTCCCGCCCGCGTCCGAGCGCCAGAACCAGCACGGGTTCCGTCCCTCGGGCCAGCCCTCGGGGTTGTCCTCCCACGCCTCGCCGCGGCCGTAGGGCGTCATGTCGAGCAGGCCCAGGGACCCGTTGATCGGCTCGTTGCCACGGCCCGTCGTGGAGTAGGCGAGGAACACGCGGTCGCCGTCGCGCAGGAAGCAGGTGGTATAGCCCATGCTGTCGCCGACCGGCGCCTCCACGTCGCGCACCGAGTACCAGGGCTGGGTGTAGCCCATGAACTCGACGTAGGAGGCCACCTCGTCCCACCGGCCCGCGGTCAGGATGGCGAACGAGACGCCGCGGGCGTTGAGGTAGACGGCGTCCTTCAGGTGCCAGGCCGCGGTGGTGCAGCCCTCGCACTGCCCCTGGTGCGGCGCGCCGTCGTACCACATGTGCTTGTAGACCACGAGCTCGTCGCGGCCCTGGAACAGGTCAAGGAACGGGACCGGGCCGTCGGGTCCGACGACCTC
>WNFD01007719.1_pt1 | contig 20680 bp, 16 predicted proteins | sample 5400491 | NCBI WGS metagenome assembly WNFD01 (sample SAMN13153343, study PRJNA577476) | soil metagenome | isolation source: 120 cm saprolite under Douglas fir tree site 2 hole 2 replicate 2 | place: USA:California | collected 2015-04-18
CGCTTCGGTCAGCTCCTTGGGGGGAAGGTCGGGAACCTTCGCGGTGATGTACGGGTAAGGCACGTTGGCGCGCGCGGAGAAGGACTGCACCACCGTGGTCGCCTTGGCATCGGTCAGCGGGAAGGTCGGCATCCGCACATCGAGCCAGGGCCTCAGCTTGCTGCTCGGATCGTGGAGAAATCCGAACATCCAATCCGGCTGAACGCGCCACCCCTCCTGCTGAAGAAGGGGGGGCGCCTTCCAGAGGTCATCCTCCGCGTAGATGTCCCGGATCGCGCCGCCCTGGAAGTCGATCGTGTGGCATCCGCGGCAGTTGTAGTAGTCGATCAGCTGATCGCCGTGGGCGATTGCCGCGTGGCGCTCGTCCGCATCCGCGAGGTAGCTGTAGGGGATCTTCTCCGAGTACCGGGACTTGAGGAAGGTCATCACCTCATCGACTTCGGTATCGTTGAAGTCGAACTGCGGCATCCGGGTCTCGACGCGCTCGTAGCGATAGGCGCGAGGCGCGCGAAGCTTGAGATCGATCCAGTTGTACCAGGTGTGGTGGCGCGGATTCGGAATCGCATTTCCGAAGTCCAGAAGATCCACCGCTTTGCGTCCGAACTCGTTGAGATCGGCGCCGATCTTGGCGTCGTTTTCGTGTCCCTTGATTTCGTGGCAACCGGCGCACCCGTACTTGGTGATCAGCTTGTCACCCGCCGCCACCGCCGAGGCCAGCTCCTTTGAATCCTGCTTGTCGAAGAACGGAGCTGGCTTGGGGGCCGCGCCATTTTTCAGCGTCATCAAGTAAGCCACGACGTCCGCCGCCTCCTGGTCCGACAGTCGAAGGTTCGGCATTCTCGTCAGCGGCCACATCGCGCTGGGATTTTTCAGCCAGGCAAACAGCCAGCGCTCCTTCGCCTTGTAGCCGACGTTCGAGAGGTTCGGCGCGAAGTCGCGAGCCTCCGAGCCACTCAAGGTCCTCGCCACTTCGCACTCGCCCGGTTCTTGAGGAGTCCCCCTGCTCTTGCCGGCGGCGATCTGCTCCGGGGAACAGAGCTTGTCCGATGGGGCGAAAGTATGGCAGCCGCGGCAGCCAACGAACTGGGCCACACGCTTGCCCCGTTCGGCGTCGCCCTTCAGCGGAACCGGGGGCAGCTCCGATCCCTCCGCGTTCTTCCAGAGGTACGCGACGATGCTCCTGACCTCTTCCTCGCGCTGGGCGGCCTCGGGGCTTCCCTGCCGCGGGGTGCGATCCGGGTTGAGCGCCTCGGGCCAGAAATTCGGCATCTTCGTCCGGGGACGGAAAGACTTCGGATACGAGATCCAGGCGGTCAGAAAGGCCGGCGTCGTCTTCTTCTTCAGATCGGTCAGCGTCGGTCCGATCCTCGGAAATTCCTTGAACGAATCGAACGGGTGGCACCCCTGGCAACCGATTTCGGCGACCAACCGGCGGCCCTTGGTATAGGTGTCGGCGAATTTCAGCTGCACCGCTTCGGTGTGGCACTTGGCGCAGGTGGACTCGACGTACTCCTTCTCGTTCTGCGCCCATTCGCCGGGCACGCCCTGGTCGGAGGCGGGGGCGCTAAAAGTGATCGGCCGGTACTTCTTGTGGGAGACCAGGTCGAGCATCGGCCTTTCCCAGTAGTGATCGTCCCAACCGTGCTCGAACTCCCGGCGCGACACGCCCTTGGTTTGCGCCCCCTGCCCTTCGTGACAGGTGGTGCACCCGAATCGGTCCGTGGGATGATTGTTGCCGAGAAGCTCGCCCCGGTACGGATGGGTCTGCGCCCAGACTTCGTAGTTGTAGAGGACCGGTTTGATCGTCGCGAGCTTCTTGCCCGCATCGCCGGAGGCACAGGCCTTCTGGGCATTCTGCTCGAGACCCTTGCGGGTCGGGGAGACTTCGGGACAGTGCTCCCGGACCCAGGAAAGGGCCTGGTCGCGGCGAGCGCCTTCGAGGCAGGTTTCTCCCTCCGGCTTGAGCTCGATCGCGCACGCTCCCCGTTTTTCCAGCGGCTCCACATAGTCCGCCAGCTTCTCCCAGGCCTCCTTGCCCATACAGGCGTTCTTCACCGCCGCGTCCGAGAGCGCGCGGTGCGCGGGCGACTGAGGACCGCAGTAGTTCATGAAAAAATCGCGCACCGCGGTCCGCTCATCCGGGGTGAGGCATCGCCCGGCACCCGGTTTGCCCGTCACCGACGCCGCCAGATCAAACTCCAGGGCGCAAACCTCTCCCGCGGTCTGCTGGTAGCTCTCCAGGCGCTCGGGGTTGATGCAGAACTTCGCCGGGATCTCCTCGGCCTTGGCGTTCGGCGCATTGAGCGCTTCGAGGGCTTCGTGCGGCCGCGAATAGCCGCACTTGTCGACCAGCGTGTGGCAGTTCTGGCAGCGGTCGACCGAATTGTCGTAGGTGGTCAGCCAGTACTGGGTCAGCTCAGCCGACTTTTTCGAGGCCACCGCGACCTGCGCCTTCGCAGTGACGATCGGGTCCTTGGCGGCCTCGATCGCCGCCTTGGTCCGATCGCGCTCTCCAATCTTTTCTTTCAACCGGGTCTGCACCGCGGCCAATTTGTCCGACGCTTGTTGAGCCCCGGTCTCCGCCTTTTTGATCTGCTCCGCGAGTTGCGCCCGATCATGCTCCGCGCGCTCGCGGTCTTTTTTCCACGACTCAGCGGTCTTCAGCTCCGATTCGGCTTCCGACTGCTTGCCTTGTTCGCGCAGCACCGTCGCCTGATTGTTGGCGAGCGCCTCTTCGTGCTCCGCGTTCTGGAAGATGTAGAAAAGACCGTCGTCCTCGGACTTGAGCAGCTTCACCTTGATGTCGGCGTCGGAAGCCTCGATTTCCGCGTCCTTGAGCTCGCCGCGGATCTGATCCAGGTCCTTGTGCTCTTTGGCCAGACCACGATCGATCTCATCGAGGCGCTTTTGCGCTTCGGCTACGGTGGTGGCCGACTCGGGTTTGGCCGGATCGAGGAGGACTTTGATGTCTCCCGACTCGAGCTTGCGCTCGTAGGCGCGAAGCTCGCCGGCGGCTTTTTCCCGCTCATGGGCGAAGCTCCGCTCCTGGAAGTCCTTCCAGGGGCGACGGGCAAGGAATTCCTCGTAGAACGACCACGCCGTGCAGATGGCGATCAGCGTCGCGAGGATAAAGAAGGATACCGAGTGGTTTTGGCGCTCGACCGGCTTGCCCATAAATGGTTTCGATCAGCTCTTGAATTGGCTCAGATGTTGAGGACGTTCGGCCAGACCCAGATGTATTTCACCGCGAGCAGATGCCGAAGGAGGATCTTCACCAACGTCCCGCCCATGCAAAGGTAGAGGAAGGCGACGACGAAGTAGCGCACCGCTCCGAGCTTGCGCATCATCGGATGGTTGCGTTGCCAGACGTAAATCAGCGGAGCGAGACTGAACCAGGCGACTATTGCCACGGCTCCGACGATGAAGGTCAACGTCTCGTCTCGAACCCCGAGCATGTAGGGCAGGTCCCGGTTGGTCATCGGGACCACCTTGTGCGGATCCCAGAAATGCCAGGGCCAATAGAGGTTCCAACCCGGACCGCGGAAAAAGACGCCGATGATGATGAACCCCACCCACAGGCCGAGGAAGCCGAGCAGGAAAGTGCTCACCGCCATCGGCCGTTCCTTGAACGTGTAGTACCCGTTCCCGTTGGGATTGATGTCGATGTACGGGATCGCCATCAGCCCGATGATGATCAGCGTCGGCAGGATCACCCCGGCGATCCAGGGATCGAAGTACACCAGCATTTCTTGAAGACCGAGAAAGTACCAGGGCGCCTTCGAGGGATTGGGCGTCTTCGTCGGGTTGCTCGGCTCTTCCAGCGGGGCGTCGATCACGATCGACCAGATGAGCAGGCCGAGGATCATCACGCAGCCGGAGATGAACTCCGCCCGCACCAGATAAGGCCAGGTGTGCACCTTGTCCGGAAGCTGGATGTCGGCCGCCGCGCGCCGGGTCGCGGAATCGACCTTGACCTGCTCCTGATCTTTGGGGACTGGCTTGGTGATGGGAAAGGTTTCAGCCATGGTCCAGCTTGCTCCTTTACAGCGGGCCGGAGATGCCGCCGTCCTTACGGATGCGCCAGAAGTGGAGGATCATCAGGATGCTGACGACGATCGGAATGAAGATGCAGTGCAGGACGTAGAAGCGCATCAGCGCCGGCGGGCCGACGATGGTGCCCCCAAGCAGCAGCGCCCGCATGTCGTAGCGCGGAGTCACTCCCAACTCCGGACCGAACGGGCCCTGGTGACCGATGAGCGGGGTGGCGCGCGCCATGTTCGTGCCCACGGTGACCGCCCAGATCGCCAGCTGATCCCAGGGCAGAAGGTAGCCGGTGAAAGACATCAAAAGCGTGAGCACGAGCAGGGTCACCCCCACCACCCAGTTGAACTCGCGCGGCGGCTTGTAGCTCCCGGTCATGAAGACGCGGAACATGTGCAGCCAGATGAAGATCACCATCCCGTGGGCCGCCCAGCGGTGCATGTTCCGCATCAGCATTCCGAACGGAACGTCGAAGTCGAGGTACTTGATGTCGAAGTAGGCGTACTCCTGAGTCGGCCGGTAATAGAACATCAAGATCACGCCGGTCACTACGGTGACCAGGTAGAGCAGGAAGGTCAGCCCCCCCGCGCACCAGGTGTGACGGTAGCGAATGCCGTGGCGGCGGATCTTGGAAGGATGCAGGTGCAGCCAGACGTTGGCGGACACTTGAAGCACCCGATTTCGCGGTGTGTCGGAGTAGCCGTGCCGAAAGATCGAGCGCCAGACGGTGCTGCTGAAGATCTTTTCGAGCGCGTTTTGTTGGGTGGGCTTCTGCGGATCGGGCATAGCTGTTTTTTTCCCCGTGAAGCTAGGCGGTGCCGGAGGCGGTGAACTTCAGATAGGAGCCGGGCTTCACCCACTCGGTGAGCTCCTTGCGGAATACCACGGACTTGTCGATCAAGATCTGACCGTCGTCGGCCCGGACGATCTTGATTCGCTCGAGCGGCCGGGGGGCGGGACCTTCGAAGTTCGTCCCGTCCTTCCGGAAGCCGGAGCCATGGCAGGGACACTTGAACTTGTTCTCCGGACCGAGCCAGCGCGGCGTGCACCCCAGATGAGTGCAGATGCCGAGAAGCGCGTAAAAGCCGGTGTCCTCCCGAACGATCCAGACCCTTTGGTCCTTCATGAACCTCTCCGAGACCTCGCCGACGGTAAAATCGGTCGGCTGCCCGGCCTTGAACGCGGTGGGCGGCTCGAAAAGGACGCGCGGGAAAAGCAGGGCAACCATCGCCACCGCCCCCGCCTGAAGCGCTCCGAGAATCGCCAACCAACCGGCGACGCTGAGAAGATTGCGGCGCGACCAGATGTGCTCACCGCTGCCGCCTTCCTGCAGATTGGCCATTCACTTCCTCCAAACACAATCGCCTGCGTCACGCTTCTATCGCGAAGACCGCAATGGCGAAACTCGTTTATCCAGCACTCTCTAACCCTGGTCAAGAACCGCCGAGGCCGATCCTCAAGCTTGACGCGCTAAAGACGGTCCCCTAAAACGCAGGTGCGACGAGAGAAAAACCGAGATGATCCTTCCAACGATCTTAGCGAATGCGGGTGCGGTGAGGACCGACGTTCAACCGCCAAGCGGTTGGGACAACTTATCGCTGATCTTGAGCAAGCCGGACAACGTTCCCATCCTGATCATGATCGTGATGTTCACCTTTTTTACCTACATGGCGCTTCGCGACGGGTTGAGGAACGACCGGCTGACCAAGGCCGGACGCAAGCAGGACATTCTCAAGTCGATGCAGGAGTGAGCCGCTTTCAACCGCGGTCCTCGGGCGAGTAGGAAAAGTCTACGCGAACCGTTCCATCCCCGCCCACACTGATCTTTCGAGCCTTTACGCCAAAGCGTTCGTGCCATGCCTCGAGGCGGTAGGTTCCCGCCGGAACGCCGTGGATCGAAAAGCGACCGTCCGCGCCGGTGACCGCGTAGTAGGGATTGTCGGTGACGAAAACGAACGCGGTCATCCAGGGGTGGACGTCGCACTTGAGCTTGACCACGCCGCAGCTGCTCGGAAGCTGGCGCTCGAGGGCCTGGGAACTGGCGGGCTGCGCGTAGTTGAAGAGGGTGGAGCCCCCGGCGTAGCCGTGCGTGTTGTGCAGCGTTCGATCGCCGTTGCGAATCTGGATCACCTGGCCGCGAACCGCTCCCTGCAGCCGGGGGCGAAAGATGCAATGGGCCTGATCGACAACCACCGCGGTGCCTGGCGGCGGCTCCGGTGGGGCATCGGCGATCCGCACGAAGACGTTGCTCAATCTTCCCCCCGGCGCGATCACCTGTTCGTCGTAGGAAGATTCGGAGGCGCAGATGGGATCGGCGCCCAGCTTCAGGGGCTGCATCGCCGGAGGCTGCCCGACCAACTGGACTTCGCCCGAGATCGTACTGTTTCCGCGAACGACCGGTGCGAGCGGTGAGGCGACCGACGTCCCCGCGGCCGGCGCAACCCCAAGCGACTCGCGCGTCGCGGGCGTCTTCCCGGGCGCCCAAAAGAAGAGCGCGATTGCCAGCGCCCCGAGAAGGCAAACCGCCGCCGCCAGTATTCGCGAGGGATTGGACATCGCGCCTGTCGCCTCACTCCCGCCGGCTGACGCGCCACGCCGAGATGCCCACCGTCACCGAGGCGAAGAGCAGAAGGGCAAGCACGTCGCGCGCAGCGGAGCCGCCTCCATCGATCGTCCATGAAGATGCAAAGAGCGCCCGGCGGATGCCCTCGACGGAAAAGCGCATCGGGTTTAACCGCATCACCGCGCCGAGGACGGGTCCCGCGCTTTCGATCGGGAACATCGCTCCCGAGAGGACCCAGGCGGGTATCAAAAGAAGGCTCATCACCGCGTGGTAGCCGGTGGTCGAGTTGATCCACCAAGCCATCGAAAAACCGACGCCGGTCATCGCCAGGGCGCTCAAGATCATCACCGCGCCGAGAAGGGGCCAATCCACGGCCGACAGCCGCACCCCGGCCAGTGGCGCGAGCAAGAGAAACAAGCCGGCTTGGAGGAGCGCGATCAGAGTCGAGCCCGCGCTCTTTCCGATCACCACCGATAAGCGGGAGCCGGGCCCGGCGAGCACGCACTGTAGAAAGCCTTCGCGCCGGTCCTCGATCACGGTGATCGTGGCGAAAATGGTCGAGAAGAGCAGGACCATCGCCACCACTCCGGGAAAGAAGAACTGCATGTACCCGACGCCCTCCGCGCCGCGCAGACGGAACGACCCCCCAAAGCCCGAGCCGAGCACGAACCAGAACACCACCGGCTGCGCCAGCGCGCCGATGACGCGGAATCTCTGGCGGAAGAACCGGATCACATCCCGGCCGGCGAGCACGCGCACCGTCGCCCAATTCAACATCCACCGCGACGGAATGGCCTCGACGACCTGCACGCTCATCGCGCCCGTCCCTTCCGGGCGGGCGGAGGCGTGGGCCGGTCCGAGCCCAGCGCATGTCCGGTGAGCTTCAAGAAAACGTCGGCGAGCGTGGGCCGGCGCAAGCTGACCGACTGGAGCCGTCCAGAAGGAAAGGCCTCCACCAGGCGCGGGATGAGCGAGTGACCGTCGCGCCGCTCTACCTGAACCCGGCCATCGACGACCGTGGCGGGGAGCTCGAATCGCTCGAGAAGGACGCGGGCGATCGCCTCCGGCTCTTCGGCCTCGACGGTGATCACATCGCCCCCCATTTTCGAGGCGAGCGCTGCGGGCGAGTCTAACGCCACCAGCCGGCCGGCATCGAGGATCGCCAGGCGATCGCACTGATCGGCCTCTTCGGGTCGGTGGGTGGTGAGGAGCACCGTCAATCCGCGGGCCTGGCGCAGCGCCTTGACGTGCGCCCAGAACTTGCGGAACGAGGCTTCGTCCAGGCCCTGGGTCGGCTCGTCCATCAAGAGGACTTTGGGCTGGTGCACCAGGGCGCGGGCCAATTCGAGGCGGCGCCGCATTCCGCCGGACCACCCCTCCACCTTCTCGCCCGCGCGATCCGACAGCTCGATCAGGGCGAACATCTCGGCGACGCGCGCGTTGGCGACGGCGCGCGGCAGCGCATAAAGCCTCGCCCCGAGGAGCAGGTTCTCCTCGGCGGTCAGCTGGTCATCGAGGCTGCTGCGCTGAAAGACGACGCCCATCTGCCGGCGCAGCGCCGGATCGTCCAGCGACAGCTCCCTCCCGGCGAAGAAGATGCGCCCCGCATCCGGGCGCAGCGTGCAGGCGAGGATCTGGAACGCGGTGGACTTTCCCGCCCCATTCGGTCCAAGCAGCCCGAAGATTTCACCCGAGCGGACCTCGAACGACAAATCGTCCAGGGCGAGCCGCTCGCCAAACCGGCGCGACAGCCCGCTGATCTTGAGCAGCGCCGCGGGGCTTTGGAGCTCCGGGGCAATTCTCTCCATGGCGACGGCGGCCTTCACGGCAGCATCCACCCACTCGCCCGAGCTCCGCCATCCACCCAAAGGGCGGTGAACAAACCGGCCATGTAGAGCAGCGAGACGTAGAAAAGCTGTCGCGCCCAGGAGGGCCCCAGCCGGCGCCAGAAACCGTACAGCGCGACGGCGAGGAAGGCCGCGCCGAGAACGATCGCCGATGCGGCATAGATAGGTCCTGCGGCCTTGAGCGGGTAGAGCGAGAAAGCCACCGGACCCAGCACCGCGCAGTAGGCCACGATGTGGGCGCGCGAAACCGCGTCGCCTCGCTGCAGCGGCAGCGACTTGAGATGCGCCGCGGCGTACTCCTCCTTGCAGAAAAGCGCGATCGCCAGAAAGTGGGGAATCTGCCAGAGGAAGAGCACGGCGAAGAGCACCAGCCCGGGCAGAGCGATCGATCCGGTGGCCGCCGTCCAACCCATCAAGGTGGGCAGCGCTCCCGGCACCGCGCCGACGAGCATCGCGGTCCAGCTTCGCGCCTTGAGCGGCGTGTAGGCCAGCACGTAGAGCGCGAGCGCGGCCACCCCCAGTAGGGCCGTCAATACGTTCGTCGCCAGCACGAGCGCGGGGATGGAGATCGCCGCGAGGGAGATCCCGAACCAGAGCGCCACCGGAGGGTCCATTCGCCCGGAAGGAAGTGGGCGATTGCGCGTCCGCTTCATGTACCGGTCGACGTCTCTTTCCAGGTAGCAATTGAGCGCGTTGGCGGCGGCGATGATCCCGGCCGTCGCCAGAAGAGCGGCCACCGCCCTCGCCGGCGAGAGCGACGTCGGCGCCAACCACATTCCGCCCGCCATGGTGAAAAGAACGAGGCTCGACAGCCGCGGCTTGGTGAGCGACAGCAGATCCGACGCCGTCGTGGTCAGGGACACCGCCCGGGTGCTCACGCGATCTCCATCGAAGCGCGCTCGCGTCCGACGCCCGGGCCGGCGAGCACCGGCGGCGGCGCGGAGGGACAGGCGATCCAGTAAACCGCGACGAGATTTGCGAGCAGCGCCGCCCCGAGCGAGGAGTGGGCGGTCATCGTGAAGAGCTCGCGCGAAGACAAGATGGTGGCAATGCCGAGAACGATTTGCCCGATCACCATCGCCGACGCAAGCACCACCCCTGCCCGCAAGGCGGAATTTCCGGTCCGGGCTCGGAGGATCGCGAAGGTCAAGGCGATCACCGCGGCGGCGACGGCGAATCCTCCGAAGCGGTGGACGAGATGGATCTGCACGAACAGAGGCGCATCCATTGGCCAGAGCTTGCCCAGGCACAAGGGGAATTCAAATCCACACGCCAGGCCGCTGCGGGTATGCCGCATCACCGCTCCGGCGCAAACTTGCAGGTAGGTGATGGCGATCACCGGAAATATCCAGCGCCGAAGCCGCGCCCGGGCGTCGGGGTCGATCGGCGACGGGGCGAAATCGGGCATCCTCTGCCGGGTGAGAAAGGCGAGCGAAATCATGAGACTGAAGAAAGCCATCGCCGTCGCCTGATGGAGCGATGAGACCCAGGCGGGAAGGGCCAGCTTGACGGTCAGAGCCCCGAGAAGCGCCTGCACCACCACCAGCGCCGCGGCGAAGGCGCCAAGGCGCGTCAGCGCTCGATCCTCCCGTCTTTTCCGGAAAAGCATCGCGCACAAGACGAAGGTCATCGCCGCCACCGCGGAGGCGACCAGCCGGTGGGTGTGCTCGAACTGCTTCCCGTCGATCATCTTCGGAATCAGCTTGCCCTCGCAGAGCGGCCAATCAGCACATGCGAGGCCCGATTCGGTGGTGCTCACCAGACCGCCGGCGATGAGCAGGCAGAACGTGGCGAGCGCGGTGGCGACGGCGAAACGATGAACGCCCATGGGTGGCGAAACGCTCCTAAAGGAACGGCCCTCCCAATATCCCGGAGGGCCGCATCTACTTCAAGTCTGAGTCGCGCAAGAGGAAACGACGCCCTCCCCTTGCGGCGCTAGGACTTCTTGTCCGAGAAATCGAACTTGGCGACCGCTGGCTTTCCTTCGGTCACCGTCACTTGCTGGGTCTTGGTGCCGAGCTTCTCGTGCCAAGCCTCGATGGTGTAGGTCCCGGCGGGGACGTCCTTGATCGTGAAGGTTCCGTCTTCCTTGGTCACCGCGAAGTAGGGATTCTTGTTGAGGACGACGAAGCCCGCCATCCAGGGATGGACGTCGCACTTGAGCTTGACCAATCGGCGCGGAACCGGGCGGCTGCGCCTGGTTGAAGAGCGTCTTGGTCCCCTCATAGCTGTGGACGTTGTGAAGTGTGCCGTCGTCGTTCTTCACCTGGATCTTCTGTCCGACCACCGCGCCCTGTACACGCGGACGGTACATGCAGTCCTTCTGGTCGACCGTGACCGGCTCGGTCGGTACTTTTCCGGCAGGCCCGTCCTTTACCCGCACCAGCACGTTCTGCAGCTCCTTGCCGCTCTTGCCAAGGACGATCGACTCATCGTTGAAATCCTTCTTCGCGCAGATGGGATCGGACTTGCGATTGAGCTTTTGCGGCTTGGGCGCCGTTCCGCTGAAGAGGGCGGTGCCTTCGATGCTTCCGGCGCCAAATGCAAGTCCGGAGACAAGCACCATCGCGCCGGCAATCGAGGCAGTGAATCTTTGATTTCTCATCGTCATGCTCCTTTGAAATGGGTCAGCAGCAAGGCGAACCGTGCCAAGCAGCGCTGAGTCTTAAAACGCGGGGCGCACCTTAGAGATCACCGCGGTGAGCTGTCAACGTCAGACGCGACGCGCTACTGCGATCGGGGGCAAGTGTTTTTTGATGAGCGACAACAAGGTGGCGCCGTCCAGAAGCTCAAGAGGCACTCCCTCGGCAGCCGCCCGTGCTTCCGGGGAGAAGACCCCTCCGGTGGCGATCAGGGCCTTGCCCGCCATCTCCGCTCGCGAGGTGTCCAGAGCGCCGCGCACTTCATCCTCGCCGACGATCCCCAGCGGGGGATGGGCGATGCCTCGAATGTAGATCCGGCCCCCGCTGATCGGCGTCGGATTCACCGCCAGGAGATCCACGACGCCATCTCCGATGCGAGTGTCCTCTACTTCATACTTGAGCTCGCTGAAGAGCATCGTGAGCAGCCGCGCCAACTGATCGGCGCTGAGGCGCGATATCCAGCCATGCGCCAGGTTCCGGCCGGCCCCATCGGCCTCGGACGATTCCGCTTCCCGCGGCGCGGTGAGGGAGATGAGCAGGATGACGATGAAGCCCAGGGCCAGACCCGCAATGGCGACGATCACGACCATGGCCCATCCTTATTCGAGAGCCGCGGGGCGAACCAACTTTTTCGGAACGGAGTGAACGAAAAGCAAAGACGGCTGGTTACTGCGCCATCCGCTGCGCTTCGGTGGCGAATTCCCCGCGGGGATCGCGCTTGAGGTACTCCTGAGCCGTCGTCTTCGCCTTGCTCGCCTGACGAGCGTCCGAGGAAAGGAAGCGCGCGTAGTGGTAATAGGCGGGCGAATACTCTTCGTCCGCGGCCAGCGCCTTCTGAAAGACCTCGTCCGCCTTCGCCCGGTCGCCCTTCTCTTCGTAGACCCGCCCCAGCTCCGAATACACGGCGGCGAGCTTGCCCGGCTGGCCGATGAACTCCTGCGCCGACTTCTCCAGCGCCTGCGCCGCCTTCGGATATTCCTTTCGCTCCCGATAGATGCTGCCCATCGCCAACCGGGCCTCCGGATTGCGCGCCTTGGGATCGTTCAGGGCTCGGGAATACTGGGCCAACGCATCGTCGAGCTTCCCCTGCCGCCGGTAGGCGTTGCCGAGCATCACCAAAAGCTTCGGGCTGTCGCGCACGATCTTCAGGGCGTTGACCAGCGCCTCCTGGGCATCCTTTTCTCCTCCCGGCTTCTGCATCAGCGCCCGGGCCAGCTCGACGTAGAAATGCGCGCGGGTCGGGTCCATCTTGATCGCCAGCCGCATTTCGGACAGCGCCGCATCGGTCTTTTGCTCGAAGAGGAGGCGTCGGCCCTTGATCACGTGCAGCTCGGGGTTGGTGCGGTCCAGGGCGAAGCCGGTCTCCTCCGCCTTTTGCGCCTCGGACTGAGCTCGCGTTCTGTCCACCGGGACGCCAGTAATCTCCGAGAGCTGCCTTTGCGACTCGGGCTTGTATTCCGGCATCTCGGACGAAACGCGGGAGATGAGCAGCGAACGCACCAGGTGCGCGGTGGCCAGTTGCCGCGGGGAGGGCGGAGGGTCCGATTCGATCAGCTTGCGGATCACCTTCGCCGCGATGGTGTACTCGGGGCGATCCTGCTGGAGGATGAGCAGCGCCTTTCCGAGCAGCGCCTCGGGGTGGTCCTTCTCGTAGCGAAGCGCGAAGTCGAAGCTCTTCGCCGCCTCATTGTCTTGACCCCGTCGCCGATTGAGGGTTCCGAGCGCCGCGTAGATGCGGGCATCGTCCGGGGCGAGGGCCTGCGCGGTGTCCAGACTCTCCCGGGCATGCTCCAGATCGCCCGAGTTCATCTGGATCAGCGCCAGCGTCAGGTACATCAGGGAGCTCTTTCTGTTTTCCGCGTCGAAGCTGCGGATCCGCTGCTCCAGATCGTGCAGCCCCTGGGAGTCCTTTCCGGAGTAGTGCTGGTACAGCGCATCCGCCGCGTACAGGTGCGAGCTGACCTCTCCGCCGCGCTTGCCGGCCTCGAGATGCTCTTCGGCGAGCTTTCTCGCCTCGTCGCCGCCCCCGTGCTCGCCCCAGCGGACCACGTAGGCGTAGGCGAGGTACCCGTGTGCCGCGGTGGAGCCCGGGTCGAGCTCCAGCACCTTGTCCGCGGCGATCGACGCGCGCTTGTAGGACTCGTAGCTGTCGTGGCGCAGCTGCTCGGCGGCGGTGGCCAGGTTCTTCTTGATCTCCCGGTTGCGCTGCGCCTTCCAACGGCCCCAGAGAAAGTAGCTGCCTCCGGCGAGCGGAATCGCGAGCAGCAAAACGATCGCCACCGTCCTTCTCATCGACGGCACTCGGGGGGCCGGCCGCAGTCGGTCGGAGGTGGACTCTTCTTCCAGGACCGATCGCGCCGAGCCGACTCGTTCGCGGCGGCTCGGTTCCTCGGCGGCGCTGGCGCCATTGGAGCCGCGCTGTGCCGGTGCCGGTGCGGATCGGCGGGGTCCCGGCGGCGCGGGGGGCGGGACTTCCCCAATCCTCGCCTCGGCCGCCGCTCGAGCCGGGACGCGTGCGGTTGTCTGAACCGGGGCGAGCACCGGAGGGGCGGCGCGAGGAGGCTCCACCTTCCACTGGCCCATCATCGCGAGCGTCTCGGTATCCTGGGAATCGAGCTGGTAGGCCTTGAGGAGATTCGCCCGGCCGGCTTCCAACTCGCCCAGCTTGAGCTGCAACTCCGCGGCGATGCGCAGGGCGACCTTGTCGGTCGGAGCAACCTGAATCGCTCCCAGGGTTTCTTCGAGCGCCTTTCGATCCTTGCCCTGCTGCTGATAGACGCGCGCGAGCAGAAGCCGCGGCTCGGCGATGTTCGGATGTGCTTTGACCCCCTTCTTGGAGACGACCATCGCCTCCATGAAGCGGCCTACCGAGAGATAGGCTTCGGCCAATGGCCGGTACGCATTGGAGGATGGGTCGGTGGCAAAGGCGTGCTCCAGCTTCGCGAGCTCGCCCGGGCTCAACGTCTTAATCGGGGGGTTGGGCATCGCGGCGGAGAAACCTCTTTTATTGCATCCGGTCCCAAGGGCAGTCAAATGCGCCACGGGTAGGACATCCCGCGGTCCTTGACACCGAATTTGTCGTTGACTATCCCAGCGCGGCCCGGAAAAGACTCACATGCGGAAACCCGTGTTGTGGGGGTGTAGCTCAGTTGGGAGAGCGTCGCGTTCGCAATGCGAAGGTCGTCGGTTCGATCCCGTCCACCTCCATGAAGGGCCTTGCTGATCAACAGTAAGGCTCTTCACCCTTTCCGATCCGGGGAGCAAGCAGGAGACGCTGCCAGGGCCGACCCCGTCGTCCCCGCGCATATTGCACGCTTCGGGGCTCTTCGTTCTCTCCCTGCTTCAGCGCGAGGGGCGGCTGCTCGATTTTGTCGAAGAGGACATCACCACCGCTTCCGACGCCAATGTGGGCGCAGCGGCGCGAATCGTTCATGCCGGATGCCGCAAGGTGCTCGATCTGTATGTGCCGCTGCAACCCGTGTTGGAGGCGGCCGAGGGATCGGTGGTCACGGTTCCGCGAGGCTTTGATGCGAATCGGATTCGACTCGTCGGAAAGGTGGCCGGTAGCCCACCCTTCTCCGGCTCGCTCAAGCACCACGGCTGGCGGACGCAAGATGTCCGGCTGCCGGAAGTGCCCGACGCACTCGATACCACCGTGCTCGCCCCCGCCGAAGTGGAGCTTTCCTGATGGACGTCAAAGTAGGCGCCTATGCGATAGGCATCGATCTGGGGACCACGCACTGCGCGCTCTCCTACTTCAACCTTCGGGAAAACAAGCCCCGCGGTCGCGCCCAACCCATTCTCCCCGTCCCCCAGCTCACCCATCCTTCGACGGTCGAGGAAAGACTGCTCCTCCCCTCGTTTCTCTATCTTCCCAACCCGCATGAATTCCCGCCCAAGGCGCTCGCGCTCCCCTGGGACAAGGAGCCGCGAGATTTTGTCGGAGAGCTCGCGCGCGCCCACGGTTCGAAAGTCCCGACGCGGCTGGTCGCCTCGGCGAAGAGCTGGCTCTGCCACGGGGGAATCGATCGAAAAAGTCCGCTTCTGCCCTGGCAAGCGCCGGCGGAGGTCCAGAAGATCTCACCGCTCGACGCGTCCGCGAAATACCTGGCCCATCTGCGCCAGGCCTGGGACTACAAATTCGGCGCCGGACAAGGCAAGCCGGATCTCTCCCTGGCAAATCAAGACGTCATCGTCACCGTTCCCGCGTCGTTCGATCCGGCGGCGCGCGAGCTCACGCTGGAGGCAGCTCAGAAGGCGGGCTTTCCGAGCGTGACGCTGATCGAGGAACCGCAGGCCGCGCTCTATGCCTGGCTCGAGGGAGCGGGAGAATCCTTCCGCAAGAGCATCGGCGTGGGGGAAGTCATTCTCGTCGTCGACGTCGGAGGGGGCACCACCGACTTCTCCCTCATCGCCGTCGGCGAGCAGAAGGGGGACCTGGATCTGCAGCGGCTCGCCGTCGGCGACCACATCCTTCTCGGCGGCGACAACATGGATCTCACCCTGGCGCACGCCTTGAGCCAGAGGCTCGCCGCGGAAGGCCGCAAGCTGGACCCCGTTCAATTCGCCGAGCTCACCTATTCCTGCCGGCAGGCCAAAGAGCAGCTTTTCGCCAACCCCAAGCTCTCCAAGGTGCCGATCTCGATTGCCAGCCGCGGCTCGTCGTTGGTCGCCGGCACGATCGCGACCGAGCTTCGCCGCTCTGAAGTGGACGAGCTTTTGACGAATGGCTTCTTTCCGGAGACCGAGGTGACCGACGCTCCCCAAACCGCTCGGCGCACCGGCCTTGCCCAGATAGCGCTGCCGTATGCGCAGGATCCTGGAATCACCCGGCATCTCGCAGACTTTCTCACCCGGCAGGCGCGCGCGCTCCAGAATTCTCCCGGCGCGCCGGCGGCGTTGAAAGGCAAGAGCTTCATCCACCCGACCGCTCTGCTTTTCAATGGCGGGGTGTTCAAAGCCGAGCCTCTCAAAAAGCGCCTGCTCGAGGTGATCAATTCCTGGCTCAAAGAGGCGGGAGCGCCGAAGGTCAAGGAGCTCGAAGGCGCCGACCTCGATCTGGCCGTCGCGCGTGGCGCGGCCTACTACGGCTGGGTCCGGCAGGGACACGGGCTGCGCATTCGGGGAGGCACCGCCCGCTCCTATTACGTGGGCGTGGAATCGCCGATGCCCGCCGTTCCCGGAATGCTCCCTCCCGTAAGAGCGCTCTGCCTCGCCCCGTTCGGGATGGAGGAAGGGACCCAGGCCGACGTGCCGCCGATGGAGTTCGGCCTGGTGGTCGGCGAGCCGACCCGCTTCCGTTTTTTCTCCTCCTCGGTTCGCCGCGAGGACCCGGTCGGCAAGTTCATCGAAGACGCGGATGGAAGCGAGGAGCTCGAAGAGCTGGCGCCGATCCAGACCACACTGCCGTCCCAGCCGGGCAAAGAGGACCGGCTCGTTCCGGTGAACCTCCAGGCCGCGGTGACCGAGCTCGGTTCGCTGGAGCTGCGCTGCCTGGAAAAAGACGGCCCCGGACGATGGAAGCTGGAGCTCAGCGTTCGGATGAAAGAGTAGCGAGGCTTTTCGTTGGCGGAGACGTTTTGCGTCGGAGTCGATCTGGGCACCACGAACTGCGCGTTGGCGTTCGTGGATCCAAAGTCGCGGGCGATCACTGATTTTACAGTGGTGCAGCTGGTGCGTCCCGGCGAGGTCGCCGCGCGCAGCCTGCTGCCATCATTCGTCTACATCCCGGGACCCGAGCTGCCGGCGTCGCTCCTGACGCTGCCCTGGCGCCCGAGCCACCCGTTCGCGGTCGGCGAGCTTGCCCGCTGGCAAGGGGCGCGAGTTCCAGGACGGCTGGTGAGCTCCGCGAAAAGCTGGCTTTGCCATCCGGGCGTGGACCGCTCGGCGCGAATTTTGCCCTGGGGCAGCGCGGAGGAGGTGGCGAAGATCTCGCCGGTCGAGGCCTCTTCGATGCTCTTGTCCCATCTGGCGGAGGCCTGGGCTGCCGCCCATCCCGAGCATCCCCTGAGCGAGCAGGAAGTCGCGATCACCGTGCCCGCCTCCTTCGACGAGGTGGCCCGCGCCCTCACCGTCGAGGCGGCGCGGCACTCCGGCCTGACCAAGCTCACCCTGCTCGAGGAGCCTCAGGCCGCCTTCTATGATTTCGCCGCCCGCCACGGCAACAACCTCTCCCGCGCCCTGGAAGGAACCCGACTGGTGCTCGTCGTCGACGTGGGCGGTGGGACGACGGATTTCACGCTCCTTCACGTCGGCGGATCGCCGGAAGGGCCGGTCCTGCGCCGGATCGCCGTCGGCGACCACTTGATGCTGGGCGGGGACAACATGGATGCCGCCCTCGCTCGCCAGGCGGAGCAGAAGCTGCTTCAGGGCGGGAAAAAGCTCGCCGCCGCTCAATGGACGCAGCTCACGCTCGCCGCCCGCGAGGCGAAGGAAGCGCTGCTCGGCAACGGGGGGCTCGAGCGGCACTCGTTGACCCTGGTCTCGGGCGGAAGCCGTCTGCTCGCGGGCGTGCAGTCCACCGAGTTGACCGCGGCCGAAGTCCGGGGGCTGGTTCTCGATGGCTTTTTTCCGCGGACCGATCCCGGTGAAGAACCGCAAAAAACCGCCCGCATCGCGCTTCAAGAGCTCGGGTTGCCCTACGCCCAGGATCCCGCGGTCACCCGGCACCTATCCTCGTTCCTTCGCGCCCATGCCGCCGCCGGCTTCACCGCCGTGGGGCAGACGCCGTCGGCTGGCCTGCTTCCCCGACCCGATGCGATTCTGCTCAATGGCGGCGTTTTCAATTCGCCGCAGATCGCCGAGCGCCTGGTGGAAGTGGTCTCCGGCTGGTGGCCCTCGGCGCCGCGGATTCGGTTGTTGCCGCACGACTCACTCGACCTGGCGGTGGCCAGAGGCGCCGCTCACTATGGGCTGGTCCGCCGCGGGTTGGGGCTTCGGATTGGCGGCGGAGCGGCGAGGGCATTCTACGTCGGGCTCGAAGGCGAGGACTTGGCGGTCTGTCTGATTCCCCGCGGTTTCCAGGAAGGGGAGTCGATCGACCTGGGCCAGCGTTCCTTCGCGCTCACCCTGGGAAGACCGGTCCAATTCCCGCTCTACTCAACGTCCTCGGATCGCATCGACAAGCCCGGCGATCTGGTCTCCATCGCAGAGGACTTCCGGCCGCTGCCGCCGATTCACACCGTCCTCGAAGGCGGGAAGGCAAAGAGCACCGCGTCGCTGCCGGTCCACTTGCGGGCGACGTTGACCGAAATCGGTACCCTCGAGCTGTGGTGCGTTTCCGATCTCTCCGACGAGCGATGGCGACTGGAGTTCGAGTTGCGCGGCCGGGCGGCGGCGGATCAGCTGGCGCGGGTGGAGTCGATGCCCGCCCGCTTCGAGGAAGCGCGGGAATGGGTCGACCGTTTCTATGGGCACAAGCCGCTGCCGGTCGGCCCCAAGGACGTGAAGCAGCTCTGGCGGCATCTGGAAAAGACGCTCGGGCCGCGGGAGAGCTGGCGCGCCCCCGTCCTGCGAGAGATCTGGAGCGCGCTCACCGCGGGCGCGGGCAAGCGGAGGCGTTCGGCGGATCACGAGCGCATCTTTTTCAGCCTGCTCGGCTACAGCTTGCGTCCGGGGTTCGGCTATCCGCTCGATGGTTGGCGCGCCGAGCAGACCTTCCAACTGTTCTCTCCGGGGGTTCAATTCCATGGAGAAAAATCGGTCTGGATCGAATTCTGGATTCTCTGGCGGCGGGTGTCCGGGGGCCTGAGCGAGGAAGATCAACGGGCCCTCTGGAGCTTTCTTCGGCCCCACCTCGCCCGGCGCGTTCCGATCATTTCTGCGCAAAGCGGCAAGCTCAAGGGTGTCCAGCCGGAGGGTCTGGACGAGATGGTCCGCACCGCCGCGTCGCTCGAGCACCTTGCTCCTCTGGAGAAATCAGAGCTGGGGGAGTGGATCGCCCAGCGGCTTCGGGAAAGCGGAGGGGGAGGCCCGTGGGCCTGGGCCCTGGGTCGGATCGGAGCGCGGGTGCCCGTCTACGGCAGCGGGCACAAGGCGGTCGCCAAAGCCCAGGCGGCAGCGTGGGTGCGGTTGCTCATCGATCTGAAAATGGAGCGAATCGACGGCGCCGCCTTCGCGGTGGCGCAGCTGGCGCGCCTGAGCGGAGATCGCACCCGCGACCTGGACGATGACGTGCGAAGCCTCGCCGCCGACGCGCTCAAGGCCGTTCGCGCGCCCGACGCGTGGCTGCGAATGCTGACCGAGGTCGCGGTCCTCGAAATCGCCGACGAGGCGCGGGTGCTGGGCGATACCCTGCCCGCGGGCCTTCAGCTTGCCACCTGAAAGGAATTGACCATGCCGAAACCCGCGGTATTCGTCGCGCGCCCTCTGCCTGGCGATCTGCATCTGTCCCTCGCCGATGCCACCGAGTTGGTTTTTTGGCAGGAGGAGTTTCCTCCGCCGCGCGAAGCGCTCATTCGCGCCGTGGCTCAAGCCGAAGGCTTGCTCACCCTGATCACCGATCGCGTGGACGAGGAATTGCTCAGCCATGCTCCGAGGCTTCGCGTCCTGAGCAACATGGGGGTGGGCGTCGACAACATCGACGTCGCCGCGTGCTCAGCCCGGCGCATTCCGGTGGGAAACACCCCCGGGGTGCTCACCGACGCCACCGCTGACCTGGCTTTTGCCTTGCTGCTCGCGGCGGCGCGACGGCTGGTGGAGGCGGCCGACTTCGTGCGCGCCGGGAGCTGGAAGACCTGGTATCCCAATCTCCTGCTCGGCCGCGAGGTCTACGGCTCGACGCTCGGGATCGTCGGCCTGGGGAAGATCGGCCAGGCGGTCGCGCGGCGAGGCCGCGGATTCGGGATGCATCTGCTTTACACCGGCCGGCCAAACCCGGAGGCGGAGGCACAGACCGGGGCAAGGCTCGTCTCAAAGGAGGTCTTGCTGCGCGACTCGGATTTCGTGTCCTTGCACGTTCCGCTCAATCCAAAGACGCGTCACTACATCGGATCGGAGGAGCTGCGGCTGATGAAGCCGACCGCGATCCTGATCAATACCTCGCGCGGCGGGGTGGTGGATCAGCGCGCCCTGCTTGACGCCCTGGCTCGGGGAAGGCCTGGAGGGGCGGCGCTCGACGTCACCGACCCCGAACCGATGCCGCCGGACGACCCGCTGCTAAAGCTGCCGAACGCCATCGTTCTTCCACACGTGGGCAGCGCCACCGATCAGACCCGAGCGAAAATGGCCCAGCTGGCGATCGACAACCTCCTCGCCGGTCTGGCCGGGAAGAGGCTGCCCCACTGCGTCAATCCCGAGGTCTTCGAGCCTTTGACCTAGCTGACGCGGGGGGCCGATTCACGCCCTCGAGCCCCCTGGTCCAGGTTTCAGGTGTAGTCGCGCGTGAGTACTTCCCCGGGCCGCGCCGGGGCGAGCAGGAGCCCAATGCGTCCATGATGATCCGCTTCTGAAACGCGGGGTCGCCGGCCTTGCCGAGCGAGTGACCGGCCACGAAGCCCCGCGGCGAGAGCGCTCGGGGCGGGCGCGCTTGGGCGCTTTCCTCTGCCTCGACGGTAATGAGGACGGTGGGGATGCCGACCATCTGGATC
>WNFD01019561.1_pt1 | contig 20670 bp, 17 predicted proteins | sample 5400491 | NCBI WGS metagenome assembly WNFD01 (sample SAMN13153343, study PRJNA577476) | soil metagenome | isolation source: 120 cm saprolite under Douglas fir tree site 2 hole 2 replicate 2 | place: USA:California | collected 2015-04-18
GGCCGCAAGACTGTGCGTGAGCGCTTCGCCGGCGCCACGTCGACGTACACGCTAGAGGCGATGATGGGCGACGGTAAGGCCCTCCAGATGGGCACCAGCCATGAGCTGGGCCAGAACTTCGCGCGTGCCTTCGGGATCGGCTACCTCGGCGCCTCCGGTAGGCGTGAACTGGCCTGGACCACCTCATGGGGCATCACGACCCGCCTCATCGGTGGTGTCATCATGGCCCACGGCGACGATCTCGGGCTTCGCATGCCGCCCCGCGTGGCTCCGGTACAGGCCCACGTCCTCGTGGTGAAGGAAGGCGATGGTGTCGTCGAGACGGCCCGTAAGCTGACCGACGGACTGCGTGACGCAGGCGTCCGGGCCACTCTCGATGAACGGGTCGACGTGCCGTTCGGTCGGCGGGCCATAGATGCCGAGCTCAAGGGGTATCCCGTCCGCATCGAGGTGGGGCCGCGCGACATCGTCGAGGGTCGGGTCGTGGTGGTACGCCGGGTGACCGGGGAGAGAGGTCCCGTGCCGGTGGATTCCGTGGTTAGCCTGGTGACGGCGGCTCTGACTGCCGACCAGCAGACGCTGTACGACGGCGCGCTGGCCGAACAGAAGCGGCGCACCACCGAGGTAACGTCGGTGGCCGAGGCCATCGAAGCGGTCGGCACCGGCTGGGCCAGGCTGCCGTGGTCCGCGGTCGGCGCCGAAGGCGAAGCGGAGTTGAACGTTCACGGTGTCACCGTGCGCTGCCTGCTCCACGCGGACGGCAGTGTGCCCGACTCGGAAGACGCCCCCGACCTCGTCGCGGTAGTCGGGCGCGCCTACTGATCCGTCAGACCCGGCGCCACGAGAACGCCAGCAGGCAGGCGGTCGTGCTCGCTGAGCATTCCTCACCATCGGCCGGCGGCACCGGCATGCGCAACAGATTTCGCTCGCGACCGCGCGCCCGGCCCGCCCAATGAGGGATGCGCCTGCTGCGGCCAGCGTCTGAAGATGACATGGTGGCCATCTTCCGTGCCGCTGAGGTCACCTCCGATCGCTACGGCCCGCAGATCAGGGGGATCCTCACCAGGCTGGGGCAGCCCCGCGGCATCGTCGAACAGCCCGATACCCGCGAGACCTTCCGTCATATCCGGTATGACGTACGCATCGGTGAACGGCCTGCAGCTGTACTACGAGACGCGCGGATCCGGTCGGCCTCTCGTGCTCCTCCACGGTGGCCTGATGACCATCGACCTCAATTTCGGGCCGTTGCTCGAACCCCTTGCGGCGAGCAGGCAGGTGATCGCGGCGGAACTCCAGGGCCACGGGCACACCGCCGACACCGACCGCCCGATGACGATCGAGGCGCTGGCCGGTGACGTTGTCGCGCTGCTCGACCATCTGGGGATCACCGAGGCCGACCTGTTCGGTTTCAGCCTCGGCGGTCTGGTCGCGTACGCGGTCGCGCTCGGCGCACCCACCAGAGTTGGCAAGCTGATTGTCGCCTCGGCGGACGCCCACCGCCCGCCGGGCCGGAAGAGCGCGCCACTCGACGACGACCGCATGCCGACGCCGGCCGACTTCCAGGCGATGCGAGACGCCTACGACGCGGTCGCTCCCGACCCCGCGCACTTCGACGAGTTCGCGGCCAAAAACTCGATGTTGGTGCACGAGTTCCCGGGGTGGACCGACGAGCTGCGATCACTGCAGGTACCAACCCTGCTGATCTTCGGCGACCGCGACTTCTCACCGTTGCCCGACGTGGTGGAGATGTTCGAACTCCTGCCGAACGCGCAACTCGCAGTGCTCCCGGGGACCACACACGTCGGCGTGACACGACGGCCCGGCGAAGTGCTCGCGTTGATCACGCCGTTCCTCGACGCGTGCTGAGCGGCGGTCATACCGATCCCGGCCGTCATCCCCTTCGGATAGCCGCCGTTGCGGCTGCTGCCCGGGCCGCGCCCAGGCAGGATCGCAGGGCCCCGTGACCGAGATGCTCACTCATCCCTGCGTCAAGGCCGATCTCGAGCACCCTGGCAGACCGGCACCGCCAGCAAGCCGTCCTCGCCGAGCTGCAACGGCTGCTCGACCTGCCGAGCCCGGTGCCCACCGTGGACGGTGGGCACCGGGAGTGATCGATCAAGGCTGGCGCCGGGGGCGCGCTCGATCCAGCGCCATGTTCTTAGGGCCGATGTGCACTAGCTTCAGTTGCCGCCGCCGGCGCCTCACGGTGCTGGTGCCCAGGGCGTGGCCACCAGCCAGCTCGTGTCGACCGGCCAGCCGGTAGCGGTGTCCCAGGGGTTGGAGCCGCCGTTGGCGGCGAGGTAGACGACGTTGTTGAAGTTGCGGATGTACCTGCCCGGGAAGTTCACCGACTGGAACGACGTGCCCTGACCGCTGTTGCCGGTCGCCGGGCAGATGGTCGCGTCCGTGGAGAACAGCGAACTGCCGTCGCTGGGCTGCAGGTGGTACTGGAAATTCTGGTGCCGCAGGTAGCTGCCGGGCTTGTTGATCGACTCGAACGAGACGCAGTTTGGGTTGGCCAGGCCGGCCGCTTCCACAAACGTGGCGTCCTGCTTGTCGGTGCTCGGGCTGTCCGCCGTCACCGGCGCGACGACCACAAGATCGTCGGAGTCGTCGTGCTTGAGATAGCCCGAGCTGGCGCCATTGTTGGTGGCCTGCAGCGAGACCAGGGGACCCGGGTCCAGAGTGAAGTTCTGGTTGGCGTCACCTGGCGTGGGATGGTTGGTTATCGAGAAATCGCCGCAGTTGCTGTCGGTGTCGTTGCCGTCAGGCAGGCGGATGTCGCTCCTGTCGACGCCACTGGCCGAGACGGGCGAGGGCGCGAAGCAGCCTCCCTGGCCTGTCCCGGACGCGCCCTGGTAACCCTCGGTGGCCGGTGGGTCGACGATGCCGCCGTAGTTGAGGCTGTCAGCCACCAGGCCCCTCGCGTCGCGCAGCACCATGCTGCCGGCGCTGGTGGAGAGGGCGGGGCCGCCGAACCACTGGTCAGGTGCCGGCGGGCCCTGGTAGCCCACAGTCGTGACCGCGGCATCACGCACCGGGTCGTTGATCGCGTGGCTGTGGCCGAGGGGACTGTCGAGGGTGATGCTGCTGCCCAGTGCCTGCACGGGCTCGTTACTCGAGTGCGCGAAGCGTGTCGCTGGGCTGAAGGTGACACCGGTGCCCCGGTCGCTGAAGGGAAGGTTGGACGCGTGGTCGAACTTCAGCGGGGCGGTCAGGGTGAGGCCGGTGCCGCCTGCGCCGGAGGTGCCCACCGACGCGACGGTGACGTTCTCGGTCCTCGGGCCGATGTCGAGCCGGATCGTGTCGCCGGCGGTGATGTTGCTGGTCGAGGTGACCTTGATGTTGGTCGCGCCGGCGGGCGTCGCAGCCGCGAGCCGGGCCTGCGTGCCCGGCGTGCCGACGGCGGTCACCGTGGCTGTTTCCAGCGTGTGGCCGTAGCCGATGGCCAGCTTCTGGCCGACCTTGAACCCCGATGTGCTCGTGACGGGCACGTTGGCCGAGCCGGCGGGGACTGTGATCGGTCCGTCGGGCAGCGGCTGCCACAGCGGTGTGCTGACGTTCCCGGTGCTGATGATTGTCGCGTTGCGGCCGTTGCCCGAGGAGTCCAGCGCGGTTTCACCGGAGTCCTCGTCGAACTTGTACGAGGCAACGTTGCCGGCACCGGGCTGCCCGCTGGCCAGCGCGGCGATCTCAGCGGCGGACAGGGCGTGGTCGTAGATCTGGAAGTCGTCCACGGTGGCCGCCAGGTAGGGGTCGGCGATGAACTGCGACCGGCCGATCCAGTTCTGGTTGGTGGCGCCCAGATCGGCGGGGGTCACGGTCATGTTGGTGTTGGTCGCCACCGGCTGGCCGTTCACGTACAGCGTCCCGGTGTGGCCGGACAGCGTCACCGCCACGTGCGACCAGGTGTTCAGCGGCAGCGTGCCGGGGCCAGTGATCGAATCGCCGCCGCCGCTGGGGGTGGCGTCGGCGAAACGGAGCGGGCCGCCGCCGGCGCTGAGCGTGAGGAACATGAAGTTGCTGGTGCCGGTGCCGAAGTCGAACACCCGCGACCAGGCCGAGTTGGCAGACGGGTTGACCCACGCCGAGATGGTGAAGTCGTGCAGCCCGCTGACGATGCCGTTCGGCAGGTTCACGTACTCGCCGTTTCCCGACAGCTTGACGGCGTTGCCGATCTCGCCCGGTACGCGGGGCCCGGTGGCACCAGAGTTGGTGACGTGGGCGATCGTGCGGGTCTCCGCAGCCGAGCCGGTGCCGATCTGGACCTGCTGGCCGGGAGCGAGGCCGGTCGCGCTACTGAGGTTGATGGTGGTGTCGCCCGCGCTGGTGGGGGCCGCCAGCCCCGAGTTGGCGAGGCCGAGCAGGTAGAAGCGGTGGCCCGCGAGCGTCGTCCCGGCCGGGACGGTCACCGTCGAGAAGATGGGCTGCCGCGCCGGGTGCTCGGTCAGAGTCCAGTTCGACAGGTCGACGGTGCTGTCGCCGGCGTTGTAGAGCTCGATGAACGCGTTGGTCGGGTTGGTACTGGTGCCCACGCGGAACTCGTTGATCTTGATCGGGCTGACGTTGCGCACCTTCTCGGCTGTTATCCCGGATTGCCTGGTGCCCTGGGTCGGGTTCGTCCATGAGGCGTTGCCGATCAGGTCGCCGTTGAAGGGCGCCGGTCCCGAGGTGACCTTGAAGGTCGCACTCACGCTCGCGCCGGGCGCGACCGAATCGAACGTCTGCGACGTGTCGGTGGTGCCTGGGACGACGGAGGTCCACTGCCTGCTGGGCACGGAGATGCTCAGCTTCACGCCCACCGCACGCGACCCCGTGGTATTCGTGAACGTCACGGTGCTGTCCTGCGAGGACCCCGGCGTGAACGTCTGGAGTCCTGGCGGAGTGGCAGTCGCCGAGGCCGGCGACAGGCTCAGCCGCTGCACGTCGTACTTGGTCGCCACGATGTTGGCCTGAACCTGCTGGTCGGTGGCGTCCGTCGGGAATCCGGCCGTCATCACGCCTTCATAGAAGGTGCCCTGCGAACCGTTGCTGTTGTCGCCGCCGTTGCCCAAGACGATGGCCCCCTGCTTGCGCATCGGGTCATAGCTGGAGTCGATGCGCGGCCCGTCGAACATAGTCGACAGGGCGCCCGTCTGCGCGTTGCCGCCCAGCGAGGCCCAGTGGTGCGGCTCGCCCTTGGCCACGGCGGTCACGAACCGCGAGGTGATGTTTGGCAGGTCTGCGCAGAGTTTGGAGGTACTGCCCGGGTTGACGCAACCCACCAGGTTGTTCTCCTGGTCAGTCATGACCCACGGGCCGGGGGGGTTCCCGTGATACCAGGCGGTGGCGTTGCCGAAGTAGCTGGTTTCCATCGTGCCGTTGCCGTCGTCGCGGCTGTCGATCTCGGCGTTGCCGTAGTCGGAGCAGCAGCCGTCGTTGAAGTGATGGCCGTTAACGACCCAGTACATGCCCTCCGGCTGGTCGCCGGTCGCGATGCCGGTGGTGTCGTTGTCGCGCAGGCCCATGCCCGGCTCGATGAAGACGCCGTAGGCCTTGTGGCCGCTGATCGTGATCGGCGCCATGTCCGCGACCGGGAGGTTGTTGAAGCCGCCCATCGCGGGGCCGCTGAATGCGCCGCGGGGTGCCTGGGTGAGGTCGTTGTGGTTGGGGGATTGGTCGTAGACCTTGGTGATGACACAAGTCGTGTCGGCGCAGAACGCGTCTTGCGCGGCCGCGTCAGCGTATCCGCCCGCATCCGGGAACGGCAACGCGCGGGGCCGGACGACGCCGATGTTCTCGACCGCGTTGTCTGATAGGCGCCTGACCTGGTAGAGCGGGCCGTGGTAGGAGGCGTACAGAGCCCGCGTGGTGCTGTGGGCGGCCACGCAGGGAGTGCCGGCGGTGGCATAGATGTCACACGGGCCCTGCGGTCTGCTCGGTTGGACCTGCTGCGCTGCGGGCGCCGCCGTGGCCGGAGCGAGCGTGACGCCAACCGGCAAGAGCGCAATCGCCGTAGCTGCGGCGAGACGGGGAGTCTCAACATGTCGGATAGGCTCCTATCGTTCATCTGCTGACTGAGCCGAGCTTGGCTAGGCCGAGAAGCCAGCTGATAGTGCGATCATTTGGGCGTTAACAGATGTTCGTTGGCGCTGATGGATATGGGTCTCCCACCCGGGCGAACGCCCCTGACCGCGCCGAGCAGTCCGGACCACGGCAGATTTGGCTAATCACGTGGAACGAGGATCCCTCTCTGCAAGAACCGGCGTGACCTGACGGCGGGACTGCAGTCCATCGCCGGCCCGCAGCTACGCGTGCAACCAGGCGGCGGCGCTCGCGTCCAGTTCGTACCCGGAGGCCACGCTGGTATTGGTGCCCGCCAGCCGCGCCGCTTCCTGCTTGCTGACCACGTAGGCCGACCGGTCAAGGTACGTGCGTTCCAAGAGCCTGCGTATGGGGCCGAATTGTTAGCGCTAACGTAGCTGGCGACCTCGCGTGCTTCTCCTCGCGTGATCGAGCTGTGCATCCCGCCCTCGCGGGCAAGGCGAGCCTCTGTAACTGACCATGCGCTGGTCTTGTTAGCGCTCACCTAGATCAGCCTCAACCGCCCCGGGATATCTGTCAAGGAGGCGAGCGCAACCATCTGGTCGCGCCAGGACTTCGCCGAACTAGGCCAGCGCGGCCTGCAGCCACCGGTCGACATCATCGACAACGACCACGCGGACTCCAACGGTCGCTACCGCGTGCCCGTCCGACTGATCACCAGACGAAGCTCGGCCAAGCCCAGCCATGACCGATCCGGAACAGAACGCCACAGGGCGCCTCGCGGAACTTCTTAGCCTCAATCCTGTGGATTGGTAGCTGATTCGTTCGGCGCGGTAACGGAGGAAGCGCCTTCCGGTGATCCGACCGGGCCTATCCTCACCTGCCGAGCCAGGCCGTTGCCCTCGGGCGACAGCTTGCTGGTTCCAGCCGCATATATCGTGCACCGCCTTCGACGTGGCGCGACCCGATGCGGCGCGCCCGAGTCGGCAGCCGGCGCTGGGGATGCCGTGAGCTGACCGCCTCGTACGTCACTCTCTGTGGTCGGCGTTGCCCGCCGCTTGACGCGCGAGATCCGCCGTTAGGCGCGGGTGTTGGCTCGATGCTGACCCGGACGGCGGTCGCCCAGATTTGGCAAATATGACCGAGAGCCCTCTGAGCATTGGAACTTGGACGGGGCCGCTGCGCGATGATGATGCTATGGGACAGTGGATCCACTCTTACTGGGATGAGGAGGAGGACGTGACCTTTCTGTTCTGTTGCGACCCTGACCCAGTGCGGTCTGAATCGCTGCCCAAGTCCTGCGGTTTCAGGGCGCTTGTGGAGCAGTGGCACGGTCCCTTGAGGCTGCGCCGTGACCGTTGGCCGGGCGGGTGCATCAGGGTCTCGGCGAGTGGAGCGGTTGGCGTCACATGCCGATGCGCCATCACGTTAATGACCATCTACTCCGGTAACCGGACGCGACAGCGCTCACCGCGAGATGCCCCGACCATTCCCCGGCTGCCGCACTCAACCTCGGGAACATGCTGAAAACGTAACGGCGACCCCAAGAGCGCGCTAGACCCCTATCGGCGCGCGGCCGAATCCGGCCACCCCGAGGCGGCACCGGAAGCAGCCCGGCAACTAGGGATCCTGCTCGGGCACCAAGGTGACGCTGACGGTGCACGCGCCGCCTACCAGCAGGCCATCGGCTCAGGCCACCGTGATGCGGCACCGCCGGGCGGCGGTGAACCTGGGCGCTCTCCTCAGCCAGCAGGGAGACGCCCCGGGCGCCAAGGCCGCCTACCAGCTGGCGATCAACTCTGGCCAGGCCGACGCTGCCCCGAACGACGCTCTCGACCTGGGGATCTTGCTCGCCGATAAGGGAGACATCAGCGGAGCGCGAGCGGCCTATCAGCGGGCCATCAGCTCGGGCAGCGCAGTAGTCAGGCTAGAAGCCGCCCGGCTTCTAGCAGAACTTCCCTGACCGCACGATGATAGTGAGGCTCCGCCATCGCGCCCGCGTGGCCGCCGAACTGCCAGTTCTGTCCCTGGAGCCGCGCCAGCACGCGAACGAGCAGCCCGGCGCGGAATCGGCGATCGCGAGCGATCGTCTGGGCAGTGGATAGGTTCCCGGTGACGTCTGGCCGGTGACCTGGCGTGACTAGCGGGCCATCCTTGCCGTTAGGGTTCTTGTCATTTGCTGGGGCCTCGGCTGGCTCAGCCTCCGGCGCAGCCAGATCACCAGCATGGCACCCCGCTGTGCAACGACAAACGCCCGCAAAGCCTGGCCCCGGGCCGGAGCTCTGGCCGTGCCCGCCACCAGCGCCAGCGCGGCGGACAGGCAGCGGAACCAGCAGCAGCCAGAAGGCTGCCGAGCCGCGCACCCTCCCCGCGAGGCCGGAGCATATGGTCACGGCGGTGCCAAGAACCGGGCGGTGTGGCGGCAAGCGAGCTAGGCCGCGTCGGGCAGGCCGATCACGAAGGTGCCTGGGTGGGCACCCGTTCACTGCTTCGCAGTGGCCAGCGGCTCATCCCGCGGTATCCCGCCCACGGGCAGCACTACCCTGCGGCATGTCCCTTGCCCTGATCCTGGCTGAGCCAGTGCTCCGGACGCATCCGGAACGCCACGTTCTCGCGCTTGGGGTCCGGGTTGCCGGTGACGTAACGGTCACCGCCCGCCGAGCCTAGATAGCGGCGGGCCATCGCGAGCCGCTCGGCGGGATCGAGTTCCTCCTCGCTGACCACCGGCCCCTCGACGCTGACATAGCGGTAAGGCGGGCTATCGTCCTGGACGCAGAGGCCGAACCGGCCGGCCGCGCGGATCGCCCCGGCCTTGCGCGACCGGCGGCCAGTCAGCACGGTCAGCAGGCCACCCAGCTGATAGCTGTACCAGACCGGGACGGCGAGCGTCCGGCCCGTTTTGCCCACTGCCGCGCTCAGTACGCCGACATGCACGCCGGCAAGGAACTCCTCGCGCTCGGCAGCGCTCATGAGAACCCACATGACCGCTTCATACCAGACCGGCGCCGGGTCTCGTGGCCTGCTCGGTGCTGCCGCAGGAACCCCGGACCGCCCGCTCAGGCAGGCACGACCCGGAGGCCAACCAGGGTCGGGGCCCCGCGGCACAGGCGATCAGCAATCGCCTCGGAAGCGACCTGGCCGCCCATCACGCTTGGTTACAGGCCCCTGGTGCGCTCAACGCACCTGATCCGCCGTTCGGCGCGGCCGGTTGGGCGTGGCGGCGCCACCCGTGATGGGCGCAGATCTGAGTGATCTGCGTGTGGCCACCGGTACGGCCGCCCGGCGCCCGGAAGCCGACGGGCGGATGGATACCGGTGCATGTTGGCCATCAAGCATCATGATTGGCGTGACAGGGGATGACTACGCATGCACGGAAACGTGATCGACCGATTGGTTCACGCCGGCCGTGAAGGTCAAGGACGAATTGACGCTCGTCGAGCCCGAACTGGCCTGTCCTACATCGCCGGCATGGCGGAGACGTGCAGGCCAGGAAGCAGCCACGGGAACCAGATTGCCAGCACCCCGATCGCCACCAGCAGTACGCCGACGGCCTGGCCGAATGGCTTCCCGTGGCGCCAGAGCTTCTCAGCGAAGATGACCACTGTTAGCGCCGCCATGACCGCCACATCCATCACGCCGACCGCGATCAGCAAGATCATCAAGCCCCAGCAGCACCCGGCGCACGTCGCTCCGTGATGCAGGCCGACGCGGACATCGCGGCTCCGGCCCTTGAAGCCGAGGTAGTACATCAGCGCGCCGATCGGCGAGCGGCACCGGCGCAAGCACCAGTCCTTCCAGGGGGTGAGCTGGTAGATGCCTACAGCGATGAAGATCGCCACGCCAAGCCACTTCGCTGCCGTCGCCGTGAGCAGCCGCCCGGCTCCGGCGAGGGCCGCGAAGGCGACCGCCCCGTACGCAGCCCAGACCAGCAGGTAACCGCTGAGGAACAGGCTCATCCGCACCACGCGCCCGGGGCCGGCCGAAGCGCCGGTGATCAAACGGGTCCACAGCACAGCGACCGGCGTGACCGACGGCAGCATCATCGCGGCCATCATCACCACCCACAGCCCGAGGAAAGGCAGCAGCGCCAGGCCCATGGTCCCGGGCCCGTTGCCCATGTTCCGGGCCAGCATGACAGTGACCGCCCACGCCACCGCCGCCAGCGCTGCGACCGCGATCCACGGCAGGGCGAGCTGGCGCGGCGGGAGGGCCTGCACAGGCCGTGCGGCGGAGGCTGGACCGGCGTGGTCAGCCATGGCAGAGCCCTCGGTCAGCCTTCGTAGCGGAAATCGGTGACGAAGCTGTTTGTTCCCGAGAAATCGGCGCTCCAGTGGCCGTGGTAGCTCACGTCTTTCGCCCTGGCCTGCCGGACCGGTTGCGTCACAGCGCCGAATGGCGCGTTCGTGATCACGGCCGGTTCCTTGCCATCCATCCCCACGAGCTGGTCGCTGCTCATCGATAGGGCGCCCGAGACCTCAGCGTGCAGCGAGCCGTCCGACTTCTCGAACGTGATCGCCGCTGGCTCCACCCCGGCGACCTCGCCGATCAGCGGGCCCAATCCGGCGAGATAGCCGCCAGCACCCCCGGAAAAGACCGCGCCCAGGGCTTCGGAGTGCTCGGCGGAGGCGCGGTCGTCCAGGTACAGCGCCACCTTCCAGCCGCCATCAGTCATCCGCTTCGGCGAGTGCACGGCCATCACGGCGTTAAGGCCCGACAGGTCCACACCGTCCTTGCTGCCGCTGGTGACATGCCACGCCAGCAAGACGTCGCAGTTGTCGTGGGTGGCGGCCCCCAGCCAGACGCAGTTGCAGCTGACCTCGCAGTTGCACACCTCGAAATAGTCGCCCTCAACAGAAAAGCTCACGTCGCCCCCCTCGCACTGGCCCGGTCCGCCGGGCGGCCAGATACCCTTGCCTTTTAGCACTGCGTCCGCTGACACGCAAGCCCCCTTTGCGCAGGGATGCGTCCGGCGGGCAGCAGTTTCGGGTGACCGATGGCCGGCCAGCCAGCAACCCGCCCGCGCCACCGTCACGGCCCACCGCATCCGGACGGTGAGATCATAAAGCCGCACTACACCGGCGCGGCCCTCGTGATCTGCCAGGCCAACGCGAATTCGCAGATGGCATAACGCATGATCGTGAGGCGGCTGCGCCCGGTAAACAGGGCTACCTGACACCCCGCCCAAGTCACAGCCGATTGGCGGCTGCCACAGTAGGTGCTGTTGCTGCATCGCCTTCAAAGGAGGGGCCATGAGCTACGCCAGGCAGATGCTGGACACCTACCCGCGCGCCGTCAACGTCGACGCAGGCCTGCTGGCGGCCACCATTGACGCGCTCAACGACTGCGCCCAGGCCTGCACCGCCGATACTGACGCCGACTTGAGCGAGCAGAACGTGACCGAGATGGTCAAGTGCATCCGGCTGTGCCTGAACTGCGTCGATGTCTGCACCGCCACCGCCGGGGTCACCAGCCGCCAGGCAGAGTACGACGCTAACGTCAGCCGGCCGTTGCTGGAGGCCTGCGTGGCCATCTGCAAGAGCTGCGGCGACGAGTGCGCGCGGCATGCCCGGATGCACGAGCACTGCCGGGTCTGCGCCGAGGCCTGCCGACGCTGCGAGCGGGCCTGCCAGGAGCTCCTGAACGCCATGAAATAGCAGACCGGCCATTCCGGCAGGCGCTGGCGCCGCACCCGGGCTGGGCGTCAGCAGTGCCTATGGCGACAGTCGCTGGGAGTCACCGACCTGGGCAAAGAACCATCGGCAGACGATACGCGAACCTGAATAAACGGTGACACCCGCCTCCAGCAGACCTCGATGATGACTCAAAGGGCATCGAGTAAGCCACGGGTTACGTGCACCCAGAATCGGATGATCTGCGCGTTCTCCCCCGCAGGGGCCCGAGTAGTTGCAAGCCGCGCCGAGTCGGCAGGGAGAGTGTGGGTTGTGCTTCTGGCGCGGCTTCCCCGACGATGATCTGGCGGGGGCGTAGGGTCAGGGGCCTGGGTCCCGGCCTGACCTCCGAGTCGGCTGACGCCGTATCGGGCTGTCTTGCGAAACGATCTGCCGGCCGGGCCCCAGTTTTTCTGGCACCTGCCGGCGGTGCCGGCCTGATCTGCCCGTCCTGGACAAGAGGCCGGGGTTCACAGGTCCGACGGCCAGCGGGTGCGTGCCATCCCTTCAACCTCGGAAAAGAGATGGCATTGCCCATCGTAGAGTCACGCGCAATTACCGGTGGTGCAGACACTCATGCTGACGTGCATGCCGCCGCCGCGCTCGATCCCATCGGAGGGCTGCCCGGCGTCCGCCTCCTGGAGTGGCTGGGCGGGTTCGGGACCGTCTGCCTGGCCGGGATCGAAGGCACCGGCAGCTACGGCGCCGGCCTGGCCCGCCACGTCACCACCGCCGGTGTCCGGGTCGCCGGGGTCGACCGCTCCGGCCGCCAGGACCGCCGCCGGCAGGGCAAGTCCGGCCCGCTGGACGCCGTCAGCGCCGCCCGCGCCGCCCAGTCCGGCCGGGCCCGCGGCGCACCCAAGGGACGCGACGGTTCCGTGGAGGCGATCCGTGCGCTGATGGTCGCCAGGCGCAGCGCCGCAGCAGAACGCACCCAGACGATCAACCAGGCCAGGGCCCCTGATCGTGACCGGCCCAGATGACCTGCGAGCCCGCTTCGCCAAGCACACCCCAGCTGCCCTGGTCGCCGGGCTGGCGTCGCTACGTCCCCGTCCCGGCAGCACCGTCGGCTACGCCACCCGCCTCCGCTGCGCGAGCTGGGACGGCGCGCCGAGTTCTTCGATGCCCAGCTCGAGCGCCCCGGCGAGCTCATCGTCCCCCTCGTGACAGCGCACGCTCCCGGCCTTCTCGCCCTCTACGGGGTCGGCCCGCACACCGCGGCGCTCTTGCTCATCGCGGCGGGGATCACCCTGAGCGGCTGCGCAGCGAGGCCGCCTGGGCGCACATGTGCGCCGCCGCCCCCATCCCGGCATCATCAGGCAAGACCGTCCGCACCGGCTCAACCCTGGCGGCAACCGCCAGGCCGGCCACGCCCTGTGGCGCATCGTATTCACCCGCATGGGCTCTCACCCGGCCACCCGCGCCTACGTCGAGCACTGCACGGGCGAAGGAAAATCCAAGCCGGAGATCATCCGCTGCCTCAAGCGCTACGTCGCCCGCGAGATCTACCCCCACCTGCGCACCGCCGCGGGCTGACGCACACTCCCGGGGGCGGCCTGGCCCGCTAATCGGCTGCCGCATCCTGCTGGCCTTCGAACGATTCGCCGGCCGCTCCCGGGCACATCCGACCTGCTGGGGCGTGACCTCATAAGAGCTTGCCCTCCCACCCGGAGCGGCCCTTCCCTGTCTTGTCCGCAGCCCCAGCCACCCAGCGCAGAAAACCATTACCAGCCCCCAGAATTGAGGCCGACAAACGTATGGGCCCCTTGACAAACATAGGAGCATCGATCTGTCCGCCGCTGAGGACTTGGCGCGCGACCATTATGCTCACTTTAAGTAGTCAGCAGGATTGCGTGCCAGATGCTGCCCAGGCAGGTCGCGATGACCGCTCCCGAGCAGGACAGCCGCCACCCGCCGGTCCTGGCTGGCTGCTGTCATCCCCGCCACCAGCGCCGTGAATCGACGCTCCCGTCAGCCGCCTACCGTGCGTACCTGCCCGGGCCGGAGCAGCGCTTCCCACGCCGGCCCGCGCCCAGCGGCCCAGCGGCCCAGCGGCGCGTCCCGGCTGCGCCGACTTGCGCCGCGGCGCAGCCCAGGCGCGCCTCGGTGACGAACTGGCCGTGGCGCGGCCGCGGCACCGTGCCTGCCCCGCAGGCTCAGCCCCCGGCGCGCCGGGCCGCCCCGGCGCACCGGCACCTTTTCGGGCACCGCCGCACAGCACGATCCCGGCGCTCCGCGCGGCCGGAGCGGACAAGCCACCACATGCGCGTAACACCAGCACCGGTGACCGGCACGCCCGCCGACGAACAGCATGACCAGCCCAGGCTTGACCTTCGGGACCGGCGGCAAGAGTCACCCGCGCCGCTGCGGAGTCATCGCGGCCGCACGTTGCCAGCGGGGCAAGTGTCACCGGACGGGTGAAGGAGCATTCATCCAGGTCACAGGGCTCGAAGCTGCGCTCGGCGTCCGGGATCCGCAGGCCATGCCAGCAGCCGTCGCCGGCGGCGGGAGGCTCTACTTCCGTGCTGTACTGCCCGGCATATCCATCAGCGTCCGTGCCTGTTGCGGTACTTCCCTGCTGTGCCGGCCGGCCGGGCCGGTCGTAGGCGTGCGACCAGCCTGCACCACCCAGAACCCTACTGTGGCGCTTGCCTGGGGGAACAGGCGTCACGATCCCGCCGTAAGGCCATCAAGACCCAGGAACCTGCCCGGTCCTGGCGCAACCGCGGCCTCTCCCGCACAGTCGCGCACTGAGCGTTCCGCAGGTCGGCCAAGTCCAAGCTCCCGAGGTCGCCGAAGTCCGCGTGTTTCCCAGCCCTCGGCTAAGCGCCCGATTCTGCATGATGAGCGGACGCGGTAGCCACGGCGTAGACGCTGGAAGACTCCAGTGGCCTCGTGAGGGATAGCCGTGACAGTACTGACATCGTCTGCCTGCCACTTACGTAGAGCGAGTGCAGGTGGTGATGTATCAGGGGAACGCAAGATGACTCTTTCTCATAGTGGCCCGGCGAGTCGTGCCGAGATTCAAGATCGTCACGAGATCAGGGTCTGGCGTGGCTGATGGTCACCGCGTCGATGTCTACTGGGGGAGGGAACCATGCCACGATTGACTACTGACACGTTTAGGCGCCCGGTCAACATGGATAACAATGACGACCCGGCGGTTCTCTATGTTCGATCCTATCTGCTGATCCGAACAGTGGTCGGCTTCACGGTGTCCACGTTCGGGGCTCACTTAGCGCCTATTACCATACCTCAATGCAGAATATATTTGTGGGTAGTTTGTGCGTAACGGGCTTCCTTCTCATCACTTACATGGCGGGCATGCCAAGGACTTGGGACTTCTGGCTCAGCCTCATCGCGGGCGTTGCCGTACTGGCAGTTGTCTTCTTTCCAACGTGGCGTCCGAACGTACCCACTGGGGCGCCACTCTGCGGCAGCAATCCGTCACCCCCAGGATGCTCGCCCCTTGAGCAGGCGCTGGGCGAGGCACTCACCGCTAGAATTCATGCGGCAGCTGCAGCCGTGTTCATCCTTTGCCTTGCGGCGATCAGCTTCCTGTTCGCCCGCCGAGAGAAGACACACAACCACAATGATTCCAGGAAGAGATTTCATATCTTCTGCGGAGCAGTGATCTTGATAGCGGCCGCCTGGGCAGTAATCGGCGGGGCACTCAAAATTGACATCGGGGAGCTGACTCCTCTCTATGTGGGAGAAATCATCTCAGTGTGGGCATTTGGCGCGTCATGGCTCGCGAAGGGTAAGGATCTTCGAGGCATACTGCGTCTGCCAATCCGGCCGGAGCAAGTTGATCCTCCCAGCGATTTGCTGGCTAACGCCGGCAGGTATTCCCTGAGTACCTGCCAACCGTCGCCAGTGGGCCTGCAACGACCCTGTGGGTACCGGAAACCGGGCTATCCGCGCCTGAGCTGGGATTCCTGCTCCCCGACCGGTCTCAGCTAACCACCAGCGGGGCCACTCCGACCCAGGCACGATCACCTCTCGTGACCTTCCGCCTGCTTTACCTGATCTTCGCGCGGCCGTGCGGCTGGCTGGCCCTGCTGCCCCGCTCCGACAACGCCAAGAACACCGAGATCCTAGTGCTGCGCCACCAGATCGCCATCCTGCAACGGCAGGTCAGATCACTCGGCTGACCTGGGGCGACCGGGCGATCCTGGCCGCCCTCACCCGGCAGCTTTCCACCGCGCACCGCCGCCAGCTGTCCCTGATCATCACCCCTCGCACCCTTCTGCGCTGGCACGCCGATCTGGTTAAGCGCCGCTGGACCTATCCGCGGCGGACACCAGGACGGCCGCGCACCGGCCCGACGATCCGCCGGCTCGTGCTGGAGATGGCCGGCGACAACCCGACCTGGGGCTACCGGCGAATCTGCGGCGAACTCTCGGGTCTCGGGCACAAGATTGCGCCCTCCACCATCTGGGAGATCCTCAAGGCCGCCGGCATCGACCCTGCGCCGCGGCGTGCAGCCGACGGCTGGAAGCAGTTCTTGTCCGCCCAGGTCAAGACGGTCGCAGTGGTCGACTTCTTCCACGTCGACACGGTCTTTCTCCGTCGGCTTTATGTGCTGTTCTTCATCGAGCACCACCATCGCGGCGTCCACCTGGCCGGCGTCACCGCCCACCCCTCCGCCGCATGGACGGTACAGCAGGCCCGGAACACGCTCATGGACTTCGGCGAGCGCACCGACGGCTTGGAGTTCCTGATCAGAGACCGGGACGCCAAGTACACCGACGCGGTCTTCAACGCGACCGGCATGCGGATCATCACCACGCCTGTCCAGGCACCGCGCGCGAACGCGATCTGCGAGCGCTGGGTCGCCAGCGCCTGGCGCGAGTGCACCGACCGCATCCTCATCACCGGCCGGCGACATCTCCATCACATCCTCAGCGAATACATCGATCACTACAACACCCACCGGCCGCACTGGACCCTCAACAGAAACCACCGGACGGAAGGACCCTCGCCGCGCCTGCCGACGGCAACATCCGCGTTCGGAGACGCGGTCGGCTTGGTGGCCTCCTCCGCGAGTATTCGCAGGGTCGCATGAGGTGACGGCATTGTCGGCACCCACAGGCTCAGCAGCCCCAGATCGCTGACCACATCCTCGGCGGCCGTCAGGATGCCCTGCGGGTCGTCGCGTGCGATAGCGATCGCGGTCCGTGCATCGGCCAGCTCCGGCGCTCCCCCATTGCGGGACGCCGCCTCGAGGTGCCTGCTGGCGGCAAGCCACTGACTACGGCCGGCCGCGACGTGCACTGCGAGGAGATGGGCCCGCGCCAGCAGCCAGCCCTAACCGAGGTCGTCGATCAGGGTCACCAGCCGTTCGTTCGGCCGCGGCCTGATCCCAGTTTCCGTTGTGATAGCTGACAAGGACCCTGAGCAGCCGCGTGTCAAGCAGGTGCGCCATCGGCGGCTGCCGCCATCGCCCGCTTCGATGGCCGCGTTGAGGTTGCCGGAACGGTGCTTTTAGTGCCTGGGCCAAGAAAAAAAGCCGTCGATTTCACCTGCTTCACCGGACTGGCGGAGCAGGGCCAGACAGCGGCAACAGTTGTCCAAAACCGGGATCTCAACTTGTCGTTGCCTGTTCTTGAGCAGAATCCAGATGCGGAGTCGGCACTAGCAGATGCACCTTTGTACGCCGAGAAAATAGCCGGGAAGTATCAGGCACCGGATGGCCTTGTTCGCCCCGGCCACGGCTGCGGCGGCGCGGGCGATCATGGAGTACACGAACCCGGGCGAGGGCTCGGCGCCGGTCAGCGCCTCGATCAGCTCCGCGCAGCGGTGCACCGGGATGGCGTGCGCCGCGATCAGGTACACGCACCACGCCTGCAGGGCCAGGCCGTAGGTGACCGTCCCGGCGACGCCTGCCCCTGCCGGGGCCAGAGCCCGGTGCACCCGGCCGCACCGGCAGGCCACCTCGTGCACGTCATGCTGAGTCACCGTCGCGGTCTCCGGCGGGATGTCCACGATCTGGTGCGAAGCGGCCACGCCTAGGTCAGCCGCAGCGGCCAGGTCCGCGCCGCACGCGCACGGCCCCCACGGGAAGTGCGGCACCGTGCCGTCCGGGCTGGCGGACCAGGCCAGGTGCGATCCCGGGGCGCCTGGCTGCTTGCCGGGCTGGCGCCCGCCCTTGCCGCGTTCAGGCTTCGCCGGCGGCGGCATGCGGCCTGGCAGGTCATCAGCCGAGGGGGCCATCGAGGAATTGCCGCTATTGCGGCCCAGCCGGCGCCGCAGCTCCCGGACCTCCGCCGCGAGCGCCACCACGTCGGCCCGCAGCTCCCCGATCGCGGCAGCCTGCTCCTCCAGCACGCGGGCCTGCTCGGCGATCACCGCATCCCGGGCAGCGCACGACGCGCAACCCGGCGCAGGAGGCGGCAGAACGGCCATAACCGGCCATCATCATCGCCGGCCCTCAGTAATCAACACGACACGCCAGGCCGACTCCAGGAAGATCGGCTCACGGTCAGCCTGGCACGGCCACGTCACCAGACTCCCCGCCAAGCCGACAGTAAGCCGACGGTAGGAACGTGCATGTTTACCCCGCTGAGGCCGTTGCTAACTGCCAGTGCGAGGTATGCGCAGGCTGCCGACCTGGCTATGACTGCGATCGCGATATCCCGGATCCTGCCCAGGCGGTCTCTTCGCCCAGTGAGCCGGGCAGCAACGTGATCTTCCCGCCACTGTCGAGTAGCAGCGCATTGCAGTAGCCGACGAGAATTTGCTGGCCGTCGGGCGAGGAGTCGATCGTCGCGCTGCCGCAGCCAGGCTGCAGGCCGGGAAGCCGGATGGCCGACCCTGTCGACGTGCCCGTGCTCGGGTCGGCAGGCTGGAACATCACCTTGGCGCCTTTGAGCGCAAAGTCGCACTCCTCCACCGCGGCAAAGCGCCCGGTGCTGCCGAGCCAGCCGCCAGCGTCCGGCTGACACTGCTGGCCCTTACCGCTAGGCCAGCCCGTGTCCACCGGAGCCACATCACCTGGCGCTGCCGTGTCGAGCGTTGACGGCGCGCCCCCGATCCCGGCCCCGGTCTGAAGGCCGGCTGCGTAGGTGAGGTTCTGGCCGCCCGGCGCCCAGGACAGGTCCTTGGCGAAGTTCACGTTGCTGCCGCGGGGGAACGTCCAGGTCCGCGTGGCGGAATCGTAGCCAGGCATCGGCATGACCGTGATGACCGCTGAGCCAAGGCCGCCCGACTCTATTTGGACCACGAGGGCAAGACGGCTGCCGTCAGGGCTGACCGCCACCGAGACGACCGCCTTCTTGCCGCCGACGAAGGCGGGGCCAAACGGCTGGATGGCGCCTGATGCGGTCACCGTGGCCAGCCGGGCGGGCTGCTCGCCGTAGGGAGCGCGCGGGTTGGTCGAGTAGGTGACCACCCAGCCGCCGGCCGGGTTGGTGGCTATCTGCAACGGGCCGCCGGCGATGTTGGGCAGGCCGGGCACCGGAACCGGAGCTGCGGTGCTGCCGATCCGGGTCATGACGATGCGATTGCTCGCGTCCAGCCCGAGAATGAGCGGGCCGGAACCGGCGGGCGGCAGGACGGGTCCGGGCGAGCTGGTTACGGTCGGGCTCGGCGAGCTGCTGGGCGGGGAGACTGGCTGACCGCGGCCAGTTCCAGGGCCCGCGAGCTGGTGCGCGCCCAGGGCGGCTGCGGCGATCAGGACTGCCGCCGACGCTGACGCGCCGATCCTGGCGCGGCGGCGGCGCTGCCGGCCTCGAGCCACGACTGCGCTGGCCGAAGGCGCGGGCAGCGGAGCGTCGGCCAGCTTGCCGAATAGCCGCTCGACCTTGTCTGCGGGCACTCGGTCTTCAGGCATTGGGTCTTCAGGCATGAGGTATCTCCGGACTCGGCTGGCCGTCAGTGCTGCCGTCCTCGCGAACCGCCGCCGCCAGGGCCGTGCGGCCGCGCGCCAATAGCGACTTGACGGTGCCGGCGGAACAGCTCAGTTCCGCCGCCACCTGCTCCACTGGCAGGTCAGCCAGGTAATACAGCACCAGCACGGTGCGCTGGCGCTTGGTCAGCGTGCGCAGGCCGGTCACCAGTGCCACATTGTCTGCGTTGACCTCGGGCGCGTGCGCTCCGACGGCCAGCTTGCGGGTGGCCGCCGTGGCGGTCCTGGCCCGCCGCCAGCGGCTGACTGCCAGGTTGGTGGCGACCCGCCGTGCCCAGGCCTCCGGCGAGTCGCACGTGCTGACCGTTGACCAGCGCTGCCAGGCGCGTGCGAAGGTCTCCTGAGCGATGTCCTGCGCCTCGGCCAGATCGCCGGTCAGCGCGTAGGCCTGCCGGATTATCCGGGTCGCGGTGCCCGCATAGAAGTCATCGAAGCCCGCGGTCTCGGCGGGCGGCTCAGCGGCTGAGGTTCGGGTCGCCCGTCTCAGCGCATTCGCCCCGTGCCCGGCGGCAGTTATGGCAGAAGCACTGTCAGCCCCGCCTGGAGGTTCCTGGCTCACAGACTGATGACGCGTGACGAGGGCAGTAGGTAACGCCCATTCTCTGCCTTTCTCAGCGGATCTTGCTGACGCCGCCGAGTCCTACCCGGATGCGCACTGGCCCATCCAGATCACCCAGGCACTGCAGGGACTGATCCACGCCGCGAGCACCGCCTGCGCCGAGGACCTGCCCGCGGTGCCCGATGAGATCGCCGCACCGCTGGTGCACACGTTCCCGCACGGCGTCATCCTCGGCCTTTCCCGGGTGCCGAAGGTGGCGGGCCGCAAGCAGAGTCCCTGCCGCGACCTGCTGGAATGCCTGCGTGACCGACACGACGACGTGCTGCGGTTCGCCTTTGACCTGCGGATCCCGCCCACCTCGAACCAGGCGGATTATGCCGAGTTCGGGGTTATGCGGTGCTGGCGCTGGAAGCCTTGCCGTGCGGGCATCAGCGGGCTGGCCAGCGCGGCATAAATGGTCTGATCAGAGGTTTTCGAGGAAGGCCAGGAGCGGGTCGGAGGGCTGGTAG
>WNFD01001971.1_pt1 | contig 20665 bp, 17 predicted proteins | sample 5400491 | NCBI WGS metagenome assembly WNFD01 (sample SAMN13153343, study PRJNA577476) | soil metagenome | isolation source: 120 cm saprolite under Douglas fir tree site 2 hole 2 replicate 2 | place: USA:California | collected 2015-04-18
GCGACCTATGCGATCAACGATTGGCTGAAGATCACTGGACGCGGAGAGATCTGGCGCGACAATAACGGCTTCTTTGTCGCCTCTTTCCCCGGCAACCTGGATTTTGTGAACTTTGAACATGGCAATCCGTTGGCCGTAGCGATCGGCGGCGGAGCAACAACCTACGGTGCGCTGACCCTCGGACTTGCCATCAAGCCTCCCGGCCTTCCGAAACAAATCGATGGCCTCGTTATCCGGCCGGAGATTCGCTACGACGCGTCCTTGAACAACACCACGCCATTCGGCGGAGGAACGAAGAGTTCGCAATGGACGTTTGCCAGTGACCTCATCATACCCTTCACGATTAAATAGTGTGACTTCTACGCAGTCGTGGAAACTTGCGTTGGCTGGCGATCTATCGAAAAGGATTTTATAGCCCGCGTCAGAAAGCCGTTCGCTTGAGCGCGGAAATGCCGGGCGTAGCTGGCGCAATTGTGCTGTGCACCTTCGCAGGTGCAGTATTAGGCCCGCGGCTGTGGGGGGTAACGGCACTTGGTGATCGTTCTCACGTCAGCGTGAGCCTGTAACCGCCGGACGATTCGCTCCGAACTCATCATTAGAAGCGCATGACGCGCTCCAACAATGATGGAGCCGGACCATGTTAACGAAACACCTATTCACGATTTCGCTCTTGTTGCCGTTCATGGCGATATCGAGCGCCGTCCATGCAGACCACAACTACCAACATCGGCCGAACCAGCCCGCCGCATATGGTGCATTCAACCAAGCCGGTCCCGCGCCGGCTGCTTCCAATACGGATTGGCAAGGACGCCCGTCGTTGCAACAACGCAATTCGCGGAAGCCATGCACCTACCAAGGGGGCCCGAAATCCGGGTTGTGGGCCTGTCGATAAGCGTCGTCCTCTTCGAACGAGTTCGTTGTTGTTGACGCTAATGGCGACGTTGGCCGCGGCTTACGCAGGCTCGACAATAGGCGGCACGATTATGCTTTGCACCTTAGCAGGCGCAGCATTGGGACCGCGGTATTGCGTTGGCAAAGGGACGCGTCAGGTCGTTTTCACGTCAGCGTGAGTCTGTAACCGCCGGACGATTCGCTCCGAACTCATTATCAGAAGCGCAGTCACGCGCTTCGCACAATGATGGAGCCGGACCATGCTAACGAAACACCTTCTCACGATTTCACTGCTGTTGCCGCTGGTGGCGATGTCTGCAACGGCCCACGCGGGCTCGACCATCTCGGACAAGAGCTATTGGCCGAGCGAGGCCAGGCGGAGTGCGCAAACCACAACTGTGGGTTCGCAACGCGATTTGAATTCTGTCTTCGCCTACGATCCGGCTGCGACACGTTTGCAGCCCGCGACGACTCCGAACGCGGGTGGACCCGCATGGCGTTATCAGGGCGGCCCGAAATCCCACTAAAGTCCGCGTCAGCGCAATGGAGTTAGCCGTTGCCGTGGCGCATGGGGTTGCGAATGGGCATCGGACTCCGCAACCCTTTCATTTGATATGCACCAAAACTGAAGGAGCATTCCCATGGCCTTAAGTCTCCGCGATATCACCGTCGGTGGTGGCTGGAATTCACTGCTCGACACGTTGAGAGGTTATTTCGTGCGATACCGCCTGGCGCTGTATCTTTCCTCGGGAGCAGCCGTCGCTTTAGGCGTTGTCCTGAACTGGAACTGGCTGATGGCCGCCGGATTATTTCGTGTCGTGGCAGTGCTACCGTGCGCGTTGATGATGTTCCGGTGTGTGAGGCACGGGCCGCGCGGGTCAGGTGAAAAAGCCGCGTTACCGGACTAGACGTAGCGGTCTTGGTTCTCAACATCGTGAAATCCGCAACAATAGCCGCTGGCGCCTTGACCGCTGCACCAACGCGCGACCTGGCATTCGAGTTCTCTGGACGCAAGGACGCAAGGGAGACCGGTAATGAGCAGATTCGTGGTCGCAGCGCTGGTCATCTTCGCGTCTCTGCCTTCCGCTCTCGCCGAGCAAGGCAACGCATCCCGCGGCCAGCAGGATTTCCGGGCGTGTGCGCCGTGCCACTCGCTCGAAGCCGAGCGAAACATGACGGGGCCAAGCTTGGCCAACTTCTGGGGACGGAGGGCCGGGTCCTTGCCCAGCTTCGAGCGTTACTCCGACGCGCTCAAATCGTCGGGAATTATCTGGGACGACCGTGCGCTCGACGGATGGTTGACCGATCCGAAAGCCATGGTGCCGGACAATGACATGCCCTTCGAGGGCATCAAGGATGCCCGCGCTCGTGCGGACCTGCTGGCTTTCCTCAAAGACGCCACCAAACCGGGAGCGCCGCAACAGACGGCGCAACAAGGAGGCATGAAAGGCATGGGTGGGATGGGAGGAATGATGGGTGGAGGCCAGGACCAAAATCTTAAAAAGCTGGAACCCGGCATTCAGGTCAAAGCCATCACCTACTGCCATGATACATATCGCGTCACGACCGGCGACGGCAAAACGCGCGCCTTTTGGGAGCGCAATCTGCGGTTCAAAACCGACTCCAGCAAGGATGGACCGGAAAAGGGTGCACCGGCAATCTTGCCGGCCGGAATGATGGGCGACAGAGCTTCGGTGATTTTCGCCGCACCGGAGGAGATCACCAGGATGATCGAAGCTCGATGCTGAGGCGCGCGTTCGTTGTTGAATGTTTGGTGGACATTGCCTAGCGGTACACGACGAACCCGCGGCGCTCGAGAGACCCGAACCCCAGCCGGCACTGCGACCGCCGGTGACGTCCGCGAACTCTCACCGCGGCTGGAACGATCTTCAGGAGTGCTCGATGGGCTTCTATAGCGACGTCATTTTGCCGAGGCTTTGCGATCTTGCGATGCGCAACAAGCAGTTCGTGCCTTTTCGCGAACGTGTGATCGGCGCCGCGGAGGGCAAGGTGCTCGAGATCGGCGTCGGCTCGGGAATGAACCTGCCGTTCTATCGCCCGCCCGTGCGGGAGGTCTTGGCGCTCGAACCGGCACCGCGGCTTGTGACCATGGCTAGAAGCGCCTCAGAGGGGGTAAGCACGCCAGTCAGCTTTATCGAAGCCTCGGCTGAAGCCATTCCGCTCGACAAACACAGCGTCGATACCGTCGTCACGACCTGGACCTTGTGCTCTATCCCGCAGGCCGCCACGGCTCTCGCAGAGATGCGGCGCGTGCTGCGGCCGGGCGGCAAGCTCCTGTTCGTTGAGCACGGCCTCGCGCCGGACGCGAGCGTGCGTTGGTGGCAGGATCGGCTGACGCCAGCCTGGCGGCATATCAGCGGTGGCTGTCACCTTAACCGCCCGATCCGCTCCATGATCGAAGAGGCGGGATTCCGCATCGACAGGATTGAGACCGGCTACATACCCGGGCCGAAACCGATGACGTTCATGTACGAAGGCAGCGCGCGGCCAGATTGATCCAGCTTGCAGTTGATGCTGATCTGGTTGTTCAGGCGACTCATATTCACGTGGCATTGAAAAATGCGAAACCGGTTTTGTAGCGGTTTCGACAAGGGGGCGATCCATGGCGGAGCAAAAAGATGCGGTCATCGTCACCGGCAGCACGGGGTTCATCGGCTCGGCACTCATCAATAAATTCGCCGATCAATTCCGCTTGATCGGCCTTGACCGGGCCACGGCGCATCAACCGCCGCCAGCCGCGGAATGCGTCTGCATCGATCTAACTTCGGAAGAAGCTGTCGCGGCCGGGCTGCGGCGCGTGCGGACAGCCTACGGCTCGCGCATCGCCTCGGTCGTCCATCTTGCAGCCTATTTCGATCTGACCGGCGAACCGAACCCGCTCTACCAACAGATTACTGTTCACGGCACCGAGAAACTTCTGCACGCTCTTCAGTCGTTCGAGGTCGAACAATTCGTGTTTGCCAGTTCAATGCTGGCGCACAAGGCAGGCAGGCCGGGCGACGTGATAAATGAAGATTCGCCGCTTGAATCGAGCCTGCCGTACCGCGCTTCGAAAATCGAGGCCGAGCGCTTGATACACGAACAGCACGGGCCGATCCCTGTCGTCTATCTTCGTCCGGCAGGAGTCTATGACGACATCTGCCGCAACGCTTTCCTCGCCAACCAGATAGCACGGATTTACGAAAACGATCCGACGGGTCATGTGTATCCGGGCGACCTGCGCACCGGGCAATCCTTTCTTCATCTGGAAGACCTCGCCGATGCCGTTCTGCATCTGATCGAGCGCCGAAAAGAACTTCCCTCTGAACTCGCCCTGCTATTGGGTGAACCCGAGGCGATCGGCTACGGCGAATTGCAAGCCGACATCGGTCGGCTGATTAATGGCAAGAACTGGGAGACACGGGAGATACCAAAGGGCCTCGCTAAGACCGGTGCCTGGGTCGAGCAGAACGTCCTTGGCGAAGATTCCTTCATCCGCTCATGGATGGTGGATATCGCCGGTGATCACTACGCTGTCGACGTCACCCGTGCCCGCAAGCTTCTGAGTTGGGAACCTCGGCACTCGTTGCGCAAGACGCTGCCGCGGATCATCGACGCACTCAAAGCAGATCCGGCCGAATGGTATCGGGCAAACAAGCTCAATGCGGCCAAGGTAGTGGACCGGAGATCAATGGCGCGCGAGCGGGCTGCAGAGCTTCATGCGGAGCATGAAAAGGCAATGCCTGGACACAAGGCTGATATGGCTGGAATGGGCCAGCAAATGCTCTGGGCCCATTTCTTGGTCATCACCCTCGGCATCTGGCTCCTGACGAGCCCCCTTCAATTTGCGCTGTTCGACCCGGCTGCGGCGGGCACGGTGCGGGACGTCACGCGCGAGCGCGGTTTATGGGAGCCTCCCTTGCGCAGTGCGCTCACCGGGTGGAGTGACATCGGCTCCGGCCTGCTGCTGATGCTCTTCGGCGCGCTCTCGCTGTCGCCGCGTTTCTCGTGGGCACAGTGGGGAACGACGCTTGTCGGCCTGTGGCTCCTGTTTGCTTCCTTGTTCTTCTGGACGCCGAGTGCCGCAGCCTTCACGAACGATACCCTCATCGGCGCGCTCGCGATCACGTTTTCGGTGCTTGTCCCGATGATGCCAGGCATGAGCCACGAGGGGATGATGGACGCGAGCATCGTCCCGCCCGGCTGGACCTACTCACCGTCGTCGTGGCTGCAACGCCTGCCGATCATTGCGCTCGGCTTCTTCGGCTTTCTCATCGCACGCTACCTCACCGCCTACCAGCTTGGTCACGTCAGCGCCGTTTGGGAGCCCTTCTTCTCGGGCGGAGCGGGCAAGAACGGCACGGAGTTCATCATTACGTCCGACGTCTCCCGGGCTTGGCCGATCCCAGACGCCGGACTGGGCGCCGCCGCCTACATGATCGAAACCTTGATGGGGGCCATGGGCACAGCCTCGCGTTGGCGCACGATGCCCTGGATGGTGACGTTCTTCTTCATTCTGGTGGTGCCGCTCGGCGGGGTCTCGATCTTCTTCATCATCATCCAGCCGATCGTGATCGGCACCTATTGCACGCTGTGCCTCGCTGCTGCGGTCGCAATGCTGATCATGATCCCGCTGACGCTCGACGAGGTGGTGGCGATGGGGCAGTACATGCTCCGCAGCGTCCGCGGCGGCCGGCCGTTCTGGCGCACCTTCTTTCAGGGCGGACCTGAGCCGATCGCAGATACGGACGACAAGGATCCTGGCTTTTCCGGTCCACTTGCCGCTCAATCCGCCGCTGCCGTCCGAGGCGTAACGGTTCCCTGGACCCTGATTGCGTGCTGCGTCGTCGGCGCCTGGCTGATGTTTTCGCGGCTCATCTTCGGCACCCAAGGCGCGGTTGCAAACAGCGATCATCTTGTCGGAGCGCTGATCATCACGATTTCTGTTTGTGCCACGGCCGAGGTGGCACGGCCGTTGCGGTCCCTCAACGTGCCGTTCGGACTGTGGTTGCTGGGCGCACCCTGGCTACTTGCCGGCGCGACAACTGGGGCCGCGCTGAATGATGCCATTGCCGGGCTTGTCGTGATCGGCCTCAGCCTGCCACGCGGACGGAGAAGCAAAGAGCATTACGGGTCCTGGGATCGCTATGTTGTGTGAGGTACGATCTACGCGCTTGAACCCGGACTCTGAACCGACATGGATGACCCCGGGACGGACATCCACAATTCCGGGCCGCGGCACGGCTGGTTCTCTCGTCGCGGCAGCCCCTGCCAAGACGTGTGCCGCTTAACCGGTCGCTAGACTAATAGAGGTAAACCGACACGACGCTATCAGCCCGTTTCGGTCGCGAGATCCGAAGCGGACGTCCTCTCAATAACGACGCGGGACCACAGTCTTCGGGCCACCGCGATAAGCGTGGGGTTTGTTGGCTTTAACTCCCTGCGCGTAAACATCGACTCCCTGCGCGTAGATATCGCCTCCGCTGCTGATTTGCCGCGTCGTGGGGGCAATACCCGATTTAGGGCCGCCCACATACTGCTGAGCCATGCTGGACACCGTCAGGAATGGCGTGATGAGTGCGACGGCAAGGATGTATTTGATAGTCATGATTTTCCTCCCGCATTTACTCGAAAGTGCTACCGGCACGTTACAGGCTTGTCACACTGATGTTCATCAAAGAGGCGTGACCGTGCCGATTTTTTAGGCTTCGACGAGATCGCCTTGCCCGCCGCACAGGCGAGAGCCGTGGAGCCGCGTCGTCCTCCAGAGAAAACTCCCTTTCAATCAGCCTCTTAGCTGACTGTCTTAAGGGCATCGGCTGATGGCACGCGATTTGCGACGCGTGGCGCAGGATTGATCCGATAACGCCGGGAAAATGGACATGCGAGCGCGCCTGATTGCTGCCGTTGTATCGACGGCGCTGACCGTTACGTCGGCTTCCGCGACCGAAATTATCAGCGACGACGCCGGCGGTAAGATGAAGGACTACACGATACACTTCCAACAGGTGCGCGACTCCGGCGAGCCCGTCGTCATTGCCGGGACATGCGTTTCGGCCTGCACAATGGTGCTGGGATTAGTGCCGAGCGACCGAATCTGCGCCACCCCCAATGCGGTGCTTGGTTTCCATGCCGCATGGATGTTCGATGATTCCGGCAAACGCGTCGTCAGCGCATCAGGGACGCAAGACCTCATGCAGACCTATCCAGCTCCCGTGCGGGCCTGGATCGCACGGCGCGGTGGGTTGACCCCAAAAATGATGTACCTGCGAGGTCGTGATCTTGCCGGCATTGTTGCGCCCTGCGGTGGCTCACGCGCGGCATCGATTTCACACGCGAAGCGCTCCAGTGGCGTTCGTCAAGCTGCTGATACAAAAAATACGCCTCGCGCCAGTTTTGACGCGCGCTGAATAACTGTCCATCGCACTGGCTTGCTCATTCGTCCTTGCCGCCTCGGCAAGGGACACGAGCGATAAGCGGATATCACGCAGGCATCGGGTTCATGTCCGCTTTTAAGGTCAAACTGTCTCCCCAACCAAATCAATGGCTTAGTTTCGTAGGTTCAAATCACCCGCAACCAATTGCGGCCTCTGTTGAATGAAAGAGGCTGCCACTGAGGCGGCCCTGAAGCTTTTGCGAAATTCCTGTCGCTATTGCTCCCTGTTTTTTAGATGGTCGGGCGGTACCCGTTCCTACCGCCACTGCTTTTCCTCAATCGTCCAGTTGCCGCCAGGCAGGCGGCCGGGCTTCAAGAAGGCGTTGACGACATTGGCGAGCAGGCGCGCGGCAGAATTGTTGAAGCCATTCGCTGGAAGCGCCTGACCGTAAGCAATCGAGCCGGTCGAAAAGACTGCACCGTCGTCAGGGGCCGTGAAATATGTCATGTCGGCACGGATACGGTAGTCGAGCGAACCGGTGAGACCTGCATAAGCGTAGAGCAGCTCTTCGGTGACCAGCACGTAGTTATCGGAATGCCCGCCAGAAGAGGCGATGATTTTGGTGTGTGGTGGCGTGCCGAGACTAAGGTCGTAACGATCGAGTTCGACTCCGGCCGCGGCATTGTAGGCAAGGCCCTTGTCTCCAAAGACCTCTCCCTCGACGCCCTCGGTGATCCAGGACACCGTCCGGTGCCAGGCATCCGGCATCTTGCGATAGGGAGCCGAGGTCTCGAAGCCCTCGGCGATAAAGCCGACGCCGGTAAGCTTTTGCGGCGCGCGACCGCGGTTGCGCCAAAGCCCGCTTTTTTCCCCGGTGGTTTGCAAATAATGCTCGCCCGGCTTGGCCGCCCAGGCGCGCATGCCGGAATCCAGCTTGCGGACCTCCATGCACGCCGGCATTTCGCTGTCGAAGCCAACGACCCAATAGTAACCGTTGCCGCCCATGTAGATGAGCCTTCCTCCGCCCACCACATAATCCTCCTGCGCGTCGAGCATCTTTTCCGATACGTATTCGGGGTGGGTGCCGGTAATGACGCAGAGATAGGGACGGAGCAGATCGGCGCCTTCGCGGTGCAGATCCTCATCGGTGACGAAGTCGCAGTCGTAGCCCATATGGTCGATCCAGGCCACGATCGAAAGATCGGCGGGAAATTGCCACGTGATATTCATGCTCGACATGCGGTATTTTGGCCGCATGTTGATGATTGGACGCAGATAGGAGGAGAAGCAGACGCCGGCGTCGTCTTCGTAATGATCGTAGGTCGACAGCCCGTATTCGCGGTGTTCGTAGGTCTCGACGTCGAGATCGGTGACGACGGGTGGCTGTCCGGTCATCGGCTGAATGATTTGTGCGTCGAAGCTCAGGGATTCGTTGGCATAGGCGAGGTAGCTCGCCGTGGGCACAAGAAAGCAAAGTTTTCCGGTCGGATTCGTCGGCCGCACAACGAACACGATATATTCTTCGGCGATGCCGGTACCGGGTCCAATCCGCAGCCGCACCGCATAGATGCCGCTTTTGAGGCCGGTCTGTACCGTCATGCGCTTGGTTGCTTCCCAGCCGCAATCAGTCACCGCATCGGGATGGAATTCAATGCCGCCGAATTGGGAAGGATCAAGCCGGAAGCAATCGTCCTTGCCGTTCCAGTTCCAGCCGGTCATCGCGCGCACGGGGTGATTGAACCCCTTCGCGTGGAGCCCATGGGGCCCGGTGTCGGTCACCTCATGACCGATGCCGCTTGCGGTATAATTCCTCGACGTGTCCCAATAGGCGAGCACCGAATCTGCGGGCGGCAATCCGCCCTGCCGGCAGGCGTCAAATTCAGCGCGGCTAAGGGCGCGGCTGCAGATGGCGGGACGGTCAATCTTTCCGGCATAAAGGTCGTTCACAAACGCACCGCGCAGAGCGTGCTCGTCAAGCGCGCCGCCGATGATGAACGGCAAGTCCACCTTGTTTTCGGGCTTGAACCGGAATTTCTGGACGACGTGGCTTGCGAAATCGTAGGGAACGACCTTGCCGACCAGCGAATTGTAGCGATTGAGTACGCTCTCCTGGTAAAGCTCGGCGCGGCCGGTTTCCCGGTTGTATGAAGCGCCGACGAGATACCATACCTTCGGAAGCAAAGGCAGTTCAGCGGTGACGTAGTCGACCTCCGTCCCGTTACCAACCCAAAATTCGAGATGACCAGCGGGATTGATGCCCAGCGCGTAGCCCTTGTTGCGGAGCGTGTCCCAGCGACCCAAAATGGTTTGGCGGCTGCCTCTGTGCGGCATTGTCGGCCAGATGAAGGCCATGAGTGAGAAGTTACCAGAGACAGCGAGCTTGTTGTCGGGATCGGCAACTTTGAGAAAGCTGCCCAACTGAGTGAACTGCTTTTTCACCGCCCAGCGTCCGTTAACGGGGCTGTCCACCTCGACTTCAACATGGCCGGGGCCCGCTTCGCCGGTATCACCGTGAATCAGTCTGACGAGTTGTGCATCCGCCTCGCTCGCGCCGTCGCAATTCACGTGAAAGGAAATCTCCTCGCCAGGACGAACAGAAATTCGGTTCGCGTAGCCGAAGATCTTTTGTTGGGCCATTGCTATTTCTCTGTCAGATCATCGATGTGGCGAAGCAAGACGCCGTGGCGAGCCTCTTGCAAGGTCGCATAGCGGGCCTCACCGATATAGCGTGGGGACTGACCGCGCCGGCCTGAAAAGCTGACGAGGCGGAAAGCGCCGTCGGATTCCGCCTTGACAGCATATTGTTCGCTGAGCGGGCGACGCTGGCACCAGGCCAGAAGCCGTGCCAGCGGCTCGCTCGGGTGGGCCCCATCGCTGGTTCGATGCTCCTCGATCAGCTCATCGTCCAGAACCGAGAGAAGGTACGCGCGCGTCATCCGATCGAAATGAGCGCGCACCTGATGGTCCTTGTCGATCTGCCCGTTCTCGTCCGTCGCCGACATCTGAATCTCCATCAGCTCTCCAACAGGTCGTGAACGCGCCTCATGAAGACAGCGTGATAGGCTTCATCCAGTGTGCCGAACTCGCGGTCATCGACGAGTCGCGGTGAAACGCCGCGAACGCCCGAGAAGGCGATGATCTTGTAAGGTCCCTGGGGGCCGGCGCGGTGGAGGGCGTATTTGTCCTCCAGCTTGGCACGCCGGAAATAAAGGAGTATGCGCTCGAGCCCTTCGGAATGTTGCCCGAGTGGCTGGCGCCGATGTTCCTCGATTGCCTCGGACGTGATCAGACCCTTCAGATAGTCGCGCTGAACCTTGTCGAAGCGGCGAAAGTAGAGCGCATCCTTGTCATTGCTTTCAGTCGCCTCCTCAGCGAGCGTCTCGCCGCCTTTTTCGGTGCGGGTTGATCTCCATTCCCCCTGTTTTTTTGCGCGCCAGGCATTGAACTGCCGGCGAATGCCGAAATAGCCGTTGTTTAGAAAGAGAACGACGCCGAGCATCGCGGATCCGATGATGAGATAGCGCCAGGGTCCAAGTTCGAGGAGAACGTCACGCAGAAAGATCACAACCAACGTGCCAAGCACCGCGCCTTCCGCCCGGCCAATGCCACCGATGGTGATCATTGCGAGCCCAAGGAGCACAGTCTGGAAATCGAATATCGAATAGGCGACCCCACGATACAGTGCCGCATAGAAGCCACCGATGAATCCAAGCGCCACCGACGTAAGGAGGAAGATGGTAATCCGCGCCTGCTTGAAATCCACCCCGCAGGCAGCGGCAAAGGCTTCGTGCTTTTCGGGGGCCATCCGTAGTACACGGCCGAGCCGTTTGCCGTTGACAAAGCGGAAGAGAAAAAGCGCAGCGATCAACAGGCACAGCGAGGCGTAGTAGGCCACCATCGACTGGGTGAGTGGTAGCCAGTTCTGGCTGATGAAAGAATCGGCTCCGTAGAGCCCGCCGGAGGCAGCCCCGAACTGCTTTGAGGTGGTGAAGAAAACACGGAAAAGCTCGTTGAGGCCGAGCGTGAGAAGAGCATAGTAGAAGCCGTCAAGCCGAAGCGCTGGCGCGGCGATCAGGATGCCAAAGGCAAGCCCAATGCAAGCTCCGATCGGAGGCAGCGCATACCACGGAAGGCCCAAGCGAATAGAGAGAAGCGAGGTGACAAAGGCTGCGGTGCCGACAACGGCATAGGTTGCCAGGGAAAAAATGGACGCCGTCCCGATGATAAGCGTCCAGCAGACATTAATCGCGGCGAAAATGCCGAAGGTCGCTCCAGCGGTGAGCAGCGCATTCATCTGCGTCTGGGGGAAGAGGAGGGGGCCCATTGCAAGCAGAATAAGGCTGAGCACCCAGTAGATCGGTCGCCGATCGAGGATTTTCTTCTCCGGGATCGCCGTCTTGCGATTGTAGAGACCCTTGACGTGGAGAAGGTTTCGTCGCGTAGGCCACCAACGCGTGCGGTCCCAGGTGCGATTGCCGTGATGCGGCCATATCAGAAAATATTTGAGCCGTCCGACCGGGTAGGTCGCCACTTTGAAAGCTGTGTTCTTTTGCCAGGTGTCGCGCGGATCGGGTACCCGAGTGGAGGGCGCTTCATTATTGCCGGAAGCTGTTCCCCAGACGGAAAGCGGATTTCTCCAGACATAGGGCTTGGGTGGCGCGTGATCGCTCATGTTTATTGTTCGCGTGCTTTGTCGACCAGCCCGGAAATGCCGCGCGGCCGGACCATCAGAATCAGGATGATGACGAGGAATTGGGTCATCAAGACAAACTGACCACCCAGGAATTTATTGGTTAGCGCTTCAACGAGACCGAGAAGAATCGCCGCGATCACAGCCCCCTGCACGGAACCGAGTCCGCCGCAGAGCGCTATGGATACGCCCTTGATGAGCGGCGTAAGCCCCGAGAAGGGTGCGATGTAGTACGTCTGGGAAAGCAGCACGGAAGCAAGGCCGGTCATCGCACCGGTCAATGCCATCACATAAAGTCCCGTACGGCGAATACCGATGCCCACGATCGAGGCGGCGTGCGGGTTCATCATCATTGCCCTGATTTCAAGCCCTCGCCGGCTGGAGCGCATCCACAAGACGGCGCCGATGAGCATGGTGACCGAGCAGACGACGATGCCGATCTTTTCGGCCGTCAGGGTGATGTCGAAAAATTTTACCTTCCATCGGCCGAATATGTCGGGGAGTGATTTTGATGTCGGCCCGAAGACCATCAGAAACACCTGGCTGCCGATCAGACTGATTGCCAGAGTTGCAATCATGCCTCTTGAGGTGAAGGCGGGCTTGTCATGGAGGGGAATGAAGACGATGAGGCAGATGATGATTCCGGCAATTGCACCGGCGACGATGCCCGTGCTGGCGATCAGAAACGGGCTCCTGGACACCTCGGTCGAGACCAGCCATGCCGCATAGCCAGCGAAGGAGAAGATAAACCCGTAGGCGAGGTTGACGAGCCCGAGGCTCGACCAGGTGATCGACACGGCGATCGCTATGAGGCCATAGATCGCGGCGACCGTTATCGCATTGATGATGACGAAGGCTATGTCCATCAATGGCTGCCTGATAGGCGAAAGGACGACGAGGCCTCACCCTTCAGCTTGCCCGCGTGCATTCCGATGATGCGATCGACTTTGCCCTCGAGAAGGGCGACGTTCTGCTCAGCAATGAACATCGCGCTGTCCTTGAGGTCGATTGCAAGAAGGGCTTCCATCACGGCTATGCCGAGTTTCGGTGCGAGCCCAAGCGATGGCTCATCGGAAAGGTAAAGCTTTGCGTCGGTCATGAGGCCTCGACCGATCGACACCATTCGGCGCTCGCCGCCGGAGAGCCGTCCGACCGGCGTCTTCATGAGTTTCCGCAAAGGCTCGAAAATGTTCAGCACCCGCTCCTTGCGCTCTTTACGGGTTCGCCAGGCCTCGGGTGTGAAGGCGCCGGAGTCCAGATGTTCTTCTACGGTAAGCCCCTGGAAGATCTCATCTCCCTGCGGCATGATGGCCAAGCCTTGGCGAACGATCTGGTGGGTATAGCGCCCCGGGCCCTGGCTGCGGGTTCGTCCGATCTGCTTGCCGTTGAGAAGGATGGATCCGCGCTGCCAGCCGGTAAGTCCGGCAATAGCGTAAAAGAGCGTCGTCTTTCCATGACCGTTGAGTCCGACGATACCAACTCTCTCCCCTGGATGGATAACAAGATCGAGGTCGTGAATAACCCTCAGCGGCCCGTAACCGGCGGAAAGGCCCTCAATTTTCAGAACTGCGGTCATCACGCTGCTCACTGCGTCTCGAAATAGGCTGCTCGGACGGCGGGGCTGTCGATGATCTCCGCGAGTTCACCACGTGCAATGATCTCGCCGGCATCCATCACAATCACCCGGTCTGCAATGGATTCGAGGAGTTCTATGCGGTGCTCGACGATCAGAACCGCAACATTCATCTCCTTGGACAACATCCGCAGGATCTGGTCGATTTCGTCGATCTCGGCGTTGATGAGCCCGGCAGCAGGCTCATCCATCAGGAGAACCTTGGGCTGGCGCATCAGCAAACAGGCCATCAAAAGCTTGCGCCGTTCGAAGGTTTTCAGGCTGATAGTCGGCCGGTCGTAGGGTACGCGGAAGTGAACAAGATCGGCACTGTATTCGGCGTCGAAGCGAGTAAGCAAAGGGCGGAAGGCTTGGCGAGCCGCCTTCATCGTCTCACCCACGGTCAGTTCTTCGGGCACAATCGGTGTTTGATAGGTGCGCCCGATACCAAGCCGCGCGCGCTCGAAGAGGGACAGCTCGTTGATGTCCTGTCCCCCGAAATAAACCTTGCCGGACTTGGGGCGATAACGCCCGGAGAGGATTTCGAGGAGGCTGGTCTTCCCGGCGCCGTTTGGTCCGATAATACCGAGGACCTCGCCCTCACGAAGCTCGAGAGAGATATTCCTCAGCACTTCGCGGCCACCCAGATCCAGCGACAGGTCTTCGCAAGAGAAGTACGGCGTCTCCGGCATGACCCCTGGGCCTTCTGCTCACCACCAAGGTGATGGACGAAGCTTGGATTCGGCAATTTCGTTGGGCCATATGATCTTGTGGTGACCGTCTTGTACTTGCACGTAAAGCTGGCTCATTCCCTTTTCCAGCTCGCCCGCTTGATTGCCAAAGCCATTGTCCGGGAAATGTAGCGCTTCCTGGAATTCATTGTTCATGTTCATCATGCCGCAGACGCCGCGATAGGGATTTTCGCGAATCCACTTGCAATTAGCCTCGAAATCTTCCGGCTTTTTCGTCGCTTCCCAAGAGCGCTTGAGGTACTGGACGATGTCATAGCCGTTGCCGGTATAGACAAGGCCCATGTTGCCGACGAATTTCGGGAAGCGCTTGAGATATTTTGCGCGGAAGTCTTGTCCCGTTGTGTCGCCGTAAACTCCTAGCACCGTGCTCCAGCAAAAGCCTTCGGTTGCCGATCCGCCGAGTTCCAGAAATTCGGGCTGCGAAGGTCCATATTGCAAATAGACGATTGCACCGGGCACAGGGTCTGCAGCGAATTGTTTGCAGAAGGCCGCGTATTCGGCCGCGACCCAGTGGTCGATCATGATGGCTCCAGCATCCACCTCCTTGAGTTTCTGAATGACCGGGCTCCAATCGTTGACCGGGTACTGGATGTCGGTCACGGCCGCGAGCTCGAAATTGTATTTCGGGATGGACTCCCGGGCCGCCTTGAGGATCGTCTGACAATAGCCCACTTGCTCGGCGACAATGTGGATCTTGCGGTTCTTGGGCTTCCAAACCCCGGTTTGCTCCATCTTCGTCAGCCAAAGCGGGTAGGTCCAACCGTAGTTGACCTCCGAAGGGTCGGTTTGGAGCACGTGGCTATACCTCTTTGGGTCCGCCTTGTAGGCGATCGTCGCATTGCGCTGCGTGTTGCCCTGCAAATAAGGGCATTTGTACTTGGCGGATTCGTCCATCGCCGGAATCGGGGCGAACAGGAAGGCGTTGGAGATCGCGAGCACCTTCTTGTCGATGCAGGCAGCGATGGCTTGGCGGCAGCTTTCCGGATTTAGCTTGTCGACGTCCGGCACGAAAAGCTCGATCTCACGCCCAAGTACGCCACCGGCCGCATTGATTTCTTCAACGGCCAAATTGGTGCCATTCAGATGATCAGTGTCGTCGGCCACGCCGTAGGGAGTAGAGAGAGAAGACGGAACGCCGATCAATATCTTGTCTTTGCCGGCGGCGATCACTCCAGGTGCCGCGAGTCCGGCAACTGCGGCTGCGGCAGAGCCCGCCGCGATTTTCAGCGCCTTGCGTCGCGACACCGGACGGATGGTCGCGGCCGGCTTTCGTTCACCACTCATCGCAAACTCCTGTCATGTGAGATGCCAAACAACGCGACGCTGTCGCGCGTTCGAATGTATTCGCGCTTGCTTCCGGCGGAAAAAGACTAGAGCAGAGCCGTTGCAGAAGTCAACCAATGAGAATAACAGTTTCTTTAAAGGAAAACAGGCAGCTCCATCTGGTTGCAGCGCCGGCAGATGATCGGATGGTTAGAAACGGATGCGCCGACTAAGTGACGACGACAGCGCCCGGGTTGCGGGGCTCGCCGCAGCTTTATTGCCGTGCGCTTGCGCGGCACAGATGACAGGGAGGTTCGTGCACCGCGCAGATGGCGGTGTGAGCCGCGCAGCAGTGTGACGTCGTGTCGCGGAACGATACGGCGAGCGCCCGGCACGGCACCCCAAGCGATCTCATCTCCATCGCCTTGGCGGCAGCATCCTCGACAGCCGTCATGTCCCAGCCCTCGGGAGCCTCGATCCAGAGCGAAAAGCTAATGGCGATAAAATGTCGCCTCGCCCGGCTGCACAAAAACTTTCCACTTCAAGTGTTAGAAAAAGAACGTTTCCTGATAAGAAAACGAACAGGCATGCGGCAAGATTAGGCCCGGCGTCGTGGATAGATGATCACCGAGAGGTACGTCATGGGCCGCTTCACCAGCAATTCAGGTCCATGCAGCGCACCGGAATCGACCGGCTGTCTCGCGGGCGCCTCCGCGGCGCCCAATGAAGCGGGTCTGGTAATGCGGATGCTCGCACACGGTGGTGGCGAACTGATGCGTGGTCTGAAAGTTGCGTTTCACGTCGCCGGAAGTGCTGCTGCGGGGACAGCGCTGGCGCGCCGTCGGAAGTGAAAGGTCCCCCTGGGCTCCTGCGTGTGATTGGCTACGGCGCCAAAACGTTGGCGTCCATCACGCTGCCGCCGAACTCTTCGGCAGCATCCTTGAGACACGCCAGCAGGTAGACCGCAGCGGCGCTGTCCGCCAGCACATGGTAAGTCAGGAGATCCTCGACATCGGCGCGCAGAACGATCGCGTTGAGCCGTGCGACCGAGGTTTGGGCGATCGAGAGGTCGTCGAACCGGTGCGGCCGGAAGTCGATCGCGCACAGCTTCGACAGCATATCCGGCGCCACCTCGCCCTGAATCGCGAACCAGGCGTGGCTGTGGCGACGCGGCATCGGACAGGCTCGCTCGCCATCCTCAATCCTCCAATCGGCCTCGAGCTTCGCAAACCCTGTATCGTTGCCACCTCGCATGTCGAGAAGAAGGACTTCGCTTGCGGCCAGCACCAGGCACAGCGAGCCGTCGGGCTGCTGAAACGCGCGGTTGGGCTGGTTTTCGACAACGATGCCACGCTTTTGCATCGCCGGAAGCGTGCCGCGGCCCTTGAAGCCGAGGCGAGGCCGCTCCGATAGGTCGATGATGGCAAGCTGGGAGGTCGGCACGCTCACATCTCCTGTCGCTTGTTGTCAGGATCGTAGAACGGCGTCGGTACCACCCCGGCGTCGACCATGCGCCCGCCGTCGATCCGAATCTGGAACCGCGACCCCGCGGCGGTGCGTGAGACGGGCAGATAAGCGAGGCCGATCACCTTGTTCAACGTCGGCGACCGCACCGCCGAGGTGATCCGCCCCACGATTTCTCCGCCCTCTATCACCAGATGATTTTCCTTAGGGCAAGGCGCATTCCGGTCGGGCAGCGTAAAGCCGGCGAGCACGCGGCCGATGCCTTTGGCGATCTGCATGTCGACCGAGCGCTTGCCGAGATAGGCTGCCTTCGTCTTCGACAGCGCCCATGTCATTCCGGCTTCCGCGGGATGGGTGAGGCCGTCGGTATCCTGGCCGACGATAATATGTCCCTTCTCAAGCCGGAGGACCCGCTGGGCCTCGACGCCGAACGGCTTGATGTCGAACGATTGCCCGGCCTCGAACACGAGGTCCCACAGCTTTCCGCCGAGCCCCGAGGGGCAGTGAATCTCGAACCCGGCCTCGCCGACGAAGCCGACGCGCAGCACGCGAACGGGAATGCCGGCGAGATGACCGGTGCGCACGGCAAGATAGGGGAACGCCGCGGCGGAAAAATCGACGTTGCTCTCCAGCCTCTCGATCACGGCCCGCGCCTGCGGGCCGGCGATGTTGATGCCGGCATAGGCCGCGGTGACATTGGCGATATCGACGTCGAGCCGCCACTGCTGATTCCAGAAGCCCATCAGCCGATAGACCTGGTCGACGGCGCCGGTCGTCGCCGTGATGTAGAAGTGCTGATCATGCAGGCGGCATGCGACCCCGTCATCGATGATGACGCCGGTTTCGTCGGTCAAAAGCGCGTAGCGCGTGCGCCCCACAGGCTGCTTGAGAAAATTGAAGGTGTAGATGCGGTCGACGAACGCCGCCGCATCGGGTCCGCGAATGTCAAGCCCGCCGAGCGTCGACACGTCGATGATGCCGACATTCTCGCGCACGGCCCTGACCTCGGCGACGATCGCCTCCGCGCTCCTCTCCTTCGGGCCATAATAAGCCGGCCGCATCCACAGCCCCGCCGTCATCATGCGGGCGCCTAGCGCCAGGTGCCGGTCGTGCATCGCCGTGAGACGGGTCGGCTCGTATCCGCGTCCGGCAAGATGACCGAACTTCTCCGGTACCAGCGGCGGGCGGAACGTCGTCGTGCCGACCTTCTGGATGTCGCGGCCGGTGGCCCGCGCCACCATGCGTATGGTGTTGAGATTGGCATGGCGGCCCTGACTGGGGCCAAGCCCGGCGGTGGAGTAGCGCTTGACGAGCTGGATGTCGTCGTAGCCGTCGTGCACGGAATCAATGATGTCGCGTGTGCGCAGATCTTCGTCGAAATCGATGAAGTCCTTGCCGCCAGGGGATTCGGTGATCGGCCATGGATGGGTGATATCCCTTGCCGTCGTGTCTTCCGCTGCCGCGGGCGGAGCGGTATCCCGGCCGAGAGCCGCCAGCGCGGCCGAGCCTCCGACCTGCGCGCCATGATCGCCGGCAAGCGCTTCCGACCAGACCCCGGCGACCGAACCGGCCACGCTCACACCTGGAGGCAGATCGGTGGCCCGGTGCATCGCGATCGCGGGATCGTAGACGACTTTCGCGCCGGTGTGGCACGCCAGGTTAATGGCCGGCGTGTAGCCCGCGCTCATCAGCACGAGATCGCAATCGACCCATTCGGGTGGACCGCGCCTGTCCTGGTCCAGTATTGACGCGATCGCGACGGCGCCGACGTGATGACGGCCCTTCGCGGCGATGAGGGTGGTGCTTGGCACAATGCGAATTCCGCGCGCCCTGGCCGCCGCGTCGTCGCTGCCGTTTGGCTCTTTCCGTAGATCGACGATGGCAACGACCCCGATGCCGGCGTCCAGCAGGTCGAGTGCTGCGTCATAGCCGAAGCGGTTGGCCGTCGCGATCACAGCCCGACTGCCGGGCCTGACGCCATAAAGCCGCATCAGCCGTTGCGCGGCGTCGGCGAACATGATGCCGGGAAGGTCGTTCCTGGCAAACACGATCGGCTGATCATAGCCGCCGGTCGCAAGCACGGTTTGCTTCGCGCGGATCTTGTAGAGGCGATCGCCCTTGAGTGCGGATGCCCAGTTGTCGACGAAGAGGCCGCTGACGGTCGTGTCCGACATGATCCGCAGATGAGGGATGCGCAACGCGCGCGACAGCAGGCCGAGCCGCTTTGCTTCGGCTTCGGCACGGCCGCCTTGCGTGCGTCCGAACAGCAGCGACCCTCCCGGTATCGGCCACTCGTCGATCAGCAGGACTTCCGCGCCGGCTTCGGCCGCGGCGATCGCGGCGTTGAGGCCCGCGGGACCGCCGCCGATCACCAGAACGTCGCAGAACAAATGCTGTTTGTCGTAATGGCCGTGATGCGCTTTCGGGTCGAGCGATCCAAGGCCTGCCAGCGCGCGGATCGGCCGCTCGAACAGCCGCCACGCGCCGTGGGGACGGAAGAAGGTCTTGTAGTAGAACCCGACGGGCAGGAACCGTGCGAACAGGCCGAGCACCGCGAGCCAGTCGAAGTCCAGGCGGCCCATTCGATTGATCGAGGTGACGGCCAGACCCGGTGCGATCTGGCGCCGATCACCACGAACGTTCGGCTCGGCGCCGACTTGCACCATTGTATTGGAATCGTGGCCGGCCATGGTCAGGACGCCACGCGGCCTATGGTATTTGAACGACCGAGAAATCACATGGCGTCCCGATGCCATCAGCGCGCTGGCGACGACGTCGCCGGAAAATCCATCATGCGAAGCGCCGTCGAAACTGAACGTCACGGATTGTTTGCGATCGAGCAGGAGTCCCCAGCCGTCCGCCGGCAGTCTCGTTCGGTCAGCGGTCATGATTTGCCTGCGGAAAAATAATCCGCGGGACTGCTGGTCCACAGAATCTCGTCGGTGAGCCGGTTGCGCCGGGCGATGAACCAGTTGTTGCTGGGCGCATGGATCCACCATTCGTCGACTTCGCCGGCGAGATTGTCCTCGATAAAGAGATAGCTGGTCCATTCGTGATCCGAACAGTCAAGATCAGGCACGCTCTTTACGTCGCCCATCCAGACGAATTCGTCGATGTTGCGCGGGCCGTTGAGGGGGCAGTTCATGATTTTCATGGGCGTAACTTCAATGTCCGACCGAGGCCGCACCCTTTTCGCCGACCAGATCGAAATTGTGGAAGCGATCGAGCGCGAACGGTTTGAGGAGGTCCGGCTGGCGGCCGGTCGCGACGCATTCGGCCATGCGGAAGCCGCACACCGGCGTCGCCTTGAAACCCCAGGTGCCCCAACCGGAGTCGATGTAGTAGTTTTCGACCGGCGTCAATCCCATCACCGGCGAGAAGTCCGGGGTCATGTCGGCGATCCCCGCCCATTGCCTCAACACGCGCAGCTCGGCCATGAAGGGAAACAGCTCGAGCATGTGGGCCATGAGGCCCTCCTTGAAATCGAAGGTCGACCGCGACGCATACAGACCATAAGGATCGGTCGCGCCGCCCATGACCATTTCGCCGCGCGCGCTTTGCGAGATGTAAACGTGCAGCGAGCCGGAGACGACGATCTGGTCCAGGATCGGCTTGA
>WNFD01001972.1_pt1 | contig 20664 bp, 17 predicted proteins | sample 5400491 | NCBI WGS metagenome assembly WNFD01 (sample SAMN13153343, study PRJNA577476) | soil metagenome | isolation source: 120 cm saprolite under Douglas fir tree site 2 hole 2 replicate 2 | place: USA:California | collected 2015-04-18
CTCACCGGAGGCTCGCTGCCGCTCGCGGTCACCTTATGCGGGCCCAAGATTTTCGACGCGCATTATTCGCAAGATCGGCGCAAGACGTTCTTTCACTCCAGTTCCTACACCGCGAATCCGATCGCCTGCGCCGCCGCGGTCGCCAATCTGAAGGTCTGGCAGGCCGAACCGGTCAGGGAGCGGATCGCGGCCCTTGCCGCCGTGCACGCCAAGGCGCTCGACGGATTTCGCGACGACCGACGCTTCGGCCGTGTCCGCCAGCTCGGCACCATCGCGGCACTCGACCTGGTGGTGAACGACGCCGGCTATCTCGCCGGGATCGGTCCCCGCCTCTACCGGCACTTCATGGACCGCGGGTTTCTGGTTCGCCCGCTCGGCAACACGATCTATCTGATGCCGCCCTATTGCAGCACGGCTGACGAGATCGGCGCGCTCTACCGCGCGATCGCCGAGATCGACCTCACGCGCGCATCGCGATGACTGAACAGTGCGCAATCGGGTGCGCGAGCTCCTGCTCACGAAACCGTGTTCGCGCGACCGCGTAACGGCCGATCCTCAGGCCGCGAAGACGGATGTAGCCCAACTTCAGGAGCATCCCATGCCGTCGCGTTTCCTGATCCCGTTCGCTCTTGCCATCTGCCTCGCGCCCGCCGCAGCCATTGCGGCCGAGCGTCCCGTGGTCGTCGAATTGTTCACCTCGCAGGGCTGTTCGTCCTGTCCGCCGGCGAACGCCTATCTGAACGAGATGGTCCGCGATCGCCGCGACGTGCTGGCGCTGGCGTTCCACGTCACCTATTGGGACCGCCTCGGCTGGAAGGACCCGTTTTCACTGGAGGCCGCGACAGAGCGGCAGGGCCGCTACGGCCATCGCTTTGGCGACGGCTCCTATACGCCGGAGATCGTCGTCGATGGCCTGTCGGGCCATGTGGGCTCGGATCGCGCCAAGGTGGGGCCGGCGATCGAACAGGCCAAGCGGCAAGGTCAGACCGCGGCCGTCGTCGATATCAAATCCGAGGGCGATCGGCTTTCGATCAATGTCGGAGGCGGCAGCGGCAGCGGCCGGGTCCTGCTGATCGGCTTCGATCACGACCATCAGACCGCGATCCGGCGTGGCGAAAATGGCGGGCGCACCCTGCAGGAATCCAATGTGGTCCGCTCGATCCGATCCGTCGGCGACTGGACGGGCGCAGCGCTGCACATCAGCGAGAAACGCCCCGACGGCCAGGACGCCGCCGTCATCATCGAGGCCCCGGACGGCCGCATCGTGGGAGCCTCAAAGCCGCTCGGCGGCTGATCCGCGTTCGGATCACGTCCGCCGGTAATCGTCCTCGATCCGGATGATGTCATCCTCGCCGAGATAGCTGCCGGTCTGGACCTCGATCAGCTCCAGGACGATCTTGCCCGGATTCTCAAGCCGGTGGACCGCGCCGATCGGAATGTAGATCGACTCGTTCTCGTGCACGGTCTTGACGAGTTCATTGACGGTCACCCGCGCAGCGCCGCGCACGACGATCCAATGTTCGGCGCGATGGTGATGCTTCTGCAGCGAGAGCCGGCCGCCCGGCTTCACGACGATGCGTTTGACCTGGTGGCGATCGCCATTGTCGACCGACTGATAGCTGCCCCAGGGCCGGTGCACCTTGAGATGATCCTCGGTGACCTGCGGCGCCACGGTTTTCAATTTGGCAACCAGCCGCTTCAGGCCGTTGGCATCCTTCTGCCGCGACACCAGCACGGCATCCTGCGTCGCCACCACGATGAGATCGTCGACGCCTTCCAGCGCCACCAGCGCCCTGTCGGTCGCGACGTTGCAATTGCGGGAATCCTCGAACACGGCCGCACCCTGCGCGGCATTGCCCTCGGCGTCCTTGTCCGACAGCTCCCACACGGCAAACCAGGAGCCGACATCCGACCAGCCGCAGGAGACCGGCACGACGGTGGCGCGCGCGGTCTTTTCCATCACCGCATAGTCGATCGAGATCGCTTTCGCCGAACCGAACGCCTGCGGGTCGAGCGTGACGAACCCGAGATCGCGTCCGGCCCCGGCGACGGCCTCGCCGATGACCTGCACGCTAGCCGCATCGACCTTGCGGTATTCGTCGAGCAGAACCTGTGCGCGGAACATGAAGTTGCCACTGTTCCAGAGATAGCCGGCCTTGATGTACGCGGCGGCCGTTGCTGCGTCGGGTTTTTCCACGAATTTCGCGACCGCGCGGACTTCGCCCGAAACCGCTTCGCCCGGGCTGATGTAGCCATATTCGGTTGCGGGGCGTTCCGGCCTGACGCCGAACGTCACGATGCGGCCGCTCTCCGCCGCCACCAGTCCCTGGCGGCAGGCGGCGACGAAGGCCGGCGTATCCTGGACGACGTGGTCGGCGGCGAGCGCCAGCACCACGGCCTCCTTGTCGCGCGCTTGCGCGAAGGCCGCGCCTGCCGCGATCGCAGGCCCGGAGTCGCGCCGCATCGGCTCCAGCAGCACGTCCGCCTCGATGCCGATATCGGCAAGCTGCTCCAGCACCATGAAACGATAGGCCGCGTTGGTGATGACGATCGGCCGCTCGAACAAGACAGGATCCGAGACCCGCGTCAGCGTGTCCTGGAATGTCGAGCGCGCGCCGAACAGCGGCAGGAACTGTTTCGGGCGAACCTCGCGCGAGGCCGGCCACAGCCGCGTCCCGGCGCCGCCGCACATGATCAATGGAATAATTCGTCGGTCCATCATTGCCTTAAAACCTTGCGTCGCCTCAAATCTTATAGTGGTCGCGATACCATGCGACAAAATCGCGGATGCCGTCCTCGATCGAGATTTCGGGTCGGAGGCCCGTGTCACGCATCAGATCGCCGATATCCGCGAAGGTCTCCAATACATCACCCGGCTGCATCGGCAACATTTCCTTTGCCGCCGTGCGGCCCAGCTCCTTCTCGAGGAGCGCGACTACATGCTCGAGTTCCTCAGGCCGGTGATTGCCGACATTGTAAATCCGGGCCGGCGCGTTGCCGGCAGCCGGATTATCGCCGGGAATGCGATCGATCAGCTTCGATACCACACGGGCCACGTCGTCGATATGGGTGAAGTCGCGGCGCATTTTCCCATGGTTAAAGAGCCTGATCGGCTTACCTTCGACGATGGCCCTTGCGAACAGGAAGATCGCCATGTCCGGACGGCCCCATGGACCGTAGACGGTAAAGAACCGCAGGCCCGTCACCGGAAGCCGATACAAATGACTGTAGGAATGCGCGAGCAGCTCGTTTGCCCGCTTGGTCGCGGCGTAGAGGCTGATCGGGTGATCGGTCCGATCCGACACCGAAAACGGCAGCTTGGTGTTGGCGCCATAGACCGACGACGACGAGGCGTAGATCAGATGCCGGCAGCCGCCGTGCCGGCATCCCTCGAGCACGTTGACGAAGCCTTCGAGATTGGCATCGGCATAAGCATGAGGATGCTCGATCGAGTAACGCACGCCCGCCTGCGCGGCGAAATGGATCACGGTCGCGAACCGGCGCGTCGCGAACAACGATTTGATCGCGGTGCGATCGGCGAGATCGATCTGCATGAAATCAAAGCGCGGATCGGCGCGCAGGACCGCAAGCCGCGAATGCTTCAACGCCGGATCGTAGTAGCTGTTGAGACTGTCGAGACCTGTGACATCATGGCCTTCGGCCAAAAGGCGGCGCGCGACGTAAAAGCCTATGAATCCGGCAGCGCCCGTCACCAATATCGCCTGATTCGGCATGCAGCCTCCGACAGCCTCGATCCGGTCAAAAAACTGTAACCGGGTCGAGACCCTTTAGCCATGTCGACCGGGGTGCCGCAATACCCAGGTGCACGGCTATTGCCAGATCGGGTTTAAAACCATAACTAGGGCCCCGTTCTTGGATCAGCTCCCAACACTGGAAACACGGGCGAAATGCGCCGGATTCTGCTTTCGACGATCAAGATCCTGATCTCCGTCGCGCTGCTTTATCTCGCGTTGAGCAAGGTGAACCTGTTCGAGCTTGCCTCGCGCATCAATGTCTCGAGCCTGGGCTGGCTTGCGCTCGCGGTCGCCGCGACCTTGCTGCAGCTTCTCGTCGGTGTCCTGCGCTGGCGCGAGGTCAGCGACGCGTGCCGCGCTCCGCTGGCGCTGGGCCAGGCAATCCGCTTCAACCTGATCGGAACTTTCTTCAATCAGACGCTGCCGTCCTCGATCGGCGGCGATGCGGTGCGACTATGGCTCGTGGCGCGCGACGGAGCCGGATGGCGCGCGGCGACCTATTCGATCTTCGTCGACCGCGCCATCGGCCTGATCGCGCTCGCGATCATCATCGTCGCGAGCCTGCCCTGGAGCTATGAGCTGATCGGCGATCCCAACGGCCGCGCGGCGTTGGCGCTGGTCGATTTCGCCGCGCTCGCCGCCGGGCTGGGGTTCCTCGTTCTCGGCGCCTTGCCCTGGCCCTGGCTGAAGCACTGGTGGGCCACGCACCACCTGCACGCCTGTGCCGTCATCGCCGACCGTGTTCTCTTCAGCCGCGATCGCGGACCGAAGGTTGCGATCCTGTCGCTGTTCGTGCACGTGCTCACCGTGACGATCGCCTGGTGCGTCGTGCAATCGATCGCGGCGCCCGTCAGCTTCGGTCAAACCTTCCAGTTGATCCCGCCCGTCATGCTGATCACGATGCTGCCGATCTCGATCGCCGGCTGGGGCGTCCGGGAAGCCACCATGGGACTGGCGTTCGGATATGCCGGGCTGATGACCAATGAGGGCGTCAACATCTCGCTGTTGTTCGGCGCGGTCTCCTTCGTGGTCGGCGCGTTCGGCGGACTGGTCTGGGTCTTCAGCGCGGAAAAGGCGGCGCAGGGCACAGCGCCGATCGTGGTTCCCGACAACGCCGCCTGATCAGGCGCGATCCAAGATGACGAGACATGCAGAAGTCTGGGAAGATCCTGGTCGTCACGCAGCATTACCCGCCGGACCCGACCACCACGGCGGTCTATATCGGCGCAATCGCAGAGGCGCTCGCGCTCGACAGCCGCGTCCTCGTTCTCTCCGGTTCACCGCGGTCGGGATCGCAGCGTCAGAGCAATCCGGAGGTCGTCGAGATCGCGGCCTGGACCGCGCCAAAGAACGCGCTGCTCCGCCGTGCGGCCGCGATCTCGCTGTTCGCGCTTCGGATGTTCCTCGCGACGCTGCGGCGGACGGAACGCGATGACGTCGTCTTCTGCGTCACCACGCCCTTCACCCTGCCCTACGCCGCGGTGCTCGCGGCGCGGCTGCGCGGGGCAGCAGTGGTGCTTTTGATCTACGATCTCTATCCCGAGGCGCTCGAAGCCGCCGGATTGATCGGACCATCATCACTGCCGGCGCGGCTCTTGCGTCTCGCCAATGCGCGGATGTATCGCGCGCTGAGCGCGATCGTCACCATCGGACGCGACGTCGCGCCGCTGCTGCTGGCCTACAAAGGCGTGGCATCTGAGAAAATCCGCTTCATCCCGAATTGGACCCTGCTGCCGGCCGGCTATCGCGACATCCCATCGGACAACTGGTATCGGCGCGGCCGGCAGGAGCAACTGGTCGTCGGACTGTCGGGCAATCTTGGCTTCACCCATGGGCCGCGCACGGTGTTCGAGGCCGCCCGGCTGCTCAAAGCCAATAGCGACATCCATTTTCTGCTCTCGGGCTGGGGCTTCGGCTGGAGCGAGCTCAACGCGCTGCAGGCCGCGGAACGGCTCGACAACGTCTCCTTGCTTCCCCCCGTGCCGCAGGCCGACCTCGCCGAGCTATTGTCGTCGGCCGACATCTGGATCATTCCCTATCGCCGTAATATCCGCGGCGTATCGATTCCGAGCCGCCTCTATAATCTGCTCGCGGTCGGGCGCGCGATCATCGTCGCCGCAGACCCGGAGTCGGAAGCAGCGCTCGTGGTCGAAGAGGAACAGATCGGCTGGGTCGTACGAGCCGAGGATCCCCGGCAGTTGGCCGACGCCATTTGCGAAGCGGCCGCCGACCGCGCCGGCACGCAGCAAAAGGGACGGCGCGCCGCCGCGGCGGCGGACAAATACGACCGGAGCACAGCGCTTGCCCGCTACCGGCAGGTCATCCTCGGCGTCGCGAACAGCCACCGGCGATCCGAATGAGCATCGCAGACCCGCTGCCGTCATTGCTGGTTCTGCTGCTGTCCGCGGCGATGTCGGCCGGCATCACCTGGTTCAGCCTGCCCCTGCTCCAGCGCTATGCGCTGGCGCGACCCAACGCGCGATCGTCGCATCGCATTCCGACCCCGCAAGGCGGCGGCATCGCGGTGATCGCGGCGACGCTTGTGGTCGCGGGCGCCTGTGCCAGCCTGATGCATCTTGCCGTCCCGTTCGTAATGTTCGCCGCGACGCTGTTCATCGCGCTGGTCGGATTTGCCGATGACATCAAGTCCATTCCGGTGCTGTCGCGGCTGTTGCTGCAGGCCGCAGCCGTCGGCGCGATCGTCTTCACGGCGCCGGCCGATTTGCGGATCGTGCCCGCATGTCCGCTCTCGATCGAGCGCGGTGTGCTGCTGATCGCCGCGCTCTGGTTCGTCAACCTCGTCAACTTCATGGACGGACTTGACCTGATGACGGTCGCCGAGGTCGTGCCGATCGCCGGCGCGATGATGGTGCTGGGATGGCTCAACGAATTTCCGGAACCCTCGGCCGTCGTCGCGGTGGCGCTCTGCGGCGCGCTGATCGGATTTGCGCCGTTCAACCGGCCCGTCGCAAGAGTCTTTCTTGGCGATGTCGGCAGCCTGCCGATCGGCCTGCTGCTCGGATGGTGCCTTTTGCAACTGGCGTGGCACCAGCAGTTGATCGCGGCCCTGCTGCTGCCGCTCTATTATCTGACGGATGCCACCGTGACGCTGTTGCGCCGGATCGGGAGGCGTGAACCGTTCTGGGCCGCGCACCGCACGCATTTCTATCAGCGCGCGACCGACAATGGTTTCACCGTGCGGCGCGTGATCGGCGAAGTCTTTGCGCTCAATATTGTTCTTGCCGTGCTGGCGGTCATCTCCATCCGCGCCGGCTCGGCTGCGGAAGGCGTCGCGGCGGGGCTTGTGGGAGCGCTTGCCGTCGCCCTGCAGCTCTGGCGGTTTTCCCGCAAGCCGGCGCTCTAGAGCCTCTTCCGTTCCGATTGAATCGGAACGGAAGCTCTAGCTTTTTGTTTTGACGCGTTTTCTTTACGCGAACCGGAACCCACTTCGCTCGAAAACGCTCTAGCGGCGACTATCAGAGGTCGCGCCGGGACAGCGCGCGCTGCAATCCCTCATCGAGGGTGACCTCCGGCCGCCAGCCGGTCGCAATGACCTTGGAGAGATCGAGCTCCAGCGAACCGATCAGGCTGTCATGGGCTTCCTGGCGACCGCTGACGGTCAACAATGCGCTCAGCAGCGCCGTCGGCATCGGGAAAAGCCGCGGTCTGGTGCCGGCCGCTTTCGCCAGGCGGCGGATGAAATCCGGCGTCGAAACCTGCTCGGCGTCCGCCACCAGGAAGATGTCGAACCTGCCATCTGGATTGGCGAGCCTGCGCGCGATGAATGACGCCAGATTTTCCACCGACAGGAAGGCGCGGTGATTGTGGATCGCCGCGAATGGCAGCGGCAGGCCAAGCCGCACCGCTTTCGTCAGCGCCGCGAAATTGCCCTTTGCGCCGGAGCCATAGACCAGCGGCGGCCGGACCACCGTGATCCGCATGTCGCATTCCTGCGCGAGCTTCCTCAAGCCCGCTTCGGCGGCGGCCTTCGACAGGCCGTACAGGCTGCGCGGCGTCAAGACATCCTTCTCGCTGAACGGCGCGCGGCCGTCGTTCCTGCGGCCATGCACCAGCACCGTGCTGACGAAGATGAAATGACGCACGCCGGCCTGGGCGGCACAACGCGCCAGGCGCAATGTGCCTTCGATGTTGATCGAGCGGTACAGCTCGGCGGCATTTTCCTCGTACGGGCGATGCACGCGAGCCGCCAGATGAACGACCGCCTCCACGCCCGCAAGCGCGGCCGACCAGTCGGTCTCCGCCCCGATCGACCCGATCACGACGTCGTCGTCGCTCGACGGCGCGTGCCGGACCGCGCAGCGCACCGCCCATCCATCGCGCGTCAGGACCGGCAACAGATGGCCGCCGACGAAGCCGCTCGCGCCCGTCACCAGAACCACCGGCCGACCGCTGCTGATCAAGGCCGTCCCTCCGGCTTCGAAGCCTGCAACAATGCGTCGATCAGGCTGGCATAGCCTGTCATTGCCCGCTCCAAATTGAAATCCCTGGCGGCGGCGACGGCGCGCTCGGCCATCGACGCATCGGCGGATACCGACGCAGTCCTGATCGCCTGTGCCAGCTCATCGGGACGGTCAGGCGTCACGACCCAGCCGAGCCTGCTTTCCGTCACCATCAGCGCCGCTTCGGCATCGCTGTCGGAAACCAGGATGACGGGCCGGCCGACGGCAAGCAGATTGTAGAACCGGCTCGGAACCGAGACGCCCGCGACATGCCTGCGGTACGGGATCAGCCAGACATCCGCCGCCGCAAGGAATTGCTCGAGATCGTCGTCCGGCACGCGCTCGATCAATGTCACGTTGGGCAGCCGTGCATCGGACTGCAATTGCTTCAGACGGTCGAAGCCCACGCCCCAGCCCGACAGCAGGAAATGAATTGCAGGATCGTCGCGCAGCAATCGCGCGGCCTCGAACACCACGACCGGATCGTGCGTGAAGCCGAGATTGCCGGACAGCCCGGCCACGAAACGCGCGGCGAGCTGCCGCCGATAAGGATTATCGGATTCGATCGGCCGGACCGCGGGCACAAGCGTCGCCCAGTTCGGAATGAAGCGGATTTTGTCCCGCGTCAGGCTGCTGTCGCGCAGCAATAGCCGCTCGGTATCGCGCCCGATGGTGACCACCGCATCCAGCATGCGAAACATCAGCGCGTTGGCGATGCGGATCGCGCGGGTCACCGGCGAGGCCGGCTTGAGCAGGCCGGCCATGACAAGCACGTCGGGATAGAGATCGTGCATCACCAAAGCCGATCGCGCGCGCTTCAGCCGCGCCGCCACGGCCACCGCATAAGGCAGCATGAACGGCGCGGTGACGGTCAGCACGACGTCGCCGCGTTGCAATGTCCGCAACAGCATGACGAAACCGCGGATCGTGAACGACATCTCGCTTGCCGCGCGCCGGAGCAAGGCCGCCTTGGCCGGAATGCGGTTTTTGATCTCGACGACGGCCGCCCGATGCGACGGCGCGGCGGCGGCCCGAGAGCCGGGCGTGCCCGAAAGTACCAGAACGCTGTGGTCGGCGGCCAGATGCCCGGCAATCTCGGCCATGATGGCAGCGGTCGTGGTGGGGTCCGGCGGATAATGCTGGCTGACGACGACGATCTTTCCGGGCTTGTCCATCCGACGCTTTCGATCCCGTCTTTCCGCCCGGAAACCCTGCTCAGGCCGGCGCCGCCGCGAATTCCGGAACGGCATCCTTCAAGACAGCCTTGATGGTGGCCGGATCGTCGTTGTCGATCGCAGCTTCAAGGGCGCCGATCCAGTTCCGCAATGCCGCCATCACCAGCTCGTTGGGCTTGGCCGCCATGATGCCGGCCACGCCGATCTCGACGGTCGGCTCCTTGCTCGCGAACAGGATTTCATTCAGCCGCTCGCCCGGCCGCATCCCGGAGAAGACGATATCGATGTCGTAGCCGGGCTGCAGGCCGGACAGCCGGATCATGCGTTCGGCCAATTCAACGATCTTGACCGGCTGGCCCATGTTGAGCACGTACACCGACACGGCCGAGTTGGTCGGCGCCAGCGCGTGCGAGGCCGCGGTGATCACGAGGTCGCAGGCCTCGCGGATGGTCATGAAATAGCGGACCATCTCCGGATGGGTCACGGTCACCGGCCCGCCCGCCTCGATCTGCTTCTTGAATTTCGGCACCACCGAGCCGTTCGACGCCAGTACGTTACCGAACCTCACGGAGATCAACCGCATCCGCCGCTCATGCGACGAGCGAGCGGCAAGCTCGTGATCGAGCGCCTGGCAATACATCTCGGCAAACCGCTTGGTCAGGCCAAGCATCGAGACCGGTTCGATCGCCTTGTCGGTCGAGATCATCACCATCGCCTCGGCGCCGGCCGCCAGCGCCGCGTCCGCGACGTTGATCGATCCGAAGATGTTGGTCTTGACCCCTTCGCTCCAGTCGCGCTCCAGGATCGGCACATGCTTCAGCGCGGCGGCATGAAACACGAGGTCCGGCTTGAACTCCTCCATCAGCCGGTGGACGCGCTCGCGGTCGCGGATATCGGCGATCCGCCCCTCGACCGCGGCCCGGCCCTGCTCCGCGCCGAGCGCCTCGGTGATCGCATAGAGCGAGGGTTCCGAATTTTCCACAATCAGGAGCCTGGCCGCGCCGAACGTCACGACGCGGTGACAGATTTCCGAACCGATCGAGCCGCCGCCGCCGGTCACGATCACCGCCTTGCCCTTCACCAGGGCCTCCAGCCGCGCGTGGTCGATTTTTTCGCTGGGACGCAGCAGCAGGTCCTCGACCGCGACGGCCGTCAGCCTTGGCGCGTCTCCGCTCTCCAGCGACGGCAGCCGACTGACGATCAGCCCCAGCCGCTTCACCCGCATCAGGACCGATTCCGGGCGCGCCTCGGGTTCGAAGGCCGAGGGTGTCATCACCACGCGCGCGATCGGCTTGCCGCGGCGTGAGAACTCGCCGATCACATCCTCGATGTCGTCGATGCCGCCAAGCACGGGAACGTTGCGAATGAACTGGCCGCGGTCCGCGTTCGATGGCGACAGCACGCCGACGGGCCAGATCCGCTTGACCGCGCCGCTTTCGATGCCGCGCAGGAGAATTTCGGCGTCCGCCGCGCGGCCAATCAGCAAGGCCGGCGCGGCGTCCTCCACCCGCGCGTGGTGGCGCACGCGGGTATAGCGGAAGTAACGATAGGCGAAGCGCAGGGCGCTCAGAAACGACACCTCGAGGAACCAATAGAGGACGATCGTCACCTTGCCGAGGAAGAAGGTGCCGTGAAAGTTCGGCGAGACGAGAATATAGTCGAGCACCAGGAGCGCGATCGCCAGCACGGTCGCCACCCGCAGGATGTTGAGTGCATCCGGCAGCGAGATGAACCGCCATTTCGTCGTCGTCAGGTTGAAGAGGTAGGAGACCGCGACGCTGAAGACGAGGAAATAGGGCAGGATCTGCAGCAGGAGCGGCAGCCGGGCGAAGAAGGCCTCGCCGCCCTCGAAACGCAGATAGAACGCGGCGATGACCGCGCACGCCGTCGCAATGACGTCGTGGGAAGCGATCAGGAAGTTGCGAAAAGTGAGATGCGAGAAACGCGTCATTCAACGACCGAGAGCTGCGACATATCCGGGTGCGACCACGTTCCCGCGCTGCTGATAGACCATCTTGCGTCCCCGTGCCAGCGCCGCGCGCGTCAGAAACTCGACTTGTCCCGCGCGGCCTCGACCCGCCGCGCTTTCAGCACCATTCCGCCGGCGACGCCCACGCCGAGCACATACATCCATCCCTCGTGAAAATCGAAAATGTGGGAATTGAACAGCGACGTAAAAATATTCTGCACCACCACCAATAGCCCGATCCAGTCGGCCGGGCCGCCGCCGCGGAACATCAGGAGATGCAACAGCCACATCGCGTACAGCACGACGACGCCGACCGCGCCCCACTGCACCGCCACGTTGAGCGTCTGGTTATGCGGATTACCGATCACCGCGCTCGAGGCAAGCCCGGCGGGGCCGGTCGCGGCCAGTTCGAACAGGCCGCGCGTGGAGCCGGTGCCGTGACCGATCACGGGAGCCTCGGCAAAGAACCGCAGCGACTTCCGCCAGAATTCCAGCCGTTCCCCGATCGACGTGGAACGCCCCTGCTCCCTGTAGAGCTGATAGTCCTGCGCAAACGTCGTGACCTTCCATTGCAATTGCGGCGAGGCGGCCCAGGCGATCACTGCGATGGCGGCGGCCGAGCAGAGGATCATCAGGTTGGCCCGCCATCGCAAATGCAGCAGGCCGAACACCGCCAGCATCATGGGCATGGTGACGAGCGCAGTTCGCGACACCACGACGAACGCCATGTTGACGACGAAACTCAAGGAGATCGCGCCGAGCAGGAGCGCCGGCCAGACCCGGTTCGCGCGCAATAGCACGATGATCGGATAGGCCAGCGCCACCGCGCACAGCGCGAATTCCTGGCTCTGGTCGATATAGTTCTTGACGAAGATCCCGCGCGACGCGTCCACCGCCGGCTTGAGCGACAAATGGGGATCGAGCACGACCAGCCACGACATCCCCATCAGCAGCGTGCAGGACACCAGGAACGCCACAAGCACCATCAGACCGCGCTCGGAGCGTTCGAAGTGAAACAGCAGCCCCGGCAGCAGCAAAAGTTTCACGGTGGGGCCGATGGCGTAGAGCCGCGCGCCCCATGCCGCATCGGACCATAGCGTTCCCACCGCCGCCAGGACGAACAAGGCGATCGGCACCGCGCAGATCGGGCGCTTCAGCGATTGCAGGAAAGCCTTGATGTCAAGGAACGGCACCATGGCAACGAGCAGCAAGGTCGCGAAGATCGCGACCAGCGAGGTCGACCAGGGCAGCGTCAGCGCGACCAGGATCGCGACAATGTCGACCGCCGTGATCCACAGCGATCGATCGCGCCACAGTCCGGCGCGCGGCGCCACGGCGGTATGTCCGGCGACGGCCGTCACCTTTGCCTCCCCGCGCCGGCATGCCTCAGAGCGTCGAAATCCAACATCTGCACCCCGTCACATCTCAGCGATAGCGATCGGCGCAATCGAGGTAGCCCTTGACGTAAAGCCCGGCCGCCTCCTCCAACGCGGTGAAGCCGCCATTATAGCCGGCGCCGCGCAACCGATCGACTTCGCCCTGGGTGAAGTACTGGTAGCTGCCGCGGATCTGTTCGGGCATGTCGACATATTGGATATTCGGCTTGGTGCCGAGCGCGGCATAGGCCGACAGCACCAGATCCTTGAAGCTGCGCGCCTGCCCGGTGCCGACGTTGAACAGCCCGCTGACGGAGGGCGTCGCGAGCAGCCACAGCACGACCCGCACGACATCGTCGACATAGATGAAATCACGCCGCTGATCGCCGTCCTCGATGCCCTCGCGATGGGATTTGAACAACTGCACGACGCGGCCGGACTTGATGTCGTCGAACCGCTTCGCCAGCACGCTCGTCATCGCGCCCTTGTGATATTCGTTGGGGCCGAAGACGTTGAAGAATTTGAGGCCCGCCCATTGCGGCGGCAGCTTGTCGCCCTTCTCCACGCGCGCCGCCACCGCCATGTCGAACAGGTGCTTGCTCCAGCCGTAGAGATTCATCGGCCGCAGCGTCTTCAGCGCGGACAGCGCCGGATCGTCGGAAAACCCCTGCGCGCCGTCGCCATAGGTCGCGGCCGAGGATGCATAGATCAACGGCGTCGCATGCGCGGTGCACCAGTCCAGCAGCCGCATCGACAGCCGAAAATTGGTCTCGATGACGAGATCGCCGTCGGTCGCCGTGGTCTCCGAGATGGCGCCGAGATGAATGACGGCATCGAGCCGCCGCCCGGTCAGCCAGTCCATCAACTCGGCCGGAGGCACGATATCGGCGAGCTGGCGCTTGGCGAGATTGCGCCATTTGCCATCGGAACCGAGGGCATCGCAGACCACGATTTCGGCCCGGCCGGCGTCATTCAACGCGGCCACGACATTCGACCCGATAAAGCCGGCTCCGCCGGTCACCAGCAACATCCCGCTTCCTGATTCCGTTCGTTGGCCCGGTGACTGCCTAGAAGCGCGATGGGATTAGGTTGAATCGCCATCGCGTTCTAGGTTTTTGATTGAGCATGATCTTTTCGGAAAACCGCTACGCACTTTTCCGGATCATGCTCTAGCGCATGGCTCGGCAAAGTGTAAGCGGTTTGGCGAAGATCGTTCGCTTTCAAGCCCTTAAGCGGGGCGTTCTCGCATCAACTCTTGCCGTCGCCGGGGTTGTTCCCTTAAACGGAGCCGGGTTGCTCGGACATTGGATGAACCCGCCTCCGCGCGGGTTTATCTGACGAGGGCGGGCGGCCACCGACAGATCGAGCCGTAGATCGGGCGTACGAAACCAGTGAATCAAAGTTCATTATATTCCGGACCGATGGAGGATTCGCGCGACACAAGCCCGATCCTGATCGTTCCCTATATGTGGATCGGCGATTTCGTGCGCGGCCACACGGTGGTGCGGGTGCTGAAGCAGCGCTGGCCGAACCGCCCGGTCGATCTTTTGACCACCACTCTCTGCGCCCCGCTGGTCGACTACATGCCCGGCGTGCGCGCGGCCGTGGTCTGCGACCTGCCGCGCAGCCGCCTGGCGCTCGCCAAGCAATGGCGGCTGGCCGGCCTCATCCGCGAACGGGGCTACCGGACGGCCCTGGTGCTGCCCCGGACCTGGAAATCGGCCCTGGCGCCGGCGCTGGCGGGGATCCCGGAGCGAATTGGCTTTGTCGGCGAGGCCCGGTTCGGGCTGGTCAACCGGTGGCGCTGGGGCGAGGGCGCCCTGCCCCGTTTCATCGACAAGAATGCCGCCCTGGCGCTGCCCAAAGGGGCTCCGCTGCCGCCGGAATGGCCGGTGCCGCAGCTTCGGGTTCCAGGCGCCGAGACCGATCTGTGGCGGCAGGCCAACGGGCTTGGCAGCGGCAAGGCGGTCGCGCTGGCGCCGGGCTCGGTCGGCGCCTCCAAGCGCTGGACCTATTATCCGGAGGCGGCGCGGCTTCTCGCCGAGAGGGGCCTCGACGTCTGGGTGGTCGGCGGGCCCGGCGAAAAGGCGCTGGCCGCGGAGATCGTGGCCGCGGGCGGGCCGCGCGTCCGCGACCTGACCGGGACGGATTTGCGCAACGGCATCCTGGCGATGGCGGCGGCGCGGCTTGCGATTTCCAACGATTCCGGCCTGATGCATATCGCCGCCGCCGCGGGCACGCCGACCATGGGCATATTTGGCCCGACCAGCCCCTATCATTGGGCGCCGCTGAACGGCCTGGCCGCCACCGTTCAAACCAAGACCGAGGTGCCGTGCCAGCCCTGCCACAGCCCAGTCTGCCGCATGAACGACCACCGCTGCATGCGCGACATCCCGGCGTCCGACGTCGTTGCCGTCGCCGCGCGCGGGATTGCCGAGGCCGGCGCGCGCTCGGCGCATTAACCGCTCGCGTCGTCGCCGGGGGGCTTCATTATCATTAACGGGATTTGCCGGTTGCAACCGTCGTCGGTCGCGATATCTGAGACCAGGGATCAATGAGCAGCATGGCTTCCACCCTTTCCACACCCCAGCCCGCCGCCTTTCTCGACCGCGACGGGGTCGTCAATCATGACGACGGCTATGTCGGTACGCGCGAACGGATTCGCTGGATGCCGAACGCGGCAAACGCGATCCGCAGGCTCAACGAGGCCGGCTATTTCGTGTTCTTCTTCACCAACCAGTCCGGCGTGGCGCGCGGCTTCTTCAGCGAGGACGATCTCAACATCCTGCATGACTGGATGCGCACCGAACTCCTGGCGCAAGGCGCGCGGATCGACGACATCCGGTATTGCCCGCACCACCCCGAGGGAACGGTCGCCGGCTATCTCGAAAATCATCATTGGCGCAAGCCCGCGCCCGGCATGATCCACGACCTGATGCAACACTGGCCGATCCGGCACGAGGGCAGCTTCGTGATCGGCGACCGCGCCAGCGACATCGAGGCGGCCCAGGCCGCGGGCCTGCCGGGATTTCTGTTCGCCGGCGGCGACCTCGACGCCTTCGTCGCCAGCGTGATGGCTCAGACGAGCGTGCGATAGACGTCGGCGATCCGGTTTGCCTCGACGTCGAGGCTGAACTGCTCCAGCACGCGCTGCCGCGCCCGCGCGCCCATCGCAGCCGCAGCATCAGGGTCGCGCATCAACGGCTCGAGCGCCGCGACCAGCGCGTCGGCATCCCCCGGCGGCGTCAGCATGCCGGTGACGCCGTCCTCGACGACAAGTTCGGCCGCTCCCGCGCGCGAGGCCACCAGCGCTGCGCCCACCGCCATCGCCTCGATCAACGTCAATCCAAAACCTTCGTTGCGCGAGGTGAAGGCGTAGATCGTCAGGCGACGGTACCAGCACTGCACCTCCACGATCGTGAGTTCGCCGGTGATGACGATGCGCGAGGTGAGCCCTGCGGCGGCGATCCGCTGCTTCAGATCGTCGGCGAACGCGGTCTGCTCGGCGGTGATCGCGCCCACGATCACGGCGGTGAAATCAGGATAGTGCGGCAACAGCCTGCACATCGCATCGACAAAGACGTCGCTGCCCTTCTGCGCCCGCACCCGGCCGAAGCAGCCGATCGCGTAACGTCCGGGCAAGCCGCTCTGCGCGAACGCCGCCGCGCGATCGGGAGGCGGCGCATAGATCTCGGTATCGACACCGTGCGGGATCACTGTTGCCTCGCGCTTGAGATAGGAAGCTGAAAGCTCGCTGGTCGCGATGATCGCGTCCATGCGCCAGATCAGCCATCGCGTGATCCAGCTATGATGCCGTTGCGCGGCGGACGTGAAGACGAGCTTGAAGGGCCAGCCCAGCGCGCGCAGCAGGACGCCTGCGATCATCTCGTTGTTGCGCCGTGCATGCCAGATCACGGGCGTCCGGCGGCGCCACAAGGCCACGAGATCCGCCACACCCATCCGCGCGATACCCGCGGGCGCGTCCGAACCGAACCATGCCGCGCGGAACAGCTTCGCCAGCTTCGGCGCGACCATGCGGTTGGTCGCGGTGACGCCGGAATACCGCCTGTGCAGGTTGGGCACGATCAATTGCAGATCGTCGGCGATATCGGTCTTTGTCGGCACTAAAGGCGCTCCGTTTCGCGCATTCCCTATACGCAACATTAAGCATAGCCGCCAGTTCGCCCGCGCCGAAAACACTGTCTTCACCGCCGACCCGATAGCATCACGGCCTCATCGGAGGACAGCTAAGAGCATGACCGTGCTTGTCACCGGCGGCGCCGGTTATATCGGAAGTCATATGGTTCAGGCGCTTCACGAGGCGGGCGAAAGCGCCGTCGTGATCGATAATCTGTCGACCGGCTTTTCCCATTTCGTGCCCGACAGCGTGCCGCTGATCGTCGGCGACGCCGGCGACGAGACGCTGGTCGGCAACGTCATCGCGCAGCATGACGTGAAAAGCATCATTCATTTCGCGGGCTCCGTCGTGGTGCCGGATTCGATGCGCGATCCGCTGGCCTATTACCGCAACAACACCATGACGACGCGCAGCCTCTTGAACGCCGCGGTGAAGGGCGGCGTCAACCGCTTCATCTTTTCGTCGACCGCCGCCGTCTACGGCAATCCGGACCAGGTGCCGGTGCCCGAGAACGCGCCGACGCGGCCGATGTCGCCCTATGGCTCATCGAAGCTGATGACCGAGATCATGCTGCATGACGTGGCCTCCGCGCATGACATGAGCTATGTGGTGCTGCGCTATTTCAACGTGGCGGGCGCCGATCCGCTGGGCCGCATCGGCCTTGCGACCGTCGGCGCGACGCATCTGCTCAAGATCGCGGTCGAGGCCGCGACCGGGCAGCGCGCCAAGATCGACGTGTTCGGCACCGACTATCCGACACCCGACGGCAGTTGCATCCGCGATTTCATCCATGTCAGCGACCTCGCGCAGGCGCACCGGGCGGCGCTGTCCTATCTGCGCGATGGCGGCGCCTCCGTGACCTTGAACTGCGGCTATGGCCGCGGCTACTCCGTGCTCGAAACCATCGAGGCGGTTAAGCGTGTGTCGGGGCGGAATTTCGCGGTCCAGTATGCGCCGCGGCGGCCCGGCGACATCATGACCATGGTCGCCGACACCGGCCGCATCCGCAGCCTGCTGGATTGGACGCCCCGATACGACGATCTCGAGACCATCGCCACCCACGCGCTGGCCTGGGAATGGAAACTGTTCCGCGAACGCAATAGCGACGTCCGGCACGCCGTCTCCGCCTGAATTCCCGCGCACCGCAAGCGATTAAATTGACTTGAAAAACCCCGACTTAGCGGGCAATGAGCGCTGGACGCGCGCGCCAGCGTTGCCAGCGCCGTCGGGGAACATGGATGGCCGACTTTCCGAAGAAAATCAGCGACGACCCCCATGGCGCCGCGATCCTGATCCGCCGCCTGATCATGGAACAGGCCGCGGCCTATTGGCGGCGCTATCTGACGGCCTTCGCCCTGATGGCAGTCTCGGCCGGCGCAACCGCAGCCTCCGCCTATATCCTCGGCCAGGTGATCAACCAGGCCTATGTCGCCAAGAACGTGCCGGGCATCGCGATCCTGTCGGGGGTGACCGTCCTCCTGTTCATCCTCAAGGGCGTGTCGACCTACGGCCAGACCGTCATCCTGTCGAAGATCAGCAACGCCATTCTCGCCAACAATCAGCGCCGGCTGTTCGGCAAATTGATGAGCGAGAGCATCGGGTTCTTTTCCGAGCGGCATTCCTCCGAATTCCTGGCGCGCCTGACCGCGGGCGCCAATTCGGTCACGCAGGTTCTCAATCTCCTGATCAACGCGCTGGGGCGCGACTTGCTGCTGCTGATCGGCCTCGTCGCCGTGATGGTGACGCAGGATCCCTTCATGTCGCTGTTGGGACTGTTGGTGGCGCCGCCGGCGATGCTGGTGCTGCGCAAGCTCGTCAAGCGAATCAAGGGCCTCGCCTATAACCAGTTCGTCGGCAATGCCGATATTCTCGAGACCATGCAGGAATCCCTGCAAGGCATCCGCACGGTGAAGGCCTTCACGCTCGAGCAGGCGATGCGCGAGCGCATCGACGAGCACATCACCGCGGTCGAGCGCAACGCCAACAAGATGGCGCGGGTGTCCAACCGCTCGAGCCCGCTGATGGAAACGCTCGGCGGCCTCGCGGTCGCGGGCGGGTTGATGTATGGCGGCTACAGCGTGGTGGCGCTGGGCGCGACGCCGGGGCAGTTCTTCTCGTTCCTGACCGCGTTCCTGATGGCCTATGAGCCGGCCAAGCGGCTGGCGCGGCTCAACATCGAGCTCAACAGCAATCTGGTCGGCGCGCGCATGCTGCTGGAGGTCGTCGACAGCCCGGCCAGCGAATTGTCCGACGACGACAAGCCGGCCCTGAAGCTCGCGGACGCGCGGGTCGAGCTGCGCGACGTCAGCTTCGCCTATCGCGCCAACGAGCCCGTGCTCAACCGGATGAGCTTTGTCGCCGAGCCCGGAAAAGTGACAGCCCTGGTCGGCCCCTCCGGCGGCGGCAAATCGACGGTGCTGGCGCTGCTGTTGCGCTTCTACGAGGTCACCCGGGGCGACATCCTGATCGACGGACAATCGATCTCGGCGGTGTCGCGGCGCTCGCTGCGGCAGCAGACCGCCTATGTCGGACAGGACGTCTATCTGTTCCGCGACACGATCCGCGCCAACATCGCGTTCGGCAAGGAGGGTGCGAGCGAGGCCGAGATCATCGAGGCCGCGAAGGCTGCCTGCGCGCACGAGTTCATCATGAGCTTCCCGCTCGGCTATGACACGCCGGTCGGCGAGCACGGCACGCAATTATCCGGCGGCCAGCGGCAGCGCGTTGCGGTGGCGCGGGCGCTGATCAAGAACGCGCCGATCATCCTGCTCGACGAGGCGACCGCGGCGCTGGATTCCGAATCCGAAAAGCAGGTGCAGGAGGCGATCGAGCATCTCTGCCAGAACCGCACCACCATCGTGATCGCCCACCGCCTGCACACCATCATGCATGCCGACGCGATCCTGGTGGTGGAGGCCGGCGAGATCGTCGAGCGCGGCCGGCACGACGACCTGCTGCGCCGCGGCGGCCGCTACGCCTCGTTCTTCCGCCTGCAGCACCGCGATGTCGCGACACTGGCCCCGATCAGCGCAACCGCATAGAACCGTTATTCGGATTTTCATCTCCAACCCCGAGACCTTTGCATGAACGCCACATCCTTCGTCATCCCCGCCCCGCCGCAGGCCGCGATCCCGGTCGCAGGCGAACAGAAATCGTTTCCGGTCCGGCGCATCTGGTGCGTCGGACGCAACTATCTCGAGCACATCCGCGAGATGGGCAATGACGAGCGGGCGCCGCCGTTCTTCTTCGCCAAGCATGCCGACATGATCGAGCCCGACGGCGCCACCATCCCCTATCCGCCTTTGACCAAGGACATGCATCACGAGGTCGAACTGATCGTGGCAATGAAGAGCGGCGGGCTGAACATCCCGACCGACAAGGCGCTCGACCATGTCTACGGCTATGCCGTCGGCATCGACCTGACGCGGCGCGATCTGCAGCAGGCCGCGCGCAAGAAGGAACGGCCGTGGGAGATCGGAAAATCCTTCGACCATTCCGCGCCCTGCTCGGCGCTGCAGTCGGCCGCCAAGATCGGCCATCCTTCCAAGGGCAGGATCTGGCTTTCGGTCAACGGCACCGAACGGCAGAAGGGCGACTTGACCGAGCTGATCTGGAGCGTGCCCGAGATCATCTGGCAATTGTCCCAGCAGGTCGAGATCGGCGCCGGCGACATCATCATGACGGGAACGCCGGCCGGCGTTGCCGCGCTCTCCCCCGGCGACAAGATCGAATGCGGCGTCGACGGCGTTGGCACGCTGAGGGTTTCGATCGGCAAGGCGGCGGCCTGACCG
>WNFD01003349.1_pt1 | contig 20644 bp, 21 predicted proteins | sample 5400491 | NCBI WGS metagenome assembly WNFD01 (sample SAMN13153343, study PRJNA577476) | soil metagenome | isolation source: 120 cm saprolite under Douglas fir tree site 2 hole 2 replicate 2 | place: USA:California | collected 2015-04-18
CCTTGTCCTGGTCGAGCACCGATATCCGCAGCAGCGCGGGATCGGACCCGACCAGCTCGACGTCGGCGGTCTCGAACGCATCCCTGCCGCCGTCCACCCTGGCCCAGATCGTCTGCTCAGCAAGCCGGGCCTTGGCTGCTACATCGAGGCCCTCGATCGCCAGGATCATCGAGTTCCGGTATCCGCCCGCGTAGTTCAGCGAGACCTTGAGGTCGGCAGGCGGTGGCTCGCCGCGCACCCCGCTGACTCTGACCCGGTCGGCGCCAACCTGCTGCAGGGCGATTGTGTCGAAGCGGGCCGTTACGTCGGGATTGAGATACCGCGGACTACCGATCTCGTAGAGCAGCTGAGCCGTCACCGTCCCTACCGAAACTTGCCCGCCAGTTCCCGGGTGTTTCGTGATCACCGCTGAACCGTCGGCCGAGAGCTCGGCCAGCGGGAAGCCGGCCTCGGCGAGGTCGGCGACCTCTGCGAAGAACGCGTAGTTGCCGCCGGTGGCCTGGCAGCCGCACTCGAGTACGTGCCCGGCGACGACGGCCCCGGCAAGCTCGTCCAGGTCATCGCCGGTCCAGCCGAACCGCCACATCCCTGGCCCGACGACGAGCGCGGCGTCGGTCACGCGGCCGGTCACGACGACATCAGCTCCCGCCGCGAGCGCCCTGGCGATCGGCAGGCCGCCGAGATAGGCATGCGCCGTCAGGGGCGTCACGCCGGCTTCGGCCAGCGCCTGACCGGTGTCTGTGTTGGCCATCCGGTGGCCGGCGCTCATCAGGTCGGGCACCCGAGAGAGCAGGTCATCGCCCTCGACGTGGGCGACGACGGGCGTCATCCCGGCTCGGCGCGCCAGCTCGGAAACCGCCGCGGCGCAGCCCGCCGGATCGAGGCCGCCCGCGTTCGACACGATCTTGATGCCGCGTTCCAGGCAGGCAGGCAGCACCTGCTCAACTTGGGTCAAGAACGTCCTGGCGTACCCGGGCCGCCCGCTCAGCATTGCCTTGCCGAGCAGCAGCATGGTCAGTTCGGCGAGCCAGTCGCCGGTCAGCACGTCGATCGGCCCGCCCTCGACCATCTCCTTCGCGGCCGAGACCCGGTCGCCGTAGAAACCGCTGCAGTTGGCGATCCGCAGCACGGGCGAGCCGCGGTGGTCGTGGCTAGTCACGTTGGCCCGAGCCTGTTCCCGCGGGCCCGATGGTGACCGGCTCGGCCCAGGCCGGATCGCGTTTGGCCGCGAAGGCGCTCATCCCCTCGCGGGCCTCGTCGGAGCCGAAGAATTGACCGGACAGCTCGGCCATCCGGGCGAGCCCGGCCGCGACACCCCAAGCCGGAACGTCGCGCAGCACGCCCTTGGTCCCGGCGAGCGCGCCGGGCGCGCCGCGCAGCAGCATGCCGGCGTACCGAGCGACCTCGGCGTCCAGATCGTCGGCGGGCGCAGCCCTGGTCAGCAGGCCGATCTCCGTGGCTCGCCGCGCGTCGAAAACCTCGCCCGTGAGGAAGTACTCAGCCGCCGCCCGCGACGGCATCCGGCGTAGGCAGGGCACCGAGATAACCGCGGGGACGACGCCGATCCGCACCTCGGAGAAGGCGAAGGTGGCCCGCTCAGCCGCGATGGCGATGTCGCACGCGGCGACGAGGCCGATCCCGCCCGCCCTCGCGGCGCCGTTGACCCGGCAGATCACCGGCTTGGAGCTGTCCCACAGCAGCTGCACGACGCCGGACATCAGCCCGGTGGCGCCGGACGGGTTGGTCAGGGCCTCCTTGAGGTCGGCGCCAGCGCAGAACACCTTGCCCGCCCCGGTCAGCACCACCACCCGGACGCCAGGATCGCGCGTCGCATCATCGAGCGCGGCCCGCAGCTGAGTCAGCAGCGCGGTCGACAGCGCGTTGGCATTATGAGGCGAGTCAAGCGTGACGGTCCTGATCCCGCCCGAGCTCTGCGCCCGGACGAGAACCGGCGGGCCCGCGCCGGCCTGGTCAGTGCTGTCTCGGTCAGTGCTGTCTCGGTCAGTGCTGTGCCGGTCGGTGCTGCCTCGGTCAGTGCTGTCTCGGTCAGCGCCGCGCGCCATCGCTCCCCGCTTCGTTCGTCGCTTCGTCGGCAGTCACGATCGCGAGCACGTCGCCGGCGTTGACCTGGGCGCCCTGGACGACGCGCAACTCGGCCAGCACGCCGCTGGCCGGGGCCGCGATCTGGTGCTCCATCTTCATGGCCTCCAGGACCAGGACAAGCTGTCCGGCGAGGACCCGGTCGCCCGGCGCCGCCGCGATCCTGCTCACGCTGCCGGGCATCGGCGCGACGAGCGAGCCCGACTCTTCCGCCCGCTCCGGGGCCGGCAGCCGGTCCAGCAGCGTGAGCCGGACCGATCCGAGCGCCGAGTCGACCCAGATCTCCGCGCCCGCGCGGGTGATGTCGAACCGGTACCGCACCCCAGCAATGTCGAGCGTCACCCGATCAGGGGCGAGCCCGGCGACCGTCATCGAAGGATCGTCGTCGCCGCCGTCATCGGCAGCTCCGGCCGCGCGCTCGGTCGCCACCGCGGCGATCGTGATCCCCGCCCTGGTCCAGTGGTAGCGGACGTCGATCAGGCCCCGGGGCCCTGTGAACGAGGTGAGCTGCGGCTGGCTCACCACGTTGCGCCAGCCGCCAGGCAGCGTCGCCGCCGCCCTGGCCTCGCGGCGGTTAGCGGCTGCCACGGCCGCAGCGGCGGCCGCGGCCGAGATCCGGCAGATCCGCTCGGCGGGCAGCAGCCCGCTGAAGTCGTAGTCGTCGAGCAGCGAGGTGTCGGCGCCGCCGTCGAGGAACGCCGGGTCACGCAGCACGCCGACCAGCAGGTCGCGGTTGGTGGCCGGGCCCGCTATCCGCGCTGCGGCTAGGGCGGCCGCGAGCCTCCTGGCGGCGCCGTCGCGCTCGGGCGACCAGGCGATCACCTTGGCGAGCATCGCGTCATAGTGAGCGGAGACGCTGGTGCCAGGTTCGACCCCGGAGTCGAGCCGGAGGAAGGGCGCGGCCCGGCCCCCGGCGTCCTCCCCCGGCCCATCCCACGCCAGGCGGAAACGAGCGCCGGGAGCCGGCCAGAACGCGCAGTCGGTTCCAGGGATGGCGAACGCGTGCACCACCCCGCCGGAGGGCCGGAACCCGTCGGCCGGGTCCTCGGCGTACAGCCGCGCCTCGATCGCGTGCCCCACGGCCGAAGGGGGGCGGGCCGAGAGCGGCCGGCCCTCGGCGATCGCGAGCTGCAGCGCCACCAGGTCGATGTCGTGCACGCACTCAGTGACCGGGTGCTCGACCTGGAGCCTGGTGTTGAACTCAAGAAAATAGAACTCGCGCTCCTCGTCGCGTCCGTCCCCGGCGACCAGGAACTCCACCGTGCCCGCGTTGACGTAGCCGACCGCCCGCGCCAGCGCCGTGGCGGCGCCGAGCAGGCGCTCGCGAAGCTGCGGACCGATGGCCGGAGACGGCGTCTCCTCGATCACCTTGGCGTAGCGGCGCTGGACGGAGCAGTCGCGCTCAGTCAGCGCCCATACAGTGCCGGCCTGGTCGGCGACCACCTGCACCTCGATGTGGCGGGCGCCGGTCAGCAGCGGCTCGCAGAAAACCGTGCCGTCGCCGAACGCGGCCTGCGCCTCGCGCCGTGCCGACTCAATCGCCTCGCCAAGCTCACTCGCGGCGTACACGGCGCGCATCCCGCGGCCGCCGCCGCCGGCTGACGCCTTGACCAGGACGGGGAACGTCGTGACCGAGCCTGGGTCCAGCTCAGGCAGCACGGGGAGACCGGCCGCTGAGGCCCGTTTCCGCGCTTCGATCTTGAGCGCCATCGCCTCCATCGCTTCCGGGGGCGGGCCAACCCAGGTCAGCCCGGCGGCGAGTACCCGCCGCGCGAACCCAGGATCCTCGGCGAGAAACCCGTAACCGGGGTGCACAGCATCCGCGCCTGCGATCAGCGCGGCGGCGACGATCGCCTCGCCGTCCAGGTACGTCTCGGCCGAGCTCGCGCCAGGCAGCCGGACCGCCCGGTCGGCCTCGGCCACGTGCGGCGATCCGGCGTCGGGGTCGGAGAAGACGGCGACCGTACCGATCCCGGCCGCGCGGGCGGACCAGAAGACCCGGCGGGCGATCTCGCCGCGGTTGGCCACGAGCAGGGAGCTAATCACCGCAGCACTTCACATCCTGAATACGCCATAACGGCCCGCACCGGCGACTCCGGTCCGGCCGGCCACTGCCGGCCCGGGGTAGGCATCCGCGCCGGCCAGGCGCGCGGGTGCGCCGTCGATGACCGACAGGCACATGCCGAGCACCGACCTCGTGTCGCGGGGATCGATCACGCCGTCGTCGTAGAGCCTGCCTGATAGGAAGAAGGCCTGTGACTCGGCCTCGATCTGCTCCTCCACCGTCTTCCGCATCGCCGCGTCGGCATCCTCGTCGTACGTCTCGCCCCTGGCGGCAGCGGCCTGACGACCCACGATCGACAGCACGCCAGCCAGCTGGGCCGGGCCCATGACAGCCGACTTGGCGCTTGGCCAGCTGAAGAGGAACCGCGGATCGTAGGCCCGCCCGCACATACCGTAGTTGCCGGCGCCGTAGGAGGCGCCCATAACGACGGTCAGATGCGGTACGCGGCTGTTTGACACCGCGTTGATCATCATCGCACCGTGCTTGATGATGCCCGCCTGCTCATAGCTGGCGCCGACCATGTAGCCGGTCGTGTTCTGCAGGAACAGCAACGGCACCCCGATTTCTGCGACTCGGCGCTGAACAGGATTCCGCGCGCGTTGGCCAGGATGCCGATCGGGTAGCCGTGCACCGCTGCCCAGCCGGTCACCAGGCTCGTCCCGTACAGCGGCTTGAACTCGTCGAATTCCGAGCCGTCGACGATCCTGGCGATCACCTCGCGCGGGTCGAACGGAATCTTCAGATCCAGTGGCACGATGCCGAGCAGCTCATCGGGGTCGTGCGCGGGCTCGGCCGGGACCAGCGCCGGCCCGCCGCCTGGCTGGCGCCAGTTCAGCCGCGCCACGATCGACCGGCCGATCCGCAGCGCGTCGTGCTCGTTCTCGGCCAGGAAGTCGGCCAGCCCCGACTGCCGGGAATGCATGCTCGCGCCGCCGAGTGACTCGTCGTCGGATTCCTCGCCGGTCGCCATCTTGACCAGCGGCGGACCGGCCAGGAACACCTTGGACCGGCCCTCGATCATGACGACGTAGTCGCTCATGCCAGGCACGTAGGCGCCGCCGGCCGTCGAGTTGCCGAATACGAGCGCGATCGTCGGGATCCCGGCGGCCGACATCCTGGTCAGGTCGCGGAAGATCTGGCCGCCTGGGATGAAGATATCTTTCTGGGTGGGCAGGTCGGCTCCGCCCGACTCGACGAGGTTGACCAGGGGCAGCCGGTTCTCGATCGCGATCTGCATGGACCGCAGCGATTTGCGCAATGACCAGGGATTGGTCGAGCCGCCGCGTACGGTCGGGTCGCTGGCGCTGATCATGGCTTCGGTGCCGGAGATCACGCCTATGCCGCTGACGCCGCTGCCGCCGACCGGGAAACCCGTGCCGTGACCAGCCAGCGCGGACAGCTCGAGGAACGGCGAGTCGGGGTCGATCAGCAGCTCGACGCGCTCGCGCACGGTGAGCTTGCCGCGGTCGCGGTGTCGCTTGACATACTTCTGGCCGCCTCCGGCCAGGGCCTTGGCGTGCTCGCCGTCGAGTTCTTCGAGCTTCGCCAGCATGGAAGCGCGCCGTGCGGCGTACTCGGCACTGCCGGGGTCCAGCGCGCTGGCGAGAACGGTCACAAGCGGAACCATATGACGCGCCTGGCTCACTGCGACAGCCGCAGTCCCGCCGTCACCGCCTGGTCAATGTTTCGCGGTCGTGCCGCTGAACCGGTGCCGGTGAACCCGCATAGCCAGTCGGACCCGGTTCGTCGAGTCTGAGGTTAGACCTGGACGACCGCGACTCTCTCCCGACGCGGACGGTCCGGTTCTTCCGTCAGTCGCTCCATGTCCTTCGTATCGCTCGTCAGCAGCACGACCGGTCGCGGCTGGGCCAGCGCCACGACCGCCACGAGCGCATCAAGGGCGTGGCTGTGTCCGGAACGCCCGACGCGGCCAAGCAGTTCCCCTGCTGCACGTCCCTCTACCTCGTCGATTGGCGAGATGTCAATGCGGCGAAGTACGCGATGGACGGGAGAGTCTCGCGAGCCGCCGCGCAGTACCTCCGTCAGCGTCGATGCTGCGGCCACCACGGCGGCTCTGGCACCACGCGCGTCCTCGTACAGCGACCTGGCTACGGCATTGCCGTCGGCCAGCTTCACCAATCCCTCGGCATCGAGGACCAAGACACCGCCTACTGCTCCGAATAGTTGGGCCACATCCGCCTCGTTTGCTGCCGAATCTCTTCCGGAATGGGGCCGAATTCCGCTTCCAGCTCAGCCGATAGGTCGCCGAGAAGGTCATGCTTGATTTCCCTGTCGACTGCCTCGCTTACGTACCGGCTGAAGCCGCCCGCTCCGGTACGCGCACGTACAGCTTCGGCTAGATCCTCTGGCATGGACACGCTCACCTTCCTTACTTTGCCGCTGTGCAACTTGCCGCTCTCCCCGACAAACACCGAAGTTGGCAGCACCGACATGATGGCTTTGACCACTTGGTCTCTCGGAACCGAGTCAAGTGCGTGCCTGAGCGCTTGCTCCAGCTCGCTGAGGCGCGGCGGGATCTTCGCAGACCGGTTCGGAGGCTGGCGTTTCGGCCGAGATTCCGCGCTCATGCCAACGATGCTACCACTGGTAGCAACATTGGTGCGCGGCGACACTCGCCCGTCGCGTTTTACTGGTACCTAGGGGGTTTCCCCAATAGCGCCGCTGGCCTGATGCCCGTACCAAGAGAGGAACGAGAAGCCGACCGACAGCCCGCTGGAGGGCAGATGACTGAGATCACCGATCCGACGTTCTACCGCACGCCGGCCGATGCCATCGCGGCCGCGCCTGAGTCACTGGCGTACGTGGCCGCCTTCGACCCTGGCGGGGAAGCGAAGGACGCGATCGCGGTGCTGGACTGCGATCGCTCATCCGGTACCTATGGTGGCGGCGCTGGTGGCTGCTGGCAGGACCAACCGGCAAATCGGCAGGGCGCTCGGGATCTCTGAGAAGACGGCCGAGGTTCACCTGCAGCACGTGATGTCCAAGCTGCAGGCTCGGAGCCGGGCCGAAGTAGCCGCCTGGGCCGTCACCCATCAGCTGTCCGCCCCAGTCGGCTAACGCCATCAGAACGGGAGGGCCCGATGAACAGAGTCGTGACCGGGTACGACGAGGCCGGCAATCCGGCGATCATCAGCCAGGGTGCGCCGCCGACCGTCATCCAGGCTGGCCGGTACGTCACGACGGAGCTCTGGGTCACCGACCAGACACCGCCGGCCACGACCACGTCGGACCCGTCAACGCGGCCGTGGGCGCTTGAGCCACCGCGAGGCGGAACCTGCTTTCGGATCGTGGAGATAGCGCCAGAAGACGCGGCCGATGGCGGTGCAGCTGCCGGAGCCAGTGATCTTGTGTTTCGTCGCGGCGACGACGGCCGCCTCGACGCCGAGCACGAGAGGTTTCAAGAGGCGCACGCGACGGACACCCTCGACTACGTCACCGTGCTGAGCGGTCAGGTCACGCTCGTGGTGGGCGGCTCCGCAGTCACTCTCCGGCCCGGGGACAGCGTGATTCAGCAGCCGGGGGTGCCGCACGACTGGCAGAACAGGTCGGCCGAGCCGGCCGTGCTGGCCGGCATCCTGCTCAGCGCCCGCTAGCGCGCTCCGACAGCGGTGCGCAGGGCGTCCAGAGCACGACCCAGGACGAGGGCCGCGTGGCCGGTGATCTTGCCGGCGGCCTGGTAATGGTCGTAGACCTGAACCAGCTGGTCATATTGCTGCTGCGCCCGCTTAGGGTCCTCACCGGGCGGCTGGAACAACAGATGCTGGAGCTGGTTGAACAGGTTCTGCCCGGCATCCGAGCTCACCTGGCCCGATATGACACCCGCCTGCAGGTCACCGACGAATGTGGCCGCGGCGGCGGCGACCGGCGGCAGCTTGGCCCGATGAGTGCGGTGCGCGCTCGGGCTGTGCTGATGCTTCTGAGCGGGGTGGGTGTGGCTGGCCGTGATGGGCCGGGTGGCGGATGAGTCAGACGGCGCGCTCCGGGCACCGGTAAGCAGCACCGTGACGAGGCCGACAAGGGCGGCGGCGAGCGCGGTTCCGAGAACCAGCTCGGTTCGCCTGGGCCGCCGCATCCGGCGTTGAGGTTCGGGGGCTGTGTCAGCCTCCTGGGCTGGGAACACCGTGGTGCGGCCGGGGGTGAGGGCGGCGAGCAAGCCGGCCCTGGCGGCCGCAGCGCCTGGTGGCCGGCTGGCCGGGTTCTTGGCCATCAGCCTGCTCGTGATCCAGTCCAGCTGCGCCGGCAGGCCGGGCCGCCGTGCTGACGGCGGGCCAGGGTCGTCATGCACCTGGCGGTAGGCGACGCCGACCTCGGAGTCTGCGGTGAACGGCGGTGTCCCGGCGAGCATCTCGAACAGTACGCAGCCGAGGGCGTACAGGTCGGCCTGCGGGCCGGCCTGCTGCCCGGAGGCCTGTTCAGGCGAGAGGTAGGCGGCGGTGCCGAGCACCGCCCGGGTCCGGGTGCCGCCAGCCGTGCCATCGAGCCGCGCGATGCCGAAATCCAGCACCTTCACCTCGCCGCCAGACAGCACGATGTTCGCGGGCTTGATATCACGGTGGACCAGGCCGACCGCGTGCGCGGCCTGCAGACCCTCGCACACAGCGGCCGCGATCGCGACGGCATCGTCCGGCGGAAGTGCCCCGGCCACGTCGAGTACCTGCCGCAACGTGCGGCCAGCGACGAGTTCCATCACGATAAAAGGCGTGGTCCCGTCCACGCCACAGTCAAAGACCGTCACCAGACGAGGGTGGCTGAGGGCGGCTGCATGCCGCGCTTCCCGTTCGAACCTGGCACGGAAGGCGGCATCGGCCGCGTACTGCGGGCTGAGAATCTTGACCGCGACGTCACGCCCCAGGACCTCGTCCCGCCCGCGCCATACCGTCGACATCCCGCCGACACCGAGCACGTCAAGGAGCACATACCGGCCGCCGAATCGGGGCGCGCCCGTCATGGCCGTTGTCCTGACGACGCTGACGCTCTTCTGGCGATCATGTTGCATTCTCCGGGGGCACTGGTCGCGTCGGCAGGACGAGTGCGGCGAGCAGCCGGTCCGCCTCGGCGTCGGGGTCCTGGGTCAGCCCGGTGTGGACCGGGCCGGGCTGCACCACGGTGCTGCGCGCGGCCGTGAGCCAGCGGAACCTGCGCCCGATCTCCTGCTGGCCCGCTGGTCCAACGGCGGGCCGCTGGTCGCAGACACCGAGCACGGCGGCCAGCGCTCGCTCGATGCTCGCGACATCGGCCGCCGGGTCGATCGCGAGCACGCGCAAGGAGTCCAGGGCGATCCGGGCGGCCAGGTAGTGCCGTGGCCGGCAGTAGAGCAGCACGCCGGCGTTGATCATCTCTCCCCGGTCCACCCTCGGCACCACCCGGAGCACGGCATATTCGAAGCCGTACCGCTCGCTGCTCATGACCAGGCACCACCATCCGAGCGCCGGCGTGGCGAGCGTGCCAGCCAGTCAGGCCGCGCCGACCTGGCCGGCACGCGGCGCGGCAAGCCCGGCTGCCGCGCGGTCTCGCGCATTCCGGCCAGCCAGGCTTCGCGGCTGGCGAGCCGGCTGCTCAGCTGCCTGACGTGAGCCTGGCGAATGAGCTCGGGTTCCGGCAGCCCTGGCTCTGGCTCCAGCCAGTCATCGGGAACCGCTGCCACCGCCTCGTGCAGCACGGCGGCGGTGATCTCGCCGGCTAGCTCGCGGTCGGCCGCATCGAGCAGCGGACCGCAGCCGACGAGCGCGTGATCGGTGATGTCATAGGGCCGGCTCGCGGCGGCATCGGCGGTGTCCCAGCGGTGCTGGTAGGTCAGGGTGGCGCCATGATCGATGAGATAGAGCTGTTCGCGCCAGAAGAGCATGTTCGGATTACGCCACGACCGGTCCGCGTTACTGGTCAGCGCGTCGAACCAGATGATCCGCCCGGCGAGTACGCCGCCGACGGCTGCGGCCGCGTCGAAGTCGACCGCGCCAGCCAGGAAATCTACGCCCAGATTGAGGCCGCCGCTGGCCCGCAGCAACTCCTGGATTTCCTGGTCCGGCTCACCCGCCGCCAGGCCCGGGTCCAGGTCCACCGCCACCAGGTCAGGTACACCGAGGCCGCAGGCTCGGGCCAGTCGCGCACTTATCACCTCGGCGACCAGGGCCTTGCGACCCTGGCCTGCCCCGCAGAACTTGACCACGTACGTTCCCAGATCGTCGGCCTCCATGATGGCCGGCAGGGAACCGCCTTCGCGCAGCGGCGTGACATACCGCGTAGCGGTCACCAGAGGCAGCACGCATCAGAGCCTACGCAGAATGCGCCGCTTGCGTGCATAAGGCGGTTACCTTGCGCGGCGGCCGCTGGCGAGCTGCTGCGATCTGCCCCGAGGTGGTCAGCGGACTATGGCATCGAGCTGGTCGATCGCCCAGTCGAGGTCGTCCTGGCTGATCATCAGCGGGGGTGCCAGGCGGATCGTGGCGCCATGGGTGTCCTTCGCGAGCACGCCGGCCGCCATCAGCCGCTCAGAGACATCGCGGCCGCTGAGCGCGGTGAACTCCACGCCAGCCCACAGGCCGCGCCCGCGCACGTCGCGCACCGCGCTAGCGGGCAGCGCAGCGAGCCGGTCGTGCATGTGGGTGCCGAGCTTTGCCGACCGCTCCTGGAACTCGCCGGTGCTGAGCATCGCGATGACCTCCCTGGCGATCGCGCAGCCCAGCGGGTTGCCGCCGAAGGTGGAGCCGTGCTGGCCAGGCTTGAACACCCCCAGGACGGCGGCAGAGGAGACGACCGCGGACACCGGTACGATGCCGCCGCCCAGGGCCTTCCCGAGCACATACATGTCGGGAACCACGTCGTCGTGCTCGCACGCGAATGTCGTTCCGGTCCGGCCAAGGCCCGACTGGATCTCGTCCGCGATCATCAGCGCGCCCCAGTGCGTGCACAGCTCCCTGACCCGGGCCAGGAAGCCGGCCGGCGGCACGATGACGCCCGCCTCACCCTGGATCGGCTCAACCAGCACGCCGACCACCCGATCGTCCATTGCGGCGGCGAGTGCCTGCGCGTCGCCGTACGGCACGATCCTGAAGCCAGGCGTGTACGGACCGTAGGAGTCCCGCGCTTCCTGGTCGGTCGAGAAGCTGATGATCGTCGTGGTCCGGCCGTGGAAGTTGCCGTCGAAGGCGATGATCACCGCCTCGTCCGCGGGCACGCCCTTGACCTCGTAACCCCACTTGCGCGCAGTTTTGATCGCGGTCTCGACGGCTTCGGCGCCGGTGTTCATCGGCAGGACCATCTCCATGCCCGCCATCGCGGCAAGCTCGGCGCAGAACGGCCCGAACTGGTCGTGCTGGAACGCCCTGCTGACCAGGGTGACCCGCTCTAGCTGCCGCTGCGCGACCGCGATCAGGCGCGGGTGCCGGTGGCCGAAATTGATCGCCGAGTACGCCGCGAGCATGTCCAGGTAGCGCCTGCCGTCAACGTCGGTGACCCATGCCCCCTCAGCACTGGCGATCACCACGGGCAGGGGGCGGTAGTTATGCGCGCTATGCAGGTCGGCCTGGGCACTGAGCTGGGCGGCCGACAGATGGTTCGCCCGCACTGGCACCTCCGTGATTACCTCAGTTCCAGCGTGCAGCACTTGGGTCCGCCGCCGGCCTTCTTGAACTCCGACATGTCGACCGGCACGACCGCGAAACCGGCGGCGTCAATCTCCCTGGCCAGGCCCTCGGCTTGCACAGGCAGGACGACGTTGCGGCCGTCACTGATCCCGTTGAGGCCGAGCACCTCGGCGTCGGCGTCCTTTGCCTCGATCAGCGCACCGAAGTGTGCCGCGAGCGCCGCCTGCCCGGCCTCGTCGAAGGCTGGCGGGTAATAGGCCGCCGTGTTCTCGTCCAGGATGAGGAGGGCGGTGTCCAGGTGGTAGAAGCGAGGGTCCACCAGCCGGACGCTGATCACCGGCAGGCCGAACAAGGCCGCGGCCTCGCCGCTCACTGCTTCATCGCTGCGCAATCCATACCCGGCGATGATCGCCCGGCGGGCGTAGACAATGTCGCCCTCGCCTTCGTTCACGTGTACCGGTTCGATGACCTGGTAGCCGGAACGCCGGAACCAGTTCATATACAGGGCGCCCTCTGGGTACCGCTGCGGATGCATGAACCTGGAGCCGAGCACGCTGCCGCCGATCACCGTGGCGCCGTTGGCGGCGAAGACCATGTCGGGCAGGCCTGGCTCCGGGTCGATGATGCGCACCGTGTGACCAAGGGCGAGGTAGGTCGCCCTGAGCCGCTCCCACTGCTGCTTGGCAACTTCCCGGTCGACCGGATGCTCAGGGTTCATCCACGGGTTGATCGCGTATGTCACCGCAAAGTACTCAGGCGGGCACATGAGATACGTCCGCGCATGCGCCGACTCTCGGTGCGTGCGCGGGTGCGACGTCACGGCGCCTCCTGGTGCTGGGTGATCACCACGAGCCTAGGAGCCGGCAGGCCGTATGTACCCAGGTGCCTCATGCGCACCTGCAGCGATTCGTTGCGCAAATCCTGGCCAGACGGCGATTTCTTGCGTCGCCGGCTGGACGCTAGCGAAGCGCCCTCATCCTGGCCGCGGCCGCGGCGATCCGCTCATCGGTCGCGGTCAGTGCCGCCCTAATGTGGCGGGCACCGGCCGGCCCGTAGAACTCTCCCGGCGAGACCAGGATGCCGATCTCGCTCAGCACCCTGACCGACTCCCAGCAGTCGTAGGCCGGGTGCGCGGCCCACAGGTAGAGCCCGGCCTGGGAGTGCGAGACCAGCCAGCCTGCTTGCTCAAGTGCGGGGCGAAGGACTTCCCTGCGCCGCGCGTACCTGGCGTGCTGCTCGTCTGCGTGGTGGTCGTCGCCCAGCGCCACGGTCATCGCCGCCTGGACTGGCGCCGGCACGATCATGCCGGCGTGCTTGCGTATCTCGAGCAGCGCGGCCACCAGGCCGGGGTCGCCCGTCACGAACCCGGCCCGGTACCCGGCGAGGTTCGACCGCTTGGACAGCGAATAGACGGCGAGCAGCCCGTCGTGCGAGGGGCCGCACACATCAGGATGCAGCACCGATACGGGGACCGCGTCGAAACCGAGGTCGATGTAGCACTCATCGGATGCCAGGACCGCCCCGGCCGTCCTCGCCCAGCCGACAAGCTCGCGCATCCGCGCGGGCGCAAGCACCCGCCCGGTCGGGTTGGACGGCGAGTTGAGCCAGGTCAGCCTCACTGGGCCGGCGCCGGCTGCTTCCGGATCGTCGGTGGCCACGGCCTGCGCCCCTGCGAGCCGCGCCCCGATGTCGTAGGTCGGGTAGGCAAGCTCAGGAAAGCTGACGGCGTCGCCGGGTCCGCAGCCGAGCAGCGTCGGGAGCCAGGCGATGAGTTCCTTGGTGCCGATTACCGGCAGCACGGCGTCCGGGTTGGCAGCGACCACGTGCCGGCGCGCGAGCCAGCGGGCAGCCGCGGCACGCAGCGACGGCGTTCCCCTGGTCAGCGGGTAGCCGGGCGAGTCCGCTGCCGACGCGAGCGCTGCCTGGATTACGGCGGGAACGGGGTCGACCGGAGTGCCGATCGACAGGTTAGCGATGCCGTCCGGGTGCGCGGCGGCGATCGCCGACGCGGGTGCCAGCCGGTCCCATGGAAATTCCGGCAACCTCGATGCCAGCGCAGGCTGCGCCCGGCCGGCCTGCTTATCAGCGACCGGCATGGCCAGATCGCAACCGGTCAGTGCTCAGCGGCCTGCGGCGGCAGCGCAGCGACTAGCGGGTGGTCCTTGCCGATCTTTCCGGTCTTGGAAGCGCCGCCCGGCGAGCCGAGATCTTCGAAGAATTCGACGTTGACCTTGTAGTAGTCCTTCCACTGGGCCGGCACGTCGTCTTCGTAGTAGATGGCCTCGACCGGGCAGACCGGTTCGCAAGCCCCACAGTCCACGCATTCGTCTGGGTGGATATAAAGCATGCGCTCGCCCTCGTAGATGCAATCGACGGGGCACTCTTCTATGCACGCCCGGTCAAGCACATCGACGCAAGGCTCGGCGATGATGTACGTCACTTACGAACTCCTCTGTCAAACCAGGCCTGGGCGCCGGTCAGGCGGTACCCCACTCAGTATTGCGGATGAGGGCGGCAGCGCGAAGTTGACCCCGCTCCATCGCGGTGCCGGCAACCCGCAGGCATCGCAGGTTATCAGCCAAACGTGACCCCCAGGCGAGCCGCGCTCTGGCGAGCGGACCGTGGCATGGCGGTCCAGCCCTTGCGGCCGTGGGCGGCAGTCCACTGGTAGCCCTGGCACGTGACGCGCCGGAGCCTGAACGTGCTTGCATGGCTGACCAGCCAGGCCGCCACGGCCCACCCGGCCGCTGGCGTGCGCACCCCGACCTCGGCGAGCGGATCGCCGGCGTGGCGGATCGCTAGCCGGCCGAAGGTCCTACGCAGCTCAGTTTCCGCGGCAGATAGCCGGCTGCGGCCACGGATGGGACCGCTGTACCAGCACCACACCGCATGTGGCTGGCGCCCGCTGAAGCCGCTGGCCATTGCGGCTCCCTGCGGGGCGTACTGACTGTAGGCCCGGCCGTCCGCGCTGTGCTGTACCGCCTGGGCCGCCTGGTAGACGGGCAGGCGCAGGTAGCGCGGGACCGCTGCCAGCGCGGCGAAGAACCGTGTCGTGGCGTAGATCGGGTCGAGCAGCTTGTGCCTGCTGCCCCAGCCCGCCGACGGCCGCTGCTGGAAGACGCCCACCGAGTCTCTGTCGCCGTAGGGCAGGTTCTGCAGGTCGGACTCTTGCAGGGCGGCGGCGTAGGCAATGGTAATCGCGCGCACGGGCAACGAACGATGGGCGGCGACGCCTGCGATGGTCGCCGCGATGCCGGCCTGCCCCGCGTCGAGCGGGACGTCGAAGCGGCCGCCGTGGACCAGGCAGGAGCTGCTGCCCGGCGTCGGGAAACCCGCGTGCTTCGCCTTTGAGATCGCCAGGGCGGTGATGATGAGCACGATGACAATGACGGCTCCTACCCCGGCTCGGCGCGAGCGAGCTGCTGCCACGCATCAGAAGTTACCTGGTATCGGCACCCGCTAGGCTCCCTCAGCATGGACAGCATGCCAGCCAGGCCGACGGAGAGTTCCTCGCTGCCTGACAAGATTGACCAGCTTTGGGAGGATCGTGCCAATCTGACCCCACAGGACACCGCGGCCAGTGACGCGATCACGGCCGCCGTCGATCTGATCGACTCGGGCCAGGTCAGGGTTGCCTGGCTGGACCCCGACAGCGATGCCGTTGTCGTGGACGAGCGCGCGAAGCGGGCGATCCTGCTCGCGTTCAGGGTCCTGCCGATGGTGCAGTCGCAGGTTGGCGACTTCCGGTACCACGACAGGGTGCCGCTGACGTCACGTCTTGACGGCGTCAGGACGGTGGCAGGCGCGATAGTGCGGTGGGGCGCCTATGTCGCCCCCGGGGCTGTGCTGATGCCTTCCTTCGTCAACATCGGCGCCTACATCGGCTCGGGCACCATGGTCGATACCTGGGCCACGGTCGGATCATGCGCGCAGATCGGCAAGAACGTGCATCTGTCCGGCGGGGTCGGCATCGGGGGAGTGCTTGAGCCTCCCAACGCGGTCCCCGTAGTAGTGGAGGATGACGTCTTCATCGGCTCGCGGTGCATGGTTGTGAGCGGCGCGCGGGTGCGGGCCGGTGCCGTGCTCGGCGCGGGCACGATACTGACCCCGACGACGCACGTTATCGATGTGCAATCTGGCCAGGAACTACCAATGGGGGAGGTGCCGGCGTGGTCCGTCTGCGTCGGCGGCACCCGCGCCCGCACGTTCCCCGGCGGCGAGTTCGGCATGCCGTGCGTGCTTGTGCTTAAGCGGCTGACCGCGGGCGACCGGCACGACAAGGCCTCGCTCAACGACGTTCTGCGCGATCACGGCGTGAACGCCTGACTCTGGCGGTTGACCACTCGGGCGCACCGCTCGCGGGTAGCTGGTGGTGTCAGCATCCGCCTGCGCGTGGCACCATCTGGTTGTGTACTTCGTGCTGCTCGCGGCCGCCATCGCGATCCTGGTCGGCGTGGTCGTGGTCGCGATGGGCCGCGGCGGTGAGATCGTGCGATTCCACCGGGACCTGCCGCTGGTCCCGCCGCGAATCAGGACGGCCGCGGACGTCGCGACGCTGCGGCTTCCGCTCGGGCTATTCGGGTATGACGAACCCGCCACCGATGCGGCTCTCGAGGTGGCCGCCAGGTTGCTGGCCGAACAGGACGCAGAGATTACCCGGCTGCGCGCGGAACTGTGGCGGCTGACGGCCCAGCAAAACGGCGATGCCGCAGCGGACTCGGCGGACGGCGAGCGCCAACAGGCGCGGGATGCGGTTAGCGGCCAACCCCGGCCGCAAGCATGAGGGAGGCCGCGGCCGGACCGGATGGCCGCCTTCGCTGTCCGTGGAGTCTGGGCAGTGCCGAGTACCTCAGCTATCACGATGCGGAGTGGGGCCGGCCTGTCCGAGATGACATCGGGGTCTTCGAACGAATCTGCCTGGAGGGATTTCAGTCGGGGCTGTCCTGGCTGATTATCTTGCGCAAGCGGGAGAACTTCCGGGCCGCGTTCGCGGGCTTCGATCCGGTCACCGTGGCCGAATTCGGCCCGGCAGACGTCACCAGGCTGCTGGCCGATACTGGGATCGTGCGCAATCGCGCGAAGATCGAGGCAACCATTAACAATGCCCGCGCCGCGCTCGGCCTGCCCGCCGGGCTGGCGGCGACCGTGTGGAGCTACGCGCCCAGTCAGGATGGTGCTGCTGGCGAGGACGTCGCGCCGCAGACCTTGGACGACGTTCCGGCATGGACGCCGGCCAGCAAGGCGCTGTCAGCCGAGCTCCGGCGGGCCGGATTCAGGTTTACCGGACCGGTCACGGTCTACGCGACGATGCAGGCCTGTGGCGTCGTCGATGACCATCTTGCCGGGTGCTATCTTCGGCGCGCATACCGAGGCTGACGCCCGATAGACTCCCCATCATTGATTTGCCGCCGCCGCCCGAGAATAGCGTGGTCAAAGGTTGCAGCCCTCCGAACCGCGAGCTAAGCCCACCGCCGCTGGTCTCGGGGTGGACCTGGCCAGTTTGGACTGGCAGCGATCCGGCACTGGAGCAGGCTCGTTCGAGGTCGCGTTCGTCGCCAGAGCGACCAGGAACCCGCCTGCTGCCGCCGGGCAGGTTCCTGGCGTGGCGCCGGGACGCGAAGCCAGCTCGAACTGCCCGGTCATCGACTGGGTCCTGCTCCGGGTGGCCGGCGACCCGGTCGGCCGCGTCCTCGTCTATGACAGAAACGAGTGGCTGTGCTTCCTCGACGGCGCCGTCGGCGGTGAGTTCGACTGGCGACAGGGGTTAACGGGCGTCCGGCGCCTCTCGGCCCGACGGGCCGCCGAGGTCGCGTGAGGGTTCCGCAGCGCCCGCCTGGAACCGCCGTGCCTATCGCAGTACTAGCCGCCCGCAGGCGCCTGACCAGCCATTTCTTGGCTGGCGTGAACCCATTCATGCACCGCGGGCACCGCATGCGGCGAACCCGCCGATTACCGGCAACCGTTACCGGCAACCGTTGTGCAGTTCGCTAATCTACCCACATAACGATTGAGGACATGAATTGTGAATCGCAACTTAAGGCACGCTAGGGTAGCCCAAGCACTGCGGGAGGAGGCTGGCGGATGAGCGAGGACGCTTACGGCGCGACCATCGCGAAACTCCGCTTGGCTCGCAGGCTCACAGAACTTCGCGTCGATGCCGGATACACGGCAAACCATGTTTGCGACATGCTCAACTGGGGGCGGGGCAAGGTCGGGCGCTTCGAGGCCAACCAGTGGAAGCGGCCCGAGATGAGTGACATCAGGGACCTCCTGAGGTTCTATGAGGCGGACGACTACTCCACCAGGGAGATCGAGGCGCTGGCCCTGCAGGCGAGGGTCCGGCCGTGGTGGCGTGACTTCCACGACATTTTTGACAACGAATTTCCCGGGTTCGAGGCTGATGCGTCCCGGATCCGAGTGTTTTTCCCGTTGGTCGTCCCCGGCCTGCTGCAGACGGCCGACTACGTCGACGCGCTCATGCGTTCGGCCGGCAAGCCGCCCGCGTGGCGGCGCCGGGCCACCGAAGCCAGGTTGCGCCGCCAGCAGATCCTGGAACGTGAGAACGGCACGACGCCCCAGCTGCAGGCCGTCATCACCGAGGCCTCGCTGTTGTACCGGTGGGGCAGCAGAGCCGACCGCCGGGATCAGCTGCTGCACCTGGTCGAGATGGGCGAGCGCAAGGGAGTGAACGTGCATCTGCAGCGATTCGCGGACGGTCCGCCGCCCGGGCTGTTCTCCGCCGTGCAGATCTTCGACTACGAGGGCCGCGAAGCGAGCCTTGTCTTCACCGAGCACGACTACGGAATCCAGGAGGTCAGCGATGCCGAGTACGTGAACAGCTATATCGATTCCTTCGACCGGGCCGTGGACGTCGCGCTTGAGCCGCGGGACACGGCCGTGTATCTGAAGCAGCTCTCAGAACGACTGGAGTTATTGTGACTGATCTGTCTCGTGCCGTCTGGCGAAAGGCCAGGGCAAGCTATGCGAATGGCGGCTGCGTCGAGGTAGCAGCCAATCTTGGCGACGTAGTCGCCGTGCGGGACAGCACGCGGGTTGACGACGGTGCACATGTCGTGCACCAGTCGCAGTTCGCCGCGCTTCTCGCTGACATCAAGAGCGGTCGCTACGACATCTAACGGCCGCGGCGGCCTGCCCGGACTGTCCTCCGACCACAGGCCCGCAAGCGGAATCCCCCCGAGGAGGGAGCCTCGGGGGGATTCCTTTGTAACTGCGCCTGTCTCGAGGCGTCTGGCGGTCTAACCTGGACAGCAAAGACCGCCAGCCCAACTGTACAACCCAGCAAGCTCACGTCATACCAGGTCATTAACGCTATTGGCTTTAACCGGTTTAACCGGTCTAACCGCTTTTAACCGTGTCGATCGCTTCAATCCGTCAATTGCTTCAACAGTGTCGAATCAGGGTGGAAACGGGCAAATGAGATGACCATGTGTCCGGCAAAGTAGCGCACAGCTATATCCGCCGGGGTCATTGCGAAGAGTGCCAAATGACTCGTAATCTGTGTTTCACAGATGCTGAAGTCGAGGAAGGCGGGGCCAGGATGTTGCTGACACCCGCCGACCGAGGTCCGGGCATGCAGCCGGCCATGGGACGTCCTGCCCTGGCGGACGCCTGGCTGGCGGCTCCCGTATCCGAGCTGTCGGCCCCGATAAGCCACCATCGTGCGACGACGCTCGCGTATGCCGGCGCGGTGGCCAGGGGGCCGTTCGGCGGCGGCGCGATAGATCTGGGGCTGGCGGAGGCCAGCGTCCGCGGTGGCGGCTGCTTCGTGCGGCCGCTTCCACTCGACAACACGTGCGCCAGCGCGGCCAGGCGCTTCTTTCGCGAAGCGCTTGCCGGGTCCGACCTGCCAGGCGACCTGATCCACGACGGCGTCACGATGGCCAGCGAACTCGCCGCCAACACGATGAACGCTCACGGCAACATCGAGTTCGGTGGCCAAGGGCGCCCCGTCAGCGGCATGCCGGAGATTTGGGTATACATCCGGGCATTCGGCGCTGGCCGTGAGCTTGTGTGCAAAATTTTCGACTCCGAACCTGGGTGGGACGCGGGCGAGCCGCTCCCGGTCGGCGCTTCCGTGCCCGCTGGCCCCGATTCGATCCGCGGCCGCGGACTGCAGATGGTCGCGGGCCTGTCGGCCGGCCGCTGGGGTCATCACCTGAGCCGGGGTCGGCTAGGAGCGTGGAAGGTGCAGGGCAAGGCGGTCTGGTTCGCGCTGCGCATTCCGCCTGGCAGTGAGCTGGCCACCAGCCAGCGGCTGGCACCGCGCGGCTCGCGGGCGATCGCCGAGCTGGCCGCTGCGCTCGCCGACCGGGGCCTGGGAGCCGGCCTGGTGCCGGTCACCGAGGCAGGCGGCGACCTGGCGGTGCTTTCGGTCAGCAGGCGGCTCACCGTTTGGTGCCGGGGCGAGATCGTCTGGTGGCAGGAGCCTGAGGGAGGCTATGACCGGTTGCCAGTCACCGATCTGGTTGAGGCGGCCGAGCGGATCGTCTGTGCGCATGAGGATCTGATAGTGACCCGCGGCGCGGATCAGGGTCCGGACTGACAAGGGTCCCGCCATCCAGGCACCAGTCAACAAATCGCCCGGCGGCGGGCAAGAGGCGTTTTGCTTCGGCACGGAACAACTCGGCGGCATCCTTGCCTGGCCAGCGCGCAGGCAGCAACTCGCCAGGCAGGCCAGGATCGACAAAAAGGAACTTGCGCCACTCGTGCACTAGCTCGCTTCGGATCGCGAACACCTCCTCGTCTGATTGATCGTGGTCTGCTGGCTGATCGTGATCTGCTGGCCGGACAAGCTCGCGAGCCCGTTCAAGCCACTGCCGGTAACCGCTGGCCAGTCCGTCGATATCCCAGGCTC
>WNFD01001975.1_pt1 | contig 20643 bp, 20 predicted proteins | sample 5400491 | NCBI WGS metagenome assembly WNFD01 (sample SAMN13153343, study PRJNA577476) | soil metagenome | isolation source: 120 cm saprolite under Douglas fir tree site 2 hole 2 replicate 2 | place: USA:California | collected 2015-04-18
GCTCAACGAGCTGGTCGATTGCTCCCTGTTGAACCGCTGCACACCCCGGCTCACGGTCGGTGCCGCCAACGTGCGCACCAGCGAGATGCACTATTTCGACGGCCGCGACACCGAGATCACGGTGAAGCACATCATGGCGTCGGGAGCGCTGCCTCCGGCGTTCCCGGCCATCCGCATCGGTGACGACTATTACTGGGACGGCGGCATCCTCTCCAATACACCGACGGAAGCCATCTTCGACGACAACCCTCGGCGAAATTCGCTCATCTTCGCGGTTCACCTGTGGAATCCGACGGGACGAGCACCGGAGACGATGTGGGAAGTGCTGCATCGCCAGAAGGACATTCAGTACTCGAGCCGCGTGGCCACGCACATTGCGCGCCAGCGACAAGTCCACCGCTTGCGGCACGTCGTCTCGCAACTGATCAGGCACATTCCGGAGCGGGACCGCAACAGCCCGGAAGTGCGCGAGCTTGCCGGCTACGGGTGCGTCACGCAAATGCACGTCGTGCGGCTATTGGCGCCTCGCCTCGACAACGAGGATCACACCAAGGACATCGATTTCAGCGCATCGGGCATCCGCATGCGTTGGGAAGCCGGATATGCCGACACGCGCAGGGCCATCGCCAAGGCCCCGTGGGAGGGCGAGTTCGACCCGCTGGAAGGCGTCATTCTCCACCAACCGATGCCGCTCGAAGTGACGCCGACCGAGTGAGCCGGGTTTTAGCCGCCAGCCGCTCGAGCTCGCAGCCGCCGCGCCCTGCCTCCGCCTATCACAGCCGGTTTCTAAAACCTCTCCACCCAGGGCCGCAGCTCCATCTCCCAGGTCCAGGCGCTCCTCGGCTGCTGCAGGATATGGAGATAGCTCGCGGCGATCGCATCGGGATCGAGCAGCGAATCCGCATCGGCCGGCTGCGAGCGGCGCGAGCTGCCGATGCCGCCGTCGATGACGAAATGCGCGACATGGATGCCCCGAGGCGCAAGCTCACGGGCCATGCTTTGTGCCAGCCCGCGCAACGCGAACTTGCCCATGGCGAAGGGCGCGGATTGCGCATAACCCTTGACGCTCGCCGAGGCACCGGTGAACAGGATCGCGCCGTGCGCGCGCGGCAGCATGTGGCGCGCCGCCTCCTGCGCGACCAGGAAGCCGCCGAACGCCGAAACGGCAAGCGATTTTTCCACCTCGGCCGGATCGAGCTCGGTGAACGCCCCGCGGACGCGATAGCTCGCGTTGTAGACCACGGCCTCGGGGGCGCCGATCGATTCGCTCACCCCCGCGAACAGTTTCGTCACCTGATCGCGGTCGGTCGCATCGCAGGCGAACAGCTTGGCGCCGGTTTCCGCCGCCACCGGCGCAAGGTCCTCGACGGTGCGCGCGGCCAGGGCAACGCGCATATCCGCCTTGGCGAATGCGCGCGCGATCGAAGCGCTCAGCCCCGAACCCGCGCCCACGATCAACGCCGTGCGATAGCTCGAATGCGACATGGGCTCCTCCATTCGTCCTCCACCATAGGCCGGCGGCACAAGTCGGCAATACAGTCGCAAGCGCGGCGGCCGAGAGTGGTGCGGGCCGCAATCGGCGAAGCGCAGGGCAGATTGCGGGTGACGAATTTCCTGAACATTTGTTCAGACGGCGACCGCACTGCTAACCTCGGGTCTTCAAGGCCTCGTAGTGGAACCAGATTATCCGCGACAGAGTTGGCAACGCACAGCAATCAATCGGAGGAGACTCACATGCGAAAGAGTGTTCTCGCCCTGACTGCCGCGGCGGCCATGCTCGCCGGCGGAGCGATGATGTCCAGTCCCGCGGGCGCCATGACCGTAGGCGGCCCTGAAGGCATCCGCGGCGCGTTCGACACCATCAATCCGGTCGATAAGGCGGCCTGCTGGCGGTACGGCTGGCATGGATGGGGACGGTATCCGTGCTACCGGCACTACTACGGATATGGCTATGAGCCGGGCTGGCGCTGGCATCGGCATCATCGGCATCACCGGCACCACCACTGGTACTGAGCCGGGCGCGTGAGCCCGGCCAGGGCGGCGGGCGGCCACAAGCCGCCCGTCTTTTTGCGCCTGCGCGTGCGCTGTGCGCTCCGCGCCCTGGCTAACTGCGGTCGAAGCGGATCGTCGGCGTGAGCAGCACGAGCGGCAGAACGACCAGCCCGATCGGCAGGAACGCGAACGCCGGGTGTCCGGTGAAATCCCACATCGCGCCGCCGGCGACCGAAATCGCCATCGCCAGCGCGTAGCTGATCGTGAACATGGCCGCCGACGTGCGCGCCAGGTCCGACGGCGCCACCAGCAGCGGCGGAAGCGCCAGGCCGAGCGGAAGCGCGATGCCGAAACACAAGCCCAGCGCCCCGGCCCAGAACGGCGTCCACGGACCGGCGCTCGAGACTACGCCGGACAAGGCCAGCAAAATCAAACAACCGACGGCGACATAGGGCCAGACCCGGCGTTCGATGCGATGAGCGGCTACGACCATCAGCGCCGAGGCCGGGAGCTGGCCGAAGTTGAGCGCCGTCAATGCGCCGCTGATCAGATCGGAATGGCCGGCACCGCTGAGAAGCGCGGGCAGGAAGGCGTTGGTGCCGAAATAAACACTGTTGATGCTGGCGAAGATGAGCCCCAGGCGCCAGACCGAGGGGTCTCTCCAGTCGGGCCACCATTGTTCGGCGACAACGCGCGCGTCGTCGCCGCCGCTGCCGCGCCGGCGGGAACGCGGTGCCAGCGCCGCCGTCAATATCGCGATGGCGAGGACGGGAAGCGACCAGGCGGCGAGACCCAGCCGCCAGCTGCCGTGCACCAGCGGAAGCACCAACGGGATCGTCAGGGCGACCGGCACGATCTCGCCCACGATCAAACCGAACGTATACAAGGCCGTGCCGAATCCGATGCGAAGCGGCAGCCATTCGCGGACGATCGCCGCCATGGCCGGCTGCATGACGGCGATGCCGGCCGCCATGGCGATCGTGGCGACGTAGAGTGCCGCAGCCGTTGCGGCCGAGCCGCGCAGGCCGCCGCCCGCCGCGGTGAGCAACAGCCCGAACAGAAGCGTCCGCAAGGCCCCGAACCGGGCGATCAGCATCGATCCGGGCAGCGCCGCAACCGCGAACAGAATGACCGGCAGGCCGGCCAGGAGCCCGACTTCGGTCCCCGAAAGATGCAGGTCGGCTTGAATGACGGGAATGAGCGGCGGCACCGCCAGCACGGTGAGGCGCAAGGCGGCGCCCAGCAGCCAGAGCAACAGAGCCGCGGTCACGAATTGCCTGGGCTGCATCGGAAAGAGCCGTGGAAGTTCGGCAACGCCGGCAGAATGCCCGATCGGAAATTCACAAAGCCCAGCGAGAGTTGCGCGGCAGCATGTCTGATACCGACGTCTTTCATTCGGGAAATGCTCCTCCGAGTCAAGCCGCTCAAACCGCGCGCGCGCGGCTTTGGTTGGAGCCCGCACCGCAGCATGTGGCGGAGAATCGGTGGAGGGGATGGCGGGAGCGAATCGGCCGATATCACGCGATCGTCAATTCGACATCGCACAACAATGTGACCTAATTGGAGTGCCGCTGGATCGAGCAAGTTGACGGAGCACGGGAATGACAAGCAAACAATCCATCGACCGGCATCGTCGCGCATTTCTGCGCGTTTCCGGCATGGCCGCTCTGCTTGCTTTTGCGGCGCAGCGGGCGCCGGCGTTGGCACAGGCAAGGTCCGGCGGCACAGCCATTAAGATCGGCATCGTCGGATCGGGCAAGCTCGGCGGCACGGTAGGCGCGCGCTGGGTGAAGGCCGGCCACGAAGTGCTGTTCTCCTCCCGCCATCCCGACGCGCTCAAGCCGCTGGTCGAAGCGCTGGGGCCGCGCGCGCGGACCGGCACGGTCCGCGAAGCCATCGCGTTCGGCGAAGTCGTCCTGATCGCGGTTCCCTACGGCGCGCTGCCGCAGATCGGCCGCGAGCACGCCGGCGCGCTCTCCGGCAAGATCGTCATCGACGCGTGCAACCCGATCGCGGCGCGGGACGGCGAGATCGCCCAGGAAGCGATGGCGAACGGCATCGGCCCGACTTCGCTGAAATATCTGTCGGGCACCCGGCTGGTGCGCGCGTTCGACCCGGTCCCCTACCGCAATTTCGAGGGCGACGCGCCGCGCGGCGGGGAAAAAATCGGCATGCCGGTGGCGGGCGACGATGCGGAGGCGGTCAAGGTAGCCTCGCAGCTGGCGCGCGATGCCGGGGTCGAGCCGGTGGTGCTGCCGCTCTCCCGCGCCATGGACTTCGCGCCGGGAACGCCGCTGTTCGCCAAGGCGTTTCCCGTCGGGGAGCTTCGCAAACGGCTCGGGATGACGCAATGAACGAGGCCTCGGCGAATGCTTCCGCCGCGGATTCCGGCGCCGAACGCCTGCTCCATCGCCTGCTCCGCCGCGTGATCGAGGTCAGGCCGGCGGAGGTGTCCGCGCTCGGCTGGTCCTGGCTCTACATCTTCGCCATCCTGTCCTCCTACTACATCCTGCGGCCGATCCGCGATCAGATGGGCGTCGCCGGCGGCGTCGACAATCTGCAATGGCTGTTCCTGGGCACGCTCGCGGCGATGCTGCTCCTCAACGTCCCGTTCTGGTATCTCGTCAAGATCCTGCCGCGCGCGCGTTTCATTGCCATCACCTACCGGTTCTTCGCCGCCAATATTCTGCTGTTCGCGGTCGCGCTGTACTGGGCCGATGCGCAACAGATCGTCTGGGTCGGGCGCGTCTTCTTCATCTGGGTCTCGGTCTTCAACCTGTTCATCGTCTCGGTGTTCTGGCAGCTGATGGTCGACATCTTCAACTCCGAGGACGGCAAGCGGCTGTTCGGCTTCATCGCCGCGGGCGCCACCATCGGCGCCATCGTCGGCTCGGCCCTGACGGCGTCGCTCGCCCGCCATGTGCCCACCGCCTATCTGCTGATCGGGTCGGCGCTGCTGCTGGAGATTGCCGTCTTGGGCGTCCGTCGCCTGTCACGCCAGTCGGCAAAGCTCGACACCCGGCCGACCGAGCAAGCCGCGGGAGCTCCGATCGGAGGCAACGTTCTCGCGGGCATCACCCATCCGTTCAAGTCGAGCTACCTCATGAACGTCAGCGCGTTCCTGTTGTTGTTCGCGATCACCTCGACGTTTCTCTATTTCCAGCAGGCCGGCATCGCAAGCCGCAGCTTTCCCGATCGCGGGGCGCAGACCGCGTTCTTCGCGAGCATCGATCTCGCGGTCAACGTGCTCACCCTGCTGGTGCAGCTGTTTCTCACCGGCCGCATCGTGCGGTCGCTCGGCGTCGGACCGACGCTGGCGTTTCTTCCGGCGCTCACCATCGTCGGCTTCGGAGTTTTGGCGGTGCTGCCGAGCATCGCGTCGCTGGTGACGTTTCAGGTGCTCCGGCGCTCCAGCGATTACGCGATTGCGCGGCCGACGCGCGAAGTGCTTTACACCGTGGTTCCGCGCGAGGACCGTTACAAGGCCAAGAGCTTCATCGACACCGTGGTCTATCGTGCCGGCGATCAGGTCGGGGCCTGGTCGTTCACATGGTTGTCCGGGATCGGCCTGGACCCCAACCAGATCGGACTTGCCGCCGTGATCGTGTCGGCGATCTGGCTCGCGAATGCGCTCTGGCTCGGCCGCAAGCAGGACGCGATGGCAGCCGCGGAGACGCAATTGGCGGAAGCTGAGTAAAATGCGACCGGCCGGCGGGCCGCGAGGCAAATCCTACAAGCGCAGCGACGTCACCATCTTTGCGCGGAATACCGCATCGGGCAGCGTTCCGAACCCGGCGCCGGCGTTCTCCTGCATGTGCTCCGGCCGGCCGGTGCCCGGGATGGCGCAGGTCACGGCCGGATCGCCGAGCACGTATTTGAGCAGGATCTGCGCCCAGCTCCGGCATTCGATCTCGCCCGCCCAGTCCGGCAACGGCTTGTTACGCAACCTCGCCAACAGGCCGCCGCCGCCGAAGGGCTGGTTGACGAGCACGGCGATGCCGCGATCGGCGGCAAGCGGCAGCAGGCGCCGCTCCGCCGCGCGGTCGTCGATCGCATAATTGAGCTGCACGAAATCCAGCGTTTCCGCGCGCATGACCGCCTCGAGCTCGCCGTAGGCGCTCGCCGTGTAATGGGTGACGCCCAGATAGCTGATGCGCCCGTCCCGTTTCCAGCCGCGCAGCGTCGCCAGGTGCGTGCGCCAGTCGAGGAGATTGTGCACCTGCATCAGCTCGATGTGGTCCGTGCGCAACAGCTGCATCGAGCGCTGCATCTGGGCGATGCCCGCGGCGCGCCCGGTCGTCCACACCTTGGTGGCGATGAACGCCTTTTCGCGGCTGCGTGCCGCGCTCAGGAGATCGCCCACGACCGCCTCGGCGCGTCCATACATCGGCGAGCTGTCTATGACCGATCCGCCGGCCTCGAACAGGACGCGCAGCACTTGCGCGAGCGGCGCCCGCTCGCCGGCGCCCTCGCCGACGTCGAAGCCTCGCCAAGTGCCGCAGCCGATCACCGGCAGCGCCGCTCCGCTCGAAGGAATTTTTCGCGTGTGCATCTTTTCTCCGGGAGCTTGCGCCCGCGCCGGAGCCCCGAGCGCCGCGGCGCAAAGCGCTCCGAGCGAGCCGCGCACGAAGCCCGCCCGCGTCACGCAGAACGAACCGATGGGCGGCGGTTGTCCCGGCATTGCAATCCGGTCCGAACTAGCCCGAGCCGCCGAACCGGGCAGTGCCGTCGCGCTCGATGCGAGGCAGCAGGTCGGTTTCCCAGGTCAGGTATTCGCTCATCGCCGCTTCGGCGGCCCGCGGGTGCTCGTAGGGCCGCAGCCAAACGTCGACCGCCTCGTCCGCCATGCGGTCCTCGCCGGACACCAGCGGCAATCCGGCGGCCGCCCAGGCGGCGTTACCGCCGGCCAAATAGCGGACCGGACGATCGGTCAACGCGGAAAGCTCCGGCACCGCCAGGCCGGCGAGGATGCCGTCCTCCGACGTGAGCACCAACGTGCCGCCCAGCGGAATGACGGCGAGCGCCCGGGCGAGGCGCGAGCGGATCGCGAACCAGGCACCCCGGATGTGGGCGCGCCGGTACTCGCGGCTGAGCGAAAGATCGATGACGGTCGCCGCCTCGCGCTTCAGCAGCGCGTCGAGCTCCGCCGGCTTCATCTCGAGGTCCGGCCGCGGCGCGAACCCGAGCACCGGGGGCTTCGGGAAGCCGGTCTCATCGCCCCGCTCGGCGAGCACGAACACCTCGCGAAAACCCATCTGCCGGAGCCACGACGCCGTCATCAGCGCCCGCACTTCGGCGTCGTCGACGAGAACGATGCGGGCGCCGAGCGTGCCGACATATTGGTCGGTCGCCTGCACGAGCTGCCCTCCCGGGGCCGAGACCGCGCCCGGAACATGGCCGGCTCGGTACTCGTCGGGATCCCGCACGTCGAACAGATAGAGCGTGCGCTCCCGATCCTGCTGCCAGTTTTGCAACGTCCCAGCATCGATGCGCTCGACGCCGAATCGGCTCGCCACCCGGTCGGCGGCCGACCTCGCCCAGGCAAGTCCGCTCGCGGAAACATCCGTGGCGCGCCGGTTTTTCCCGCTTTCGCAGGAAAAGCCTGCGAGCTGCCAGCCCATGGTGCCGTTGCGCAGCGCCACGACCTTGTTCGGCACGCCGGCATTGATCAGCGACTGCGCCCCGATGAGGCTGCGCGTGCGTCCGGCGCAATTGACCACGACCGTGGTCTGCGGCGAGCGCGCGACGTCGCGGACCCGCAGCACGAGCTCTGCGCCCGGCACATTGATCGCGGTCGGGATCGACATCCGCGCGTATTCCTCGAGCGGCCGGCTGTCGAGCACCACGACATCGGCGCCGCTCCGCAACAAATGCTCGAGCTCGTCGGCGGCGATGCTGGGCGTGCCGGCCGCGTGCTCGACGAATTCGCCGAACGCCTTGCTGGGGACGTTGACGCCGGAGAACAGTTCGAAGCCCGCCTCGGCCCATGCCGCAACGCCGGCGCCGAGACAGAACAGATTGGCGTAGCCGAAACGGCGCAGCACCTCGGCTCCGCGCTCGACCAGTCCATCGGCGTCGTCGCACAGCACCATCCGGGTCCCGCGGCGCGGCACCAGGCCGGCAACCAACAATTCCAGGCGGCTCAGCGGCACCGAGCGCGCCCACAACAGATGCGCTCGCGAGAAAATCAGCTCCTCGCGCAGGTCGAGGATTGCCAGCTCCTGCCCGTCGGCGAGCATCGCCTTGAGATCGCTCGGGCCCACCATCTGCATCACATCATCGCCGGCAGCGGCCGAAGCTTCCGCGCGCCTGCTCACGTCGCCTGCTGCGCCGTCATCTGCGTCGCCCTCCCGGTCGCGAGATCGAACCGTCGGCGCGGGATGCGATCGAGATTGGTGCCGGTCACGCGGATGAAGCGGGCGTTGGCCGGATAGTCGATCGAGTGAATGGCGCCTTCCTGATAGATCCCGGCCTGACCCGGCAGCAGCCGGTAGCTCTTTTTCGGCTCGAGCGTCGCGCGCTCGGGATCGGCGCCGTCATCCACACGCTCCCATTCGGTCATGTCGGTGTATCGGGTGGCTTGGCCATAGATGGCCCAGGACGCGCCGTGATCATGCGGCGGGGAAGTCCGGGGCTTCGCGTTGACATGGGCGAGGATCTGAAACCCGAGCGCGGGATCCTCGTAGAGCACGTTGAGGCCCTGCGGCGCTTCCTCGCCGCAAACGCTGCGGACGAATTCGCCGTTGGCAAGCAGGCGCTCCAAGGCGACGCGGACCTTCTCTCGCCCGTTGGAGCCGGGATCGCTCGACAGCGCGGCCCGGCAATCCGCTATGAACGCTTCGAGGTCGTAAGCCATGACCCGCTCCTTGCTCCGGCGTTGCGAGGGCAGAACTTGACGCATCCCGGAACGACGCGCCAGCGCGATCTTGGCCCTCGATAAGGGTCGGCGCGACCGCCGTCCCGTCGCCCGACCGGTTTCTCAGCCCGCGGTTCCGTTGCAAATCACGGCCGATGTGATGCCGATCTTCGCCGCCCGGAGCCGGTGGTAAATATTCGATTGATATTCCAGTGACGTTCTCCGGGCGTCCCCGAAGCGTTCCTGCATTTCGGTAACGAGCAACCGGCGAACGAGACGGGAACGACAATCGGCCGGCCATGCGGCGCATGCCGAGGAACCGCGGCAAACAGCCGGTGTTCAAAGGGCCCGGGGCGGGTGCGGATCAGTCGCTATTCAGCGGGTCGCTTGCCGTTGGCAATGTCCCAGGCGGCGTTGATCTGCTGCAGTTTCATCGTCCGCAGCGGCCTTTCGCCAGGGGAGCCATGGTCGGGATGCCAAGCCTGGCGCAAACACAGCACGAGCTTTTCCACCACGGGCTTCGGGGTGGCGGAATTGACATTCAGCACCCGGTGAGCGTCGCTCAAGGAACGGGGCAGGAATTCGGGTTTGATCGTTTCGTCGAGCCGGACCCTCGGCCGCGGCGCATCGTAGCGATAATGCAGGCCTTTCCAGGCGGACACTGAATTTCCCTCTCGGCAGGCCGATCGCGTTGCAATTGCCGAGATGTAAATTGGAAATGCTAACGAGGCCTTTCACCGGCTCCGCTACGAGGCACCCATGAGCCCGGAGATGGCGGAAATCGCGATCGGCGACCTCCTGCGACGCGTCCGCGAGCGGCTCGAGCGGGCCACCCGGGTCGCCTAGGCGGCCGGGGCTTGCGCCGAGACGGGCAATTCCGCCTCGGGCGGCCGCGGCGCGGGTCACCCCTGCGGCATCAATCCCGCATCAGCTTGTCGAGCGTGATCGGCAGATCGCGCACGCGCTTGCCGGTGGCATGATAGACGGCATTCGCGATCGCCGCCGCGGTGCCGACAATGCCGATTTCACCGACGCCTTTGACGCCGAGCGGATTGATTTCTTCGTCCTTCTCTTCGACGAAGATCACGTCGATCGCATGCACATCGGCGTTCACCGGCACATGATAGTCGGCGAGATTACGGGTCATGAACCGGCCGAACGTTTGGTCGGTCACGGTCTCCTCATGCAGCGCCATGCCGATGCCACCGACCACGGCGCCGAGAATCTGGCTGGCTGCGGTCTTCGGATTGAGGATGCGACCGGCCGCCACCGCGTTGACCATGCGCGTGACCCGAATGACGCCAAGCTGCTCATCGATCTTGACCTCGGCGAACACCGCCGAGTGCGTGTAATGCGAGTATTTGCTGTCGCCATTCGGCGCGGCGCTGGCTGCTTTTTCGATCCGTTCGGCTTTGCCGGCCCGCATCGCGTCTGCGACCGAGACCTCCCGGCTCTCGTCCTGCTTGTGCCGGATCTTGCCTTCGGCGAATACCACATCGTCGAGCTTCACACCTGCCAACGGCGAGCCCACCATCTTTTGCGTCAGCCCGAGCAGCTCCCGTTGCACTGCCCTGCAGGCGGCGTGAATGGCGGAGCCGACCGATGCGGTGGTGAACGATCCGCCTTCGACCGGCGCATCCGGCAGCGTGGAATCGCCAAGCTTTGCCGTCACGTTCTCGAGCGGCACTCCGAGCATCTCGGCGCCGAGCTGGGTCATCCACGTATAGGTCCCGGGGCCGATATCGGCGGTCGCGCTCGCGATCTCGACGCTGCCGTTGGCGGTCAGCACCGCCTTGGCGCTCGCCGGCACCTGCATGGCTTCCCAGATGCCGGTTGCCATGCCCCAGCCGACCAGCTCGTTGCCGTCCCGCATCGAGCGCGGCTGCGGATTGCGATCGGACCAGCTGAATTTTTCCGCGCCCTGCCGATAGCATTCGCGCAGCTGCTTGCTGCTGTAGGGCCGGTCCTCGATCTGGTCCTTGTCGGAATAGTTGATCAGCCGTAGCTCGAGCGGATCGATGTTCGCCGCATAGGCGAGCTCATCCATGGCGCACTCGATCGCATAGGCGCCTTCTGCTCCGCCCGGCGCCCGCATGTCGCAGGGCGTGTTCTGGTCAAGCTTGACGAGGCTTTGGCCAAGCTCGACGTTTTCGCATCGATAGAGCAGGCTCGACCAGTGGACGAAATCCCGCTGGAAATCCTCGAATCGCGAGGTCATACCGACGGCGTGGTGGCGGAACGAGACGAGGCGGCCGTCGCGGTCGGCCCCGAGCGCCAGCTCGTGGATGTTCGCGGAACGATAGCCGAGCGTGAACATCTGCTGACGGGTAAGGGTCACCCGCACCGAGCGTTTGAGCGCGCGCGCCGCCAGCACGGCGAGCGGCAACTGATATTGCGGACGCAACCCGGCTCCGAATGCGCCCCCGACATAGGGCGACAGCACGCGCACCCTGTCGCGCCGCATCTCCAACACGTCGGCGACGTAGTTCCGGCTGTTCTGAGCTCCCTGCGTCTTGTCGAAGACGGTAATCCGGTCGTCATCTTCCCACACCGCCGTCGCCGCGAAGGGCTCCATCGGATTGTGGTGCTCGACCGGCATGCGATATTCGCCGTCGACCCGCACGGCCGCCCGCTCGAATGCCTCCGCGGGATTGCCGCGCGCCGTGGACGGCGTCGGATCTTCGTCCTGCTTCGAGACCGTGGCGCGCTCGCGTTGCGCTTCGAAGTCGGTGACATGCGCCTCCTGCTCATATTCGACGCGCACCAGCGAAGCTGCAAATCGCGCGATCTCGAACTCCTCGGCGACGACCAGCGCCACCGGCTGACCGCTGAAGAGAATTCGGTCATCATAGAGCGGACGCAAGGCCGAACCGGGCGGCGCGACCTCGTCTTTATACGCCTCGTCCGACGAGGCAAGCTTAGGCCGATGCTCGTGCGTGAAAACGTCGAGCACGCCGGCGACCGCCAGCGCATCCGCGGTATGGATTGTGGTGATTCGGCCTTTGGCAATGGCGGACGAGACCACGAAACCGTGGGCGAGGCCGGGCACATCGTATTCGGCGGCGTATTTCGCCGTTCCGGTAACCTTCGCGCGTCCGTCGACGCGGGAGGTCGGCTTGCCGAGATAGCCGGCGGCGGGCATCGCGCTCTCCCGCTTACCTGATCCGCTTGTCGGCTTGCGACTGCGGGGTCCCGCGCGCCGCCTGCGCCAGTGCACGAAGGATGCCGCGCCGCGCCAACTCGATCTTGAAGTCGTTGTGGCCGAAGCCGCGCGCCTCCCGCAGCACGGTCTCGGCCGCGCGCACGAAATTCTCCCGCGTCGCCGGCGCTCCCTCGAGCCGCGCTTCGGCTTCACGGTTGCGCCACGGCTTGTGGGCTACCCCGCCGAGCGCGAGACGCGCCTCCTTGATCGTGCCGCCCTCGATGTCGAGGCCGACCGCGATCGACACGAGGGCGAACGCATATGACAGGCGATCACGGATCTTCAGATAGGTGTAGTTCTGGGCAAAACCTTTGGGCGGCAGTTCGATCGCCGTGACGATCTCGTCCGCCCGCAGATTGCTGTCGAGCTGCGGCGTATCGCCCGGTAGGCGATGGAAATCGGCAAGCGCAATGCTGCGCTCGCCGCTCCTGCCGGTCGCCAGCACACGCGCTCCGAGGGCGGCGAGCGCGACGCACATGTCCGAGGGGTGCGTGGCGATGCAATGCTCGCTCGTTCCCAGGATCGCGTGCATGCGGTTGATCCCGCCGATCGCCGAACAGCCGCTGCCCGGCTCGCGCTTATTGCAGGGCGTGGTCGTATCGTAGAAATACAGGCAGCGCGTTCGTTGCAGGAGATTGCCCCCGGTCGAGGCCATGTTGCGCAATTGCGGCGAGGCCCCGGCGAGGATCGCGCTGCCGAGCAGTGGATAGCGCGCCTCTATCTGCGGGTGATGGGCGAGATCGCTATTGGGAACCAGCGCGCCGATCCGCAAGCCGCCGTCCTGGGTCTCGTCAATCTGATCGAGCGGCAGATGCGTGATGTCGATCAGGCGCGACGGACGCGCGACATTCTCTTTCATGAGGTCGATCAGATTGGTGCCGCCGGCGACGAATTTTGCGGCCGGGTCCGACGCGATCCGGCGTACGGCGTCGGCGACGTCGCTGGCGCGCGTATATTCGAAGTTGTTCATCGTCCCGTCGCTCCGGACCTGTCCGTGGCCTTGCCGAACATCACCGCTTCGATGGCCGCCACGATGTTGGGATAGGCGCCGCAACGGCAGATATTGCCGCTCATCAGCTCGCGGATTTCATCGGCCGTCTGCACCCTGCCCTCGGCGATCAGACCCGCAGCGGAACAGATCTGGCCGGGGGTGCAATAGCCGCACTGGAAGGCGTCATGCTCGATGAAGGCCTGCTGCAACGGATGCAACGCGTTCCCTTGTGCCAGACCTTCGATCGTCGTGACCTGCGCGCCGTCCTTCATGACCGCCAGCGTGAGGCACGAATTGATCCGCCGGCCGTCGACCAACACGGTACAGGCGCCGCATTGGCCGTGGTCGCAGCCCTTTTTGGTCCCGGTGAGGTCGAGATAGAGACGCAGCGCGTCGAGCAGCGTGGTCCACGGCGCGATGGTCAGCTTGCGCTCCACGCCGTTGACATGAAGCGTGACCGTTACCTTGGCCGGCGTCGGAATTTTTTCCAGCCCGGTGCGAGCCGCTGAGGAGGGTCGAGCCATCAGGATTCTCTCTGCAGGCGGCATCCCTCCCGTTGAACGCCGGCCTTCGTGTGCGGAGGAGAGGTATTTCGGATTGCGCCGCTCAGAACCTGCATTCGGACGCCCCTCCTCGTCGGCACCTCAATGAAGGGGGCAAAGGGGTAGTTCCGCCGCAGTGCAAGAAAATCTAAGGGGGAGGTAGAAATTCGGTCGCTCGGGCGGCCGGAGAACCATCGATGAGCCCCCCTCGGCGGCATTCCGGGACCAGAGCGTCACGGCCGTGCCGCTCGACTTCGGTCCCCAAGCCCGTTCAGGCGGCGAGTTGGCTTCTTCGCCCGCGAGAATTAATATGCGGGAAATCAATTCGTGGAGATCGAGGGGCATGCGCCTCAGCAAAGCGGGCTATTTTGCCGATTTCGCGGTCTATCCGTCCATTGTCCTGGGGCTGCTGACCCTGACGCTGCGGCATGCGCCTTCCGTGGTCTGGATCGAATGGTCGATCGCCTGCCTTGCCGGCATCGCGGCGTGGACCTTACTGGAATACGCCATCCATCGCGGGGTGCTGCACCGGATCCGGTTCTTTGCGGCAATGCACGAGCTGCATCATGAGGATCCGGAGGGGTTCGTGGGCACGCCGACCTGGTTGAGCCTGCCGGCGGTCTGCATCGGCGCATTGTTTCCATTGTGGTGGAAAACCGGCTTCGATTTCGCCAGCGGGGTCACCGCGGGACTGATGCTGGGCTATGTCTGGTACGTCGGCTTACATCACATGCTTCATCATTGGCGCATCCGCCCGGGCTCGTATCTCTATCACCGGAAGCATTGCCATGCGCTGCACCATCACGCGCGCCAGCCGTGCAACTTCGGCGTGACCAGTCAATTCTGGGATCGCGTGTTCGGCACTGCGCACCGGTCGCGGTGATCGGGAGCGATCGTCCCCCCGCGGCGCGCCGAGCCGAACCGCCGTGGGTGTTGGGAAAGCCGAACGACGCGTAAGATCCCGAATCATCGACGCGGCGGCATCCGCTGGTGCCATCAGCGTTCATTCGATCGCAATCGGCCGAACGATGGTTCGGGTCCCCAGCTACTCGATGCCGCCGGCGTTCGACTCTTGCGCCCAGTCTCCGTGTTGCGACCCCCAAAGGGGACGATCTTGTTGTCGATGTCGTGGCCGATGTCGGCCCGGCCCAGCCATGGGATACCGGATCTCCGGCACCAGTAGCGCGCAACTTCTTCCTCGGTCATGCCGAAATCCGGCTCGTTCGGCGGAATCTTGTTACACCGGCCGAGCATGATGCCTGCGACTCGCCTGATCTGCACATTGCTCGTGATGTGGAACAGCGATCGGTCGATCCTGTACATGGCCTCCGACACCTCTTCCAGCATGAGCACGTGCCCTTCGAGGTCAGGCTGCAGCGGCGTGCCGAGCAGATGGCTCAGGATGGTCATGTTGAACGCCGCCGTCTTCTGCGCCCGCCCGACCGTCGGCTCCAGCGTCTCCGGCGCGGCATCGACCAGCCAGGCGAGCGCCCGGGCGGCCGCCGACTCCCCGCGATCCCGCAAAATGTCCTCCGCCACGGGGCCGTGCGCCACGGCCTCGAACCCCGCCCGATACAGGCCCGCGAGCAGCGTCCCGGCATCGCTGTAGCCGAGGTAGGCCTTTCGCCTGGCCGGTTGGGTCAACCCGCGCATGACCGCCTCCGCCACGCGGCAGGAGCCGTAGCCGCCGCGCGCGCACCAGACCGCGTCATAGCTCTCGTCGTTGGCGATTTCGAGGAAGGCCCGCGCCCGCGTCGCGTCGTCGCCGGCGAAATGCCCGTGCGAGGCGAGGCACTGCGGATGGAAGTGGATCTCCGGCGTCCGGTCCGGGTAGAGCGTTGCGACGAGGGCCCGCACTCTCGCGGCGACCTGCGAGGACATGCGCGAGCCCGGCGCGACCACGCCGATCTTGCGCTTCTTGTTCGTCATCCGACGTCCCCCCGTGTCATTGCACCCGGTCGGTAACGCCCGTAGATTCCGCCGATGAATCGGTGGGGAGACTACTTTTTCTGCGGCGTAGGCGGTAGCGGCATGACCCCGCTCGCCCTGATCGTCCAAGCCAGAGGCGGGCGGGTCGAGGGTTCCGATCGCGCCCTCGATCAGGGACGCAATGCCGCGAAGTTCGATTTCCTGCGGGCGCGCGGGGTGCGGCTCCACCCGCAGGACGGCAGCGGCGTGAGGCGGGCCGATCAGATCCTGGTCACCTCCGCCGCGGTCGAGGACACCGTCCCCGACGTCCAGGCCGCGCGCCGTATCGGCGCCGCCGTGACGACCCGCGCCCGACTGCTTGCCGAGCTGTTCAACGCGTCCGGTTGCGGCATCGGCGTTGCCGGGACCAGCGGCAAGTCCACCACCACCGGGATGATCGGCTGGATTCTGCACCGCGCCGGAAGGAACCCGACGATCATGAACGGCGCGGAGATGAAGAACTTCATTTCCGTCGACTCGACGTTCGCCGCTGCCAGGATCGGCGACGGGGAGGAATTCGTTTGCGAAGTCGACGAGAGCGACGGTTCGATCGCGCTGTTTGCGCCCCGCGTCGCGGTCGTGAACAACATCTCCCTCGATCACAAGCCGCTCGACGAACTGCGCACCCTCTTCCGCGGCTTCGTCAGCAAGGGGGAGACGGTGGTGCTCAACCTCGACAATACGGAGACCGCGGCGCTCGTGACCGATCTGAAGCCGGGGCAGGCTTTGACTTGGAGCCTGAGCGATACGACAGCCGATCTGCTCGCGGGTCCACCGGTCTGCTCGCCCGGCGGAATCGAATTTGCGGTGAAGGCGCGGGCCAGCGGCCAGGTCGTCGAGGTAACGCTGAAAGTCCCGGGCCTGCACAATTTGGCCAACGCGCTCGCGGCGCTCAGCGCGACGATCGCGTGCGGTGTGGGTCTCGCGGATGCCGCGGTGCATCTGGGGGAGTTCAGCGGCATCCGCCGGCGATTGGAGGTCGTCGGCACCGCCAACGAAATTACGGTGATCGACGACTTCGCCCACAATCCCGACAAGATCGCCGCCACCCTCCAAACCATGCATGCGTTTGCCGGCCGGCTGCTGCTGATGTTCCAACCGCACGGGTACGGGCCGCTTCGCCTGATGCGGGACAATCTGGTGGACTGCTTCGCGTGCGGGCTGCGGAGCGAGGACGTGCTGCTGATGCCCGAGCCGGTGTATTTCGGCGGGACGGTGGACCGCTCCGTCGGCAGCGGGGAGATCGTGGGCGAGATCGTGCGCCGCGGTCGCAAAGCCTTGGCGCTTCCGGATCGCAGCGCCTGCGGCGAAAAGCTGGTCGAATTGGCCCGCCGGGGCGACCGGATTGTGGTGATGGGAGCCCGCGACGACTCGCTTTCGCAGTTCGCGCGCGACCTGGTTCAGCGCGTCGAGCGGATCGGCAAAGTGTAATCACCTTCGGCCCGGTCGGGCGAACATCCACCCACATTCACCGGCAGCGGCCGCGCCGCGATCAAGCCGACATCATGAGAGCCGGTTCAACGCTATTTCGCGGGCCGAAAACCGACGGGCAGTTCCGTGTTCATGCTCCGAGCCGCGGGCGGATCACTTCCGCGAAAGCCTGGACCTCGGCCTCCGGCATGTCGTAGCCGCCCGCGAGGTCATGCGCCGGGAACAAGAACACATGCTCGACCCCTGCGTCCGCCCGCGCCTGCAGGAGTCGCTCTGCACAACGTTCCGGCGGGCCGAACAATCCAAATGCATCTGCAATCTGCCGCGCCTGATCCTCGGGGATGGCGGCGGGATCGTGCGCGTCCTCGAGCTGGAAGCCGGCGGCCCCGAGCCAGCGAAGATTCGAGGCGCTCGGATAGGCGAGGAAGGGCTGACCTGGAGCGAACCAGCTCCGCACCCATCGCGTCCCCACCTCGGCATCGGATCCGAGACCGAGCGTGACCACGAAAACCACCGGGAAGCCGGCCAGGGAGCGGCCGGCCCGCCTGGCACCTTCCTCCAGATGACGCAGCGCGGCGCGAACGGCGGCCGAATGCAGACCGACCATGAGAAAGACGCCGTCGGCCATTTCGCCGGCGAGCTCGATCATGCGGGGTCCGGCCGCCAGCAGATAGACCGGCGTCGGCGTCGCACTTCGGTTCCTGAGTCGGGTCGACGTTGGACCGAATTCGACGTCCTCCCCGGCGAGGAGCCGCCGAAGATCGCGGATCGCTGCACGCATGAAGGCCACCGTCGCGCGCGGCTTGCCTACACTGCGCGTCGAAATGAAACCGGGGGCGACCGTGAGATAGGTGCGCCCCGGCGCGATTTCCTCCAGGCTGTGGGCGAGCGAAGCGAGAACCAGGGGATGCCGAACCAAGGGGCTCGAGGTGGCCGGGAACAGTTGCAGGCGGTGGGTCGCCCGGGCCGCCATTGCCAGCGCCAGGTACGCGTCCCGGCCGCTGGAAGGATGGTCGTGAATGCCGACACCGTCGAAGCCCGCCTGCTCGCAGCGGGCGGCGAACGCCGCGAGCTCGGGCAATGGCCGGCCAACCGGAACTCGCAGAGCGACGCGGGGGCGCGTCATCTGACGAACTCCTCACACGTCCAAGGCATCCAGGATCTTCTTGGCAATGTTCGGGTCGTCGAGATAGCCGACGATCCCATGCCGATCATCGGTGGGGTTCTCTCGCACTCGCAGCTCCACGCCGGCGCCCCTGTCGACGTCCGTGTTGCGCCGCATCTTGCGCGATGGAGCTTGCGTGAAATCCGGCCTAGGTTTGCGCGGCGCCGGCTGACATAGGAGGACAATAATGAAGCTCGGCATTTCACTGCCGCTGGTCGACATCGAGGGCGACCCCGCAACGGTACGCGATTTCGCGCAAACCGCGGAAGACGTGGGCTACCATCACCTCGCCGCTCCCGATCACGTGCTGGGCGTGAACGTGGCGAGCCGCCCGGATTGGGGGGACCGCAACACGTCCAAGGATTTTTTTCATGATCCATTCGTCCTATTCGGTTTCTTGAGCGCCTGCACGCAAAAGATAGAATTCTCCACCCAGGTTCTCATCTTGCCGCAGCGCCAGACCGTGCTGGTGGCGAAGCAGGCGGCATCGCTGGACGTGCTATCGGGCGGGCGGTTCCGGTTCGGCGTGGGCGTGGGTTGGAATCCCGTCGAGTTCGTCGGACTGAACGAAAATTTTCACGATCGCGGCAAGCGGCAGGAGGAACAGGTGCGGGTGATGCAGGCGCTGTGGGCCGAGCCGCATGTCGTCTTCAAAGGTAAATGGCACAGCATCGAAGACGCCGGCATCAACCCGTTGCCGACAAGGCGGACCATCCCCGTGTGGTTCGGCGGGCATGCCGATGCAACATTGCGGCGGATCGCCAAAATGGGCGACGGCTGGATGATGCTGGCGCACCCGAAGGGCCCCGAGGCCGAGACCGCATTCGCAACGTTGCGGCGATATGTCGAAGACGAAGGACGTGATCCGAACGCGATCGGCTTGGAAGTATGGGTATCCACCGGCGAAGGCGGCCCGGCGGACTGGCGCAAGGAGCTGCTGTATTGGAAGGGCATTGGCGTCACCCACATCACCGTCAACAGCACCTTTGCACGCGGCCCGCACCGGCGTATCGCCGGCAGGACGATGGCGGATCATCTGCACGCAATGAAGCAATATCATGCGGCCGTGGCGGATGTGCTTTGAGGCTCGCCCGTGAGCCGGCCTGACCCGCCAAGGCTCAAAGGCAATTCGTTGATCGGCGCGATTGACGACCGAATGCCCGCGCTGCCGGACCGAGAAAAAAGTAACGCGCCTGGCTACGCGGGCGCCGCCGGAATCAGCCCATGACGCTCCATGATGGCGCGCAGTTTTGCCGGGTCCGGCGGCGTGCTGGCGTCCAGCTCCGCACCCATTTCGCGGAAGAATTCCGGACCAAGCACGCCGGGCGTGAGGACGCATAGGCATCTTGCGGCAGCCGTGCGGCGGTTGTCGAAACCGTGAACGACACCGCGGCGGATGAAGACGGTGTCACCGGGCCCGATTTCGACTATTTTGCCGTCAATAGTGAACGTCACGACGCCGGACAGCCCATAAATCGTCTCGTCCCAATCGCGATGATAGTGCGGTACCGGCATGCGTCCATCGGGTGGGCAGGTCATTTCAAACATGTCCAGACCGCCGCCAGTATCATGCTTGCTGCACAGAAAACGCAGCTCGAGAGAACCGACGCGGATGTCTTCGGGCATGGCGCGCCTCTCTTGCGGATTGGAGCCGGACGACCGCACCGCCCGACCATTTTGGCGACCAAAATGTTCGCTGGATGTTCGAGTCCCGAAGCGGGGCATTCGTCGTATAATCTACACGTGGACCCGATAAGGCTCACTTACTCACGGGAGGACTGCCATGCCCGCGTACATGCTTCTCTGCAACTTCACCGATCAAGGTGTGCGGACCATCAAGGACGCGCCGAAGCGACGAGCGGCTGCGAGGGAGCTGGCCAAAAAACTTGGTGTAGACGTCAAGGCCAGCTATCTCGCCATAGGACCGCATGACCTCGTCATCCACGCGGAAGCCCCTAGCGACGAGGCCCTTGCCACGTATCTCTTATCGCTGGGTTCCAGGGGAAACTTGCGGACGACCACGCTGAAGGTGTTCCCCGAGGCGGCATTTGACAAGATCGTCGGCGCGGTCGCCTGACAGGGTCACCTCGAATCGGGATCGATCCGACAGCGCTGAGAGCCGGGTAAAAACCGGCCGATCACCGCACGCTCGCCACAAAGCTCCGTAACGGTATCCCGGTCGGGGAGATAGTCTATCTGTCCTCCCCGACCGGGCGGTCCCGGTCACAGGTTGCCCCCTGCTGATCGGGACCGTTCTGAAGCTTATTGAGCCCGGCGACGTGTGACCTAGGTCACACGTCAACAGCTAAGTTCCCGATCGTTGCCAGTTTTGCGCGCACGCATCGGCGCAGTCCCTGATCGTCATTTCCGTTTCGGCTAGGTTCTCTGCCCTGCCTAAGGGTTGCTCCCCATGCCGGTTCAGGCGGTGATGGCTGGAATCGCTCGACGGCGTCGAATTTTTTCGCGCAAATACCAGACTGGCTGGCGGAGGGAGAG
>WNFD01006990.1_pt1 | contig 20641 bp, 17 predicted proteins | sample 5400491 | NCBI WGS metagenome assembly WNFD01 (sample SAMN13153343, study PRJNA577476) | soil metagenome | isolation source: 120 cm saprolite under Douglas fir tree site 2 hole 2 replicate 2 | place: USA:California | collected 2015-04-18
CTTCGAGGTCGAAGGCGAGACCATCCACTACGCGCTCGCCGCGCTCAAGGGCGTCGGCCGCCAGGCGGTCGAGGCGATCGTCGAGGCGCGCGGCAACAAGCCGTTCGCCGACCTCACCGATTTCGCCGGCCGCATCAATCCCCGCGCCGTCAACAAGCGGGTGCTGGAAAGCCTCGCCGCCGCCGGCGCCTTCGACGCGCTCGAAGGCAATCGCGCGCGCGTGTTCGCGGCGGTCGACGCGATGCTCGCCTCGGCGCAGCGCGAGCACGAGGCCGCCGAGAGCGGCGCGCTGCAATTCTCCTTCGGCGGGCCGGCGGCGCGCGAGCCGATCCGGCTGCCGGCGATCGAGGCGTGGCTGCCGGCCGAGCGGCTGCAGAAGGAGTTCGACGCCATCGGCTTCTTCCTCACCGGCCACCCGCTCGACGATTACGCCGCGGCGCTCAAGCGCCTGCGGGTGCAGTCTTTCGCCGAGTTCGCGCGCGCGGTGCGCGCCGGCGCGAGCGCCGGCCGGGTCGCCGGCACCGTGGTCGCCCGCACCGAGCGGCGCACCCGCACCGGCAGCAAGATGGGCATCATCGCGCTCTCCGATCCGACCGGGCACTACGAGGCGGTGGTGTTCTCCGAGGGGCTGGCGCGATTCCGCGACCTGCTCGAGCCGGGCGCCGCGGTGCTGTTGACGCTCTCGGCCGAGGTGCAGGGCGACGACGTGCGCGCGCGCATCCAGATGGTCGAGCCGCTCGATCAGGCCGCCGCCAAGCTCTCCAAGGGCCTGCGCGTCTTCCTGCGCGGGGAGGCCCCGGTCGAGAGCGTGGCCAAGCGGCTCGAAGGCCGCTCGCCCCAGGACAAGGCCGACGGCGAGGTCGCGCTGGTGCTGATGCTCGGCCAGGGCACCGAGGTCGAGGTCAAGCTCCCCGGCCGCTTCAAGGTCTCCCCGCAGATCGCCGGCGCCATCAAGGCGGTGCCCGGCGTGGTGGCGGTCGAGGCGGTGTAAATCCCCGACGCTTGGCAGCTGTTGCACGCACCTTGCGCTGAAAAGGACACGACGCCCGTGCCGCTGGCTCCTCCCTCCCCCGCTTGCGGGGCGCTTGCGGGGGAGGGGTGGGGTGGGGGAAGGCTCGCTCGAATCTGCGTGCATGCCCCCTCCCTAACCCTCCAGCCGAAGTCGGATGTTTCCGACTTCGGCCAGTCAATAAAGTGGCCGAACCCGGGTAAACCGGGTTCGGCTGCAAGCGGGGGAGGGGACGCACCGAGTCTACCGCACCGTTGTGCACGAACCTCGTGGATCGAGACGCAGCACCCTTGCTGTAATTCCCCGCCGTCCGCGCTACGCTCGCCCGAAGAAAGATCGTAGGTTGGGTCGAGCGCCATGGCGCATCGAAGATGTGCGCCAACGCGTCAAGGCGCGAGACCCAACATCGTGCGATCGCCCGGAATGTTGGGTCTCGCTCCGCTCGACCCAACCTACATGCTGCCGGAGGATGACATGAACATCATGATCGCGTGGCTCGTCCCGATTGCGCTGGCCGCGAGCGCGGCGGCGGCGGAAACCCCGCTGCCCCAGTTCCAGGTCGATCCGTTCTGGCCGAAGCCGTTGCCGAGCAACTGGATCCTGGGGCAGGTCGCCGGCATCGCGACCGACCGTTTCGACCGCATCTGGGTGGTGCACCGGCCGACGACGCTGACGCCGCGCGAGCGTGCCGCCGAGCAGAACCCGCCCGAGGCGCGGTGCTGCGTCGCGGCGCCGCCGGTGCTCGTCTTCGATCAGTCCGGAAACCTGGTCCGCCACTGGGGCGGGCCCGGCGCGGGCTACCAATGGCCGCAGAGCGAGCACGGAATTTTCGTCGACGGCAACGACTTCGTCTGGCTCGCCGGCAACGGCAAGACCGACGGGCAACTGCTCAAGTTCACCATGGACGGCAAGTTCGTGCTGCAGGTCGGCAAGCCGGGCGAGGGCAACGACAGCAACTCGACCGAGCGGCTGGGGTCGCCGGCCGACGTCGCGGTCGACGTCGCCGCCAAGGAGGTGTTCGCGGCCGACGGCTACGGCAACCGGCGCGTGGCGGTGTTCGATTCCGAGACCGGCGCCTACAAGCGCCACTGGGGCGCCTACGGCAAGAAGCCGAGCGACGAGAAGACGCCGCCCTACGATCCGTCAAAACCGCCGTCGCAGCAGTTCGGCAATCCCGTGCACTGCATCCGCATCGACAAGGACGGGCTCGTTTTCGTTTGCGACCGCATCAACAATCGCCTGCAGATCTTCCGCAAGGACGGCAGCTTCGTCGCCGAGCAGGTCTACGAGAAGGCGACGCGCGGCACCGGCTCGGTCTACGACCTCGTCTTCTCGCCCGACGCGGAGCAGCGATTCATCTACACGATCGACGGCATGAACGGCGAGGTGCGCATCGTCGACCACGCCACCCGGCAGACGCTCGGCCGCTTCGGCCGGCCCGGACGCCAGGTCGGCCAGTTCACGGCGCTGCACAACATCGCCGTCGACCGGCAGGGCAACATCTTCACGGCCGAGGTGAACACCGGGCAGCGGATCCAGAAGTTCCGCCGGACCGACATCCAGGATTAGGGGAGCGGCGCCGGGCAACGCCGCCGCCCGTAGCCCGCATGACCCCCGCGCAAGCGGAGGGAAATGCGGGGCAGCTCCGCGAGGACCCCGGATGTCGCTGCGCTCATCCGGGCTACGGTCTTGCCGCCCTTCGTGGCTGACTACATCCCGAATATGTTACTCGACTTTGTGTCGCAGCTATGCTACGAGTCGCATCAGCCTTGCGCATCGAGGGGCGTCTCCGGAGACGGTCCCGTTGGCGGAGCAAGGCGTGGCGTCCCGCGGCGAAGGCTCGTAACCGAAGCCCCGGGAGGTCCGGGACCCCGTCCGCCAGGCACTACGACCTGGCCGCGAGGAGCTCGCTGCACGGATCCGGAGGAAATGCCGGAGATGCACGGGACCCCGGCCGAAAATCACCACGGTGGAGCGCCGAGAGGCGCGCGTCCCCCCGCTGGGGGACGATAAGGCGCCTTGCAAGCGCCTGGCGTGCCGCGCAAAAGCGCGTTCACGCGCGTCTTGGACGCGCTCGGCACGCTGCGGGTGCCGCTGCACCCGAGCGCCGTCTCGGCGCTCCGCCACCCCTCGGGGTGGATGAAGGAAGGTTCAAGCCCCGGGCGCAAAACGCGTCGCGGGAACGAACCGGGCTGTTTGACATCGTGAAACTGCGTAGGGCGGATTAGCGTCAGCGTAATCCGCCACCCGACCCAGGCTGGCGGGTTACCGCGCAACGCGCCTAACCCGCCTACGGGCTACGCAACGCCGTAGCCCCGCATGAGCGTCAGCGACATGCGGGGGAGCTTCGCCGGGGCAAGAATCCCGGATTTCGCTGCGCTCATCCGGGCTACGGGCAAGCTCACCGCCGAGCGGAGCTGCTGCGGTCGATGCGGGATCGCTTGCCCTCCCCCCAGAGCTGAGGGCCGGAGCCGAGGGTCGCGCCGCCAGGCAGGGACTTGGGCGAGAACCGCATGAGCGTCGGGGCCTGCTCCCGCATCCCTGGAACGAGCGGTGGCGACTCGATCTGTTCGATCTCGGCGCAGAATTCATTGCAATAGTAGCGTTCACCGCCGCCCTTCCAGGCCGCGGTTCCGTCCAGGTGCCGTCCGCACCGGCCACATCTGAGCATTCGGCGCGCTCCTCGTGTCGTCCCGTGCAAGAAGCTCCCGCAAGCCAAATGCGGCATGCATGGAGATGGTTCCGCGCCGGCGTGCGTGTTCCTACGTGCCGCTCCCCGGGATGAAGCACCGTATCCGGTCGAGTTGATCGAGCCAGAGCATGGGGCGACCGAGCTTGTTGGGTTCGGTGATGAGCGCCTCGTCGGGCACCGCGGTCCACACGCCGTTCACCGGGACCCAATACCTGTTGTCGCGCATGTCGAATTCCGTCTCCCGGCCGTCGGCCTCGGCGCAGCAATAGCCCTTTTGGCTCCGCAAGCTCTCGAACCACCCCTTGAGCGGAGAATTGGCGTAGCGCCCGTCGTCGCGGGCGAGTGCCGGGACCGTAAGAAAAACCAGCAGCGCAAGAATGGTCCGCATGGAGAGGCTCCCTTCCGAAAAAGAGCCCACCTTGCTGGTACCTTTGTGCGGGCAAGGGAGACTGGCGGCGGCGGGCTCGAACGCGTGGCCTCGACGATCTTCAAATCGTCGCTCCTGCCGGAATGCAGGTTTTCAATCGGGTTGCGTAATCCTTATGTTCGCCTTGCGAAGCCAGAACGTGGTCGGTTGACAATCGTTCCCGCGGATATGCGGCGCGTTGAGCGCGCATGCAGACGGGGCATGACCTCCTCGCCGCAATGTCGTGTGCAATACACTGGAAGATCAACGTGACGTGGCTCGTTCAAGCTCGCCTGATCAACGATCCGGTCGCCGATCCCGGAGTGTTGGTCGATTTCCGTTTCCGACGTCGAGCGCTGCTGTTCGACCTGGGCGACCTCGCACCGCTTTCACCGCGCGAGCTGCTGCGCGTAAGCCACGTATTCGTGTCGCACGCTCACATGGACCACTTCGCGGGGTTCGATCGGCTGCTGCGGGTATGCCTGCATCGAAATTCTCCGCTTCGTCTCTTCGGTCCTGACGGCTTCGCCGACCAGGTCGAGCACAAGCTCCGGGCCTATACCTGGAACCTGCTCGGGGAAGACTCGCTCGATTTCGTGCTGACCGCGGCGGAAGTCGGCAAAGATCGGGTCACCCGCGGGTGCGAATTCCGCGCCCGGGAAGCCTTCCGCCGGCGCGAGCTCGCAATCGCGCCGCTGCCGTCCGGCCTGCTGCTCGACGAGGAGGAATTTCGCGTCGAGAGTGCCGTGCTGGACCATGGAACGCCGTGCCTGGCCTTCGCCTTCCGCGAGAGGCTGCGGATCAATGTATGGCGGGAGGGGCTCGATTCGCTTGGGCTTCCGGTCGGGCCGTGGCTCAACGAAGCCAAGATCGCGATCAGGCGGGGAGCGCCGGACGAGCGGGCGATCCTGGTGCGCGGCGGCGCGCCCGTTGCGCTCGGCACGCTCAAGCAGCATGCGTTGCGCATCGCGCCCGGGCAGAAGATCGCCTATGTGGTCGATGCCGCGCATGACGAGGTCAACGTCGCCAGAATCGTCGAGCTCGCGCGCGGCGCCGATCAGCTCTTCATCGAGGCCGCCTTCCTCCAGGAGGATTGCGCGTTGGCGGCAGCGCGGCGTCATCTCACCGCGGCGCAAGCGGGCGCGATTGCAAGGCGGGCCGGCGTGTCCCGGCTGGTGCCGCTGCATTTTTCCGGCCGCTACAAGGGTCGGGAGGACGAGCTCCGGCGGGAGGCGGAAGCCGCGTTCCGAGGAGCATAGCCGGCCTCCGTCCGCGGTGTCCGGAACAGAAGATCGGGTATTCCGGTTGATATAAGGAACAGACGGCCGGAGAGCTCCCATGAACTCTCGTTTCGAGGATCAGGCATCCGAGCGGCAGACGGCCGAGCATCCCGTCGTCGCGACCATGCGGCGCGCGCGGCAGGGCGTCACCGGGCACAACGTCCGCTATGTGCTCGGTTTCAGCCTCGCAGGGGCGATCATCGTGTTGGCGGTGGTCTACATCGTCTATTTTGCCCCATATTTGGGAAGCTAGGAATATTGCAGGCCGCAGCAAGAACGCCTTCGGCGGGCGTTGCCGCGCCGCGCAAAAAATTTGATCGCGGCCGGAACCAAACGCGGGCATCCGTGTTTGCTGCTGAGCACAGGGGCGCCTCGATGCACGATCCGGCCTATCTTCGAGAGCTTGCGCAGCGCTACCGCAAGCTTGCCCGCCGCTTCAGGAACCGGGTGATCTGCGAAAGGCTGGAATCGCTGGCGGACGACCTCGAGGAGAGGATGCGCGAGCTTCAGCGGGACCCGCCGGGAATACCGATCCTGCGGGCGCACAACCTCGTCAATTGAGAGCACGATCCGGCGCGGACTGCCCGGTCTCTTCCGCATCGCCGCCTCGTTGACGTTCGCTTTCCGCGACGCCGCGCATTTCCATCAATAGCCGAAAGCGCGAAGCGAGCTTCATCCCGAGCGCGACGGGGAACCGAGCCGAGCGGCGCCGCGTTGAGTTCCGCGAGAGGGAACCGCGGATTCGTCGCTGCTGGAGGCAAAAGTGGAGTTCCTGCGTGCCCGGCGCGACAAGGACGACGCGCTGATCATCAGCGATCCACAACCCGTCGAAAGCGTCGCCGACGCTTGGACGTCGGCGGCGGAAGCGGCGACGATCGGAATTTTCCTGCTCCTGCTCGGAGCGGGCCTCTACGTCTGTCGCCCGATCCTGTTGCCGATCTTCGCGGCATTCGTGATCGGGACGACGCTCGCGCCGATCGTCAGGGGCGTGGCGCGTCACGGCGTCTCGCCCTGGGTCACCGCCGCCGCTCTCGGCGCCGTGCTGGTCGTGGGCGCCGCAACCGTCATGACGTTGCTCGCCCAGCCGCTAAGCGAATGGATCGCCAAGGCGCCCGCGATCGGAGAGACCATCAAGCAGAAGCTCTACGTGCTGGAGCGTCCCCTGGCGGCGGCGCGCGAGCTGCAGGAGGCGCTGCTGCCATCGGCGGGACCTGCGGTCGCGGTCGAGCCATCGCAGCTGGGCATCGTCACGCCGGTGCTGGCGTTCGTGACGCCGACGGTGATCGAGTTCATGCTGTTCTTCGTGACGCTGATCTTCTTTCTCGCCGTGCAGATCGATTTTCGCAGGTACCTGGTCTCGTTGTTCACCACTCGCGACGCCAAGCTGCGATTTCTCCGGATCGCCAGCGACATCGAGCAAAATCTCGCCTCCTATCTCGCCACCGTGACGGTGATCAATCTCGCGCTCGGCACGATCGTCGCGGTCGGCGCCTGGCTGTTCGGATTTCCGAGCCCGATCATCTTCGGCATCTTGGCGATGGTGCTCAATTACGTCCCCTATATCGGTCCGGCCTGCCTGACCTTCATCCTGTTCGCGGTCGGCCTGGTCACCTTTCCTTCGCTGAGCTACGCGCTGCTGCCGCCGGCGGCCTTCGTCGCCCTGGCGACGCTCGAGGGGCAGATCGTCACGCCCGCCATCCTCGGCCATCGGCTCACGCTCAATCCGCTCGCGGTCCTGCTGGCGCTCGCCTTCTGGGCCTGGATCTGGGGACCGATCGGCGCCTTTCTTGCCGTTCCGCTCACGATCGTCGTTTTCGTCACGATCGGCCATTTGATCCCGTCCGACGAGGGCAAGCCCCCGGGCTGATCCTGCCCTGCAAGCCCGTGGCCGAAATCGGGAACCGGGCGGCCGGGCCGGGCGTTGTCGTAACCGCTCGGCACTGTTCGCATGGGCTGCTTCGATCGATGGCTTTGATTCATTGGTGCCGCGGCGTTGGTTCGGGGGCTCGCATGCATGATCCCATGGCATCCCGGGGTGGGCACACCACGGTGCTGCCCCCCGGCGGGATGGCGCAGCTCGTTGCCGCGAAGGATTGGGCGAAGACCCCGCTGGGCGCGCCGGAAACCTGGTCCGCGAGCCTGAAATTGACCGTCGAGCTGATCCTGGCCTGCGGGTTTCCGATGGCGATTCGCTGGGGACCCGAGATGATCATGATCTACAACGACGCCTACGCTTCGATCCTGGGCGACAAGCATCCGCGCGTGCTCGGCGCTCCGCTGCGCGAGGTATGGCCGGAAATCTACGACAAGCTCGGCCCGCTGAACGAATCGATCCTGCGCGGCGAGCGGGAGGGGTTCTTCGCCCGCGACCATCTCTGGCGGGTCTTTCGGCGGGCGGACACCTGGGAGGATGCCCGCTTCACCATCAGCTACAGTCCGATCCCCGACGACACAGCGCCCGGCCGCATCGGCGGCATTCTCGCCACCGCGGTCGAAACCACCGACCGCGTCGACACCGAGCAAAGGCTGCGGCAGCTTTCCGAAAGGCTCGAGCAGGAGGTCGCGCAGCGCACGCGCGAGCGCGACCGCATCTGGCAGGTGTCCGAGGACCTGCTCGGGGTCTGCAATTTCGAGGGCTATTTCCTCAGCGTCAATCCGGCGTGGAGCGCTCTGCTCGGTTGGAGCGAGGACGAGATCAAGCGGATGCGCGTCAGCGAGTTGCGGCATCCGGACGATGCGCCGGCGGCCATCGCGGAACGGGCGCGTCTGGCGCGCGGAGTCCCGACGGTGCGAATGGAGAACCGGTTTCGCCACAAGGACGGTTCCTGGCGATGGCTCTCTTGGACGCTGAGCACCGAGGACGGTCTCATTTACGTCATCGGCCGGCACATCACCGCGGAAAAAGAAGCGGCGGAAAGATTGCGCGAAAGCGACCGCCAATTTCGTCTGCTCGTGAGCGGCGTCACCGACTACGCGTTGTTTCGGCTCGATCCGCAAGGCATCGTGTCGAGCTGGAACGTCGGCGCCGAGCGGATCAAGGGCTACGCGGCGGCCAAGATCATCGGCCAGCATTTTTCGCGATTCTACACCGCGGAAGATCGGCAATCCGGGCTGCCGGCGCGCGCGTTGCGCACGGCGGCGCGGGAGGGCCGGTTCGAGGGCGAGGGTTAGCGCGTTCGCAAGGACGGCGGACAATTCTGGGCGAGCGTCGTCATCGACGCCATTCGCGACGAGACCGGAGCACTGATCGGATTCGCCAAGATCACCCGCGACATCACCGAGCGACGCGAGGCGCAGCTTGCCCTGCAACGCACCCAGGAACAGCTGGCGCAGTCGCAGAAGATGGATGCGCTCGGACACCTGACCGGTGGCATCGCCCACGATTTCAACAACATGCTGATGGTGGTCGGGGGCTACGCGGAGTTTCTCAAGCGCCGGCTGAGCGATCCGAAAGATCGGCGCGCGCTCGACGCCATCGAATTGGCGACGAGCCGCGCGGAAAGCCTGACCCGCCAGCTCCTGACGTTTTCACGACGCCAGTCGCTCAATCCCGCGACGGTCAATCTGGCCGAGCGCTTCGCGGCATTTCGCGACATCCTGGCGAGCTCGGCGCATGGTAATATCCAGCTCGACATCGACGTCGCGCCCGACACATGGCCGGTGACGATCGATCCCAACGAATTCGAGGTCGCGATCGTCAATCTGGTGGTCAACGCCCGCGATGCCATGCCCGACGGCGGCGGCATCGCCATCACGGTGCGCAACGTCGCGATCGGTGCACACGACCCGATCGACGGACTCGAAGGCGAGTTCGTGGTGGTCGAGGTGAAGGATACCGGCGTCGGGATCCCGCCGGACGTTCTGCCGAGGGTGTTCGATCCGTTCTTCACCACCAAGGAGACCGATCGGGGAACCGGGCTCGGCCTTTCGCAGGTCTATGGCTTCGCCCGCCGGCGGGCGGGACCGCGCGGCTTTCCAGCGTGCTCGGCGAGGGAACGACCGCTTCGTTGTATCTGCCGCGCAGCCGGGCCGTCGTCGAGGCTCGCGGCGCCGCCGAGCGCGACCGCGAGGCGAGCGGCCGCGGCGATGCTGGATCAGCTGGGCTATCGGGTGGTCGAAGCGGGCCGCGCCGACCGCGCGGCGCAAATCCTCGGTTCCGGCGATCCCATCGATCTGGTCCTGAGCGACATCGTCATGCCCGGGGCGATGGACGGTCTCGCATTTGCAAAATACGTTCGCGAGCGATATCCGCGGCTGCCGGTGCTGCTGACGACCGGATATTCCAAGCTCGCGAGCGGCCCGCACCCCGGCTTCGCGATTCTGCGCAAACCCTATCAGCTCTCGGCGCTGGCGCAGGCGATCCGTGCCGCGCTCGCGGGCCATCCGGCGGCGCCCGCGCCAGCAAGCGAGCAGCGCGGGTCCACGGCCTGACGCCGTTGGAGCGGCCGGCGCTGACCGTCGCGTTTGCCGCCGCCGGCTTCTTCTGGCTTGCCATATTGCTTTGGCTCGCCTTTACCGATTTCATCACGCGCCCGGATTTCCCTCCGAGGCCGGAACCAGCCGCCTTGGTCGCCGCCCCCAGCCCTGCGCGATGACTTGGATCGCATTCGCTTTTTGCGGCCCCGTGCTTTGGGCCATATCCACCCATTTGGACAAGTATCTTCTCGAAAGGTACTTCAAGGACAGCAACCCCGGCGCGCTGCTCGTATTCACGGCGCTCGCCGGCGTGCTGCTGCTCCCCGTCATCTGGTTCTTCGAGCCCGAGGTGGTCGAGATCGACGTCGCCAGCGGCTGCCTCATGGCGAGCTCGGGCGTCCTCTATATGGGCGCGATGTTGTTCTATCTGCGGGCGTTGCAGGGAGAAGAGGCCTCGATCGTCGCCCCGTTCTACCAGGCGTCGCCGCTGTTCGGTTACGTTCTGGGATACGCCGTGCTGGGCGAGGCATTGTCGCCGAAGCAGATGCTCGGCGGCGGCATCATCATCGCGGGCACGCTGATCGTCTCGCTGCGCTCCGGCCCCCGCGCGACGTTCAAGGCGCGTCTTGCCGGCTTGATGCTCGCTTGTGCCTTTGCGCTGGCCTTGAGCGCGCTGATCTTCAAGGTGTTTGCCTTGCGCGACGAGTTCTGGACGACCACCTTCTGGATGTTCGTGGGGGAGGCGATCTTCGGAGCCGGTTTGCTCGTGATCGCTCCGTTCAGGCGCCAGTTCCTCGAGGTCCTGCGCGCGAGCCCCGGGGCGGTGCTGGCGATCAACGGCGCGAACGAGCTGATCAATCTTGGAGGCGGGCTCGGGACCCGATACGCTCTGTTGCTTGCGCCGCTCAGCCTCGTGCAGGCGATCGGCAGCACGACGACGCTCTTCGTCTTTGCGTTCGGACTGGCGCTGTCGGCTTTCCTCCCCTCAATCGGCCGCGAAGATCTGTCGGCGCGCAATTTGATCCGCAAAGGTCTCTCGGCGGTTCTGGTTGCGGTGGGCGTCATGCTCATCACGCAATGAGTGCAGTTATCGTGCCGGCGGCGAGTCATTGCCGTCATTAGTCTCCGCCGGTCGCCGCGTACAGGCGCCTGCGCGCCCGGCGATAGCGCGCTACGCCGGCAGCCGCTGGAAGTCGGTGGAGAACGAGTGCATCCGGCGCGCGCCGTCGTCGGTGATGACGATGGTCTCCGCGAAGACGCAGCCGGTCTCGCCGTCGCGCCATTTCGGATCGAACAGATCGATGTTCATGGCGAAGACCATGCCGGCGCGGAATTGATCGCCGATCGCCGCAAGCGCCGCCTCGTCGGCGCGCTTGGCGTGGTGGCGGTAGCGGGGATATTCCAATGAGGCGAGGCCGTGGCCGTGGATGCCCGCCTCGCAGATGCCGAACCCGCTCGCCTCGATGGTGTCGCGGACCGCGTCCATCGCTTCCGAAATCTTGGCGCCGGGCCGGAACAACGCGAGCCCGCGCCGATAGGCGGCGAGGCAGGCGTCATAGATGTCGAGGTAGCGCGGCTCGGGCTCGCCCAGGCAGAAGGTGCGTTCGACGTGGGTGAAATAGCCGCCGAATTTCGGATGCATCTCGCAGATGATCATGTCGCCCTTCTGCAGCGGTCGCGTCGTCGGCACGCGGAACGGATGCGGATAGGGATGCGCGTCGGCCGCCCACAGGAACAGCGTCGGCTCCTCGCCGCCGTTCGCGAGCATGGTCTGCATCATGCCGGCATACACCTCGCATTCCTTGACGCCGGGACGCGCGGTGTCGCGGCAGGTCTGCAGCATGAGATCGCCGAGCGCCGCCGCCTTTTCCAGGACCTCGATCTCCTCCCGGCTCTTCACCGTGCGGAGCTTCTCCATCATGTCGTCGAGATTGACCAGCGTGACGTGGGGAAGACGTTCCGCGAGGCGGACGTACATGCTGTGCGGCACCCAGCCGTCCGGATCGAGCGGACCGGCAAGCCCGTCGATGCCGACCTTGCCGCGCGTCAACCCCAACTCGGCGAGTCGGTCGGCGACGCTGTCGGCGAAGGTCCCGCGCTTCGGCCGCACGTCCGCGACCCAGCTCTGGGCGCCGCGCCAGTATTCGGTGAAGACCGGCGAATAGATGAAGGAGGTCGGCTCATCGGCGGCCGGAAAGACCAGCACGTTGAACTCGGCATTGCCGCCGATCGGGCAGAGATAGCGGGCATTGGCGATGTTGAAGTCCCACATCGTCGGCCAGCCGACCAGGATCAGGCACTCGAGCCCGCGCGCCGCCATCTCCTTGCGCACGGCGGCCCAGCGCCGGTCGCGCTCGGCGAGCGACAGCGTCGGGTATTCCACAAGCTTGCGCATCGCGGTGTCCTCCGTTGCTGCGGGCAGCCTCGATAGTGTTTTCTCCGCTCAGGCGCGGGGCCGAAAATTGCTTGCAACGGACACTACGGGGTCCGCCGCGGCCTATCCAGTCGTGCATTTGCCGAAGTCGCTCAAGGGGGCCGTGCGGACGTCCGCGGGTTAAAGCTTCGTCAAGGCCGGCGGCCTAACGTGTCATGCCATGCCGCCGGTTTCGCGCCGTTTCATGCTGAGAGGGACTGTCCTCGCGACCGCATCCCTGCTGGTCCCCGTCGCCGTGCGCCGGGCCGATGCGGGCGGGCGCAACGGCGAGAGCGGCTATGAGATCACGGACTGGATCGTCATCGCGCCGGGCGGACAGGTCACGCTCGGGCTGTCACAGCCGGAAGTCGGGCAGGGGTCGTACACCGCGCTGCCGCAAATTCTCGCCGAGGAGCTCGACGCCGACTGGGAGCGCGTCGAAGTCCGGTTCGTGACCGGCAAGCCCGCTTACAAGATCGCGTTCAGGCAGGAGCCGCCCGTGCAGAAGGAGGGCGCCTCGATGTCGACCACGGCGCTTTACCAGCGCCTGCGCACCGCCGGGGCCGCCGCGCGCGACGTGCTCAGGCGCGCCGCGGCGCGCCAATGGCGCGTCGATCTCTCCGCGTGCCGCACCGAGAATGGCTTCGTGATCAACGCGCGCGGCGCGAGGCTGTCCTACGGGGAGCTCGCCCGGGAGGCGGCGAAGCTTCCCCTGCGCGCCGCCCCGCCGCTGAAGGACCGCAGCCGGTTTCGCCTGATCGGCCAGCCGGTGGCGCGCCTCGATACGCCCGCCAAGTGCAACGGCAGCGCGGTCTACGGCATCGACGTCGTCGTCCCGGGAATGCTCAACGCCGCGATCAAGACGGCGCGTTCCTTCACCGGGCAGGTGATCGCGATCAGGAACGAGGCCGATATCCTGGCAATGCCGGGGGTGCGCGCGGTGGTGAAGATTCCGGTGGCGACGATCGCCAACGAGGACTCCCAACACCCGCCGATCCCGGGGCTGCCGCGCCACAACGCGGTCTGCGTCGTCGCCGACCATTTCTGGCAGGCGAGGCGCGCGATCGATGCGCTCGACGTCGTGTTCGACGGCGGCCCGGGCGGCGGTCTCTCGAGCGCCAAGATCGAAGCCCTGCTGGACGCCGCGTTGAACGCGGAGAAAGGCGTCACCGCGCTGGTTCGGGGCCGGCCGCGGGAGATCCTGCAGGCCAAGGCCTCGGCGGTGATCGAGCGGCGCTTCGTGCTCCCGCATATCGCGCATGCGCCGTTGGAGCCGGTCAACGCCACCGCCAGCGTCAAGGACGGCGCGGCCGAGGTCTGGGGACCGATCCAGTCGGTGACCGCCTGCCAGGAGGCGGTCGCGCACGCCGCCGGCTGCCGTGCCGACGACGTCAAGGTCAACGTCACGTTCCTCGGCGGCAGCTTCGGGCGCAAGATCGTTCCGGACTACGTGGTGCAAGCCGTGCACGCATCGAAGGCGGTCGGGCGCCCGGTGAAGCTCGTTCGCTCGCGCGAAGAGGACACGCAGCACGACGTCTACCGCCCGAACGCAGGCGGCCGCTTGCGCGCGGTGCTGGACGATGCCGGCTATCCGCTTGCGATCCATGCGCGCGTCGCCGGCCAGTCGCTGTTCAACGCGACGCGCAAGAGCTGGCTCGAGCAGACGCCGGCGGGCGCCTGGGACGAGAGCATGGTCGACGGCATCTACAATCAGAGCTATCGGCTGCCGAATTTTCTGGTCGAGACGATCGACACGCCGCTGCCGATCCCGGTCTATTTCATGCGATCGGTGGGCTCGACCGCCGCGGTGTTCTTCTGGGAGAGCTTCATCACCGAGCTCGCACAGCGCGCCACGATCGACCAGTACGCCTACCGGCGCAATCTCTTGTCCGGCGACCCGCTCGCGCTGCGCGTGCTCGACGCCGCGGCGCACGCGTCCGGCTGGACGGCGGCATCCGATACGTTCCGCGGCATCGCGTACAATTGCTACATCGGCCGGGGCGGGCGCTTCAAAACCCATGTCGCGGAAGTGGTCGAGCTCAAGCGCGTTGCCGACCGCTTCGCGGTCGCCCGCGTCTTCTGCGCCGTCGATCCTGGCCTGGTGGTGAACCCGAACACCCTCAAGGCCCAGATCGAGGGCGGCATCGGGTTCGCGCTGACCAACACGCTCAAGAGCAGGATCACATTCTCGAACGGCGGCACCGATCAGTCGAATTTCTTCGATTATCCGCTGCTGCGCATCGACGAGATGCCGGAGATCGTGCCGATCGTGCTCGCGAGCGATCGTCCGCCGCAGGGATTCGGCGAGGTGGTGCTGGCGCCGGTCGCTCCCGCCCTCGCGCAGGCCTTGCTGCACGCCACCGGCCGACGGCTCGATGTGATGCCGTTTCCCGAGGATGCGTTTGCGGTGGCAGCCGCGGGCACGGGCGATTCAGCGCACGAAAGACAAAGGTAGGCGCTTCCGGCGCCGGAGAGCTGCGATGGCACACCAGGGCACCCAAACATGTCCGTGAAATTCACCGTCAATGGAATGCCGGCCGAGTTCGACGGACCGGAGGATGTCCCGCTGCTGTGGGTCGTTCGCGAGCATCTCGGCTTGACCGGGAGCAAGTTCGGCTGCGGCATCGGCTTCTGCGGTGCCTGCACGATGCATATCGACGGCGCGGCGGCGCGAACCTGCATCATGCCGGTGATGATGGCGCAGGGCCGGCAGGTCACGACCATCGAGGGGCTGTCCCGGCGCGGCGATCATCCCGTGCAGCAGGCTTGGACCGCGCTCGACGTTCCGCAATGCGGCTATTGCCAGTCCGGCATGATCATGGCGGCGGCGCGGCTCCTGAGCCGGCACCCCGATCCGACCGACGCGGACATCGACCGCGAGCTGACCAATCTCTGTCGCTGCGCGACCTATGCCCGCATCCGCGCCGCCATCCATCTCGCGGCCAGAATGGCGCGCGAGGCGACCACGGGCATGGCACGGTAGCGAAGCCTGCCTCGGCGCCGTCCGCGGCGGCGCCGCTACTCCTTCACCGCGCCGGTCATCGCCGAGACGTAGTGCTCGACGAAGAAGGCGTAGAGCACGACCAGCGGCAGCGAGCCGACCAGCGCGCCCGCCATCAGCGAGCCCCAGCGATAGATGTCGCCGTCGACGAACTCGTTGACGATGGCGACCGGCACCGTCTTGTTCTGGGTCGAGGAGATGAAGGTGAGCGCGTAGATGAACTCGTTCCAGCACAGCGTGAAGCAGAAGATGAAGGCCGAGATCAATCCCGGCACCGCCAGCGGCAGCACGATCTTGGTGAGGATCTGCCAGCGGCTGGCGCCGTCGATCAGCGCGCATTCCTCGAGCTCGAACGGGATGGTCTTGAAATAGCCCATCAGCAGCCAGGTCGAGAACGGGATCAGGATGGTCGGGTAGGTGAGGATCAGCGCGAACGGCGTGTCGAACAGGCCGTATTGGAACACCACGGTCGAGAGCGGAATGAACAGGATCGAAGGCGGGATGAGATAGGCGAGGAAGATCGCCCCGCCGGCCCACTGCGCGCCGCGGTAGCGCAGCCGCACGATCGCGTAGGCGGCGAGCACGCTCGCAACGATCGAGAGGATCGTCGCCGCGACCGCCACCAGCATCGTGTTCCACAGCCAGAGCGGATAGTTGGTCTCGAACAGGAGCTTCTCGATATGCTTGAGCGTCGGCGTCCAGGTCCAGAACGGATTGAACTTGTCGAGGTTGAGCAGCTGCTCGTCCGGCTTGATGGCGGTCAGCGCCATCCAATAGAACGGAAACAGCAGCATCAGCAGGATCAACGAGAGCGGCAGATAGAGCGTGACGAGCCGCCGCGGCAGCGTCTCGAGGTAGCCCATGCCCTCGGAATGGTCCGCGGTGACGCCGGCCAGCACCGCCTTCGGGCTTGCGAGTTTGGGGACGAGCGCGTCAGTCATTGCTCTCCCCGTGCTGCCACTTCCGCGGCCGCGCGCGGGGCTTGCCCCGTTCGCGGCACGAAAAAAGAGCAGCGGCGGCCGCGGTCAGTCATTGCTTTCACCGTGCTGCCATTTTCTTCGCTGCAGCCCGAACCACGAGATCAGGATGGCGGCCAGCAGGAACGGAATCATCGCGGTGGCGATGGCCGCTCCTTCGCCGAGGTAGCCGCCGCCGATGGCGCGCTGATAGCCGAGCGTCGCCATCAGGTGGGTGGCATTGGCGGGGCCGCCCCGCGTCAGCACCCAGATGAGCTGGAAATCGGTGAACGTGAACAGCACCGAGAACGTCATCACCACGGCGATGATCGGGGTCAGCAGCGGGTAGGTGACGTAGCGGAACATCTGCCAGCGGCTGGCGCCGTCGATGGTCGCGGCCTCGTAGAGCGAGGGCGACACGGTCTGCAGGCCCGCGAGCAGCGTGATGGCGATGAACGGCACGCCCCGCCAGACGTTGGCGAAGATCACCGACCAGCGCGCGTTCCAGGTATCGCCGAGGAAATCGATATTGCTCGCGATCAGCCCGATCTTGCGCAGCGACCAGGACACGATCGAGAACTGGCTGTCGAAGATCCACCAGAAGGCGATGGCCGAGAGCACGGTCGGCACGATGAACGGAATCAGCACCATCGCGCGGATGATCGCCTTGAACGGCATGTGCTGGTTGAGGAGCAGGGCGAGATAGAGGCCGATCGCGAATTTGAACACGCTGGCGACGCCGGTGTAGAGCAGCGTGTTGAACACCGAGACCCAGAACACCGAATCGTCCCACAGCCACTCGTAGTTCTCGAAGCCGACGAAGTCGCCGCCGCGTCCGATCCGCGCGTCGGTGAACGAGAGCCAGATTCCGAGACCGAGCGGATAGGCCAGAAACAGCAACAGGAACGCCGCCGCCGGCAGCATGAACCAGAGGCCGAGCCAATTGCGATCGACCTTGAGCCGATCCCATGCGGTGACGTCGCGCGCCGCGCGCGCCGCCGCGACTGACGGGAGCAGCGTGTCGGCCATCTATGGTCTCATCTCGACACCGATCGGATCAGCTCACGGTACTTAGAGCATGTTCGCATTAGGTATAATCACCGCGAGCAAGAAAAACGCGTTGCACTGGATTTATACTCCACGGCCTGAGTGCTTGGCGTGCCCCTCACCCCAGCCCTCTCCCCGCAAGCGGGGAGAGGGAGCACACCGAGCTCGCCGACGCGACGTCACCGGTAGAGCCGCGTCGCCTGGCGCTCGGCGATCTTGATCGCGCCCTTGACGTCCTCGCGGCCGGTGCAGACGTTGGCGAACATGTCGACCAGGATGAAATCGGCGAGCGCCGCGGCCGCCTTTTCGCCCACCGATCCCTGCCCGCCGGCGGTGAGCGTGCGTTTCGCCGCCTCACCAAAGATCGTGTTCTTGGGATCGGACGTCCAGACCGGGTTCTTGTCATACGCATTGAGCGGGTGGGTCAGATACCCGACCGACGCCTCCAGCCACTTGTTGTATTGATCCGCCTCCAGCAGGTACGCCATCAGCGCCTTGCAGGCCTGCGGATACTTGCTGTAGCTCATCGCCAGGATCGGGAAGCAGACATGGAACTCGGTCGGCCTGCCGACCGGTCCGACCGGCCACAGCGCGTGGTCCATGTCCTCGGCGATCTCCCTCTTGCTGGCGTCGCGCTTGGCGGCGGCGTAGATCGAGATGCCGTTGTTGGTCCACGAAATCTCGCCCGCCAGGAATGCCTTGTTGTTGAAGGCGTCGTTCCACGCGGCCACGCCCGGTATCATGTTGTCGTAGAGCTGCTTGGCGTATTCGAGCGCCTTCGCCGTCTCCGGCGAGTTGAGCACCACCTTGTCGTTCTTGTCGACCAGGTTGCCGCCGTGCGCCCACAGGCACCAGTGCACCCAGCAATTGGCGTCGCCGGTGGCATGGCCGAGCGCCATGCCGCCGGGCGTGTTGTTGCGCTTGGTCGCCTTGGCGTATTCCAGGAACTCGGCGGTCGTCGCCGGGAATTTCGAGAACCCCGCCTTCCGCGACGCCTCGATCCGGTAGTTGAGCATGTTGCCGCCGTAGCAGATCGGGATATCGATCCACTTGTTGCCGCTCTTGCCGTAGGCGATCGCGGTCGGCACCCATCCGCCGTATTTCTTGCCGAGATAGTCGGCGACGTCGGTGACGTCGACGCATTTCTGCGGGAACAGATGCGGCAGCGAGAACAGGCCCCAGAACAGGTCAGGGCCGGCGTTGGTGTTGGCCGCCACCGAGGCCTTCGGCGGAATGTCCTCGTAGGATTCCCGCGTGACGTTGACCTTGACGCCGGTCGCCTTGGTGAAGGCGTCGAGCAGCGCCATGAAGGAATCGTCCTCCGACTGCACGAAATACTTCCACCGCAGCAGCGAGAGTTGCGCGCCTTTCTCCGGCTTCCACGGCGCGGCCTGCGCCCATGCCTTCGCCCATTCGAAGAGTCCCGAGCCGGCGAGCGCGCCGGTCGCGGCCAGTGCGGTGCCGCCCTGCACCAGGGCGCGGCGGGTGAACGTCGTCATGTCGTATCCTCCCTCGTTTAAGAATCCAGTCGCCGTCCGGTCGGCGCGTCGAACAGATGCACGAGCCGCGGATCGGGCTTGAGCCGGATGCTGTCGCCCGGCTTGAAATCATGGCGCTCGCGGAACACCGCGATTACCTCGGCGTCGCCGAGCCTGGCCACGACCTGGAGCTCCGACCCCGTGGGCTCGATGACCTGCACCTGCGCTTGCGAGCCGTCGTCGGCGATGACGAAATGCTCCGGGCGAACGCCATAGATGACCGCGCGGCCGTCGCTGCCCGCGGGCGCCGCCGCGAGCGGCAGGCGGATGCCGTCGGCGCCTTCGAATTCCAGCCGGCCGTTGGCGCGGATGGTCCCGTTGAGGAAATTCATCGCCGGCGAGCCGATGAAGCCCGCGACGAACAGGTTCTGCGGCCGGTCATAGAGCTCGAGCGGCGCGCCGATCTGCTCGACCAGGCCGTCGTGCATGACCACGATGCGGTCGGCCATGGTCATGGCCTCGATCTGGTCGTGGGTGACGTAGACGGTCGTCGTCTTCAGGCGCTGGTGCAATTCCTTGATCTCGGTGCGCATGGCGACGCGCAGCTTGGCGTCGAGATTCGATAAGGGCTCGTCGAACAGGAATACCTGCGGGTCGCGCACGATGGCGCGGCCCATGGCGACGCGCTGGCGCTGGCCGCCGGAAAGCTGGCGCGGATAGCGACCGAGCAGGGGGCCGAGGCCGAGAATGTCGGCGGCCTGCTTGACGCGCGCGTCGATCTCGCGCTTCGCCGCGCCGCGCAGCATCAGCGAGAAGCCCATGTTGGCGGCCACCGTCATGTGCGGGTAGAGCGCGTAGTTCTGGAACACCATCGCAATGTCCCGCTCCTTCGGCGGCACGCGGTTGACGACGCGCTCGCCGATGCGGATCTCCCCCGACGTGATGTTCTCGAGCCCCGCGATCATGCGCAGCAGCGTCGACTTCCCGCATCCCGAGGGCCCCACCAGCACGACGAACTCGCCGTCGCCGATCAGGACGTCGACGCCATGGATGACTTCGATCGTTCCAAAAGCCTTTCTGACGTCGCGAATCGCGACCGACGCCATAAGCTTCCTCCCTCCCGGTGCCTCGGCCCGTTCCCGGACGCCCCTCGAAAGGGGGCCAAGGGCTCTCTTGCCGGCTTTCGAAATTTGCTTTCGTGGTGCCCGGCGGCGCGGGTGCCCACGCGCGGTCATTGGACGGGATTACGCGTGCAAATTCAATTCCCCGCCGGCGCGATTTTCGTCGCATGCGCGACCGCATCCCCGCCGGCCTGAATAGCGGGGAACGGCCGGCCGGGCGCCCGCCGCGAGCAGGCATGCGCCGGGGCGATCTCCTCCCCGCCCGTTAACGGATTGTCACGATCGAGTGATTGAATGCTTGCGCGCAACCTTGGCGTGGGCGAGTCGCTATTCCGACCGGATTGTGGGCGCCGGCCCGATTTGTTGCGGCGCGTCGTGGCACCAATCGGGCGGTCGGGCGTTGGTAGCACGGCCATCGAGGATCTCGACCTTGCCGATATTGCCAAGCCTCACGCGCGGCCAGACCAAGCAGGCGCCGGCCGTCGATACGGAGATCATCGGGACCATCGCGCTCATTGGCGCGGCGCTGGTGGTGGGGCTTTGGACGGCCGCCGACTACGGGCTCACGGTCGACGAGTTCAACGCCGACGATTACGGCCCGAAGGCCCTGGCCTGGTACACCAGCGGCTTCACCGACCGTTCCCAATTCGAGACCGTCGAATTCTCGCTTTGGTATTATGGTCCGTGGTTTCACATGCTCACGGCCTATGTCCAGTCGTTCGATTTCGCCAACCGGATCACCGTTCGACATGCGATGACGTTCATGGTCGGTCTGGCCGGGGTCGCCGCGCTGCTGCCGATCGGCCGTCTGGCGGTCGGCCG
>WNFD01003580.1_pt1 | contig 20631 bp, 18 predicted proteins | sample 5400491 | NCBI WGS metagenome assembly WNFD01 (sample SAMN13153343, study PRJNA577476) | soil metagenome | isolation source: 120 cm saprolite under Douglas fir tree site 2 hole 2 replicate 2 | place: USA:California | collected 2015-04-18
ATGGCGCTGGTCGCGGTGCATCCGGTGGCCGGCAAGGAGAGCACCGGCGCGGTTGCCGCGGACGAGAGCCTGTTTATCGGACGGCGCACGATAATCACGCCGTCGGCGCGCAGCACGCCCGACGCGATCGATCGCGTCGAGCGGTTGTGGCGGGCGACCGGATCACGGGTGGAGCGGATGGCGCCCGATGAGCATGACGAGGTACTCGCGCGCGCAAGCCATCTGCCGCAGGTGGTCGCAAGCGCGCTCGCCGCGGCGCTTTGCGGCGAGCGGGTGGGCGAGCACGAGGCGGCAGCTTACGGCGCCGGGGGTTTGCGCGACACCACGCGAGTCGCGGCGTCGTCGGCGGAGATGTGGCGCGACATCGTGCTGACCAATCGCGACGCGATCCTGGCTGCGCTGGGCCTTTTCCGCGGCGCGCTGGATGAGTTCGAACGCGCGATTCGCGTCGGCGACGTCGCGCGCTTCGAGGAGATTTTCAACCGCGGGCGCGCGATGCGCGAGGGGCTAAAGTGACGCGCTCACGTCCGGTGGTGGCAATCGACGGGCCGGTCGGCGCGGGCAAATCGACCGTTGCCCGGCGCCTGGCCGAGGTGCTCGGCTTCGAGTACGTCAACACTGGCGCGATGTACCGCGCGGTCGCGGTTGCGGCGCGCGCCGCAGGAATCAGCGCCGACGATCCCGAGGCGGAGCGCAAGCTCGACGCGCTGCTAAAGAAGGTACGCATAGAATTTTCGAGAGGGCGCATTACGCTCGACGGCCGCGACATCAGCGACGAGATCGGATCGCCGGAGATAAGCGAGTGCGCGTCGCGGCTCTCGACGCTCGGTGTGGTGCGGGAGCGGATGCGCGAGCTGCAGCGCGCGGCCGGCGAGCGCGGGGGAGTAGTGATGGAAGGCCGCGACATCGGCACCGCGGTCTTTCCCGACGCCGAGTTCAAATTTTTTCTCGACGCAAGTCCTGAGGTGCGCGCCGAGCGGCGCTGGCGCGAGCTTAACGCGCGCGGCGTCACGATCACGCGCGAGGAAGTGCTCGCGCAACTGCTCGAACGTGACCGGCGCGACTGCGGCCGCGAGCTCGCGCCGCTTAAGCCCGCGCCCGACGCGATCATCATTGACGCGAGCAGGATGAGTGTCGAAGAGGTCGTAAAGCTGATGGCTCAGCGCGTCAGCGCGCGCGGCGGCGCGGCTTAGGTCTTGAAACGCAGAGGTCTGGGCGGTATGCATTGCTGTAGCCTCGAATTCCGGGGAAGGTCCCACTAAATGGAGAAAGAGTTGTCTGACAAGGTGCATGGAGGAGATAATGACTTCGAGTCGCTGATGGAACAAAGCCTCAGGGCTCCGCGCCCCGGCGATGTTCTAACCGGAACGGTTCTTCTGATCACGCGCGACAGCGTCATCATCGACATCAATTACAAGTGCGAAGGGCAGGTGCCTCTCGCCGAGTTCCTCGACCACGAGGGCAACCCCGTGGTCAGGGAAGGCGACGAGGTTGACGTCTATTTCGAGGGCACCGAGACCGAGAACGGCACGGTCACCCTCTCGCACGCCAAGGCGGAGAAGTTCAAGGTCTGGCGCGAGCTCGAGCGCGCGTTCCAGAACGAGGTGCCGGTCGAGGGTGTGATCCTGGGCAAGGTCAAGGGCGGCTTGCAGGTCGATATCGGCGTGCCCGCTTTTCTGCCCGGCTCGCACGTCGACATCCGTCCGGCGCGCAACCTGGACCGCTACGTCGGCCAGCGCGGGCGCTTCCAGTTGCTCAAGTTCAACCGCGCGCGCGGCAACGTTGTGGTTTCGCGCCGCGCCGTGATCGAGCGCGAGCGCACCGAGCTCAAGGAGCAGACGCTCAAGGTGCTCGAAGAGGGCGTGATCCTCGAGGGCGTGGTGAAGAACATCACCGACTACGGCGCTTTCGTCGATCTCGGCGGGCTCGACGGATTGCTGCACATCACCGACATGTCGTGGGGCCGCCTGCAGCATCCTTCGGAAGCGGTCAAGGTCGGCGACAAGGTCAAGGTGGTGGTGCTCAAGTACGATCCCTCGCGCGAGCGCGTGTCCCTCGGCATGAAACAGATCATGCCCGACCCGTGGGCGCGCTCGGCCGAGAGTTATCCAGTGGGGGCGCGCTTCAAGGGCAAGGTCGTGAGCGTCACCGACTACGGCGCCTTCGTCGAGCTGGAGAAAGGCGTCGAGGGGTTGATCCACGTCTCCGAGATGAGCTGGAGCAAGCGCGCGGTGCATCCCTCGAAAGTGGTCAACCAGGGCGACATGGTCGAGGTCCAGGTGCTCGGCGTCGACGAGACCAACCGGCGCATCTCGCTCGGGCTAAAGCAGACCGAACCCAACCCGTGGGAAGAGCTGGCGCAGAAGCATCCGATCGGCAGCCTGGTCAAGGGGAAGGTCAAATCGATCACCGACTTCGGCGTGTTCGTCGAAATCGAACCCGGGATCGACGGCCTGGTGCATATCTCGGATCTGTCGTGGACCAAGAAGGTGCGCCATCCCTCGGAGGTCTATAAAAAGGGCGACGAGGTGGAGGCCACCGTGCTCGGCATCGACGTTGAGAACGAGCGCGTGAGTCTCGGCGTCAAGCAGCTCACGCCCGATCCGTGGTCGACCGTAGCGCAGCGCTATCCGCTCAACACGCGGGTGCGCGGCAAGGTGAGCTCGGTCGCGGATTTCGGCGTGTTCGTCGAGCTCGAGGAAGGGATCGAGGGCTTGATCCACATCTCGCAGCTCAGCAACGAGCGGGTCGACAAGCCCTCTTCGCTGTTCAAGGTCGACGACCAAATTGAAGCGATCGTGGTGCAGGTCGACAGCCGCGAGCGGCGCATCGGGCTCTCGGTCAAGGCCGTCAAGCAGCACGAGGAGCGCGAGGAGATGCAGGCCTATCTCAAGCGCGAGCACGAGGCGGCGCGCTTTTCGATGGAAGATATCCTGAACGAGGAACTCCGGCTCGATCGCGACGAGAGCGGCCGCACCGCTCCGCGCGGCCAGCGACGCGACCGTTAAAAGACGCGACCTAACGCGGGGGGAGCCCGCGCACTCCTGCCGGACGCTGTATAGCGAACGGCGGAGGTAAAGCAGGAGCGTAGTCCGATGACCAAGCGCGGCATCATCGAGGAATTGCTGGCAAGGCATCAGAAATACTCGCATCGCCAGTCCGAGACCATCGTCAACGCGATGTTTGAAGAGATGGCCAACGTGCTGGCCCGCGGCGGGCGGATCGAAATCCGCGGCTTCGGCAGCTTCGGCGTCAAGCAGCGCCGCGCCCGCCAGGGCCGCAATCCGCGCACCGGCGACATGGTCGCCGTGGAAGCCAAGCGGGTCCCCTTCTTCCGCACCGGCAAGGAGCTGCGCGCGGGCCTCAATGGCGCGGAGCAGGACGCCCAAGCGCGCTCGGCGTAAGCCCGTTCGGCCTGAGGCCGCCGCGAGCGGGCCGCTGCGGTTATGGGCGCCCTGGCGCGGAGCCTACCTGCGCATCGCGGGAAAGCCCGGGCGCGAATGTATCTTCTGCTTCGGCACGCTCAGCGCGCGTGAGCGCCGCCGCCGGCTGGTGCTCTACGCGGGGCCGCTCGCGCTGGTGATGCTCAACCGTTACCCATACAACAACGGCCACCTGATGATCGCGCCGCGGCGCCATCTCGCCTCGCCCGAACTGCTCGAGCGCGCCGAGCGCGCCGCGTTAGCCGAGCTGCAGGCCGCGGCGGTGACGCTGCTCCGGCGCGCGTTTCACTGCGACGGATTCAACCTCGGCGCCAATTTAGGGCGATGCGCCGGCGCGGGCTTCGCCGATCACCTGCACTGGCACGTGGTGCCGCGATGGGACGGCGACGTCAACTTCATGCCGGTGCTGGCGGCCACCCGCGTCATCTCGCAACATCTCGAGGAGACCTACGACCTGCTGGAACCGCTTTTCAATACGGTCGGCGCTACCATATCCTAAAACCAGTACGCGACTTCTCAACTGGATCTTCAAATGAAGCAAGATTCGCTCAAGCAAGATTTGTTCAAGATTCGCACGCTGGGCGAATTGCGCGCGGCGGGCGTCGAAGTATTGCCGGTCAGGATCGAGATGCGCCGCAACCTGCTCGAACGGCTGCGCGCGCGCGAGCGCATCCTCCCCGGCATCATCGGCGATTGCTCGCCGACCTGCTCGACGAGCGCGTGGCGGCGGTCAAGGGTTGCGAGATCAACGACGATCCTTATCGGCCAATTTGCGGCGCCTGCCGGCGGCGGGCGGCCGAGTTCGGCGAAGAGCTGGAAATCGAATGGATCGGACGCGAGCGGCGCTATGCCGAGAAGCTGGCGACGCCCGACGTCTCGGTGGCCGATCTGATCGGCGAGATCGATCCGATCAAAGTCGCCGAGGGGCGCTACCTCGCCGACGAGGAGACCATCCATTATGGCCTCATCCCCCGCACCAACCGCGGCATCTTCGCCATCAACGAGCTTCCCGACCTGACCGAGAAGGTCCAGGTGGGACTGTTCAACCTGATGGAAGAGAAGGACGTCCAGATAAAGGGCTACCGGGTGCGCCTGCCGCTCGACCTGGTGTTCGTGGCGAGCGCCAATCCCGAGGACTACACTTCGCGCGGCAGGATCATCACGCCGCTGAAGGACCGCTTCGACATCCAGATTCGCACGCACTACCCGCGCACGATCGAGGACGAAATTGCGATCATGGACCAGGAGTGCGGCTACCCGGCGAGCGCCGGGATGGCGCTGCGGGTCCCGCCCTTCATCAAGGAGGTGGTCGCGCAGCTCACCTTCGAGGCGCGCGCCTCCAACGAGATCAACCAGAGCTCGGGGGTCTCGGTGCGCGTCTCGATCAACAACTTCGAATCGGTGCTCTCCAACGCCGAGAAGCGCGCCGTGCGCCTCGGCGACAACGAGATCGTGCCGCGACTTTCCGACCTGCCCTCGCTCTATGCCTCGACCGCCGGCAAGATCGAGCTCGAGTACGTGGGCGAGGACAAGAAGGAGGAGGACCTCATCGAGCGCCTCGTCAACCGCGCCGTGCTCAAGGTCTTCGATCGCTATTTCAAGATCGAAGACTTGCGCCGCGTGGCCGCCTACTTCGAGGGCGGATGGGGCGTCGAGGTCTCCGACGACGCGCCGGCCTCCGACTATCTCGACGCGCTGCGCGAGGTGCCGGGCCTGCGCGAGGCGCCACGGCGGGCGCTTCGCCTATCACGCCTGAGGCCGCAGACCAGCGCGCGCGACGCCGATGATCGAAATTCGCTACACCGCGTGGGACGGCAGCCAGAAGCTCAAGCTCGACGCCGACAAGGTGTTCGAGAAGCTGGCCGAGTTTCTCTCCTACACCGACGACGTGCGCCAGGCGATGGATTGGATGACGCGGCAGGGGATGGAATTCGACGGCTCGCGGGTCGCGGGGTTGGAAGAGTTTCTCGAACAGTTGCGCCAGGAGATGCGCCAGCGCTACCGCGAGTTCAATCTCAAGGAAGCGCTGAGCGAGATGGAGCGGCGGCTCCAGGACATCGTCGATCGCGAGCGTGGCACGCTGGAGCGGCTAAGCGCCGAACAGCCGGGCGGCCAGCTCGACGAGAAACTGCGCGAGCTTAAGCGGATGCCGCGGCGCGTCTCGGAGGCGATTCGCAAACTCGAGAGCCATGAGTTCGAGGACGCGCCGGCGCGCGCCGATTTCGACGCCCTGCTCAAGGAATACGAGAACATCCGCGACCTCGAAAACTTCCGCGAGCGCAACCAGCATCTGTTCCACGGCCCCAAGAGCCTGGATTATCAGCAGGCGCTCGAGCTGATGCGCGAGATGGACCGGATGAAACAGCTCGAGCAGGACCTGATGTCGGGCAACTTCGACAAGATCTCGATGGAAGATCTGCGCGAGATGCTCGGCCAGCAGGCCGAGCAGGATTTCAACAGCCTGCGCCAGGTGATGCTGCTGCTCGAAGAGGGCGGCTACATGGTGCAAAAGGGCGAGCACATGGCGCTCTCGCCCAAGGGCGTGCGCCGGATCGGCCAGCTGGCGCTGCGCGACATCTACCAGGGCTTGCTCAAGGACCGCGGCGGATCGCATGCGACCGACCATCGCGGGATAACCGAGATTCGCCCCGACGAGACCAAGAGCTACAGCTTCGGCGATCCGCTCAATTTGAACCTGGTCGCGACGCTCAAGCACGCGCTGACGCGGCGGCCCGGCGTGCCGCTGGCCCTGGAGCCCGGCGACTTCGAGGTCTACGAAAACGACTACGCGAGTTCGTCGTCGACCGTGCTGTGCCTCGATATGTCGTGGTCGATGAGCTGGGAGGGGCGCTTTGCGGCGGCCAAGAAGGTCGCGATGGCGATGGAGACGCTGATCCGCTCGAAGTTCCCGCGCGATTTTTTTTCGATCGTCGGGTTTTTCACCCGCGCGGTCGAATTGAAGTTGAAGGACCTGCCCGAGGCCTCGTGGAACATGGGCGATCCGTTCACCAACCTGCAGGACGGGCTGCGTCTCGCTTCGGATCTGCTCGGGCGCCATCCGTCGCGCAACCAGCACATCATCGTGATAACCGACGGCCAGCCGACCGCGTACTTTCTCAACAAACGCCTGTACTGCGAGTGGCCGCTGTCGTTCGGCGGCATCAGCATGCGCGCGGCGCAGGAGACGCTCAAGGAAGTCGAGCGCGTCACCCGCAAGGGGATCACCATCAACACCTTCATGCTCGACGATTCGCCGAGCCTGCGCGCCTTCGTCGAGAAGATGACCCAAATCAACCGCGGGCGCGCGCTCTATACCCGGCCGGATCATCTCGGCGAATACATGCTGGTGGATTATCTCTCCAAGCGCCGCAAGAAGGTGTAAGCGGCGCGTCGCCAAACTAGCAAGTTGCTAGTGCAGTGAGTATCAAGTTAAGGTAAGCTCTGCTTCTTCTGTCATCCCGAGCGAGTCTGCGAGTCGAGGGACCCCGGATCCTTAATATTCAGAGACTCTCGCGATGCTCGCCCAAAAAGATCGGGGTCCTTCGACTCGCGCAGCGCTCGCTCAGGATGACAGGAGAGGTAGCTTCCGCCGAGTGAATTCACCTGCTCCGAGGATGACTGGAAAAAAACTTCACCGAAGAGGCGGACTCGCTCGCTCGAAGAGCGACTCGAGGCGAGCGAATGCGAGTGCGTGCTCCGCTGTTACGGGACCGCGGCTGTGCTCGAATCGTCGTTCTCGCCCGAGTCGTCAGAGGTAGACTTGCTCGCCGCGTTCTGTGCCGCGGGACCGCCGCCCTCCGGCTGGCCCCACTCGGCCGCCTTCCAGCCTTTGTTGAACGCCGCGATCCGCTCGTTGGAGAAGCCGTGGTCGTGGACGCCGCTGAATTCGTCGCCGCCCAAGCTGTAGAAGGGCGTGATGTTGCCGCGTGAGATGCCCATGCGCGAGAGCGTATAGCCGGAGAAGCGATCGGCCTCCAGTTCCTTGTCGACGCTGGAGACGTCCGTACGATCGTAGTCGTGATGCTCGATATGGCCTAGCTCGTGCGCCATGATCGCATAGATCATCGAGGTCTTGTCGGGCTCGCCGTGCTCGTCGGTCTCGCCGCGCAGGAAAACTTCCATGAACGTCGGGTTATAGAAGATGCATCCGGCGCGCGAGACGTGTGGCGAATCGGCGCGCACCGATTCGTAGACCGGAGCGTTGACGCCCCACTGGCGGTCGATGTCGGCGACGATGCTCTTGTAGGGCTCGACCGCCGGCCGAGCCCTCTCACCGCAGATCATCTGCGCCCCATCGGCTCCAGGTTGGAGTTCCTGCGGCAGCGTCTGCGACGCGCCGGGGTCAGCTTCGACGGGCTCGGCCTTGGAGGGATGGCTCTGGTGGACCTGCTGCGATTGATCCTGGCTCGACTGAGTGTCGGACGGTACGACCGACCAGTCGTCATCTTGCGCGAGCGCCGGGCGCGTGCCGAGCGCGGCGCATCCAAGCACCAGCGCGGCTATCGCGAGCCGCGCAACGGTCCGGCTGAAAAGTGGCGCCTCTGACGTGAGCGCGCGCTTACCGTTTAGCCTCGCTCGCCCTTGCACCTTGGCCATGATCCCCCCATCGATGGAATAACTTCAGTGCAGCCAAACGCTGCCCAGCCCATCTCTTGTGGCATTGTAGCTCATTTTGATGCCTTTAGTGTAGCGCCGTCCAGACTGGCATGTTGCTGATCTGGCCGCGCCGTCGCCGGGAGGCTCCAGGCGACCCCGATTTGCCGTATGGCGACGCGATTCGCCTCGGGGCCCGCCGCCGCAAGCAGCCGGCGCATCGGTTCGTCCATCGGCTCCTTGGAAAGCCGGAAAGTCCCCCAATGAATAGGCACCAGGTAGCGCGCGCGGCTTTGCTGGAACATCGTCCAGACCTGCTCAGGATTTGCGTGATTATGAATCCACGGATCGTAGGCCGCGATCGAAAATGCCGCGATGTCGGGCGGGTCGGAGGCGAGAGTATCGAAGAGCGGCGTGTAAGCGCTGTCGCACGCGAGCAGCATCCGCGTCCCGCCGCGCTCGAGCAGGTAGCTGTTGTAGCCGTACGCGCGGCCCATCGGCGGCCATCGCACGCCCCAATGCTTCGCGCCCATCGCCGTCACGCGGAGGCCTTTGACCTCCGTGTGCTCGCCCCATCGAAGCTCACGCACGTCGGTAAAGCCCAGCGGACGAATCAACTCGCCGCATCCGCTGCATGCGATCACCACCGCGCTCTTGGGCAGCACGCGCATCGAGGGCAAATCGAGATGGTCCAGGTGCGCGTGAGTTATCAGGATGACGTCGAGGTTTTGCAACTGTGCCGGCGCAAGCGGCGGCGCGGTGTACCGATGCGGTCCGATGGTCAGCAGCGAGCCTATCGAAAGCCCGACGCGATTGAACAGCGTCGGATCGCTCAGCACGCGCACGCCGTACCAGTTCATCAGCAGCGCCGCATGGCCGAGGTCCGCCATAGTCAGTGAGCGGTCGGGCCACGCGGCCGGATGCAGTTGGCCGGTGGGCGGCGGGGCGTCCTAGTACGGACCGGCTTCGGTTATCAACTCGCTCATCACGATTCCCATCAACGCTATAGCGGCGACGGCGATAACCATCCACGCCACCATCCACAGCCTGCGCCGAGTCAGCATCGAGAATTTTCCGGCCACGCCGTCTCTCCAGCGTATCGTTTCCAGACCCGGCCCGGCAAAGCGCGCTGCGTGAAGGGATAGGTTTTCGCTGCGCGGTCTGCTAAAGCGAACATAACGCGAAGTGTGGTGATGGGGCTGTGGGAGCTTTCGACCTCGAGCATCGGCATTCCGGCGCGACCGCGCGCGAGAAACTCTACGCTTATCTCGAGCGCCAGGTAGCCGGCGCGCATACCGACGAATTGGTCGGCCTGCTCTTTGCCGGCGCCGGCTCCGATCCGGAACTCGGCCCGCGTATCGTTCATCGTCTGCTCGCCGGCGATCCGAATTTCGTCTTCGACACTGCGAGTGGGATGTGGGCGTTGCGCGCGAGCGAGGCGCTGAAGGTGCCGCTCGATCGCGGCCGCTACGTGGTGGTCGATCTCGAGACCACCGGCGGCCGCCCCGGTCCGGGCGCGATCACCGAGATCGGCGCGTACCGAATGGAAGGTCCGCGGATGACCGAATCGTTCGCGACGCTGGTGCGTCCGCGCGGACCGATCTCGCCCTTCGTCACGCGGCTTACTTCGATCACCAATGAGATGGTGGCCGGCGCGCCGCCGATCGAGCACGTGCTGCCGGCATTTCGCGATTTCCTGGGCGACGCGGTGCTGGTCGCGCACAACGCGCAATTCGATTTCGCGTTCCTCGATTTCGAGTTCCGCCGCGTTTTCGGGATGGGGCTCAAGAACCCGGTGTTGTGCACGCTCAGGCTCTCGCGCCGCTTCGCGCCGTCGCTACGCCGCCGCCGGCTCGACGCGCTGGCCGAGCATTTCGGCCTTTCGACCGAGGGACGCCATCGCGGGCTCGGCGACGCGCGGATGGCGGCCGAGCTGCTCTCGATTTTTCTCGACATCGCGGCGCAAAGCGGAATCACCCGCGTCGACCGGCTGATCGATCTGCATAGCCGCGGCGCCGCCGGCCGCAGAATCGAGCGCCACGTCCCGCCCGAGGCGATCGCAGCGCTCCCGATGGCGCCCGGAGTCTACCTGATGCGCAACGAGCGCGGCGACCTGCTCTATGTCGGCAAGGCGCGGCGTTTGCGCGAGCGCGTCGCGTCGTATTTCAACGGCGGCATCACGATCAACGCCAAGACGGCCGACCTGGTGAGCCACGTCTATACGATCGACACGCGGGTGACGCCGTCCGCGCTCGACGCGGCGCTGCTCGAAGCGCGGCTCATCCGCGAACTCAAGCCGCCATACAACCGGATGCTCAAGGGGATGGCGCAGGCGTACTTCGTGCGGCTCGATCTGATGGACGCGTTCCCGCGCCTGAAGCTTTCGACCAAACTTTCCACGCGCCGCGGCGTGATGCAGCTAGGGCCGTTCGTGGGACGGGGCGGAGTCGATCGCGCGGTGCGCGCGCTCGGTCGTATCCTGGGGATGCGCACATGCGCCGGCAAGCTCGCGCCGAGGGATGATTTCTCGCCATGCATGTATGGCCAGATGGGACACTGCGCGATGCCGTGCAATCTGAGCGCCGACGAAGACGCGTATGGCGCGCGAGTGCGGCGCGCGGTCGAATTTTTGCGCGGGCGGAGCGGGCCGCTGCTCGGCGAATTGGCTCGTGCGCGCGACGACGCGGCACGCGCGATGCGGTTCGAGGAAGCGGCGCGCTTTAAGCGCGAGCTGACCGCGCTCACCACGCTCGCCTCGCGTGCCGAGCGGCTAAGCCGCGTCGTCACCGAAAACAATGTGGTCGTAGTAGTGGGAGCGAACGCCTCGATGCTCGCGCATGTGGTGCTGAGCGGGCGGCTCGCATTGACGCGTCCGCTCGCGGAAGCCGCCGACGCACGGGCGGTCGCGGAATTCGTAGCCGCGAATTACGAGCGCTACCGCGCACGCCCGGTGGCGCGCGATGAACTCGACTCGATGGCGATCGCGGCGCGATGGCTCTCGGAGCGCGACGGCGCCGACGGCCGGCTGATTCATCTGCGCGGAGCGAATCTCGATCCCGCAGCGCTATGGCCACCCGCGGGCGCCGCCGATCGCGCCGAATCGCCGCCTACCTGAGTCTTAGGGCGGCTTGGGCGCTCGATCTAAACCTCGCGACAGCGGACCGTCCCATTGAATTTTGCAAAGTCACGCTGTTTGCCGGTTTTCGCGGACTAAGATAAAAAATCAAAGGCTAGCGTCGTCTCGATTCGAAGAATTTTCCAACCTGGGTTGATCAGGTTGCCAGCACAGTCGCTTTTTCAGCACCTGAGGCCTCGGGTCAGGACGCCCGGGGGACTCCAAGGCTTCGACCGGAGGAGGCAATGAGAGCCAGGCTGTTCGCATCCGCGATTCTCTGCGCCGTCGCGATTGCGTTGACGACCACCGTCGGCGCCGACAAATCGGTTCCGCTCGCAGCGCCCAAGCCGCTCAACCAGAAAGGTTTTCCCGCCGACCTCTATTCGTGGGTTATACCGGCGGATAATCCGCAGACGCCGGCGAAGGTCGAGCTCGGGCGCAAACTCTTCTTCGATGATCGGCTCTCGGCCGATGGCACCGTGTCGTGCGATCAATGCCATGCGCCCGCCAAGGGTTTCACCGATCAACTGCCGGCCTCGATGGGTATTCATCACGCCTTCGGGCAGCGCAATGCCCCGACCGTTTTGAACGCGCTGTTCAACACGCTTCAGTTCTGGGACGGCCGCGCCCCGACACTGGAGAAACAAATCGAAGGTCCGACTATCAACCCGGTCGAGATGGGCAACAAGAGCCTCGACGACGTAGTCGCCAAGGTGAAGGGGATTTCCGAATACCAACAGTCATTCCAGACAGTATTCAACGGCGCGATCACGATGGACAATATCGAAAAAGCGATCGCGGCCTACGAGCGCACGCAAATTGCCTTCGATACGCCCTTCGACCGCTTCATGGCGGGCGACCAGAACGCGATCAGCGCCAGCGCCAGGCGCGGATGGTCACTGTTCAATGGCAAGGGCCGCTGCATGACCTGTCACGGATGGAACCCGACGCAGCCGCTTTTCACCGACAACCGCTTTCACAACATCGGCGTATCGGCGCACAAGGCGGACTTCGTTCCGCTGGCGCGCAAGGCGCTGGTGCTGATAGCGCAGGGTGGCGGCGGCTCGCAGCAACTCGACCAACTCGCGATCCAGACCGACATGAGCGGGCTCGGGCGCTTCCTCGTAACCAAACAGCAGCACGATATCGGCGGCTTCCGAACGATGGGCTTGCGCAACCTGCTGGTGACTCAACCCTATTTCCACGACGGCTCGCAGCAGACGTTGTGGGACGTTCTGGACCATTACAACAAGGGCGGCGTACCGAATCCTTATCTCGACGGCGGATTGCTGCCGCTCGGCCTTAGCGAAGCCGAAGAAAATGACCTCGTCGCCCTTCTCGCCACCTTGACCAGCCCCGAATACGCGAGCGCCTCGAACGAAGAGCTCGAAAAGCAGCGCGCACGCGCCAAGACCGACCGTCCGCAGCGCGACGAGGCGGCTGCTATGGGCAAGAGCGGCCTTGGCCCCGGCTTCAAGGGTCCGTTCGGCGATATGACTCCACCACAAGACGAAGAAGATCCCGCGCTGCTCGGCGGCGACTGACAACATCTTATCCACGAGGAAGCTAAGCCATGGCGGCACGGCATAAGAGCGTCGAAACCAAGTACATGGAAGATCGCGATAAGGTGCTGCGCGGGATGCGCCGGCTCGACCGCCGCACCTTCATGAAGGTCCTTGCCGCGAGCGCCGGCGCAGTGATGGCCAAGGGCCTGATGCCGCCGCATACCTTTCAGCTCGTCAGCGTGGCCGAGGCCGCGCTGGACAAGAGCGCGAGCGCGACGGGTGCACCGGGAACGCCGCCATTCACCTTTGCCTATATCTCCGACACGCACATGTACACGCGGACGCTCAATCAGCGCTTCGTCAAAGGCGCGGTCAAGGCGGTTGAGGACGTCAACGCGCTCGATCCGCAGCCCGACTTCGTGTTGTTCGGCGGCGACCTGGCGCAGTTGGGCCGGCCCGATGAATTGCAGCAGGGCAAGGAAATCCTCTCGATGCTTAAGGCGCCAGTCAAGATAATGGTCGGCGAGCACGACTGGTTCTACGACCTGGGCGACAAGTGGCAAGAGCTGTTCGGTCCGCCCACTTATTCGTTCGACTGGAAGGGCGTCCACGTGATCGTCCTGATGAGCGTGTACGAGAAGGATTTCTGGACCGCGCGCAAGCTGACGCCGGCGGAGCGGATGCAAATCGTCGCGGGATTGGACAACGGGATTCAGTCGCGCTTCGAGGTCGGCGAGCCACAGCGCGCGTGGCTCAAAAAAGATCTCGCCAAGGTGCCGGCCACCACACCGCTGCTCGTGTTCTCGCACTCGCCGCTCTACAAGTACTACCGCAACTGGAATTTCTGGACCGAAGACGCCGAACAGGTGCAGGCGCTGCTGAGGCCCTACCACCACGTCACCGTAATCCATGGCCATACGCATCAGATGCTCTTCAACCAGATCGGCAACATCAGTTTTTACGGGATGCTCTCGACGGCCTGGCCGTGGCCCTACGCGCCTCAAGGCTTGCCGCCCCTCACCGTGCAGATGAATCGGCCCGATCCGTACGATCAGCTCGACGGCCTCGGTGACGGCCAGGTCAATGTCAGCAAGGAAGGACTGGCTGACATGATGTACAACCTGTGGGACCGCAACCCGGTCACGGTGCACGCGCAATACCTGCGATCGCATGGCAAGGTCTATCGGCCGCCGGCGCCGCAGTTCGCGAGCTATTGATCGCCAACCGATACTCGACGGTCTCTTATTCGACGAGGCGACAATGATCTCCAGACGAATAATTCTCCTGATGTTTGGAACCGCGATCGCGGGTGCTCCGATTGCGATCCGCTGCGCGCGTTCGTATGCGCAGCAGGCGGCGGCTCACGACGTTCCCGCGGCGCAAAGCGGCGGCACGGTCGTGATGCTCTGCGACGGCAAGACCAGTATCGAGGTCAAGAACTTAAAGCCCGGACAGACGATGTCGCGCGCGCGAGCGCAGGCCGTGAGCGACGAGTTGATGGACCGGTGGCGACGGGCGCATCCAGGCGAGCGATGGGAAGTCGCCCAAGCCACACCGCCCAGCCCCAAGGCCTCAACCGCGACGATGTCGGGTACCCAGGCCCCTGCGGCGGCGCCCTCGCTGGCGGTTCAGCAGGGCGACACGTACGCGAGCTTTCAGCCACGCGACTATAAAGTCTGGAAAGCCGAGACCGACAAGTTCGTCGCCGAGGGCAAGCGCGTTTTTCACGACGACAAGGCGCTGGGCAGCACGATTGGAATAAGCTGCGACATGTGCCATCCCGACGCCGCCAATACGCATCCCGAGACTTATCCCAAGTATCAAGTCCAGCTTCAGCGGGTCGCGCTGCTGCGCGATATGATCGACTGGTGTATCGAGAACCCGATCAAGGGCAAGGCGCTCAACCCCAATGATCCGAAGTTGCGCGCGCTCGAGGCCTACATCTACGCGCAGCGCAAAGGCGTGGCGCTCGATTTCGGCAAGCACTGAATGCGCACAGGTTTCGCTTTGGCGCTCGCCATGGCGATCGGATTTACGCTCGCGCCGCGGATCGCAAGCGCACAACCGCCGAAGGCTCCGCCGGACGAAATCCGCATTGTGGTGAACGGCGTGCGCAATCAGAAAGGCACCGTGAATTGCTGGCTATGGGCGGGCACCAACGCCGATCAATTTCCCAGGACCGGTACGGAGTTGCACAAAATTTCGGTGCCCATTCGGGATGGTAAGGGCGTGTGCGAATTCAAGGGGCTGCCGGCCGGCGTCTACGCGGCGACCGTGTTTCACGACGAAAACCGAAACGGCAAATTCGATCGCAGGTTCGGCTATCCGCTCGAGGGTTACGGATTCACCAACAACGTAAAGCCGACGCTCAAGGCACCGTCATTCGATCAGTGCGAGGTTCGATACGCGGGCAAGGGTGTCCTCACGCTTTCGGTCGATACGATCTATCGCTAATTAATTCCTGCGCTAGTTCTTGCCGACGCTCGAGGACGACGGCGTGGGCGGTTAAGGCGTAGCGCCCGCGATCAACGTGCGGCGCGCTCGCGAGTTTCGGCGGAGTCGGCAGCGTTGGCGTCGTCGGCTGGATGCAATGTCATCCGTATCCCGTGGCGCGGACGCAGCGTAATCAGGGGATGGAGTTCCACCGGATGTCCGGGCACGAGGCGTAGCCGGTAGCGTTGGGCTATCGTCGCCACGACCAGTTGTGCTTCGGTCGTCGCAAACGCGTTGCCGATACATATTCGCGGGCCCCCGCCGAACGGCAGGTAGGCGAAGTCCGGTCGCCGCTGGGAGCGCTCGGACGAAAAGCGTTCGGGGTCGAAGCGTTCGGGCTCCTCCCAGAATGAGGGATGGCGATGGGTGACGAAGCTGCAGATGATGATGTTGGTCCGGGGCCGCACGGGGTAGCCGCCGATCTCGTCCTCGCCGATGGCGTTGCGCGAAATCGCCCACGCCGGCGGATAGAGCCGCATCGATTCTTCGATCACCATCCGCGTGTAGCGGAGTTGCGGCAGGTCGGGCGCGGCCGGCGCGCGCTCGCCGAGCGTGCTCGCAATCTCGTCGTGGAGTTTGTTCTCGGCTGCGAGGTTTCGCGCGAGTAAGTACCAGGTCCAGGCGAGCGCGTTGGCGGTGGTTTCGTGACCGGCCAGGAGCACCGTCAGCACTTCGTCGCGCACCTGGCGCGGCGTCATCCCCTTGCTGGTCTCCTCGTCGACCGCGTCGAGCAGCATCGAGAGCAAATCCTCGTTGCGATGCGTCGCGCGGCGGCGGGCGTCGATTATTTTACCCACCACTTCGTCGAGCGTTTGTACGGCGGCGCGAAAACGCCGCTTGCGCGGCGTCGGGATCATCCAGAACATGTCGAGCAGGCTGAATTCGCCCAACTGGCGATTGACTTCGGTCAGCGCCGCGCCGATCGCCTCGGCGTCGTCGCTCACGTCGGCGCTGAACAGAGCCTTGGCCACGATCGGGAGCGTCAGGCGCGTCATCTCGGCGGCGATGTCGAAACTCTCGCCGCTTCGCGCCATCGCGTCCCATCGCTCGAGCATCTCCAGCGTGCTGTTGACCATCAGGTTGCAGAACCCGGCGACCCGCTGGCGATGGAACATCGGCGCCATCAGCCGGCGCTGCCGACGCCAAAACTCGCCGTCGCTGGTCAGCAGGCCGTTGCCGAGCAGGCGGCGCAGCACCGCGTAGTCGACGTTGTGCTTGTCGTAGTTGCGATGGTTGTCGTGCAGCACGCGGCCGATGTGCTCTGGATGGGCGAGCAGAAGGGCGCGCGTGGTGCCGAAGCGCAAACGCACGACGTCGCCGTGGTCGCGAAAGCCGTCGCGCAGCATTCCGAGCGGGTCGCGCTGCACCTCGCGCAGGCTGCCGAGCACCAGATGCCCGCGCGGTCCGGGCGGTGTGGCGCTACGCGCCAAGATTTTCCTTGAACAACGCGATCGCCTTGCCCCACGCGTCACGCGCTTCGGCCGCGGCATAGACGTCCTTGCGTGTGTCGTTGAAGAAACCGTGCGAGCAGCCCTTGTAGATTTTCACTTCGCCGCGTTTGTTGAACTTTTTGAGCGCCGCGGCCAGCCGGTCAACGTCGGCCCTCGTGATCCATCCGTCGTTCTCGCCGTAGGCGTAGAATACCGGGCAGTTGAGATTGCGCAGTTGATCGTCGCTCGGGACCTCGCCGTAAAACGGCGCCGCGACCTTGATGTCCTTGCTCACGCACGGCAGCGCCATCGCGTAGCTCCCGCCCATGCAGAAGCCTATCACCCCGATACGGGCGCCTTCGGCTTCTTTCTGTTTCTTGATCCACGCGACCGTGCTCAACAGGTCGTCGACGCCGTCGGCCGGCGCGAGTTTCGACATCAGCTCGCCCGCGACGTTAGGATCCTTGGTCACCTGGTGGCCCAAGCGCGAGTAGAGGTCGGGCGCGACCGCGAAATAACCCTCATTCGCGAGGCGCCGCGCGATATCGCGGATATGGTCGTCGAGTCCCCACCATTCTTGCACCACGATAACCGCAGAGCACGGCGCGCCACCGCCCTGGTGAGCCAAGTAGGCTTTGAGTTGGCCGGCTTTGCCCGCGAACGTTACGTCCTGTGCGACTAGCTGATTGGCCATGGTTCAGTACCCCCGATGCGGATCAGGTTCTCCATTTCGAACAAGCCTCTCGCATTACGAAAAAAGGTGTCATTTAAGACCGCCTGCGGCGGAGTCGGGCGTTTCGCCCCTCCGCCCAGCTACTCGGCCGCGGTCACCGGGATGAAGCCGACGGTTCCGTTGCGCAGAGTTATCTGGAGCCAACTGCCCTGGATTCCGGTGACATGCACGAAGTGCCCATGATGCACCTGGCCGACCACGCTGGTCGAGCCGTCGGCCGCCTGGTAGACCGCGGAGTCGTGGGTCAGCTTGAACTTGCGGTTAAGCGGCTTGAGCTTGTGCGTGCCGACGGGCGCGGAAGGCGGCGCCACGGCAGCTTCGGCGGCGGGGGGCGGCGCGCCGGGCGCAGCCGGCGCTGCGGGCACGACCGCGGTCGGCGGAGGGGCCGGCAGCAGATGCGGATCGAGCGCGCGCACCTCGGCATACTCGGCGTCGGCCTCGGCCTTGCCGTTGGGGGTTGTGTTCAGCAGGTTGGCGAGGGCCAGGTGGGCCTGCGCATTTTTAGGTTGCAGGCCGATCGCAGTGCGCAGTTCGAGCTCAGCCCATCCGGGCTTGTTGGCCTTCGCGAGCACCGAACCGAGCTGGATACGATAGGCCGGATCGGTCGGCTTGAGCGCGACTGCGGCGAGGTATTGTTCTTGCGCGGCGCCTAGCTGCGCCTCGGATTCGTAAAGCCCGCCCAGCGCCGAGTGGGCGGCAACGTTGTCGGGCTGGAGCTCGAGCACGCGCATGAATTCCACCTGCGCCAGCGTCGGCTTCTGTTCGAAGACGTACAAGTTGCCGAGCGCGATGTGAACCCGCGGATCGTTGGGCGCGGCCTTGGCCGCGGCCTGGTAGTTCTGCTCGGCTTGCGGCAGTTCCGTCTTTTGCATCGCCGCGTCACCGGCCGCCAGGTACTCGTCGACCGTCTCGTGATGGCATCCGCTGACCAGCGCCACACCCAATGCGGCCGCTGCCGCTAGCATCAGCGTGCGGGCCCATATAAATCGGGTGCTCATAGGTTTCGGACGTATCAGTGTTGAATACATTGACTCGGACAAACTCCGGTTCTTCCGCTCCATTTACCTCCACCTTCCTCGCTCGACTCGAACGGACATGGCGCGTCCGCCGCGACTGCCGCCTCGGCCGTCAGGCGAGCGGCGCAGGGCGGTTGCCCGGCAAAGTGATCGCGGAGCGCAGCACCTAATGTTGGAGCAGCAGTGCAAAGACTGTCAAGGCAGACGCTTCGTTGATTTGCTCTTTACGTTTGGCTCGACTCATGGTGTGAGTTATAAAGGTACGCCGTGCGCGCAATTCTCATCGCCGCCAAGCATCTCGCTTTCGCCAAGACGCGCCTGGGCCGCGCGGTGGGCGACGCCGATCGCATGGCGCTGGCCGAGGCGATGTTCCGCGACGTGCTGGCCGCGGCGATGAGCGCGCGCGCGGCGGATCATGTGGCGGTTATCAGCTCGGACCCGGCGCTGCTCGACGCGGCGCGCAGCGCCGGCGCGCTGGTGATCGACGAGGAGTTTCCACGCGGACTCAATGCGGCGGTCCGTCTCGCGACCGAGGCGCTGGCCGCGCAAGGCGTGGGGACGCTATGCACGGTGCTTTCGGACATCCCGCTGGTGACCGGTGAGGATATCGACGCGGTTTTCGGCGAACTGGCCGAAGAGCAGCGCGGCGTGGTGCTGGTGCCCTCGCGCGACTTGAGCGGCACCAATATAATCGCCCGCGCACCGGCCGGCGCGATTCCAACCCGCTTCGGCGGCCAGAGTCTGCGGCGCCACCTCGAGGAATGTTACCGACTCGGTCTGCCCAGCCGGGTCGTGCGCCAACGCGGCCCCGCTCTCGACCTCGATGTGATAGACGATCTGAGCGAGTTCGTCCGCACGCCCAGCATGACCCATACCTACAGCCAGCTTGCCCGCCTCGGGATCGCCCACGGTTAGACGGCTATCTGGATGTCGACAATCGTGGAGCTGATCGTGCGCCTTGGCGCGCTGGTGATCGACAATGTAACCGCGCTGGGAAACTTCGTGCTGTTCCTCGCAACCGCGCTGTGGTGCGCGATCACGCCGCCCTACAAGCCGCGGCTCACGATCCGCCAGATGCGCTCGATCGGGGCCGAGTCGATCATGCTGGTGGCGCTCATCGGCGCGTTCACCGGGATGGTGCTCGGCCTGCAGGGCTATAACACGCTGCGCCGCTTCGGCTCAGAGGGCGCGCTGGGCACGGTGGTCGCGCTGGTGCTCGTGCGCGAGCTGGGCCCCGTGCTGGCGGCGTTGATGGTTACGGCGCGGGCCGGGTCGGCGATGGCGGCCGAGCTGGGATCGATGCAAGCGACCGAGCAGATCGACGCGCTGGCCGTAATGGCGATAAATCCGATTCAATACCTGGTCTCGCCGCGCGTGATCGCGGGAGTCATCAGCTTTCCGCTGCTGACCAGCATTTTTGACGTGATCGGAATCTGGGGCGGCTACCTTATCGGGGTGGGCCTGATGGGCGCGCCGGGCGGCAGCTACTTAAACGGTATCGCGCAGAACATGAGCGGCCACGACATCATGACCGGCCTGTACAAGGCGCTGGTCTTCGGGCTGGTGGTAATGTGGGTCTGTTGCTACAAGGGCTATCACGCGCAGCGAATGGCCACCGGAGTGAGCCGCGCCACCACCGAGGCGGTGGTGCTCTCGAGCGTGCTGATCCTGGCCTGGGACTATTTCCTCACGTCGATTCTCCTATAGAATTCGCGTTTCGAAAGAAATTTCGAGCGAACGTTATCAGAGCGAAGATTACGCAAGATGCCGGTTGTTGAACAAAACGGAAACGCGAAGGCCGCGCCAGTTGCGACGGATGCCTTTGCGATCGAAGTGCGAGATTTGCGCCATCGCTTCGGCGCCCAACAGGTCTTGAAGGGCGTCGATCTCAATTGCCTGCGCGGCCATATCACCACCATCGTGGGCCCCAGCGGATGCGGCAAAACCGTGCTGCTAAAGCATCTGAACCTCCTGATGCGAGCCGATTCGGGCAGAATCGTAATCGAAGGCGTCGATGTCACACGTCTTGGCAATAGCGGACTGGACGAGGTGCGCAAGCAGTTCGGGATGCTGTTCCAGGCGGGCGCGCTATTCGACTCGATGACCGTGTTCGACAACGTCGCGTTTCCGCTGGTCGAAAATACGCGCATGGAACGCGACGAAATCGCGATGAAGGTGCGCGAGATGCTGGCCAACGTAGGGCTCAAAGGGATGGAGAACAAGTATCCCTCGGAACTGAGCGGCGGGATGCAAAAGCGGGCGGCGCTCGCGCGCGCGCTCATCCGCAATCCCAAGATCCTCAT
>WNFD01006721.1_pt1 | contig 20622 bp, 19 predicted proteins | sample 5400491 | NCBI WGS metagenome assembly WNFD01 (sample SAMN13153343, study PRJNA577476) | soil metagenome | isolation source: 120 cm saprolite under Douglas fir tree site 2 hole 2 replicate 2 | place: USA:California | collected 2015-04-18
CGGGGCGATCGACGAGCTCTATCGCGAAGCCGACGCGCTGCTCAATCTCTGCGGCGCGACGCGGCTCCGCGAGGAACACCTCCGCTGTCGAGTCCGGATGTATCCGGCTCGCCGAAGGCGACGGGGAGACCCGTGAGTTTCGAGGGGATGCGAGGGGCCGACCACTGAGCGGCATGGTTCCATGGACGTCGTCGGCCGCGAGCACCTGATCGGCCGATCACAGAGGCTTGCCCGCTACGTGGCGCTCCACGGGGTGGACGTCAGCCGCAGGAAGCGGCTCGCATTCTCCCACATCAGCTTGCGCGTCGCCTCCTCGCCCAGCGCCTGACGCCAGGCGATCACCGTGTCGGCGTGGTCCGGGAAAATCGTCTCCGGGTGCGGGTAGTCGGAGGCGAACATGAGGGCGTGGTCGCCCAGCAGGTCGATCGCCGCCTTCGTCAGCGCCACCCCTTCGGAGAAATCGATGCTGACGAAGACGCGCCCCATCTGCGCGTACTCGAGCGGGGTGTGTTTGAGCGTGGGCGACACCGAGCCTCGGACGTAGTCGATCTGTCGGGTCAAGCGCACGAGCCAGTGAGGCAGCCAGCCGTGGCCGCTCTCCAGCGAGCCGATGCGAAGACGTGGGTAGCGGTCCAGCATGCCTCCCATGAGCATGAAGGAGAGGAAGCGCTGACCGCCCCAGGTTTGGCCGGCGCAGCGACCCATCGCCGGGTTGTCCCAGATGTCGCGATAGCCCGGAAAGTACGGCGTCTCGACCGTGAAGGCGTGGTACATGATCGGCAGATCGGCTTCGTCGGCGGCCGCCCAGATGGGCTCGAGGTCGGGGTCGTCGATCGGCATCCCTTCTGGGAGCAGCGGCCAGACCGCCGCGACCCAGTCCTCCCGGGCGTGCTCCTTGATCACCTGCGCGCTCCACACCGGGTCGGTCGCGAGCGCCAGGATCATGCTCTTCAGGCGGCGCGAATCCGCCGCGCAGTAGTCCGCCATGTAGCGGTGATAGGCGCGATACAGGCCTTGCGCCAGATGCGGCGCCAGCGCGGGCGCACCGTAGGCCCACGGCCCCGGAATGATGAAGTCGATGTCGCGACCTTCGAGGTCCATGTCCCGCAGCCGGCCCCGGGCGTTGTCCTCCGCGACACGCGGAGTGATGGGCTGCCGCGTGACCATCTGCGTGCGTCCGGACAGGAAGCCGCGATCACCGTCGGCTTGCGCCGCCGGAGCCGATTTTTGGCCGGCCACCCGCTGCAGGCGAACGGGTCTGATCGACAGGATCGTGGATGAGCCCACGTCTTCGGCGTCACCCCGGCCGGGAACCGTCTTGACCGTCCGCCGGTACGGCTGGAGGTCGTCGATCCGCGCCTTCAGATCCTCGTCAGCGTAGCGCAGCAGCACGTCCAGGGACGGATTCACGTGAGTGTCCGAATCGATCACTCGAAAACCCTGTCTCATCGCACCCTCCGCGGGTCTGACAATATCACGTGCAGTCTGCTAGGATCGCGGCTGGTGCTCGGTCACCCCGCCTTCGCCCTCCTGTTGTGCTCGCGGGTCTTCGCCAACATGGGGTTCCACATGCTGGGCGTCGCGGTGGGATGGCAGCTTTACGCCCTGACCGGCAGCGCCCTGGACCTCGGCCTGGTCGGCCTCGCGCAGTTCGTGCCGATGGTTCTCCTGACGCTGATCGTCGGACAGGTCGCCGACCGCTATGATCGTCGCCTCATCGCGGCGGTCTGCCAGTTCACCGAGGCCGCGGCCGCCGGCACGCTCGTGGTGGGCACCCTCGCCGGCTGGCAAAGCAACACGAGCATCCTGGGCATCGTGTCGCTCGTCGGCGCCGCGCGGGCGTTCGAGAGTCCCGCCACGACGGCTCTGGTGTCCGACGTGGTGTCCCGGCCGCTCATCGCGCGCGCCATGGCCTGGCTGGTCTCGGCGAACCAGACCGCGCAGATCGTCGGACCGGCCCTGGGCGGATTCCTGTACACGCTCGGCCCGGAAGCGCCCTACCTCAGCGCCGCCGGGCTGTTCGTCCTCGCCGGCGTGTGCGCCGCCGTCATCCGGAGCCGCCGCGCGGCGCGCGCCACCGAGCCGCTAAACCTAGAGAACGTCTTCTCGGGAATCGCCTTCATCCGGAGCCGGCGTGTGCTGCTCGGCACGATGTCGCTCGATCTGTTCGCGGTGCTGCTCGGAGGCGCCACGGCGCTCCTGCCCATCTACGCCCGGGACATCCTGGGCACGGGCCCGCGCGGGCTCGGAGTCTTGCGCTCGGCGCCGGCCGTCGGCGCCCTGGCGACGTCGATGTTCCTCGCGTATCAACCCCTGCGGCGTAGGATCGGGCCGACGCTGTTCCGCGCCGTCATGGTCTTCGGCGCGGCCACTGTGGTGTTCGGCGTCTCCACCAACTTCGCGCTCTCGCTCGCCGCGCTCTGCGTCCTGGGCGCGTCGGATGTCGTCAGCGTGGTCATCCGAGCCTCGCTCGTCCAGATCCGAACACCTGACACGATGCGAGGCCGCGTGAGCGCCGTGCACTCGCTGTTCACCGGTACCTCGAACCAGCTCGGCGCTTTCGAGTCGGGCCTGGCCGCCGCGCTCTTCGGGACGGTACCGGCCGTGCTGCTCGGCGGGCTCGGAACGATCGCCGTGGCGGCGCTCTGGATGGTTCTCTTCCCCGAGCTGCGCCGAATACACCAGTTCGAAGAGTGACGCGCGGTGGCCGTGGGCAGTGGGTCACTGCCCACGGCCACCGCGCGTCGACATCGTCGACGGGGCGCGAGATAATCCGCGGAGTGAAAGCGTCGGCCTCGAGTCGCGCCCGGTGCCGCTGGGTCGCTCCGGCGCTGCTGCCGGTGATCAACCTCGCCCTGGCATTGCTGCTCTCTGCGGTCGTGGTTGTCCTGATCGGCGAAAGTCCCACACGGGCCCTCTGGCTTCTCGCGAACGGCGCGGTCGGGAACGCCGAGGCGGTCGGCTACACGCTCTACTACGCGACCAATTTCGTCTTCACCGGTCTGGCCGTCGCCGTCGCCTTTCACGGTGGGCTGTTCAATATCGGCGCGGAGGGTCAGGCCTACATCGGCGGTCTCGGCGTCGCCTTGCTCTGTCTCGGGGCCGGGGGCTGGCCGACCGCGCTGGTCGTCGCGGCCGCGATCGTTCTGGCGGCGGCCGGCGGCACGGCCTGGGCATTCGTGCCCGCCTGGCTCCAGGCCCGACGCGGCAGCCACATCGTCATCACGACGATCATGTTCAACTTCATCGCCTCGGCGTTGATGACGCATCTCCTCGTCAACGTCCTGATCAAGCCAGGCCAGCAGTCGCCAGAGACGCGTGAGTTCGATCCGAACACCTGGCTGCCCCAGCTCCACGACGTGGCCCGCTCGCTGGGCTGGGAGATCGGCCGCTCGCCGCTCAACCTCTCCGTGCTCGTCGCGCTGGCCGCCGGCGCCGGGGTGTGGATCTATCTTTGGCACACGCGCTGGGGCTACGAGCTGCGGGCCCTCGGCCACAACGAGACGGCCGCGGTGTACGGCGGCATTCTGCCGGCGCGGACGGTGATCGTGGCGATGTCGATCTCGGGGGCGCTCGCCGGGCTCATGAGCCTCAACGAGGTCATGGGGGTCCAGCATCGCCTGCTCCTCAACTTTCCCGGCGGCGCCGGGTACGTCGGCATCGCGGTGGCGCTGATGGGACGCAATCATCCGCTGGGGATCGGGCTGGCGTCGGTCCTGTTCGGCGCCCTCTATCAGGGCGGGTCCGAGCTGTCGTTCGACATGCCGAACCTCACGCGCGACATGGTCGTGGTCATCCAGGGGCTGATCATTCTCGTCTGTGGCGCCCTCGAGCACGCGCTCCGCGGTCCTCTGGAGGCTTTCGTCCGATGAGCGAAACCTCGTTACTCGTCGCGCTCCTCGCGGCGGCGACAGCACGCGGGGCCGCGCCGCTCGTGCTGGCGGCGCTCGGCGGTCTCTTCGCCGAGCGATCGGGCATCGTCGACATCGGACTCGAGGGCAAGATGCTGGCCTCGGCCTTCGTGGCGGCCGCGACGGCGGCGGTGACGGGCTCCGCCTGGGCCGGCCTGGGCGCCGGCGTCGCGGCGTCCGTCCTGGTGAGTCTGGTGCACGGCTTCGCCTGCATCACGCACCACGGTAACCAGGTCGTGTCGGGCATGGCGCTCAACATCACGCTCTCGGGGCTGACCGCGGCGCTGGGTTACGCGTGGTTCCACGAGGGCGGCCAGACCCCGCTTCTCGGCCCCGGCGCACGCTTCGCGCCCATCGAGCTTCCGGGCGCCGCCGCGCTCGCGGGAGTGCCGGGAGTGGGCACGGCCTACCGCGAGGTCGTGAGCGGCCACAACCTGCTCGTCTACTTAGCCGCCGCCATCGTCCCCGTGGTGGCCTGGATCGTGTACCGGACGCGTTTCGGTTTGCGCTTGCGCGCCGTGGGCGAGAGCCCCGATGCGGTCGACACCGCGGGCATCTCCGTCTCCGCCACGCGCTACCGCGCGCTCGTCATGAGCGGCGTGCTGTGCGGCGTGTCCGGTGCGTACCTGTCGATCGCCCACCACGCGTCGTTCATCCGTGACATGTCGGCGGGCAAGGGGTATCTCGCCCTGGCCGCCCTCATCTTCGGGCAGTGGCGCCCGGTGCCGACGCTCGGCGCGTGCCTCCTCTTCGCTTTCGCCGACGCAGTCCAGGCGCGCCTCCAGGGGACGCCGCTGCCCCTCGTGGGCGTCGTGCCGGTCCAGCTCGTCCAGGCGATGCCGTACATCCTGACGGTGTGTCTGCTGGCGGGTTTCGTCGGCCGCGCGGTCGCTCCCCGAGCGATCGGCGTTCCGTACCTGAAAGAACGATGAGCGGCGTCGAACCGGTGGGAGGGTCTGGGGGAGGAGCGTCGGGCGCTCCCTCCGAGTTTGAAGAAATGCTCGAACGCGCGCGCGGGGCCCTGGCAAATGCCCACGCGCCCTACTCGCGTTTCAGGATCGGCGCATGCGTTCGAGCCGCGAGCGGCCGCCTCTACGCGGGGTGCAACGTGGAGAACGCGTCCTTCCCGGTCACCCAGTGCGCCGAGAACACCGCGATCGGAGCCATGGTCGCGGCGGGTGACCGGCAGATCGTCGAGGTCGTGATCGTGACCGAGGGCGCCGAGCCGTGTCCTCCCTGCGGCCGTTGCCGGCAGCAGCTGACCGAGTTCGCCGGTCCGGACGTGCGCATCCACCTCTGCGGACCGGAGGGCGTCCGCGTCACGGCCACCCTGGGCGAGCTCCTCCCGATGGCCTTCGGACCCAGGACGCTCACGCGCCCGACGTGATGGACTGCGACATCTTTCTGGCGCCCGCCGCGGATTCCTGGAAGGTCGTGAAGCGCGCGGAGGAGCTGGGCTTCCGCCGCGCCTGGTTCTACGACACGCAGCTCCTCAACGCGGAAGTGTTCGTCTCGATGGCGGCCGCGGCCATGCAGACGTCGAAGATCCGTCTCGGCACCGGCGTGTTGATCCCGTCGAATCGCATCGCGCCCGTGGCCGCGAGCGGGCTGGCCAGCTTGAACGCGCTCGCGCCCGGCCGGATCGACTTCGGCATCTCCACCGGTTTCACGGCCCGCCGCACGATGGGGCTGCGCCCCGTGAGGCTCGGGGACATGGAGGAATACGTCCGCGTCGTGTGTGGCTTGCTGGCGGGCGAGACGCTGGAGTGGACGTTCGAGGACAAGCGCCGGAAGATCCGATTCCTCAACCCCGAGATCGGGGCCGTCAACATCAAGGACCCGATTCCCGTGCACGTCTCCGCGCTGGGACCGCGCGCTCGACGGCTCACGGCGAAGCTCGGTGCGGGGTGGATCCACGCCACGGCCAACGTGGCCCACGCCAAGGCCGCGATCGCCGACATGCAGGCCGCCTGGCGCGACGCGGGTCGGGACCAGGCCCGGCTGCATGCGACGGCAGCCATTGCCGGCTGCGTCCTGGGGGACAACGAAGCCAGTGACAGCCCTCGGGCGAGGGCCCACGCAGGTCCGACCGCCACCATCGCGCTGCACAGCCTGGTCGAGCGCGAGGAGTTCGGCGACCTGGGACGTCCGATTCCACCGCAGCTCGCGCCGCTGATCGAGCGATATCGCCGCATCTATCTCGAGTACGAGCCCGCGGATGCTCGCTATCTGAGCAACCATCGCGGGCACCTGATGTTCCTGCGACCGGAGGAGCAAGCAATCTGCACCGCGGAGCTCATTCGCGCGACCACCTTCACCGGACCCAAGGCCGAGCTGCGAGAACAGCTCCGTGAGCTGGCTCGAGCCGGATTCGACCACGTCGGCCTCACCGTGCGCCACGGATATCCCGAGATGCTGGAGGAATGGGCCGACGTGTTCGAGGGGGTGTGACGATCCGCGCGACGGCGGCGGAGCTGATCCGCGAAAAACGCGACGGCGCGACCCTGCGCGAGGACGAGATCGCGCGTCTGGTGGCGGGGATCGTCGACGGCTCGGTGAGCGACGGCCAGGTGGCCGCCTTCGCGATGGCGGTGTACTTCCGCGGCATGACGCGAGAGGAGTGCGCGTCGCTCACGCGAGCCATGTCGCGCTCGGGCGCCGTCCTCGATTGGCCCGACCTCGGCGGCCCGGTTCTCGACAAGCACTCGACCGGTGGCGTCGGCGACAAGGTCAGCCTCATCCTGGCTCCGGTGGTGGCGGCCTGCGGCGGCTTTGTGCCGATGATCTCGGGCCGCAGCCTCGGGCACACGGGCGGCACGCTGGACAAGCTCGGCAGCATTCCCGGCTACGACACGACTCCCGACGTGGGTCGCTTCCAGGTTGCCGTGCGCGCGGCCGGCTGTGCCATCGTCGGCCCGACCGCGGCTCTGGTCCCCGCGGACCGACGGCTCTACGCAATCCGCGACGTCACGGCGACCGTCGACTCCATTCCGCTGATCACCGCGTCGATCCTGTCGAAGAAGCTGGCGGCTGGACTCGACGCGCTCGTCATGGACATCAAGGTCGGCTCCGGCGCCTTCGCCCCGTCGCTCGAGACCGCCACCGTGCTCGCCGAGAGCCTCCTGGCGGTCGCCGAGGACGCCGGGCTTCGGGCGGGTGCGCTGCTGACCGACATGGCCCAGGTCCTCGGCCACCACGTGGGAAACGCGCTCGAGGTCCGCGAAGCGATCGATTTCCTCACGGGCAAGGAGCGGGAAAGCCGGCTCCACGCGGTGACGGCCGCTCTGGCGAGCGACCTGCTGGTTCTCGGAGGACTGGCGCGCGACGGCGTCGAAGCTTCCGCCGCGGTGGAGAAAGCGCTCGCGTCCGGCGCCGCGGCCGAGCGCTTCGCGCGTATGGTCACCGCGCTCGGAGGCCCGCGGGATCTCGTCGAGCGCCCGGAGCGACACCTCGCACGGGCTCCGGTCGAGCTGGCCGTCGTTCCCGATGTCGCGGGGGTCGTCACACGCGTCGATGCGCGATCGGTCGGACTCCTGGTGGTCGAGCTCGGCGGTGGCCGCCAACGCGTCGAGGACGCCATCGACTCTGCCGTCGGTCTCGCGGACGTGCGTGGCGTCGGCGACGCGGTGACTCAGGACCGGCCGATCGCCGTGGTCCACGCGCGGTCTCCAGCCGACGCGGAGGCGGTGGCGACGAGGCTCCGGCGGGCCGTGACGGTGGGGGACGCGCCGGACGCCGCGGCTCGGTCGCCCGTACTCCGACGGCTCCGACCGCTACGGTGACGTGGGCGACGAGCGGGAGCCTGAGTTATCCCTCAGAACGACGCCTCGTGCCGCCTGGTCCGCCGCCATCGTCTTCAGCGAGTCCTGCTCCACCGTGAGCACGTGCTTTGCGATGGCCCGATAGGTCCACTGCCCCGGTCCGGTTTCCGTGTTGAACTGCTCGTCGGTCAGCCCGATGAGCGAGCCGATGAAGCGCGCCCGTTCGACGAGCCACTCGGCCACCAGCCGCTCCATCGGTGAGGCGGTGATCCGAGACTCATAGCGTCCCTCGAGCACCTGTCCCGTGTGGATCTTCTCGTGGTCGATGTCATTGGTGATGAGCGTCCAGACGTCCTTGCCCTGCGCGCACCCGTGAGAGGACGGGACGGAGAGCTCGCGGTCCGACGCCTCCAGGAGCGCGCCCATGGTGAGCATCGTCTGTTCGATCAGCTCGCGGATCGCTCCACGCACCGTTGCTGCCATGTGTCTCTCCCGTCTTGCTGGCGCCTACTTGAGGTGCCGGCCGAAGAACGCGGCGACCTCGCGAATGCTGTCGGCCCAGGCCGCGGGGTCGCCGCCCGTCGTGGCGCCGCGGCCGGTGGGGGAACTGGGGTTGTTGCGCGCCTCGACGTAGCGCACGGGGTTGTGGCTGTCGAACGAGTGGTGCGCGCCTGGATAAATCTTGATCGTGACCGGATACCCGGCCCGCTGCGCCGCCTCGGTCAGCTTTCGACACGGTTCCGCCGGGGTCCAGTCGTCCTTCTCTCCGGTGAGGATCAGCAACGGTGCGACCGGACGATACACCCCCGCAGCGTCGCCGCGCAACGCACCCTGTCGCGTCGTACATCGTGGATAGAGCGCCACGGCGGCGGCGAACCCCGCCCGCTTGTCCAGCGCCAGCGGCTCGCCGTCGCGCTCCGGCGCGATCATCGAGGCCAGCGTCGTCGACCCGCCGTGCGAGCCGCCCATGAGACCCACGCGTGATCCGTCGACGTAGGGCAGCGTCCGGAGATGGGCGAGCGCCGCGTAAGCGTCGCCGGCGCGGCGCTCGGGGCTGACGTCGATCCCACGCGTCGACGTGACGGTGCAGACGCCGTCGGCAAACCCGCGCGTCGTAAAGCTGTCGGGAATGAGCACGACGTAGCCCCGCCCCAGGAGCTCCCGCGCCCAGCGGTCGGGCGCGCCGCTCGAGCGAGGACCGAGCCCGCTGCAGTCGTGCACGATCACGACGGCGGGGAACGGCCCCGGGCCGTCCGGCTTCGACAGAGTGACCGGGATCTGCTCTGAGAATCCGCCGGGCGCGGTCGTGGCGATCGAGGGACCGACGAACGAGCCGCTACAGGCGCTCAGGGCGGCGGAGATCACGAGCGCCGCGACTGTGAGCGCCTGTCGACATCTCAGCATGAGGCAATTCTATGCCGATCGACAATGGGGTACGCTTGACTCCACCGCCGAGGAGCGCGATTGTGTTCTCCCAGACGGCACAGAGGAGGCATCAGTGAGCGACGAGATCAGCATCCAGTTCACGCGCTTTTCGGCCTTTTACTCACCGTTGATCGCGACGATCGCCGGCGGATTTCTCCAGGCAGAGGGCTTGCAGCCGAAGCATTCAGTCGCGCCGGCGGGCAAATCGGCGATCGACGGGCTCGTGAACGGGACGGTCCACGTCTGTCAGTCGGCGCCCTCGCAGGGCTTCGGTCCGCTCGAGAAAGGCCAGGCGCCGCCGGCCCTTCACTTCGCCCAGATCAACGAGAAGGACGGCTTCTTCCTGACCGCCCGCCAGCCGGATCCGGCGTTCTCATGGGACACGCTCAAGGGCCGGAAGGTCCTCGTCGACCACGGCGGCCAGCCGCTCGCCATGTTCAAGTACGCCTGCCACCGGCGAGGTCTCGACTACGCGGCGATCGGCGCGGTCGACGTTCCGAGCGCACAGATGGATCAAGCCTTCCGGAAGGGCGAGGGCGACTACATTCACCAGCAGGGACCGGCACCGCAGCAGCTCGAGCATGACCGCGTCGGCCACGTCGTGGCGTCCGTCGGGGAGGCGATCGGCCCGTGCGCCTTCTCGAGCCTGGCCGCGACCCGTGAGTGGCTGCGCACCGACATGGCCCGGCGCTTCATGCGCGCCTACCGCACGGCGCGCGCCTGGATCGTCGCGACGCCAGCGGCCAAGATCGCCGAAGCCGAGGCTCCGTTCTTCCCCGAGATCGACCGGGCCGTACTCACCGCGACCCTCGCCTACTACCAGAGGCTCGGCTGCTGGACGCCGCACGTCGAGATCACGCGCCCGGCCTTCGAGGTGGCGCTCGACGTCTTCCAGCATTCGCGCCTGATCACCAAACGGCACCGGTACGAAGACGTCGTCGCGGCGCCGCCCGATGCGGTCTGAGCGACGCATCGCCGCGGCATCGCCGTCTCCGATCCACCGAGGACCCCATCAATGAACGGAGCGCTGTCGGGAATCCGCGTCGTCGACATCACGAACAATCAGGCCGGACCCTCGTGCGGCCAGATGCTGGCCTGGCTCGGGGCGGACGTGATCAAGGTCGAGGAGCCGATCAAGGGCGACCCCGCCCGCTCCATGTTGAAGGATAGGCCGGACGCGGACAGTCTGTTCTACCTGTCCTTCAACGCGAACAAGCGCAGCCTGACGCTCAATCTCAAGAACTCGCGCGGCAAGGATGTGTTTCGTACGTTGCTCGGGACCGCCGATGTGCTCCTGGAGAACTTCGGCCCCGGCGTTCTCGAGCGTCTGGGCTTCGGCCATCGCGAAGTCCGGAAGCTCAATCCGCGTCTCGTGTACGCGAGCATCAAAGGGTTCGGGTCGTACGGGCCGTACCGTGACTACAAGAGCTACGAGCCGATCGCGCAGGCGATGGGCGGGGCGATGAGCGTCACCGGCTTCCCGGACAGCCCGCCGACCTACGTCTGGCCGTCCATCGGAGACTCGGGCACCGGGATGCACTGCGTGATCGGGATCCTCGCCGCGCTCATGCAGCGCCACACGACCGGCGAAGGCCAGCAGGTCGAGGTCTCCATGCAGGACGCGGTCGTCAATCTCATCCGGGTCAGCCTGCGCGATCACCAGCGCCTCGGGAAGCCCGGCGCGCGGACCGGGAATCAGCTCGGCGCCGGTGTACCGGGGACGACGTATCGGTGCCGGCCCGGCGGGCCCAACGACTACGTCTTCATCTTCGTGCCGCAGCAAATGTGGCTGCCCCTGCTCCACGCCATCGGGCGGGACGACCTCATCGGCGACCCGCGCTACGACACCGCCGAGGCACGCTGGCAGCGCAAGGACGACGTCAACGCCCTGGTGGAAGCGTGGACGTCGCAGCGCTCGAAGCACGACGTCATGAAGATCCTGGCCGGCGCCGGCGTTCCATGCGGCGCGTGCCTGGACACCGGCGAGGTCTTGAGCGACCCCCATCTTCAGGCGCGCGACATGATCGTCGAGGTCGAGCACCCGGTGCGCGGGCGCTACGTCACCGCGGGCAATCCGGTCAAGCTCTCGGCCTCACCGACGAAGATCTCGCCGGCGCCTCTCCTCGGCCAGCACCGTCACGAGATCCTGAAGGAGCTGGGATACGGCGAGGCCGACATCGGCGCGCTCGAGGCGGAGGGCGCGATTTGACGGCCCGGCGCACCGCGTTCGTGACGGGAGCGGCCGACGTGCTCACCGCCTTCGGACATCTCGACGTGCTGGTCAACAACGCCGGCGTGCCGCTCACCTGCCCGGCCGTCGAGGTCACCGAAGCGGAATGGAACGCGGTCATCGACGTCAACCTGAAGGGCTCACCTGATCGCCAGCGGGCGCGGGGGCGCGATCGTCAGCATCGCCTCGGCACACGGGGTGATCTGGATCGCTGACCGCTCGATCTACGGCATCTCGAAAGCCGGCGCCTGTGAGACAGGTTGGCAGCCCGATTTCCGGGGAGATTCGCTTGTCGTAAGCCCTTCCCTCCGACAGGCCGGCGCCTAGCCCGCCATCCGCGGAGGCGGTGTTAGTGGCCCAGGATCGAACCAGATCGGCTTCGTGGCGTTCGAGTTGCTCACGAAGTATTCCGAGCACTGGAAGCGCGTCCGCCTGTTGAACTCGTCAACCATTGGCTCCGGCACCACCCAGGGAAGAGCCAGACTTACGTCACTTCGGTCACCTCCTCAAGCCCCTCGCTGAGTCGTAGCCAGTCGAACCTGTATCGTGGCTAGTAGGTGGCCTCAAGGGAGCCGTCATCCACGACGGTCTCAAGCCGCCCTCGTTCGGGCAGGATTCGCGAGAAGCGCCGGAATGGTGGTGGTGGATTTTCGACAACCACCGGCCTCGACCGGTCCATTACTACCTCTAGGGTCCCGATTCTTAAGCGTTCCACTCTTGGCCCGATCGTTGCCCTTGAGGAGCACGAGATCGACAAGGATGCGACGAAGTGATTGAAACGAGGGCGTGATGGAGACAGTGGAGAAAGTGGAATCGAGGCTCGGCCGAACGGTGCTCCTGGCCGGCGCAACGCTTTCGCTCCTGACCATCGCGGCTGTGATCCTGCTCACCGTCGGCGTGGTGACGTTATTCAGCGCCCGGCGGCTCTACAGCGAGGTCATCGCGAAGTGGCTCAGCCGCGCGATCTTGACGATGTGGGGCGTGCGCCTCGAGGTGCACCAGGACGAGCCCTTCCTCAAGACGCAGACGGTCTACGTCTCCAACCACAGCTCGACGCTGGACATGTTCGTGCTCGTGGCGCTCGGCCTGCCCAACACGCGGTTCGTCGGCGCCCAGGACCTCAGCGGGTTCCTCCGGTGGATGGCGCCCCTTGGCGTTTTCACCGTTCTGATGGGAACACGCTGGGCGCCGCCCCCGTCGCGGCCGGTCGAGCGGGCGAAATGGTTCGAAGCGACCGAGCACATCCTACGGCGGACCGGGGGCTCCATCTATCTGAGCCCCGAGGGCGAGCGAGTGACGACGGGGAGGCTCGGGCGCTTCAACAAGGACAATTTCCAGCTCGCTGCGAACCTCGGCGTGCCGATCGTGCCCCTCTACATAGACATCCCGCGCGAGGTCGATCCTGGAAAGGGGTTCAACGCTCTCCCCGGAACGGTCCACGTCCACGTGCAGCCGGCCATCTCGACGCGCGGCTGGACACTCGAGGGCCTCGAAGCGAACACCGAGATGGTTCGCGACATCTTCGTGAGGACCCACGAGACGCTTCGAGCATGAGCATCCCGGAACTCCGCGCCATGAACCGCACGCTCAATCCGACGCTGGGACGGTTGCTGGGGTTGCTCGGCATGGACCGCACCTGGGTACGCGGCGAGGGCGTGTGGCTGACCGATGCACGCGGTCGCCGCTTCCTCGACTGCTACGCGCAGTACGGCGCCGTCGCCCTGGGTCACAACGCACCATGCGTGACGCGCGCGACGCGGGCGGCTATCGCGGCCGGCGAGCCCGCGATGGTCCAGCCCTATCGCGCGCCGTACGCCGAGGCGCTGGCGAACACGCTCACCCGACTCGCGCCGGGGAATCTTTCCCGCTGTGTCTTCACGACGTCCGGCGCCGAGACGGTCGAGGCGGCGATCAAGCTCGTCCGCGCGCGCACCGGCCGCCCGATCATCCTCTCCGCCACCGGCTCCTTTCACGGCAAGACGCTCGGTGCCCTCGCCGCCACCGGACAGACGCATCACGCCGAGGGCTTTGGTCCTCTGCCGCCGGGCTTCGACCACGTGCCGTTCGGCGACGACGAGGCGCTCGCCGCCCGGGTGGCGCGCGACGGTGATTGCATCGCCGCGTTCTTCATCGAGCCGGTGCAGGGCGAGCGGGGCGTCCACCTGCCGCCGGCCGGATACCTCCAGCGCGCACGTGAGGTGTGCTCGCGGTACGGCGTGGCGCTCGTCGTCGACGAGATCCAGACCGGGCTCGGGCGAACGGGGCGACTCTTCGCGTGCGAGCACGAGGGCGTCGCGCCCGACCTCCTCCTCGTGGCCAAGGCGCTCGGCGGCGGGCTCTTCCCCCTCGGCGCCTGCCTCGCGTCGGCTGATTTCTGGGATGACACTTTCGCGCTGCGTCACTCGTCGACGTTCGCCAACAACAACGTTGCATGTCGCGTGGGGCTCGCCGTGCTCGAGGCGCTCACGACCGGCGACCTCATCGACAGCACCGCCCGCAAGGGCGCGCGGCTACTCGCCGGTCTCGCCGATCTGGCCCGACGATATCCGCGGACCATCGCCGGGGTTCGCGGTCGCGGGCTCATGACGGCGATCGAGCTCCGTGGCCCCGATGGAGGCGCGGGCGGATTCCTCTCGTTCCTCGAGCACCAGGGGCTCTACGCCTACGCCGTCGCCGCGACGATGGCCGAGGCCGCCTCGGTCCTCGTCCTGCCCACGCTGGGCGATTCCCACGCCCTCCGCGTGACGCCGCCCCTCGTCATCTCCAACGACGAGCTCGATCTCGCCCTCGCCCGCATCGGCGACGTCTTCCGGCGTCTCGAACGGAACGCGAGCGAGACGATCACGCGCGCGATCGGCGCCCTGGACGACACCGCCTCCGTCCCCGCCGGGTGCGTCGACAATGCGGAGCCGATGACCATTCCGCCGGCGCGAAGCGCGAAGGGACCACGCCCCACCTATGCGTTTCTCGCGCACTTTACGCATCCGGACGACGTCGCCGAGATGGACCCCGGGCTCGCGGAGTTGACCGCCTTGGAGCGGCGGCGCTTCTGCGCCTTCACGTCCGCGCTTCCCGCTGGCGTGCTGATGGTGGCGCCGACCATCCGCTCGCGGATGGGAGCCAGCGCGGACGGCGTCGTCATCGCGCTGCCGCTCCTCCCCGAGGAAATGGCGCGGCGGGGCGTCCGACGCATGAGCACGGAGATCCAGCGCGCGGTCGATCTCGCCGCGAGCCTCGGCGCGCGCCGCGTCGGCCTCGGTGGATACACCGCGCCCTACAGTCGCCGCGGACTCGCTGTCGTGGGCCGCGGCCCGGCTATCACGACGGGCAACGCGCTGACGGCCGGGATGGCGGTGGCCGCGACGATTCGTGCGGGCCACGCCATCGGCCTCGCGCTCGCTGACGCGCGTGTGGCGATCGTGGGCGCGCGTGGCTCGGTCGGCACGCTTTGCGCACGCCTGGTCGCGCGTGAGCGACCGCGCGGTCTCGTGCTCGTCGGCAATCCCGCCACGGGGATCGCCGGTCTCGCACGCCTCCGCCGCGCGCTCGCCCATGATGCCGACCGCGTCGCGATCACCACCGACCTTTCCCCTCTGGCCGACTGCGACGTCGTCATCACCGCGACCGCGGGGGCCCGCGCGATCCTCGACGATGCGCCGCTCGCGCCGGGCACGATCGTCTGCGACGTCGCCCAGCCACCCGACGCATCCGCGCGCCTCCGGGCGCGGCCCGACCTCACCATCATCGACGGCGGCCACGTCGCGCTGCCTGACCCCCGAGTCCGCTTCGGCGCGGGCAACTTCCGGCACCTGCCGGACGGCGTGCACCTCGCCTGCCTGGCGGAGACGATCCTGCTCGCGCTCGAGGGCGACGGCCGCGACTGGGGCGTGGGCGACGACGTGCTGCTCTCTGAGGTCGACGCCATTCTGTCGCTCGCCGCGCGGCACGGTTTTCGCCTCGCGCCGCCGCCACTCACGGAGTCGCGTCGCGTGCCGGCGCCGTCCCCACGCAACGCGCTTTGCGAGACCGTGGTTTGAGTCACACGGAGGAGATGCCGATGCCGATCGATTTCTCGATCTCACGCTGGGTTGACACCGTCGCGGCGGGACAGTGGACGCGAGAGAGCCGAGCGCTGCGCAGCGTCGGCGAGGCGTTGCCGGACGTCGTTGTGGAGTCGCCGCCGCTCGCCGAGGTTCACCGCCTCGACCTTGCCCTCTTCGTCGTCTTCGAGGAAGCGTCGCTCCGCGTCTCGGGAGCGCTCACGCGGCTGGCGTCAACGCCCGATGCGCTGAGCTTCGCAGCGCAGCAGACGATGGACGAAGCGCGCCATCACGAGATGTTTCGCCGGCGGCTCACCGCAGCGAGCGCCGCCGCCGGCCTCGACGCCGCCGACGCGACCGCGACTATGCTCATTCCTCCTCTCCGGAGCTTCATCGACCGGTGCTACGAGGTGGCCGACGGGGGCTCGTTCATCGAAGGCATGGTGCTGATGAACCTCGTGCTGGAGGGCATGGCCCATCCCCTCTACGCCTACGAGCAGCGTTACTGGGCACCCCTCGATCCCTATCTCGCCCGGCTCGTCCGGGCCGCCTTCACCGACGAGACGCGTCACGTGGCCTTCGGCGCCGATGTGGTGCGCCGCCTGCTGTCCGAGGATCCCGATCGGCGCGCGAAGATGGCCACGCTCTGTCGCGACGCAGCGCGCGCGATGGGCGACGTCTTCAGCGTCTACATCCGCGAGTTCGTCGGGCTCTTCGACGCCGTCGCCCGGCTCCATCCCGATCTCTTCGCGGGCGCAGAGTTCGCCCCGGGCCGGCTCATCGCTGAGACACCGTACGAGGAGCAGGTGGCGATGATCGAGGCCAGCATCACTCGTGAGCACGCGCGGCTCATCGCGCGCGCGGGGCTCGACTGAGATGGACGCCGCGCGATGGACCCGCGCCGAGCACGCGGGCGCCGTGGTCGTTCTCGCCGCGCTGGTGCTGACACACTGGCCGGACGTCGCCTGGCCGCGCTTCGTCCTGGCCTTCGTCGCGATCGATCTGGTGGGCTACGTCCCGGGCGCCCTCGCCTTCCGGCGCGCGCGCGGAGGACCGATCGCGCCGATCTACCACCACCTCTACAACGTCACGCACAGCTACCTCGTCGCCGCCGCCGCGGTCGCCCTCTGGGCGTTCGCGCGCGGCGGTGGCGAATGGGCGATGCTCGCCGTGCCCATCCATCTGTCCGGCGATCGCGGCGTCCTCGGGAACGTGTTCAAGTCCGCGGCGGCGCCGTTCGAGTCCCGGGCATGAGCCGGAGCGACACCATGGCAAGCCGCTCGAGCGAATTCGACGTGATCGTCGCGGGCGCCGGCGTGGGCGGTGCGTCCTTCGCGCTCGCGCTCACCCACGCGCACGATCTGCGCGTCCTCGTGGTCGATCGCCACGCGGGGCCCGGCAACATCAACCGCGGCGAGAGCCTGCTGCCTCCGGTCACGCGCCTCCTCGCCGAGTGGGGCGCGCTCGACCGGGTGCGAGCCGCGGGGGCACTCACGGTCACGCGGATGCAGTTCCACCATCATCACGCGGGGTTGCTCCTTGACGTCCCCCTCACGCTGCCCGGGGCGACGGACCCGTACCTCGTCCTGCCCCACCCCGAGATCGAGCGCGTCTTGATCGAGGCGGCCGCGGCCACCTCGCGGGTGGAGATGCGTTACGGCCGGCGCGTCACGCGCATCATCGAGGATGGCGGGCGTGTGCGCGGCATCGTCCTCGACACACCACGCGGCGGTGAGGAGGAGATCCGCGCGCGCCTCGTCGTGGGCGCCGACGGCGCTGCCTCCACCGTGCGCGCGGCGCTCGGCATCGGGCTGCCCCGCATCCCATACGCTCACGCGCTCTTCATTATCGATATCGATCGGCCGCCGGGTCATCCCGACGTACTCCGCACCGAGCTGCACCCGGATGGCGGGATCCTCGTCGTCCCCGGCGTGAACCGTCTGGGGCTCGCCGCGCTCGTCCATGCCTGCGACGAGAGCCTCTTCCGCTCGGGCTCGCCCGCGGACAAGCTGGCGCGCATCGCCCATCGCTCGCCGCTCCTCGCGGGCCGCCGCGCTTCGCCCGTCGGCGTCCACCTCTACAAGCTCTGGCGCGGCCACGCGCCGCGCTACGCGGCCCGCGGCGCCGTGCTGCTCGGCGACGCGATCCACGTGATCAATCCGGTAATGGCGCAGGGCATGACGATGGCGATCGAGGACGCCGCCGCGCTCGCGCACCACGTCGGCCCCGCCCTCGCCTGCGGCGCCGTCAACGAGGACCTCGACGGTCCCTTCGCCGCCTACGAGCGCGAGCGGCGGCCCATCAACGCCGGCGTGATCCGCTGGTCGCACTGGATGAGCTGGGGATTCGCGCTCGGCGGCCCCGGCGTCGACGTTCTGCACCGCCGCGTCTTCGGGTTGGCGAACTCGCCGCTCGGCCGGGTCGCGCAGCGCATGGTGTGGTCACGTTTTGCGACGAGCCCGACGTGACGCCCAGCGCGCTCTCCGCCTCGGGGCCGTGGATCATCTCGCGCCGCGACGACCTCGTGTGGTTCCAGGGCTCCGTCGTCGCCGGGCTCGCGCTGCTCGCCTTCTTCGCGATGATGCCCGCGCTCGACGATTCGTCCCTGTCCGTCGGTCATCCCGTGGTGCTCGCCGTCTTCCTGTGGGGCGTGCTCTTCGACGGCACCCACGTCTGGGGGACCTACGCCAGGAGTTACCTCGCGCCCGACGCCGCTTCGCGCGCGGCGCTGCCCGGCCGCTGGTCCTGGGCGCTCATCGGCATCGGTCCCGCGGTGGCGCTCCTTGACCGCGCCCTCAGCGAGCACGGCGGGCTCTTTCCCTGGTTCCTCCTCTTCGCGTATCAGTGGGCGTACTGGCATCTCGTCCGCCAGCACTACGGCTTCCTGATGCTCTACCGCCGGCGCGAAGGCGCCGACAACCTCGACGGCACCCGGCTCGACACCGCGCTCCTCTGGATCGGTTGCCTCTATCCGTTCATGCGCTTCTCGCTCGCCGACGCCTACGTGGCCACGGGTCTGCCTCGACTCACGCCCGCCGCGCTGGTTCCCGCGGCGCGACTCGTGCTCGACCTCGGCTTCGCCGTCGCCATATGCGCGGCCGTCGCGCTGCTTCTCGCCGGCCGCGCCGAGCCCCGCCGGTTCGCCCCGAGGCATCTCCTGCTCACACTCGTGATCGCGTTCCACCTGGCCGTATTCGCCTTGCTCGACAACCTCCTCGCCATCCTCGCCACGCTCACGATCTTTCACAATCTCCAGTACCACCGGATCGTCTGGCAGTACGAGCGCGGTCGCGGCCGCACGCCGTCCGGCGGCCTCGCGCGCTACCTCGCGTTTGGCCTGGCGCTCGGCCTCGTGTGGTACGGCGAGCGGATCCTCGGCGTCGCCGCGGTGCACTCCACACTGACCCGCAACGTTCTCACGGGCCTCGGCTGGGGCGTGGCGTTTCATCACTACCTGGTCGATGGCCGCATCTGGCGCGTACGTCGCTCGCCCGCGGTCGCGCAGGCGCTCGAGCAGGGAGTCGCCGCGTGAGGATCACGGCACCGATCTGGGCGAACGCCGCGGGTCGCGCGTTTCCGACATTGCCGCCTGGGACGACGCGCACCGACGTCGCGGTGATCGGAGGCGGCTTTGCGGGACTCTCCGCCGCCTATCACGTCCTCCGGCGGCGGCCCGGCGCGCGCGTGATCGTGCTCGAGGCCGAGCGTCTCGGCGCCGGCGCTTCCGGCCGCACGACGGGCATCCTGAGCCCCGGCATCGGACAGGACCTCGGAGCGCTCGTGCGCCGACTCGGCGAGCCGCGCGCCAAGGCCCTCTACCTCGCGAGCCTCCGCGCCGTCGACGACGTCGTCGCCCTCGTCGCCGCCGAGCGGATCGCGTGCGAGCTGGAGATGACGGGCCAGCTCGTCGTCGCGGGACAACGACGCAGCGGCCGGGCACGCCTCACCGCTCTCGCCGGTCTTCTCGCGCGCCTCGGTGTGGGCGCCGAGGTCCTCGACGACGACGCCCTCGACCAAGTGATCCGCCTTCCTGCCACTGGCCGCTTCGAGGACCCCGGGCCTGCCGCGCTCAGGCTTGCGCGGGCGGGCACGCTTCACCCGATGCGGCTCGTGTCGGGTCTCGGCGAGCGTGTGATCGCGCGCGGTGGCACGATCGCCGAGGGCTGCCGCGTAACCGCGGTCAACCACGGCCGCCCCGTGCGCGTCGAGCTCGACGGTGGAGTCACCGTCATCGCCGACGACGTCGTCGTCGCCACGGCGGGATACACGCCGTCGCTCGGTCTGCTCCGCGGCCGGATCCTGCCCATGCATCTTCAAGTGCTGGTGACGGCGCCGCTCGGGCATCAGGCGCTCGAGGCGCTCGGATGGAAAGGGCGCGAGGCGCTCCTCGACGCCCGGCGCATCTTCAGCTACGCGCGTCTCACCGCCGACGACCGGATCGTTTTCGGCGGCGGAGCGCCGCGCTATCGCTGGGGCGGCAACACGGGCGACGATCCACGCGCTCCCGCCGCCCTCGATCGTCTCGCCGGCGAGCTGCGGCGAACGTTCGGCGCCGACGTCCCCCTCTCGGTGGACGGCGGCTGGACCGGCGTCATCGGCTACGTCCTCGACGCGCTCCCCGTGATCCAGCGGATGCGCGCCAACCCGTCGGTGCTGCATGCCGTCGGCTGGTGCGGACACGGCATCGCGCTCTCGATCGCCTCCGGCGCCTGGATCGCCGCCATCCTCTGTGACGGCGCGGTGCCCGAGGACCTGGCCTGGTTCCGTGACGATGCGCCGCTCCTGCCGCTCGAGCCCCTGCGCTGGCTCGGCGCTCGCGCGGCCGTGCGCGCGATGGCCTGCCTGGACCGGATCGCCTAGACGTGGACGCCGCGGCGTTCGTCGATCACCCCTCGGGCTTCCTCGCGCTCTCGTCGCGGAACGAGCGCTTCACCCACGACGGCGTTCCCGGGTTCATCGCATACCGCGAGCGCGGCCGGCATCTCGTCGCCTTCGGCGGTGTTCACAGCCTTCCCTCCTCGCGCGGGCTGCTCCTCGATCGCTTCGTCGAACACGCGCGCCGTCGCCGCCGCCGTGTCATCGCAGTGCAGGTGCGCGAGTCGCAGGTGGGGCTCTTCCGCGCGCACGGATTCTGCGTGAACCAGCTCGGGACGAGCTTCGGGCTCAGCCTCGATCGCTTCAGACTCGGGGGCGCCGACAAGATGCAACTCCGCAACAAGATCAGTCGCGCCCGACGCGCGGGCCTCGGCGTAGTC
>WNFD01002610.1_pt1 | contig 20602 bp, 19 predicted proteins | sample 5400491 | NCBI WGS metagenome assembly WNFD01 (sample SAMN13153343, study PRJNA577476) | soil metagenome | isolation source: 120 cm saprolite under Douglas fir tree site 2 hole 2 replicate 2 | place: USA:California | collected 2015-04-18
CTGGATCTTGACGATCCGGCCGATCTCCTCGCGCCCGAGCGCTTTGAAGATCACGATCTCGTCGATCCGGTTCAGGAACTCGGGACGCAGCGACTGTGTGAGCAGGTCCATGACCTCGGCGCGCAGGCGCTTGGGATCCTGCTCCTCGCGGAAGAGATGGCTGCCGAGGTTCGAGGTCATGATGACCACGGTGTTCCGAAAGTCCACCGTCCGGCCGTGACCGTCGGTGAGGCGGCCGTCGTCGAGCAGCTGCAGCAGCACGTTGAAGACGTCGCCGTGCGCCTTCTCGATCTCGTCGAAGAGGACGACGGAGTACGGGCGCCGCCGCACCGCCTCCGTCAGCTGCCCGCCCTCGTCGTAGCCGACGTAACCAGGCGGGGCGCCGATGAGCCTCGAGACCGTGTGTTTCTCCATGTACTCGGACATGTCGATGCGGATCATGGCGCGTTCGTCGTCGAAGAGGAACTCCGCCAGCGCGCGCGCCAGCTCGGTCTTGCCCACTCCCGTGGGCCCGAGGAACAGGAACGAGCCGATGGGGCGGTTGGGGTCGGAAAGCCCCGAGCGCGCTCGGCGCACGGCATTGGCGACGGCCACGATGGCCTCGGTTTGGCCGACGACCCTGCGGGAGAGGCGCTCCTCCATCTGGACGAGCTTCTGGACCTCGGCCTCCAGGAGGCGGGTCACCGGGATGCCCGTCCACTTGGCGACGGTCTCGGCGACATCCTCTTCGTCGACCTCCTCCTTCAGCATCCGCTGGTTCTTCTGCAGCTCGGCGAGCCGGGCGTTTTCGGACTCGAGCTTGCGCTCGAGCTCGATCAGCGTGCCGTACTGGAGCTGGGAAGCCTTCTCGAGGTCGCCGCGACGCTTTGCGTCCTCGATGGCGAGCCGCGCGGCCTCGGCTTCTTCCTTGACCTTGGCCATGGCCATGATCGCGTTCTTCTCGGCCTTCCAGTGGTTCTCGAGGCGCGTGTACCGCTCCTTGAGATCGGCGAGCTCCGCGTCGAGGCGGGCCAGACGCTCCTTGGAGAGCCTGTCCGATTCGCGGGCGACCGACACGCGCTCGATGCCGATCTGCATGATGCGCCGCTTGATTTCGTCCAGCTCGGCGGGTAGCGAGTCGATCTCGATGCGCAGGCGCGAGGAGGCCTCGTCGATCAGGTCGATGGCCTTGTCGGGGAGGAAGCGGTCGGCGATGTAGCGGTGCGAGAGCACGGCCGCCGCCACCAGCGCCGAGTCCTTGATCTTGACCTTGTGGTGGACCTCGTACTTGTCCTTGAGGCCGCGGAGGATGGCGATCGTGTCCTCGACCGAGGGCTCCTTGACCATCACCGGCTGGAAGCGCCGCTCGAGCGCCGGGTCCTTCTCGATGTACTTGCGGTACTCGTCCAGTGTGGTCGCGCCCACGCAGCGGAGCTCGCCGCGAGCGAGGGCAGGCTTGAGCATGTTCGCCGCATCCACCGCGCCCTCGGCCGCGCCGGCGCCGACGAGCGTGTGCAGCTCGTCGATGAAGCAGATGATCTCGCCTTCGCTCTCGGTGATCTCGCGCAGGACGGCCTTCAGGCGGTCCTCGAACTCGCCGCGGTACTTCGAGCCCGCGACCATGGCGCCGATGTCGATGGCGAGCAGGCGCTTGCCCTTGAGGCCCTCCGGCACGTCGCCGCCCACGATGCGCTGGGCGAGGCCCTCGACGATGGCGGTCTTGCCCACGCCGGGCTCGCCGATCAGCACGGGGTTGTTCTTCGTGCGCCGGGAGAGCACCTGGATGACGCGGCGGATCTCCTCGTCCCGCCCGATGACGGGGTCGAGCTTGCCCTTCCGCGCCAGCTCGGTCAGGTCCCTGGCGTATCGCTGGAGGGCCTGGTACTTCTCCTCGGGGTTGGCGTCGGTGACGCGCTGGGAGCCCCGCACCTCCACGAGTGCCTTGTAAATCGCCTCGGGCGTGACGCCGGCCTTGGCGAGGATGCGTCCCGCCGCGCCCGACTTGTCCTGGGCGATGCCGATGAGCAGGTGCTCGGTCGAGCAGTACTCGTCCTTGAGGCGCTGGGCTTCGTCCCATGCGCGGTTGAGCGCGGCCTCGAGCCGTTGCGAGGCGTACTGCCCCCCGCCGCCCTTGACCGCCGGCAGCTTGTCGAGCGCGGCCTGGACTTCCTGGGCTATCGCCTCGGGCCGCGCGCCGAGCTTGGCCAGCAGCGGTCCGACCACGCCCTCTTGCTGCTGCAGCAGCGCCAGCAGCAGGTGCTCGGGCTCGAGGGCCTGGTGATTGCCCTGGTCCGCCAGGGACTGCGCCGCCTGGACGGCCTCCTGTGCCTTCACGGTGAACTTGTCGAACTTCACGATGTCACCTCGCCACGAAGTTTCTTCAGATCCTGGTAGAGCTCTTTCTCCTGCGGGCTCAAGCCGGTCGGAATGCTCAGCTGCACCTGCACGAACTGATCACCCGCGCCGCCACCCTTCAGGCGCGGCATGCCGTAGCCCGGCAGGCGGAAGGTCCGGCCGCTGGACGTCTCGGGCGGGATCTTCATCGAGACCTGGTCGTCGCCCTTGCGCTCGAATCGCGGGTCCGGCCTCACCGTGACCTTGAGATACAGGTCGCCGCGCACGCCGCCGCCCGCGCCGCCCTGTCCTTCGCCGCCCACGCGCACGCGCGACCCCGTGGCCACGCCGGGCGGAATCTTGACCTCGAGATTGCGTCGACCCTTCGACCAGCCGCCACCGTGGCACTGCGCGCACGGCTTGCGGTTGACGTGCCCGGCTCCGCCGCAGGCGGCGCAGGGCTCGTCGAGCTCGAGGGAGATGGTCCGGCTGACGCCACGGAACGCGTCCTCGAGCGAGACCTCGATGCCCGCCTCGACGTCGCCGCCCTTGTCGGGGCCGAAGCTCGCGCCGAGGTCGCCGAGATCTCCCAGATCGACGTCGCGGAAGCCGCCGCCCGAGCGTCGGCCCCCCAGGTCTCCGAAGATCGTCCGGAAAAAGTCGGAGAAGCCCTCGCCGCCGCGTCCGAAGTGGACCTCTGCGCCCTCGAACGGCCCGCGCGCCCCGGTACCAGCCTCGGCATAGCGCGGCCAGTCAGGCCCGAGCGTGTCGTACCGCTTGCGCTTCTCGGAGTCGCCCAGGACCTCGTAGGCCTCCGAGATTTCCTGGAAGCGAGCGGCCGAATCCTTGCCCTTGGCGACGTCCGGGTGATGCTTCCGCGCCAGGCGTCGATAGGCGGTCTTGATCGCCTTGTCGTCGGCGCTCTTGGGCACACCGAGAATCTTGTAGTAGTCCCTGTATTTCATGGCATTACGCAACGACGGGGCCCCGGGCCCCGTCGCATGCGATCAACCCAAGTGTAGCAGACGCCGCACAAGCCGGCCGCGGGCCAGCATGCTGCCTGCTAGCCCTTGGCGACCGTAAAAGCGACGTACAGGGACTGTGGGCCCCGCTGCAGGAGCACGGTGACACGGTCCCCCGCCTTGAGCCCCTGGGTGGCCCGCTCGTAGTCCTGCACGCTCTTGATCCGCTGGCGGTTGACCTCGCGAATGACATCGCCCCTCTGGAGGCCTGCCTCGGCCGCCGGGCCCTCGTCCTCGACGCGCGCCACGAGCACGCCTTCTGTCGTGCGCAGGTTGAGCTGGCGGGCGATCTCCGGCGTGATCGGCCGCGTCTCGAGCCCGAGGAGGCTCTTGCTCTTGCCGCTGGGCTCGAGCTGGGCGGTTTCCTCCGGGGTCTCGCCAATCTTGATCTCGAGCGTTTTCTCACCCTTCTCGCGCCAGAGCTTCACGGGCACGCCCTTGCCGGGCGCGGTCACGGCCACGATCTTCTGGAGATCCTGCGGGGCCTCGACCTTCTTGCCGTCGAATTCCATCAGGACGTCACCGGCCACCAGGCCCGCCTTGTCGGCCGGACTGTCCTTGACGACGTCGGCGATGAGCACGCCCTTGGGCTCCTTGAGCCCGAAGCTCTTGGCGAGCTCCGGCGTCAGCGGTTGGATCGACACCCCGAGCCAGCCGCGGGTGATCTTGCCCCGGGCGACCAGCTCGGTGTAGATGCGCTTGGCCATGTTGGAGGGAATGGAGAAGCCGATGCCGACATTGCCGCCGGAGCGGGAGAGGATGGCGCTGTTGATGCCGACGATCTCGCCCGACATGTTGACCAGCGGGCCGCCCGAGTTGCCCGGGTTGATGGCGGCGTCGGTCTGGAGGAAATCGTCGAAGGGCCCCTGGCCGATGGAGCGCCCCTTGGCGCTGATGATGCCCGCCGTCACCGTTTGCTGCAGGCCGAACGGAGAGCCGATCGCGAGCACCCAGTCGCCGACCCTGACCTTGTCCGAGTCACCGAGCATGGCCGAGGGGTAGGGGCCCCCGCCCTGGAGCCTCAGCACGGCGAGGTCGGTGCGCTTGTCGAGGCCGACGACCTTGGCGCGGTGCTTCTTGCCCTCCGCCGTCACCACCTCGATGTCGGTGGCGCGCTCCACCACGTGCGCGTTGGTGAGCGCGATGCCGGAGGGGTCCACAATGACCCCCGAGCCGAGGCTTCGCTGTTGCTGCGGGCGCTCCTGGCCCTCGCCGAAAAAGCGCCGGAGTAACTCATCGCCAAAGAACTCTTCGACGGGGGTCCGGCCGCCTCCGCCCTGCATGAACGTGTTGATGTTGACCACGGCCGGCCCGACGGCCTCCGCCACCTGGGCGAAGCTGCCCGAGGCCACCGGGAGCGCAGCCGGCACCACCGGTGCCCGCATGGCGACCTGCTGCTGCGGCGGCACTGGGTCCGGATGCTTTGCCGGATCTACCGCGCTCGCGCCCCATGAACCCACGCCGACGCCCAGCGCCGCCGCGATCACGAGCATCACCACCAGGGTCCCGCGTCTGACCAGGATCATCGCTTCTCCTCCACGAGGTCGCCGGCCAGCAGCTGCCGCAGGCGGTCGCCTTCGAGTGTCTCCTTCGCCTTGAGTTCCGCGGCGGCCGCCAGCAGCACGGGTTTGCGGTCCGTGATGAGGCCCCGCACGCGATCGTAGATCTTGTCGATGATAGCGCGGGTCTCGCTGTCGATGGCCCGCGCCGTCTCATCGCTGTATTCGCGTTCCGGGGGCAGTCCCGAGCCCCTGAGGAACAGGGCCTGCTGACCGCCCCCGAAGGTCATTGGACCGAGCTCGGCCGACATGCCGTACTGGGTGACCATGAGCCGCGCCATCTCGGTCGCGCGCTCGAGGTCGTTGTGGGCGCCCGTCGAGATCTCGCCGTAGACCACCTCTTCCGCCACCCGCCCGCCCAGGAGCACCGCGATCCGGTCCTCGAGCTCGCTGCGGGTCAGGAGGTAACGATCCTCGAGCGGCAGCTGGTAGGTGGCGCCGAGAGCTCCCACACCACGCGGGATGATCGTCACCTTGTGGACCGGATCGGCCTGGGGCAGGGAGGAGGCGACGAGCGCGTGGCCGATCTCGTGGTGGGCGACGATGTCGCGCTCTTTCTCGGACAGCACCCGACTCTTGCGCTCGAGACCGCCGATCACGCGATCGACGGCCTCGTCGAGGTCGGCCATGTCCACGGCATCCTTGCCCTTGCGGGCGGCCAGGAGCGCCGCCTCGTTGATGATGTTGGCGAGATCGGCGCCCGCCATGCCCGGCGTGCGCGCGGCGAGCACGCGAAGGTCCACGGAGGGGGCCAGGATGACGTTGCGCGCGTGTACCTGCAGGATGGCCTCGCGCCCCTTGACGTCGGGCTTGTCCACGACCACCTGACGGTCGAACCGTCCCGCGCGCAGCAGGGCCGCGTCGAGGACCTCGGGGCGGTTGGTGGCCGCCATGATGATGACGCCCTTGGAGGAGTCGAAGCCGTCCATCTCAGCCAGCAGCTGGTTGAGGGTCTGCTCGCGCTCGTCGTGACCGCCCGCGAAACCCGTGGCGCCGGCCCGGGTCTTGCCGATGGCGTCGAGCTCGTCGATGAAGACGATACAGGGCGCCTTCTCCTTGGCCTGCTCGAAGAGATCACGCACGCGCGAGGCTCCGACACCGACGAACATCTCCACGAACTCGGAGCCCGAGAGGAAAAAGAACGGCACGTCGGCCTCGCCCGCGACGGCCCGGGCCAGGAGCGTCTTGCCCGTGCCCGGGGGGCCGACCAGCAGCACGCCCTTGGGGATGCGTCCGCCGAGCCGCTGGTATTTCTTGGGGTTCTTGAGGAAGTCCACCACCTCCATGAGCTCCGCCTTGGCCTCGTCCACACCCGCGACGTCGGCGAACGTCGTCTTGAGCTCCTTCCGGTCGTAGATCTTGGCTTTGGAGCGGCCGAAGGACAGCGCCTGGGTCGGCCCCCCGCCCATCCGGCGCATGACGAACATCCAGAGGCCGACCATCAGAGCCAGCGGCACGATCCACCCGAAGATGAAGTCCCGCCAGAACGTGCTTTCGACGCGCCCGGAGAACTCGACCTTGTTCTGCTCGAGCTCCTTGACGAGGGCGCTGTCCTCGATGCCGGGGATGCGGGTGGTCGTGAAGGTGGTCGCGGGCTGGTCGGCTCCGACCAGGCTGCGGACCTTGTCACCGGGGCCGGGCTGCGGGGCGGGGAGGGCGCCCGGCTTGAGCGTGCCCCGGATCTCGCGGTCGGTGACGGAGACGCGCTCGACCTTGCCCTCGCGCACGAGCGCCAGGAACTTGCTCATCGGAATCTCAACCGTCCGCGGCGCCAGGAGCCAGCTCTGGACGAGGGACAGCACCAGCACGGCAATGAGCAAATAGATGAGAGAGAACTGCGTTTTCTGCTTCACGGGGAGTTTCATCGAGGGGCCCTGGCTCTCATGCTAGCGGAGGCTCCGGGGCCTGTCAAACTGCGGCGAGTTCGGCGCCTACGAGCAGACTTTGCCCTTCTCCATCTCGTAACCGGGCACCTTGTAGGTGCCCACGAAGTTGTCCTCCCAGACCTCGATGGGCAGGCGCCCGACCTCCTTGTCGCCGTCAAAGAACGTGAGCCTCATCCTCTGGACGTAATCCCCGGCCGAGAGCGTCTTGGCGAGGAAAGCCCGCGTGCTCCCCTGATCCGCGAACATCGAGAGAATCTCCATCGTGGGTCTGTTCGGGTCGCTGCCGGGCTTGATCCACTCGACGGCCACCGAGAAACCGTAGACGTCAGGGTCCGACTGGATCCCCGGTATGGCCGAGAGCCGCCTGAGCATCGGGACGCCGTAGCGAGAGAACATCGCCGAGGCCTGGCGATCCATGGGCAGGGCCGCGAAGGCGGCGTCTGTGGCCTGCTCCGCCCTGACCCACACGGCGGCGTAGCGGTCGTCCGCCGGCTCCTTGGGCACACGCTTGAAGCCGAGGCCGTTCCGTATCTCGAGGTAGGGCAGGCAGTGGTACACGTAATCGGAGAACTGGAGGAGCTGGGGCTGGTACTTGGTGGCGAGGGCGCGGCCCTTGGCCGTCGAGTGCTTTTCGATCGGCATGACGTAATCGGCCGGGCCCGCCTGCGCGAGTGCTGCGACCCCCGCCATGGCAGCCACGGCGAGGGCCGTGGCTATGCTTCGACGCGACATGAGTGTGGTGGGTCTAGTTCTGGATGACCTGTCCGGGCTCCACCGTGATGCTCTTGCCCCACCAGTTCTGCGTGCGAGAGTTCTCGATATCGAGGCGTGTGACCTTGGGGTTCGAGCCGCTCATGTTGTTCGCCATAGAGAACATGCCATGCTCGCCTGACGCGAAGTGGGTGGTGTGGCTCCGCCACTCGCCCCACTGCTCGGACGTGGCGCAAGCGCCTGACAGGAACGCGATCCCGATGAGCGCCGCCGCCATGACGATCTTCGAACGCATAGCCGTGACCTCCTGTGTTGACGTGGGGTTACAAACCATCCAGCGGCCACCATGATACGGAACGGCCGAGCGCCGAGTCAACCTCTCTTTTGGCCCCGTGCCGACCCGAGACGCTTTTGCTCTTGCGAGGATGGGCCCCATCAGGCATCCTCGCGGAAGGATAGCCCATGCCGTCGACCGATCCACTGGTGATGTTCGAGGAGCCGGGCGGGCTCCGTCAGCCCATCCTGATCTTGGCGTTCTCCGGGTGGAACGACGCCGCGGAGGCCGCGACCACGGCCGCGCGCTTCCTGGGGCAGGTCTGGCCCTCGCGGCCGCTCGCCAGCATCGACCCGGAGGAGTTCTATCACTTCGGGCTCTCAAGGCCCTACGTGCGCTTCAAGGCGGACTCTCGTAACGAGCGGGAGATTGTCTGGCCATCCACCGATTTCTCCCTCTCTCGCCTCCCCCACCTCGACCGCGACCTCATCGTCGGAGTGGCCATCGAGCCGCACCTGAAGTGGCGCACCTACTGCGGCGCGGTGCTCGACCTGGCCAGGCGCTCGGGCGCCACCTTGATTCTGACGCTCGGCGCGCTGCTGGCCGAGGTCCCGCACACCCGGCCGGTGAGACTGACGGGCGGTGCCTACGACCCCGAGCTGGCGGCGAAGCTCGGCATACGCCCCACGCGTTACGAAGGCCCGACGGGCATCGTCGGCGTGCTCAACACGCTCTGCCGCGAGGAGGGTCTGCCCACCGCGAGCCTCTGGGCCAATGTCCCCCACTACGTCTCCGGCATCGAGAATCCGAAGGCGGCCCTCGCCCTCGTACGGCGGGTTCTCTCGCTCCTGGGTGCCGAGGCCGACCTCTCTGACCTCGTGGAGGCCACGCGGCAGTTCGAGCACAACCTGGACGAGGTGGTAGGGCAGAACGCGAAGATCGCCGAGTACGTGAAGACGCTCGAGCGCAAGCCAACCGAGGACGAGGAAGCGGTCGAGCCAGCCCGCGGGCAGGGTGATGAGCTGCCGCCGTCGGCGGATCTCGTGGCGGAGATCGAGCAGTTCCTTCGCCAGCAGCGCCCCGAGTCCTCGTAGATCGGTCTCCGATTCGAGAACCTCCGCAGAAGATATGGGGTCCCGGGAGGGCGCCCCCACCCCGCCCGCTTCGCGCATTGCCCGCGTGGTCGTGGATTCTTCGGGCTCTTCCCTCCTGCGCGTACAATCGCGGCATGGCGTTTCTCGGGCCGCTTCTTATAGGCGTGGTGGCGGTTGTGTTGGGTCTGGCCGCACCGGCTGCAGCGGCGTTCAAGGTGACGGTGACGCCGTCGGTGGTGCGGCAGGGTGATGTGGCCCTGATCATGGTGACTGGGGCGGCAGGCGCGCCCGACATGGACGGGAGCGTGGCGGGCCGGCCACTCTTCTTCTTTCCTTACGCCGACGGATACGCGGCGCTCATCGGCATCGATCTCGAGGCACGGCCAGGCCGGACGCCCTGGCGCATCGGATTTGTCGACAGCGGCGGAATTGCCCGCAAGAGCGCCGGCACGATCACGGTCAAGGCGCGAAAGTTTCCCGTTCAGCGCTTGAGCCTGCCCAAGTCCATGGTCGATCTCTCCCCGGAGAACGAGCGCCGGGCGGAGGCCGAGGCGACGCGACTCCGCACGCTCTTCGACACGGTCAGCTTCGAGCGCCTCTGGCGCGGCCGGTTCACCAAGCCGGTGGCCTCCGAGGCAAAGGCCGAGGGCTTCGGCTCGCGGCGCATCATCAACGGGAAGCCACGCTCCCCCCATTCCGGACTCGACTTCGCGGTACCGGCCGGCACGCCTGTGGTGGCCTCGAACCGGGGCCGGGTCGCCCTCGTGGTCGACTTCTTCTTCGGGGGCAAGGTGGTGGCACTCGACCACGGCGAGGGCCTCTACACGCTCTACATGCACCTCGAACGGGTGGACGTGGCCGAGGGTGCCCTGGTCGAGCGCGGCTCGATCATCGGCAGCGTCGGCAGCACGGGCCGGGCCACCGGCCCCCATCTGCACTGGGCCGCCCATCTCCGCCGCGCCCGCATCGACGCCGACGCCCTGCTCAAGCTGCCCGTCAGGGACTGAGTCGGCCCCTCTTCATGGCCAAGGCCCGCCGGATGCCGCCTCCGCGTCCGCCGGCGCGTGAGGCCGATTCGGGCACCGCCGAGTGGGTCGTTGCCGTCGCGGTCGCGTGCCTGGTGTGGATCGTCTTCCTTCCCGCGCTCCGTGGCGGCTTCCTGCCCTGGGACGACCAGTCCACTCTCGTCACCAACCGGGCCTGGAGAGGTCTCGGCTGGCCACAGCTCGGCTGGATGCTGACGAGCTTTCACAAGGGCCACTGGATTCCGGTGACGTGGCTGTCGTTCGACGCCGACTACCTGGTGTGGGGCATGGAGCCCAAGGGCTATCATTTGACGAATGTCTTTCTCCACGCCGCGAATGCCGCGCTCGTGAGCCTGTTGGCGACGCGCCTGCTCGCAAAGACGGGCGCGCGTGGGGTGGCGCGATTGCTGGGCGCCGCCGCGGCGGCTCTCTTCTTCGCGCTTCATCCGCTTCGCGTCGAGTCTGTCGCGTGGGTGACCGAGCGCCGTGACGTGCTCTGTGGGTTGTTCTTTCTCCTGGCCGTCTTGGCCTACCTGCGCGCGACGACGGTGGATCCTGTCTGGAGAAGCCGCTGGTACTGGCTCGCGGTCGGCGCCTTCGCTCTGGCGCTCGGATCGAAGTCCATGGCGGTGAGCCTGCCCGTGATCCTGCTCATCCTCGACGTGTATCCGCTCGGGCGATGGCACGGCGCGCGGCGCGAGCGGCTCGTGGAGAAGATCCCGTTTCTGCTCTTGAGCCTTCTCGCGAGCAGCGTGGCCATGGTCGCGGTGCGCGCGGGAGGCAGCGTCAGCACGCTGGCCGACCTCGGCGTGGCGCAGCGGCTCGCGATTTCTGCCTACGCGCTCGTTTTCTATCTCTGGAAGGTCAGCGTGCCGATCGGGCTCTCGCCGCTCTACGGCCTGCAGCCGGACCTGGATCCGGCGGCGCCCGTATACCTTCTGTGTGTGGCCCTGGTCGTGTCGATCACGGCGGCGGCGCTCGCCCTGCGCGCTCGCTGGCCCTGGGTCTTCGCGGCGTGGGCCGCCTACATCGTCATGCTGCTTCCCGTCCTCGGCATCTTTCATAACGGGCCCCAGATCGCGGCGGACCGGTACACCTATCTCCCGTGCCTGCCCTTTTCCCTGCTGGCGGGCCAAGGCGTCGTGCTGCTCGCCCGTCGGGCGTGGCTGATCCCGGTCCCCCCCCTCGCGCTCTGCCTGCTGTCATTCCTCACCGTTCTGCAGATCGGCGTGTGGCGTGACGCGGAATCGCTCTGGACCCGCGCGCTCGCCGTCTCGCCCTCCGCCATCGCACACGGAAGTCTCGGCGTCGTCCTCGATGAGCGAGGCCGGTACGATGAGGCCATCGTGCACTTCGGCGAGGCGCTGCGGATCAACCCTCGCCTCGCCTATGCCCAGAACAACTGGGGCATCGTGCTCGCCCGTCAGGGCAGGTGGACCGAGGCGGTGCAGCACTACGAAGAGGCGCTCAGGATCGACCCCCGTTACGCGGAGGCGCACCTGAACATGGCGGTGGCCCTTCAGCGCCTTGGCCGTTACGCCGAAGCGCAGCAGCACACGGAGCAGGCGCGCTCGGCCCGGCTACCGAGCGGTCGGTAGGACCGGCGCCAGGATGTACCCGCGCCGCCACGCGTCGGCGGCGTCGGGGTAAAAGCGCATGGAGCCCGCCTCGAAAAACTCCAGCGCCGCTCCCAGCGCGCAGAGGACGGCGTCCCACCTGTCTTCGATGCCCTTGATCTCGGCGCCCGACATGGAGGTCCGCGGCCGCATGGCGACCAGCGATTGCCACGCGGGATCCCGCGTCACCACGTAGCGCCCCCCGATCGTCTCGACACACCGCTCGACGAAGGGACCGAGGCCACGCTCGACCCATGCGCGCTTCTGAGCGAAGCGGCGCTGCTTGTACTTGATGATGGTGAGTCCCGGTCGGCGGTCGAGACCGAAGAGGAGGACCTGGAGCGCGTTCGGATAGACCTCGCGGATGACCGGGCACCGGCTCGTCGGGGGCCAGCCGGGCCCGAAGGAATCGAGCGCGTAGTCGGCGAGCAGGGCACGGGTGAAGGCGGCGAGGCCTGGGTAGCTCGGGGGACTGTGGGTGGAAGCGTGGAAGCGTCCAAAAGCGCTCGAGACCTCGTTGTCGCCGCCGCGCCGCCCTGGGCCCAACCCGAGCAGCGGCGCGTCGATGCCCACCGAGGCGCGGTGATGCGCGACGTGGCGGGCAATCCAGCCTAGTACGGCCGCGTGACGGGGGAGCGTGTGGGGCAGCTCCCGCAGGTGGAGGGGGAATCGCTGGCCGCCCAGGAGAGCCACGCCCGAAGGATTGCCGTCTTTCCAGGCGAGGTCGACGCCGAGGAACCTCATGCCTGCGGTCGCGCGATGCTCCCACTGAGCACAGTCACGGCCGAGCCGCCGACGCGGACGCGGGTGACGGCGCCGGCGCGCACCTGGAGCTCGACGCGCAGCCGGCCGGGACGGCCCAGGCCATCACCCTGCTCCGCGGTGAAGGCGGCGAGTGACCCGTCGGCGTGGAGGAGGCCAGCGTCGAGGAGCCAGACTCCTATTGAGGAATGGACGGAGCCGGTCACGATGTCCTCGGGGACGCCGAAGTGCGGAGCGAAGAAGCGGCAGTGGGTCTCGGAGCCCTTCTCGACCGTCTCGCGCGAGACGAGGCACACGCCCCGGACGCCGGCGTGAGTGGCGACGTCGGCGAGCGCGGCCAAGTTCGGCGTGAGCGCTCGCAGGACGTCGAGCCCCGCGACGGGGATGAGGAGGTCGTGGTCGGGGGTCGTCACCGGGTGGGCCCAGCCCGCGGCGGCGGGGAGCCCGAGCGCTTCCCGCACGTGGCCCAGCTGGCCGCTGAACGCGTGGAGCGCGGGCACCTTGGGCTCGAGCCAGATAAGCCGGTGCGCGCTGTCCGCCACCACGGTTGCTCCCAGGTGCCCCGCCTGCGTCTCGAAAACGACGTGGTCGTTGCGGAGCCGCCCCGCCTCGATGAGGACGTGGACCGCGGCCAGCGTGGTATGGCCCGAGTAGGCGATCTCGCGCGTCGGCGTGAACCACCTGAGGCGCCACTGTGCGTCTGCGCTCGTGGCCGGCGTCAGGTATGCCGTACCCGCGACGCGCATCTCAGTGGCGATCGCCTGCATCTGCGCGTCGGAGAGCCCCTGGGCGTCGAGGACCACGGCGGCGGGGTTGCCGCCGAAGGCACGCTCGGTGAAGGCGTCCACCTGGACGATCGGAATCACAGCCGGATGCGTTCGCGGAGCTGGCGCGCTTTCCTGGCGAGCGCGCGCGTGGACCAGACCGTCGCCACCGACTGCGCCATCATCCCGTACACGCGGATGCGGGGTACCTTGAGGACGACGCTCGGGTCGAGCCAATTGGGCGCCTGCGCGAGCAGGTCGAGGGTGCGGAGCCCGATCAACAGCGGCCACGCGCAGGCCAGCCGCATGCGTGTCTCCCGCTTCGGGATGGCGAAGGTGTACTGCCAGCCCGCCTCGTAGTGATCGAGCGCGACATTGAGCAGGTCGACCAGGAGCGGGCGGAGGGCCGGGCCCGCCTGGGGGTCGAGGAGGTCCTTGGGCTCGAGGCCGAGGAGCGCCAGGTCCTGGCGGGGCAGGTAGCAGCGCCCCTGGCGCAGGTCGCGCGGGATGTCGCGGAGGACGTTTGTCAGCTGAAGCGCCTTCCCGAAGCGGATCCCGAGCGCCGTCATCTTCTCGAGGTTCCAGTGCCTGAGGCGTGGCCGGTGGGCCACGTGCACCTCGGTCCAGAACTCGCCGACGCAGCCCGCGACGAGATACGTGTAGCGGTCGAGCTCCGCGCGCGTGTCGAGCGCGGCGAGCCCGCCCTCGTCCTCGCCGGGAAAGCGCGCGAGATCCTCGGTCATGCCCTCGATGATGGTGTCGAGGACGCGGCGCACCTGCCGACGATCGTCGGCGAGGAGCGTCCGGTAGGCCTCCAGGCACTCGGGCAGACGCTCGAGCAGGGCGCGCTCCGCCTCCAGGGCCTGGACGCCGCGCGTGGCCTGGACGATGGCTTCCAGGCGACCGCGCTCGGGGCTGTCGAGCTCGGCGCGCAGCGCCAGCAGGTGGGTGATGCGCTGGTGACGGTCGATGAGGCGCGTGTCGGCGATCGTGTCGGCGGCGCGAGCCAGGAGATAGGCCAGCCCGATGGCGGGCCTGACGGCGGCGGGCAGGACGGCGAGCGAGAGGTAGAAGGAGCGGCTGACACTCTTGAGGATCGCGGACGTGAGATCCGACGTCTTCATCCCCGAGCGCGCGCCGTCGTTAGTCCATGTCCATGGGGTTGATGGGCTTCGAGGGATCGTCCTTGGCCTTTTTCAAGGCCTGCTGGAGCTTGGCGTCGAGCACCTTCGACTTGTTCTGCTCGGCCTTCATCTGCTCGCGGAAGCGCTCCTCGCGCTTCGCCGCCTCGCCCTGGAGCGAGGTGATCGCCTCGCCGAGGCCGAGTCCGGACCTCGCCCGCGGCGGGGGCTCGTGCGCGACCACGGCTTCGAGCTTCGGGTCGATGGTCAGCCGGCCGCTGCAGCACGGGCACGTGATCGTGAAGGTCGCCATGCCCCCCACCCTATCAGAAAATCAGAGCGCGAGGTATTGGGCGCGAATGGACTCGTCTTCTCGGAATGAAGCGGCGGTGCCTGCGTACCGGATGTGGCCTTTCTCGAGGACATAGACCCGGTCGGCCAGGTCGAGGCAGAAGTCCACGTTCTGCTCGGCGAGGAGGATGGTCAAACCGTCCTGCTTGAGCCTGGCGATCTGATCCTTGAGGTGGTCCACGACGAGGGGAGCCAGGCCCTCGGAGGGCTCGTCGAGGAGCAGCAGCTCGGGGTTGCCCATGAGGGTGCGCGCAATCGTCAGCATCTGCTGCTCTCCGCCCGAGAGGAAGCCGCCCTGCCGGTCCACCAGCTCGCGGAGCTTGGGGAAGAGGCCGAAGACGCGCTCGAGCGTCCAGGCCGATGTCCCGCCCCGGCTCCGTGCCGCGACGTCCAGGTTCTCCCACACGGTGAGGTCGGCGAAGATGCGGCGGTCCTCGGGGACGAAGCCGATGCCGAGATCGGCTATCTGGTAGGGCTCGCATCCGGCGATGTCGCGCCCCTTCCACACGACGCGCCCCTGTTGGGGCGCCGTCAGTCCCATGATGCTCCGCATGGTCGTCGTCTTGCCGACGCCGTTCCTGCCGAGGAGGCAGACGCATTCGCCCGCCGCCACCTCCAGCGACACGCCGAAGAGAACCTGGGAGAGGCCGTAGGCGGTGTAGATCTCCCCGACCGCCAGGATGGGCGCGGTCGTCACCGCCGCTCTCCGAGATAGACGCGGCGGACGTCCGGATGCCGGCGGACTTCGTCGGGCGCGCCGTCGGCGATCACCTGGCCCTGGTGAAGCACGGTGATGCGATGGGCGATGGCGAAGACCACCGCCATGTCGTGCTCGGTGAAGAGGAGGGTCAACCCGCGCTCGTGCGCGATGTGCTCGATGAGCCGGATGGATTCGCGGGTCTCCTGGGCCGACATCCCCGCCGTCGGCTCGTCGAGGAGCAGGATCTCGGGCTCGAGCGCGAGCGTGATGCCGAGCTCGAGCTGTTTCTGGTTGCCGTGCGAGAGGAACCCCGCGACCTCGCCGGCCTTGTCGAGAAGGCCCACGGAGTCGAGCAGCGCCTGGGTTTCTTCCCGGTAGAAGCTGTCCACTCGCGCCATCAGGTTCCAGCCGCGTCCTCGGTGGCAGAGGAACGCGGCCTGGATGTTCTGAAAGACCGTGAGGCGCGGGAAGACGTTGGTGCGCTGGAAGGAGCGGCCCATGCCGAGACGGCAGAGATCGTGGGGCGCGATACCGGTGATCTCCCGGTCCTTGAAGCTGACACTGCCCGCGTCGGGCCTGAGGTGACCGGTGATGAGGTTGAAGAGCGTGGTCTTGCCCGCGCCGTTGGGCCCGATGATGGCGCTGATCGAGCCGCGCGGAACGCTGAAGCTGACTCCGTCCACGGCCTGGAAGCCGTCGAAGCTCTTGCTGAGATCGCGGACGTCAAGCAACCTGGCGCCTCCCTCGGAGGCGGCGGGCCGCCGACTCCAGCGCGCCCGCGATGCCGCCGGGAAAGACGAAGAGGAGCACGACGAGGATGGTGCCGAGGATCAATGGCCAGTACTCCGTGTAGGAGACGATCTGCTGGTTCAGCCAGATGAGAACGAGGGCCCCCAGCGCCGGCCCGATGAAGACGCCCATGCCGCCCAGGAGCGTCATGATCAACACCTCGGACGACTTGGTCCAGTACGCGAAGTCGGGAAAGACGCCGCGGTTGAAGATGCCGAAGAGCCCGCCCGAGAGACCCGCGAAGATGCCGGCAACGACGAAGGCCGCCAGCTCGTAGCGACGCACATTGACGCCGATGAACTCCGCGCGCTCGGGATTCTCACGGATGGTGGTGAGCATGCGGCCGAACGGCGAGCCGACGACGCGGCGAAGGAGCCAGAGGCACGCGGCCACGAGGAGAAGGGTGAGGAAATAGAAATACTCCGACGTCTTGTAGCCGCCCAGGAAGGGCAGCCACGCCGCCGCGCGCTCCACCCAGTCGAAGGACGGGTAGGGAATCTCCGGCATGCCCTGCTCGCCGCCCGTCACCTCGTTCCACTTGAAGCAGATGGCCCAGACGATCTGGGCGAAGGCCAGTGTCAGCATGGCGAAGTAGATCCGCGTGAGGCGCACGCAGAAGAAGCCGAAGACGAGCGCGAAGAGTCCGGCCACGAGCCCTGCCGCGGGGAAAGCCAGAACGAACGGGACGCCGGCCGTCTTCATGAGAATGCCGGTCGTGTAGGCGCCGACGCCGAAGTAGGCCGCGTGGCCGAAGGACACGAGCCCGGTGTAGCCAACGAGAAGGTTGAGGCTGGTGGCAAAGAGCGCCCAGATGACGACGTCATTCGCGAGGAACGTGTAGTAGCGCGATCCCGCCGCCGGCACGAAGAAGGCGGCAACGAGCACGACAAGGCCCCACGGAATCCTTCGAAGCATTATTCTGATTCGCCCGCCGAGGCGCCTGCGCAGAGCCTCCAGCGCCCGTCGTTCGGGCGAACCGCGCGCTCGGTCATTTTAGAGGTCGGCCGAGGAGGCCCCAGGGCCTGATGATGAGCACGGCGGCCATGAGGGCGAAGATGGAGAAGATAGAGAAGCGCGGAAAGAAGAGGATGCCGAAGGAGAGCACCTGGCCGTAGATGAGCGCGCCGAGGAACGTGCCCCAGAAGGAGCCGAGCCCGCCGATCACCACGACCACGAAGGCCTCGACGATGACCTCCGTGTCCATGCCGGGAACGATGGCGCGCATCGGCGTAATGAGGGCGCCGCCCAGCCCGCCGAGGAACGACGCGAGCACGAAGACGCCGGTGTAGAGCGCCTTGACGTTCACGCCGAGGGCGCCCAGCGTCTCGCGGTCGAGCGCGGCGGCGCGGATGAAGCGGCCGGCGCGCGTGCGCTGGAGCGCGAACCAGAACCCGAGCGCGATAGCCGGACCGAGCAGAATGATGAACAGGTTGTAGTAGGGAATGGTCGCCCCGAACAGGGTCAGCGCGCCGGTGAGACCCGGCGGGCGCGTGATCGACTTCTGCTGCGTGCCCCAGAAGATCTTGGCCACGTCGCCCAGGATGAGGACGAGTGCGTATGTGAAGAGGAGCTGGTAAAGCTCTTCCTTGCCGTAGAGACGCTGGAAGAGGAAGCGCTCGACGACGCCGCCGAGCAGCGCGACGGCGGTGGCGGCGCCGAGGGCGGCCACCCAAAAGTTCACGGGCCCCGCGCCCAGCCACTGGACGATCTGGTAGGCCGAGTACGCTCCCAGCATGTAGAAGGTGCCGTGGGCGAAGTTGAGCACGCGCAATACGCCGAAGATCAGCGAGAGTCCGGAGGCGATGAGGAAAAGGAACATGGCGGCGGTGAGGCCGCTCAGCGACTGGGCGAAGACGAAGGAGAGGTCGGGCATTGAAGGAGGCCCCTCACCCTGCCCTCTCCCCCGCGGGAGAGGGTTCGAGTGTGTGTGCCCCTCTCCCCCGTCGCGGGGGAGAGGGTAGGGTGAGGGGGAGAGCGTTAGTCCATGAACTTCGTTGGGTCGACGTACGTGACGGGCTTCATGATCGGGAAGGGATACTTGGTGTCCTTCACCGTCTTGCCGTAGAGCTGCCCGCGGTTGGCCTGGTGGTCCTTCTCGCGGATGGTCAGCTTGCCCGCAGGCGTATCCACGCTCAACCCAAGCAGCGCTTTCGAGACCTTGTCGGAGTCCGTGCTGTTGGCCTTCTTGATCGCCTCGACGAGGAACTGCATGCCGATATATCCCTGGATGGCCCAGGAGGACGGGTACTCGTCCTTGAGGTACTTCGAGATGCGCGCGGTGTAGTCCCGGTGGGCAGGGGACGACTCGTCCCAGTAGAACGCGTCGTAGGAATTGCCCCAGATCCCGACTGGGTAGTCCGCGCCCATCGACTTGGTCGTCTCCGGCGAGCCCGCCTCGCCGAGGCCGATGAAGTTGTTCTTGACGGCGTCGAAGACGCCGAGCGCCTTGGCCTGCTTGGAGTACGTGACGAAGAACCCGCCCCAGATGGACGAGACGATTGCCTCGGGCTTCTTGGCCATTTGCGCGTTGATGAACGGGTTGTAGTCCTGCTCGCCCAGCTTGGGCCACTGCTGGTCCACGATCTGGACGCTGGGCTTGAGCTTCTTGATGTGCTCGACGAACGCCTTGGTGACGTCCTGGCCGTAGGCGTAGTCGAAGGCGATGGTGGCGATCTTGGTCACGGGCCACTTGGACACGATCTCCGCCGCGCTCCGGCCTTCCATGGTCGTGTTCGCGGCGACGCGGAAGACGTAGGGATGGAGCTTGTCGGCGGCGGTCAACTGGTCCGTCTTGGGGATGGGCGCGATGAACACGATCTTGTTTTCCTTGGCGACGACGGACACTGCGGGCCCCTCGGCGGAGGTGAGCGTGCCCACCAGGAAGTCTACGTTCTCCTTCAGGATCAGCTCGCGCGAGACCCGCACCGCCTCGTTCGCGTCGGCCTTGGAGTCCCGGGTCAGCAGCTCGATCTTCCGGCCGAGGACGCCGCCCTTGGCGTTGACCTCGTCCACGTACATCTGGGCGCCCTTCGAGGCGGGCTCGCCGAAGAGGGCGGGCGGCCCGGACAGCGGCATGGGCATGCCGACCTTGATCGGTTTCTGGGCTTCGGCCGCGAGGGGCAAAGCCAACAGCGCAGCCAGCAGCAGAGTCAGTACGCGAATCATCGCTCGCCTCCTTTGGCGTTGTGCAGCGCGGTGCTACAGGGCTGGGAAGCCCGGCACCTGCACCCGGATCCGATACACGGACGTGGACGCGGTGATGTAGAGACTCCGGTAGTCGCCGTCGCCCCAGGCGAAGTTTGCCGTGTGCTCGGGCACCCGGATCACGCCGAGGCATGCAGCCTCGGGGGTGAAGACGTGGATGCCGCCGGGCCCGCAGCAATACACGTTGCCGGCCGTGTCGATCTTCATGCCGTCGGGGGCGCCGGCGCCCTCGCCCGTGGTTTCGGCCCACACGCGCCCCTTGTCCAGGCCGCCGTCGGCCTTCACGTCGAAGACGCGGATGTGCTTCCGGGCGGTGTCGTTGACGAAGAGCCGCCGGCCGTCCCGCGAGAAGCAAAGCCCGTTCGGCCGGTCGAAGTCGTCCACCAGCAGCGCCGGTCGCTTCGGGTCGGTCCCTGCGCGGTAGACGCCCTGGAAGGGCAGCTCCTGCTCCCGCTTGACGCCGTAGAACTCCGCGCGTCCGTAGGGCGGGTCGCTGAAGTAGACGGCGCCGTCGGCGGCGCACACGATGTCGTTGGGGCTGTTGAGCTGGCGGCCGTCGTAGTGAGTGGCGATCGGCGTGATGCGACCGTCGGGCTCGGTACGCGTCACCTGGCTCGACGCGTGCTCGCAGGCGAGGAGCCGGCCCTCGCGGTCCCAGGTGAGGCCGTTGGACATGTTGCACGGCTTTCGGAAGGTCGTGACGCCGTCCGTGGCCGACCAGCGCCGGATGTGGTCGCCGGGCATGTCGCTCCAGAGCAGGTAGCGGCCAGCGGGATGCCAGAGCGGTCCCTCGGTGAAGAGGCAGCCGCCGGCAATCTTCTCGAACTCGACCTTCGGGCCGACGACGGCGGTGAAGCGCGGGTCGCGGATCTCGACGGTCACTTCTTCAGCGGCTCCCCCGGCTTGCCCGCCGCGTACCAGTCGTGCGGGTTGACCTCCTCGATCACCACCCACACGGCCTCCTTCGGCAGGCCGGTCACCTCGGTGATGGCGCCGGTGACGCGCCTGGCGATCTCGTCCTTCCGCTCCTTGCCCCATCCCTCATAGATGCGGATGTTCACGAATGGCATGCGCCCCTCCCGTGGGTGCTCTCCGATCAGGCCTTGAGGTACGTGGCGAGCCGCCGCTACGGCGTTGAACGACGGCCGGTCAGTCCCGTGGTCGCTTCGCTCATTGAGCTGTCCTTGCCGCCGCGGGCGGCGTCTGGAACCGGACGGCCCGGGTTGGGCCGCGCATCGGAGTCTAGGGTCACCCCGCGCGGCTGTCAATGCGTTCCCGGACGCGGGAACGGGGAGCGACCTGATAGACTCAGGACGTGGCCGATCTCGTCAACGAGTTCTCCTGGTCCCGTACACGCGACAATGCTTTCAAGGAGTGTCGCCGCCGCTACTACTACCAGTACTACGGCGCC